>Ga0315339_1000072_pt1 | contig 172282 bp, 147 predicted proteins | sample ASW17metaG_FD_204514 | JGI IMG/M metagenome (GOLD analysis project Ga0315339, IMG submission 204514) | Ammonia-oxidizing marine archaeal communities from Pacific Ocean, United States - ASW #17 | ecosystem: Environmental > Aquatic > Marine > Oceanic | place: USA: California | collected 2016-12-05
TGAGGCCCCATCGAGAGGGGGAGGTCCCACATCGTCCATAAGAGGTTCTGCCCCCATTAGACCAATGCCTGAGTCTATCGAGGGTTCTTCTAAAATCGCATCCCCCTCCTCTGTTGCTTTTTCAGTCGCACGCTTAGACCCGGGACGAAAAAAGGGAGGTGTCCTCTTTGCATCAGCTTTGGCTTTTAATTCAGCTTCAATCGCTAATCTTTTTGCTTCCTTACGTCCAGCTTTGGCTACCTTCCAGTCTTGCCATTTTTGTTTCATCGCCCCTACACGTGCGATGTTGTCATAAAATAGAAAACCTGATGATCCCAGGAATAGGATTAGGATAATAAGATTGCTCCCCACCGTTCCCAGGCTCCTGAAGAGTAACTGTTCAAATAAGATATTGCCCGTAAGCCCACCCCAGCCATTGGGGAACTTTTGTAAATCAACAGCTTCCTTCCCGAAAGTTACTACTTCCAGCATATTGGAAAAAGCAGCAAAGCTTATTAAACAAAGTAATACTGCGCCCCACCGCCATTTAGAAATGAGTTGTCCCATTTTATAAAAATTCATGTAACTTACCCACATTAGGTAGAGAGGAATCAGCGAGGCAGAAAATCCAAGAAAGAAAAACGAATAGAATCCGATTTGGGCGCCTATTTTACCAATGGCATTTTCCTCAAACAGAACCTCGTCTTCGTAATCTTCTAATTCCTCATCCCCGACTGGCTCAGTTGATAAATCGGGAGATTCATTCTCTCCCCAATCGTCATAATCGCCAGCACCTGTTGTTATCTGTGGACTTTGAGATGGATGATAATCCCATAGCGAAACTAAAACGAGAACCGCCAAAAACAAAAATATCGACCCCAGGAGAAAGTTGGGTTTAGCCGTTTTCGGGTTAAAGGTCGGCTTCTTTTTTGAATTTTTCTTTTTTCTTTTCGCCATACCAATGTACCTTAAAGTATTGGGAAATGATTGAAATACAAGATCATATTGCTAATTTGGATTGGCAATACTTCACACTAAGCGATTAATAATTAATGAATTTTGTAAAATTTAAGCCCCTATATCAAGAAAGGATATGGGGAGGCAATGGTCTGAAATCACAATTTTCCCGGTCATTACCGGAGAGTAAATATATCGGTGAAAGTTGGGAGCTTGTCGACCGTCCTGAAGCCCAGTCAGTCATTGCTTGCGGCGCATTTTTTGGACTTACACTTCGCCAGGCTATTGAACAGCATGGAGCGCAACTTCTCGGTCCCGACTATCCTTTGAAACAACCTTTTCCACTTCTCGTTAAATGGCTGGATTGTCAAAAGCGTTTGAGCTTACAAGTGCACCCACCAACTACCGTGGCTGACGCATTAAAGGGCGAACCTAAAACAGAAAACTGGTACATCGCTACGGCGCAGCCCGATGCCACCATCATTGTTGGTTTTGAACAAGAGATAACCCCCGAAGTATTTAAAGATTCATTAAGAACCGATACATTCGAGTCCCTTATCCATCGCGTTACGGTCGAGCCGGGTGATTCTATGTTTGTGCCAAGCGGGAGAATTCATGCGATAGAAGGTGGTGTCTTAGTGCTCGAAATCCAACAGAACTCTGATACAACCTACCGTATTTACGATTGGGGTCGAAAGGGAATCAATGGGGAGTCGAGACAACTGCATATTGAAGAGTCATTACAATGTATTAATTTTAATGATGTTAAACCTAAGCCGCTGCAAACCAATAGCGATGTGCAGATCGTCGCCGACTGTCCGGAATTTTGTATCAGAAAAATTAGCTTAAATTCTGAATCGGGTTCTTTGGTGTTTGAAGCTGAGGATCAACCGCGCCTTCTTCATATTATATCCGGCCGCATTCTTGAAAAGAAATCTGGAGCTTTCCTGAATAATGGAGACAATGTCCTCTTACCCTTTTCTGCTTCATTTAATTTTGATGCTGTCGATAATGCGGTGTTGCTTGTGACTGAAAATTTTATTGGGTAATTTCCTGCATCATCAGAGGTTACATGCTTTTAGTAAGATTATCTTACTATTTTTGTATAATTAATTATAAGTGTTCGGAATAAATACCCGTATTTTAAAAAAGTGTTTGAAAACTTGAAGAAAAACCAAAATCCTGCACGGTTTTATTTTAATTCTTTGCACATTTATAATTTATGTGTGACTACATTTTATTTGATTATTTTAATCACAATTACTCATGAATAAATCTAACGAAGAATCGTCACCTTCTGATGCTGAGATAAATACTCAGTCGGAAAAGGAGTTGGATTCCAATAATCAAGATTTCAAGTCCGCGGTGGAAGACGAAAGTAATACGGATACGGAATCAACGGATAAAGATAGCGAAGCTGAAAATAATTCCGAGAATAGAGGAGGTACTGAGAACACAGTCGAGGACTTAATGAAAAGACTCGATGAGGTTCAGGGTGAAGCAGAAGAAAATAAGAATCTTTATTTGCGGGCTATCGCCGACCTGGAAAACTTTCGACGTCGAGCTGTTCGCGATAAAAAAGAGTCGAGAAGATTAGCCACTGAAGCGTTGATTGAAGATATGCTGCCTGCACTAGATAACTTGGTTCTCGGTCTTGAAGCTGCAAAACAGCACCCAGAAACCAAACCGGTAACAGAGGGATTCTCGATGGTCCTGACACAATTTGAAAGCATTCTTCAGCAACATGGGATTAAAGAAATTAATCCAGTAGATGAGAAATTTCACCCAGACTTTCATGAATGTGTTGCACATGAGCCCAGTAAAAAGTATAAGGAAGGTAAAATTATTTCCGTAATACGAAAAGGTTATCTTTTGCACGAAAGGCTTGTTCGTCCCGCTACGGTTATAGTATCGAGCGGAAAAGATGATAAAAAATAAATAAAGATACCTGAGTATGTCTGAACAAGATTATTATGAGTTGCTCGGTGTATCGCGCGATGCTTCTGCCGACGAAATTAAAAAAGCTTATCGTAAAAAAGCGATACAGTTTCATCCGGATAAAAACCCGGATGACTCTTCGGCCGAAGAAAAATTTAAGGAAATTTCTGAAGCTTATGAAGTGCTCAAGGATTCTGAAAAAAAAGCCGCTTACGATCGATTCGGACATGCAGCATTTAAGCAGTCTGCCCGTGGCGGCGGCGGTGGTTTTCATGACCCATTCGATATTTTTAAGGAAGTATTCGGCAGTAGCGGAGGGGGGATATTCGAAGAATTTTTCGGCGGCGGGAGATCTTCTCAAGGTGGTGCTCAGCGTGGTTCTGATCTTAGATATGATCTGGAGATCAGTTTGGAAGAAGCAGCTAAAGGGGTAACGAAGGAAATCTCTTATCGCCGTGCCGTAGCGTGTAATCGTTGTGCTGGTTCGGGTTCCGAACCAGATTCGCGTACCATACGCTGTTCCACTTGCGGGGGTAGTGGACAGGTTACCTCATCCCGCGGATTCTTCAGTGTTCGCCAGTCATGCCCGGGATGTCATGGTTCGGGGGTAGTGATGGAAAATCCCTGTAAAAAATGTCAAGGCGAAGGAAGAGTAATGGAGACAAGCAAAGTGAAATTAAACATCCCCCCCGGTGTAGAAACCGGGTCCAAATTGCGATCTGCAGGCAATGGTGAAGCGGGTAATTTAGGGGGTGCGTCTGGTGATCTTTATGTCGTTATCCATTTAAAAGAACACGATATTTTTGAGCGCCAAGGGGACAATCTGTTTTGTGAGATTCCCATTAAATTCACTCTGGCTGCACTTGGGGGGACCATTGATCTACCAACCCTTACGGGAAAAGCTTCCCTTAAAATTCCTCTCGGGACCCAGTCTGGCACCACCTTCCGTCTTCGTGGCCATGGCGTTTCCAACCTGCGAAGTGGGCGCAAGGGAGACCAGTTGGTGCGTATGCAAATTGAAGTCCCTGCTAAATTAAAAGCTGATCAGCGAAAGCTATTGGAAGATTTTGCGATCGCTTGCGGTGATGCCGATAACCCGGTGAGTAAGACGTTTTTGAAAAAAGCTAAACAGTTTTTTGAATAGATTATTTTCTCAATATATTGATTCTTGTGACCGTCACAAATCAACTTTCCAATCCTAAATGGTTGTCTTTGGATGAAGCTGTAAAACAGCGCAAGCGCCTTCGCCAGGCAAGAACTTCACTCGTCCTTACTAACGGCTGTTTTGACCTTTTACATTCAGGGCATATTTATTTTTTAATTAATACCGCAGCTCTGGGTGACGTTCTCTGGATTGCCCTTAATAGTGATGAAAGTGTTCGCGATTTAAAAGGACCGTCCCGCCCTATACAGAATGAAAAGCTGCGCACTTACCATCTCGCGGCTCTGGAATGTGTAAGCGGTATCATAACCTTCAATTCCAAGCGTTTGAATGTAGAAATACAAGCGCTTGAACCTGACATATACGCTAAGGCTGGTGATTATTCGCTGGAGACAATAAATAAAGAGGAGCGCCGCGCCTTAGAAGCGGCAGGGACTAAGATAGTTTTCATTCCCTACCTTGAAGGTCACAGCACGACGGAACTAATAAAAAAAATAAATCATCAAAGTGATTAAATAAGTGATGAGATGGGGAATTAGATTTTAATTTGGAATTATGTACACCTTTCATTGTACAATAGATCCCGAACTTGCCGATCAACTTGAAGATTATTTTTGTGAATGGGTACGTTCACCATGGAGCTTGGTAAGACAACCAACAGAACAAGATTACGTGCTTTACGGTTACTTTTTCAGCGAAAAGGAAGCAAGTGAAAACTGGCATCAACTGCGCGTGCAATTTATCGAGCTGCCGGGGAAAGTTGATTTTCAAGTCCTGCATGATAGCGATTGGAAAGATGCGTATAAACAACATCTCAAATATAGAAAATTGCGTGATCTCCACTGGGTCCCTGTATGGGATAAAGCAAAGGTTAAAATACCAACGAATGAATATGTTGTTTACCTTGATTCAGGCATGGCTTTCGGCACGGGGAGCCATGAATCGACGAGGCTATGTGCAAATCGTCTTCTCGATTTTCGTGAACGCTATGCTGACACATGGCAATCAGCTGCCATAATCGATGCCGGCTGCGGGTCGGGGATATTGTCTATTTCTGCGGCTGCTCTAGGTTTTAAAAATGTTTTTGGCTTTGATAGCGATCCCGAAGCAGTAAGAGTGAGTAAAGAAAATAGTACAATCAATGTGGTGGATGATCGCGTCGAATATTCTCTTGCTAGAATTGAAGAAGGACTGAATCTAAAGCCTCGTGCCGATCTAATTTTAGCTAATTTACAGGCGAACCTGCTTTGTATTTACGCTCAGAATTTTCTATTGACATTAAAGGTAAACGGTATGCTCGCGATGAGTGGTATTCTTACTGGAGAAGTGGAGGAAGTAAGAACAATCTTTGAAGACCTAATGAAAAAAGAATCGATGGAATTTGATGTTGATAGCCGTGACCTTGGAGAATGGTCCGATCTATGTTATCGGAGGTTATAAACGGGTCCCGCTTTACCTTGGGGTGCAAGACTTATCACACTATATTCTCTAAAATCGTTAAGACGCAGACGAAGCTTTATTCCTATCTATTTATGATCCTAAAAATGGCTCCGTCTTATTCCATGTCGTCTTCGATATCATAGTTGGCATAGACATGCTGGACATCTTCCAAGTCTTCCAAGGTATTAACAAGGCGCAAAACCTTTTTCGCGATTCCCGAGTCATCAACGGGTACAAGATTTGATGGGATCCATGCGATCTCGGCAGAGTCAGGTTCAACACCTGCCTTTAAGAGCGATTGTGACACGTCATCAAATTTACCAATCGCACAGAGGACTTCAAAGTGGTCCGATTCTGTTTTGATATCATCCGCTCCCGCATCAAGCACAGTTTCAATAAGTGCATCCTCGCTTGTTTTTTCGCTATCGATTAGGAATTGTCCCTGACGCTGAAAATTAAATGATAAAGCCCCGGCACCCGCGAGGTTGCCGCCTACTTTAGTGAACGTACTCCTGACATCAGATGCGCTTCGGTTTTTGTTGTCGGTCGTCACCTCTACGATAACCCCCACTCCTCCTGGTGCGTATCCTTCATAAGTTAGCTGCTCGTAACTTAAGCCCGGTAGTTCACCGGTGCCTTTTTTTATCGCTCGCTCGACATTGTCTGCTGGCATATTGGCGGCCTTGGCCTTATTCATTACGGTGCGCAACCGTGGGTTGAATTCTGGATCACTTCCGTTTTCACGAGCAGCGATGGAGAGTTCTTTACTGATAATGCTGAAGAGCTTACCTCGTTTGGCATCGATCGTGGCTTTGTGCCGTTTCGTCGTTGCCCATTTACTATGACCAGACATTGCAGTGAAGATAATTAAAGCGGTGAAGAATAGCTATTTTCGTTTAGACCGGTTTTTTTCTCGAGGCTTACCTTTACTTTTGGTTTGGGTGGGAGCCATGGTGATCGGTAATGGATCTTTTTGTCGGTTGGTAATAAACTGCTGTAAAATAGACATAAGGTTTGACATGGTCCAATAGAGAACAAGACCGGAAGAAAAAGTATAACAAAAGATGAGAAAGATAAAAGGCATCAATTTAATAATTTTCTGCTGTGCACTGTCTATGGAGGGGGTTGGCATGATCTTCATCTGATAAAACATCGTGGCCCCCATGATGAGCGGAAGAATGTTCAGCGGAAATCCAGCAATTGTCGCGATCGTATCTGCTCTTGAGAGATCATCGATCCATAGAAATCCCGCAAATCGAAGTTCAGAGGAAGTACGAAGCATGTAGAAAAAAGAGATGAATATGGGTATCTGTATTAATACAGGAAAACACCCAGCCGCGGGGTTCACCTTATTTTCTTTAAATAATTTGAGCGTCTCCCGCTGCAGTTTTTTAGGATTATCTTTATATTTATCTTTAAGGGCCTGTAGCGGCTCAGAAATTTGCTGCATCTTTTTTGACGACTGAGCGGACTTGGCCGTGAGTGGCCACAATATTGAACGGATAACGATCGTCATTAAGATTATCGCCACCCCGTAATTTCCAACCATATTTTCGATTGCGATAAGGACGATAAGCATGAATTTACTTAAAATTCCAAAGAACCCAAATTGCATTACGAGGTCTTCTCGTTGTTCAAGTTGGGTGATTCTCTTATATTCTTTCGGGCCCACGTAATAACTCATTTCAATCATGCGTTCCGAACCGGGAGCTACCTGTTTTAAATCAAATTCAATACTCCCGGTTATTCCTTCCGGAGCTTTTTCAGCATCGCCAAATTGAGGAAATTCGACCGGCTTCGTTTGTATCCCTACGCCAGCCTGTGCGGGTGTAAGGATACCTGTAAAAAACTGATTCTTTACTGCAGCCCAGGATGTATTTTGTTTTATCACGATTTCAGACACTGGATCACGTTTAAAGAATCCAAGGAAACCACTGCCCTTGAATTTTTTTACATTAATAAAATTGGCATCTTCACCATCGAAATAGCCGAAGTTCAAATAAAAGCCGCGTGGATCAGCTTCGGCCGGGGCTGCAGTACCTACATTGATAAAAAGTTTATCAATGTTAAAGACGCTTGGTGTACTGTTTTTAAAAGTTGTCGAATGCTTTATGATGTAGGGATCTGACCCGTCCAAAGCACCGGTAATCGTATAATTGCGGATCAGGTCTATTCCCGGAATCAGAGTGAGGCTAAAAGTTATACTTTCATTGTCTCGACTTAATAGTTTATACGCAGGCGCGTATTCTTCAACTAGGCCCCCTACGCCTATAATGTTAATACTCAAAGCCGGGACTTCACTATTAGCGTTAAAAATGTAGGGTGCTGATTTTCCTTTTATCGCAGGGTATTTTTTCAACCCAACTTCTTTAATCGCTCCTCCGTGATTTGTAAAATCGACCCGAATAAAATTATTTTCAAGGGCATATATTTCTTCTGAAGATTGCGGCTCAACAGAGAAACGGTTGTTGTCGGATGGAGTGATCGCCGAATCGTTATCTGAAGTTGAAATAGTTTCATCCATTGAATTCTTAAATTGTATAAGGGGTGGTTCTTTATCGCTGGATAAACTTCCCATTGGACTAATGGAATCATCTTCATTCTCGTTGAGCTGAGTTTCCTGTCCTGTCCTTTCCCCCGCTTGCTGGGCTTTCTCCCAGGCCTGTTTTTGCGCCTTTTGTCCCTGCCAAAGCATTAAAGCAAAGGCTGCGATTAACATCGATATGCCAATTAATAGGTAATTTTTATCCATCTGGATTAGAGCATTGTCGCGGCTAGAGATCCCGTATCAATCCCGTTTCTTTGGAACGGGATCATGTCCACCACGATGAAATGGATTACAGCATAGGATTCGCCGCAAGATGTAATAGCTTCCGTAAATAAAGCCGTGACTGCTCAGACATTCGATAGCGTATGTGGAGCAAGTAGGATGAAAACGACAGCCAAAATGTGGGCCTAAAAGAATGTTTTTCAGAGGGGAAAATATAAGCCGATATACATGTATGAATAAAAGGCTGGTCTGCACCGGTATCTTTTGTGTGCGGTTTATTATTTCAGTAACTTTCATTGGGGAACCTGACTTTTAATACCGGCTTTGTGGCAAAGATCGAGGTATATATCCTCTAATTGCTTATAACTATACTGTTTATAACTTTTGCGGACTACGATCACAATATCAGCGTTTTCACTTATTAAATGTAGGTTACGACGAAATATTTCACGGAATACTCGTTTGGCTCGATTGCGACAAACCGCGTGGCCAACCTTTCTACTGGCGATTATACCGAGTCTCGCGGGGGTTAATTCACTCTCCTGTTTCAAACCTTTTAATACTTGGAGTAGAAAAGCTCCACCATTGATGTATTTACCATGATTGCGAACCGAAGTGAATTCTGCCGTCCGCCTCAAGCGGTGCCGGGTGTTGCGCAGTCGCATTACGCTTTATTACGAGGCTTAAGGATTAAAGAGCGAGACGTTTACGGCCTTTGGCTCGCCTTGCAGCTAGCACTTTACAGCCGCCACGTGTTCTTTTACGTGCACGAAATCCGAGTTTACGCTTCCGTCTGATTTTCGATGGTCGATAAGTAGGCTTCATAACCGTTATAGAAAAGCCTGAAAACAAATAGACTCCTCATAGCAGTGTCAAGCGTGTAGGCGACTGAATAGGCTATTCTTTAACTTATCAATAGTTCAAGAGCTGTTAAATATCGTTTTTGCGTTCCAGCAACAACTGATTCCGGGAGATGGGGCCCTGGTGGTTTTTTATCCCAATCGAGCGTTTCCAGGTAGTCGCGAACATATTGCTTGTCATAGCTTGGTTGGCTCCGACCGGTTTTATATTCCGACTCTGGCCAGTAGCGTGAGGAATCGGGTGTAAGCATTTCGTCAATGAGGAACAATTTACCTTGCCCATCGAGACCAAATTCGAACTTTGTGTCGGCGAGAATAATATTCGCGTTCTTTGCGTGATTAACACCCAGTTGATAAATCGTCATGCTCGTGGTTAATACTTCACTATAAATTTCTCCCCCTAATATTTCTTCGCATTGAGTGAGAGAAATTGCCTCGTCATGGCCGCTCGTTGCTTTCGTCGTGGGCGTAAAGAAGAGGTTGGGCAGGCGAGCACTTTCCTCTAAGCTTTCAGGCAGTGCTTGGCCAAAGAGAGAACCATCTTTCTGGTATGATTTCCAACCGCTACCGGAGAGATAGCCGCGGACAACGGCTTCCACAGGAAGCGGATCCAGCTTTTTAACGAGCATACTGCGTGCAATAAGATGGGGGTAGTCTGCGAGTAAATCCTTTAGTGATTCTTCATGATTTTCTACCAGATGATTTTCAATGATCTGTTGCGATTCTTTGAACCAGTAGAGACTCAATTGAGTAAGAATAATTCCCTTAGCGGGGATTCCTTCAGGGAGAACGACATCGAATGCGGATAATCGATCGGTGGCGATAATCAGCAGATTATCACCTAAATCAAAGATCTCACGCACTTTACCTGAACCGATTTTGGGCCAGGGCAAATTATCCACCTCAACGATGGGTTCGCGAGGGAGTGACTTTTTAAAAGTAAAGAATTCCATAACTGTTTTTAAATATGGGCGGTTTTTATTTTTATTCCAAGCGTTGATTATTTACCGTATAAAGTCATAGGAATTTAAAGTATAAATCGAAAAGGCTTGCACCCTCACTACGAGAATCTAAATTTCTGGCCTTTCTCATTTAGCTCCCGTTCGTCTAGCTCGGTCCAGGACACTGGGTTTTCATCCCAGCAACAGGGGTTCAAATCCCCTACGGGAGGCCAATCAATGGTGGGATGTCGAGATTCGCTCTCGGTAGCCGATTGACGATTGAGGGATTTTATCCTAATATAATTTACATCTGTTAATGCCCCGTTCGTCTAGCCGGGTCTAGGACGCAGGGTTCTCATCCCTGAAACAGGGGTTCAAATCCCCTACGGGGTGCCATTGCACTAACTGTTTAAATACAGTTAGTTATAAATCCAGTGAATTTTGATATTCCATAACTGACAATATATTCACTGATATTCGAGCATAATGTAGATTGTCTTAAGTAACATTTTCTCTTATGAAATAAGAAGGGACGAGGGTCAGACAAAGAAAGATCCCCCTAAATTTTCAATTCATTAGCCTACATATGGCGGGGGGTACCCGAGGATATCGCATTTGTTTCTAAAATGCACTGGTCGTGATTAGCATGAGATTCAAGCATTACGAGGGCATGCTAAGAGCGTTTTGATGGGCTGGAGCCCAGAAAGGAATACCCCTTGTTAAAAACCCATTCAACTTACTAGCGAATATTAATTAAGTTCGCTCAACAATGCACATTATGTGTGCTTATCCCGTGATTTTCATCCGATACCCTCTTTTCATCGAGAAAATTTTATTACGAACTATTAATAATTACAGGCTAATAAATAATTATTTAAATGAATGATATGGCTTTAGATAACTCACCTGAAAATATGGGTGCCATTTTTCGTAAAGCTCTCGTTGGCGTAAATACTGAAGGTTTCCTGAAGGTTGAAAAAATTGGAGAACATCTCAGTTTGTTATGTTTTTTTGATAAGGTCTCACGGGGATACAATGACACTACTTCAGTTAAATGCCAAATTAATTTAGAGCGAGAAGAAATGTGGATAAGAAACTTGATGTTAGATTCTTCTTTACGATTTAGAGGGTGAGGAACTCATGTGGTAAACGCTTGGGGATCCGCATGAGAATAAAGGTTCTCCCTCTACACTCAGCTTGCGGTTTCTGGCAGTGGATGGGCTACGAACAGCACGAAATTACCACCAGAGTTATGGTTAGAGAGTTGAGGGTATATTGAATGTCGGCGATCTTTAGAAAATACGACACCCAAAAGAAATCGCGACGATAATTCCTGCTATTTTTCCATGGGGTGCGATTACTAAATCGCCAGACAGGCTGCGGATTTTGACTGACTTCTTAGCTTTAGTTAGCGTCAACTTCAGAGTTGCTGTAATTACTCATCAGGCTGAATAGACTGAGCCAACGGCCGTCAAGGCTCTCTAGCTGCACATCTTCATTAACACTTATATCAAGGGACTTCAACCACCCGGGGTAATCTAATTGCAGAACTTCTACCCCTAATGAACGGGATAAGGTCTGGTAAATCCAGTTAAGATTTTTCGGTAAAAGGGTAAGAAAAATTTGTCCTATGGTCAGGCCTGTTTGCACTTCATAAAAACCGGAGGATGATTGAAGCTCTTTCAACATTTTATTGAGCAGGGCTGGCCCCATCTCGGTAAAGTCAAAGGTGTCTGAGTAAAATAGTTTTTTCGCCGACTCCTCGTCTTTAAGATCAAGTTCTTTTTGAATGACAGGAAACATCGCGTTCAACCCAAAGGAAATTGGCCGCGTTACATCAATTTTTTCATGGGTAGTGATAAAAACATTTGAATTTGAAGTTGTTATTTCAAGAACCAGGGTGGGCATAGTGATGGATTTAAAATTGGAATAATTTATTAACCCTCCTAGATTGCTTAATGTGCCTAACTCTAGGCGTGAGGGATAAACACCATAGTCAAGGATCTTATTCTGTTGTTCGTTCATCTCCTCAATTTGTGCACCACATAGAACAAGTTCTTTTTGATTTTTCACCCCTTTCTTTAAATCGAAATCACTGCCATCAAAAGCATTAACGATGGTGGTAAGATATCTGTTTGGATCAATGCGAAATTGTTCATTTAATAAATCAATAAAATAATTCGGTGCCTTAGCTTTGTTTGGCGAGTCAAGAGTAGTGCGTCTAATAAAGCGACTCTTGGGATAAATCCCGCAATGTGCATGAAGATAGCCACGCGATTTCCCTTCCGTTAGTCCCCCGACAAATTCTTGGATCCCCCCCCCGTTTTCTTCATAGGGGCATTCCTGTAAACTCTCGATTGTAAAGGGTGCCTCCAAGCCCGAGGTTACCCCCGCTAGAATGGAAAAGTCATTGACTTCAAAAAAGAGACCTTTGGTTTTCGATTTGAACATAGAATAACTTGTAAACTATTCCAAATTTCTAGCATATGCAAATTCAAAAATGGATTGCTATGCGATAAGGCTTTTGTCTTATCAGCAACCGATTTGTAATTAACGGTTAAAGAAAGTTTTACTTCCCGCCATCGCGCTGCTGCAGCCCTCCACTGGGGAAACAATACTGATTAAAGCCATCTCAAACTTAGCATCCTCGAGTAACTGGGAGCACTGAGAGAGTTTTGATGGGTTGGGGGGCATGCCCCTAGTGTTTCTAAAGCGCCAAAACGTTGTGGTTACTTGCTGTCGCTGTTCAGGAGTAAAATAATTGCTGCATTTGATGTTAGGATTTCTTAAGATCGAATGTCTCGAACAATATTTTTATTCGCACGCAGATCGAGGCATTTCATTTCGCTTTGACTACGCAATACGAGTTTACCGTCGCTAAAAGCCATTGGCCCCATATTTCCCCCCTCTTCATCTTCAAACAATTTCGCCCGAGCCAATTCTTTTTAAGCATGGGGACTGGGATCGATCAGCGTCAATTCACCTATTTCCCCATCTAAAACAAGAAGCAACCTTTCAATGATGATCAGATTGCCTCTTTCAAAATTTGGCGAGGACCCCGTCTGCCATTGAGGTCTAAACAAACCAACTCATCCGGGTTTTCTCCAAGTTTTCGTTGGTATTGAAGTTTGCATAGAGGTAACCATTGAATAATAGGAAGGGATGAATCTGAGAACCATGATTTTCAAGTTGGAAAAGTTCTGTTACATCGAATGGACCTCTAATTCGAGGAACTTTAATCATCACGGAACCCGCACCATAACCGCCGGTAACAAAAACTCTCCCATCCCCTATGGAGGTTATTGAGGGGATGGGTATATCATTGTAATATCCCCTATATTTCCAAAGCGCTTCTCCGGATCTCGGGTCTAAAGCAATGAGTTCATCTTTCGTTAACATGATTACGGCCCCAACACCTGAAATAGTGCGCAATATCAGTGAGGCATAATATTTGTGGCCCTAATCTTAGGGTAGGGCATTACTCCTCAAGGAAAAACGGTTGAGTCCAGGCATTTCTCTCTCCATCACCCCAACACTCGAAACGCAGGTAACTAGACATAGGCGGCCAATTTTCATCTTTGGATACATCTACTTTTATCGAACCACTATCACTTGAGGCAACGCGTTGTCCATGTCTGGATATTCCTACGATTCTACTCGCATTTTCACATTCTATGATAATTTCGGGTCCTTCCACTTGAATGGTTTTTATGACGACACCGGTAGAACAGTAAAAGCGTCCATTTTGTAGTGACTCCAAAATATTTTCAGAACTACATGAATCAGCATAAACGACATTCCATCCAATACCTGTATCTGAAATACCTGGCTTGCGATTTCCCACACACCAGAAATGAGCATCATCATTGGCAAAGCCCCAAAGGCGACGTCCTTCAGAGAGGAGCATGTCCCATTTGTTTGTCGCGTAAGGGCTCCCCGCTAACCTCCTTACAATCGTATTAAAAATTTCAATGCCCACGTAATCTGTCCATTCTTGCAAAAGGTCAATGGGACAAAAATTAAAACAAGGAGTAAGGTTAGGATGGGCAACGACGACAAAACCCTGGGTGGCTTTTGCTTCATCGAAGACTAGCTGTCGGTTGACATGGGGTTCGATTAAACGGTCCCCATTCACATGCAATAAATGTGGACCATCCTTTGAAATTTCATTTCCCGGTATGAGCACGAGGCCCTTGTTGTCTATCTTTTTATATTCGTTGGGGCCGGTGAATATGTCATGGTCGGATATTGAAAGAAAATCGTAACCATGGTCTGCGTAGGTATTTATTACCTCCTGCATAGCGTAAGTACCGTCACTATTGGTTGTGTGCGTGTGCAAGTTCCCCCGAAGCCAGGAGCCGTCCTTTAAGTTTTCGTAGGGATGAGTTATTTGCATATTAGGTTATCCTCGATTAAATGATTAAACATCATAGATTTTATTTCAATTATTGTTAGAAGCAGATAAATTGAAACACTCTATCGATAATGCCAAGGGAAATGCTGTAAACTATTAGTTTTGAGGAGTGGGCTGCCTGTCAGCCATAGCCTCAGCGGCGGCTGGTCATGGCCGTTTTGGTTCTATCAATGGACGATATGTGGACGAGACGGAGCGCGTCCTTCCATATTGCTTGTAGATCAAGCATCTGTCTCAGCCCATTCAACCGTGGAGGGCAAGATTTATTGTGTTATCCTAACTATAACTATAACAAATTATGGAGTAATAATATTATTGATAAAATACCCCATAGGAGCGAGACAAACTTAGTATATTAATCGTTATGAAAACAAACATTTTTCACAGCTGTCGGTTGTCGATCATACTATTAATAGTGGTTTACATTACAGCAGTATGGGGATGTGCCGGGAACAGAGAAACCCAATCAAAAGGAGGAGCAGACAACTCTGAACGGGCTGTTGTCAGTTTAGAAGGATTCAGTTTTATCTATCAGGGTCCGCCAGTTACTAATTTCAGTGAAGCGCCAGGACTAGCGAAGCGCGTTGCCGCGGGGGAATTGCCTCCAGTTGAAGCTCGCTTACCGGAAGAGCCATTGATTATCCCACCCATAGAACGCATTGGCCAATACGGGGGTACCTGGCGCCGTGGTTTTACGGGACTTGATACTAACAATATGGACCGGATAATCCATGATCACGTTGTTTACTTCGACTTTGACGGTTACACCCTAATGCCCCATATCGCGAAAGGATGGGATATAAGCGAAGACGGGACAAAATTCACTTTCTATCTACGGAAGGGCATGAAGTGGTCCGATGGCGTCCCATTCACTACTGATGACTTCGTCTTCGCCTTCGAAGATGTTGTAATGAATGAAGAATTAAACCCAGAAAAACCTGGCTACGCTTTAGTAGATGGGGAACTGTTCAAATGTGAAAAGGTAGATGAGACAACGATTCGTTATACCTTTCATAAACCTAATTATGTGTTCATCGAGAAAGTTGGTGGTTTGTTCGTTGGCGGCCAGTTCACTCGGGGAGGGGGTGCTCCTATCTACGCACCCCGACATTATTTAAAGCAGTTTCTCCCGAAGTATACACCTTTGGAAGAACTAAAAGACAGGGCGAAGGCGGCGGGGGATGAAAGTTGGAAGACATACTTCCAACGCATAGCTTCACCTCACAAGAACCGTGACTTGCCGATTGTCGGTCCCTGGAAGATGGTTACACCGCTAACAAGTGAAATTTACTCTTTGGAACGCAATCCCTATTACTATGCCGTCGATCCAGAAGGGAATCAGCTTCCTTATATCGACAAGATAGTAATGCTTCTATTTGAAGACATGGAGGTGTTCAATGCCCGTGCAATTGCCGGTGAGGTTGATATGCAACATCGTCATATAATGCTGGACAAAGTCCCTTTACTCAAGCGTGAGTCAGACAAAGGTGACCACCGCGTACTCTTATGGCCTAATCTGGGCGGTTCGGACGCCATCATCTATATTAACCAGACCTGGAAGGGAGATCCCGAAATAAAAAAGTGGCTTAGAAACCGCGAATTTAGGATTGCCCTCTCGCTTGCTATTGATCGGGAGGAGATAAACGAATTGATTTTTCTGGGTATCGGGAAGGCAAGAGCTTTTCTGCCATTACCGAATAACCCGTATTATCCTGGTCCAGAATATGAGAAAAAAAATGCGGTCCGAGACCTGGAAAAATCAAACAAGATCCTCGACACGCTCGGTTTGGGTAAGAGGGATCGTGAAGGCTATCGCTTGCGCACTGACAATGGGGAACGTCTGAATATAACAATTTCGGTGGCTAGTCAGACGTTTATAAATTTTGATGATATAGCTGAACTCCTCGTGAATCACTGGAAAGATGTCGGGCTATATATAAAATTAAATATAGAAGGAGATACCTACTATGGCGTGCGTTCGACAAATAACGAACACCAACTTAGCATGGGTATTGCTGGCGGTTCTGAAAACCCTTGGACTTGGCCTAGTATGACCATACCCGTTATTGGGAATGCTTTTGCCCCGCTCGTTAGCTCGTGGTATTTAAGTGAAGGTAGAAAAGGTGAAACGCCTTCCGGCAGTATTAAACGGTTAGTGGAAATCTATGAGGAGGGTAATAGTTTACCCATTATAATGCGCACGGAACTGGGAAAAGAATTATGGAGAATCCATTCAGACAATTTGTATGTAATTGGCACGGTCGGGCAATCTCCAGCCATAAATGGTGTCGTCGTAGTGAAAAATAATTTTCGCAATGTCCCTGATGTCGCGCCTAACAGCGCTACCTTGCAATCACCGGGTATTGCCCGACCCGAACAATTCTTTTTTCAGCGAAAGTGATCGGTGTCGAATGAACAGTAAAGATTCGTCTTTTTCCCAACAAAATTTAGACAATATTTACATCGTATAATATGCTGCCGATGGTGGGGAGTTCTTTTGTTTGCGATTGTCGATTGGGCAGAAATTACGATCGGTTATTAGAGTTTGAATCCCACTTGTCATTGCGAGGAGCAACGCGACGTGGCAAAGCAGGGGGATGTCAAAACTTGATCTGTATATCCCTGGATTGGAAGATGCCTGTACGTTTGATAGCTGCGGCTGACAAGCAGGATTTGATATTTGGGTGCCAGTATTAATTACTTACCCATTGTACTTAGCTTATCCAACTCTTGGTCTTGGCGTGCTTCGAATACCTGATCAAAAATGCCGCTACCATCAGCGGCATCAGAATATACATCGAAATCTCGAAGGAAGCGAAGTCGATGGTTGAACCAGCCATGCCAAGGTAAGAGATCATGTGTACAATCATGCCTAGGAGCGAAGCAATAAATAAATAGAACACAGCTGACTTCCTGGGCAGCAGGAGAATGGAGCCGAGCGCGCTGCTAATAACGGCTATCGCAAAAGCCCCGGCGCCCCCATGTGGGCCGGCCTTCAATTATCGCATGCTGCGTCTCGGGCATGGCAGCGAGCGCATCTGCATTCATTTGCATGAATAAATTCATTGACGCCCATAAAATTCTAGATCAGCGCGACAGCGCCGATTAACCAGAAACTCTAGTGAACACCACCTGTGGTCTTATCGTTCATCGCATCACCTTATTGTTTGATATTCTATTACCTGGTAGAAAGAGTGACTGCTTCCGCTCGACGGGACGATTTTGTAAGGAAATCAATCTATAGTATAAGGAGCCAGTTTCTTATCTACCCGGTATTTGTTGAGGTGAACGAATTTTGGGACACCATTTTCGTAGGTAATCGGTAATTCACCGTGAACAAGGGGTAAAGCGTATTTGAAAAACTGGAAATTAAGACTTACACCATCTTCATTAATCCAATTTTGTGGTATATTCTTAACGCTATTGGCCACTTCTTCGAGATCACAAAGTCCGGTATCGCAACCATATTGATCAGAGTCACTGCGAACAAGCGTAACCATTTTATCGGTTTTCCCGTTTACCGCAGCTCGCACCGCGGCCTGTCCGATTGCGAAAGATTCATCGCTATCAACCTGTGAGGACAAGTGAATAGCTGCGCGTTGAGCATAACCGAGTTTTGTAATGCGCGCATCCACACCTAAATGTTGCTCGGCCATGTTACCAAGATATTCGCCGATGCCGCCTAGTAGACTGTGACCGAATGCATCGGTCTGCGTTGCAGATGTTGTAATGTAATTACCGTCGCTGTCTATTAATCCTTCCCCCACAACGACAAAACAGGAATTCGCGGTTTTAAGAATACGTTTAACATCCTCGATATATTTTTGCGGGGAAAATGCCACTTCAGGTAGATAAATTAAGTGAGGTGGATCATGAGGGTGGTCCCGCCTTTTGGCCAGCGAAGCACCGGCGGCAATCCAGCCTGCGCTACGGCCCATAACTTCGAGGATCATTACTAAATTACCCCGCCCCATAGCCTCGTTATCCTGGGCAATTTCTTTGACCGTCGTCGCCACATACTTAATGACGCTACCATAACCCGGGCAGTGGTCGGTGCCAACAAGATCATTGTCGATCGTTTTCGGGATACCAATGATTCGCATCTCATGGCCCATTTCCTTTGACAACTTTGACAGCCTGTTCGCCGTGTCTTGGGAATCGTTACCGCCAATGTAGAAAAAATAACGAATGTTATGCGCCTGAAAAACTGCGATAGCTCTTTCACAATCCTGCGTTTTTTTTAGCTTGAATCTGCAGGTGCTCAGAGCGGATGCAGGTGTAGAGCGCAAACCGCGAATCGTTTGCTGGGATTCCTCAGCGAGGTCAACGATCTCCTCTTGAAGGATCCCCTGAATTCCATTCAGTCCGCCATACACTTCCTCAATGCATTCGTGATTAAGCGCTTCCGTAATAACACCGGCCAAGCTGGCGTTTATAACGGAGGTCGGGCCTCCCGATTGCGCTACTAAACAATTACCTTCTAAATCATCTGCCATAAGTTCTATTTCTTGAAAAAAAGGACACAATGCATGGCCGCTTTAAACAAAGCAATCTTAAACTAATCGCGATTGGGGATAAATCCATCCATCGCATAAGGCTTAAGCGGTTGCCAAGGCTGTGGTCTAGCAAGATGGACAGCAGGCGACAACCGCCCGCTGAACAACTGGGCGGTAAATCACCAACCTTGCTAATCTGATCAGAGTATTTTTATCGGCTTATAATCTGCAGCCTCAGGGAATCGCTTTTTCCAGACGCTCGATTCACTAATAAAAGCCTCTACTTGACTGGCGGCTGAACCAACCAGTTTTTCACTCTGGGCCAGGATGTCTTGGATTTGATTTCGTTTGAGACCTAAACGAGGGTCATTTGCCAGCCGATCAACAAGATTATTTTCCTTGATCTTGCCCTCTCTTATATCCTTGGTAACTGCTATTGCTTTTTCCTTTATCGCCGCATGGGCGGACTCACGACCGGCGCCCTTTTTAACTGCTTCCATCATGATCGTTGTTGTCGTGAGATAAGGTAAATATTGGTTGTTTTCTTTTTCAATATTAGCGGGAAATATTTCCATTTGTTGAATCACATTGAGAAAGGTTTCAAGCAGACCATCAATGGTGAAAAAACTGTCGGGCATTACGACCCGCCGAACGACTGAACAGGAAACATCGCCTTCGTTCCACTGATCACCTGTCAAGCCTGCGATCATCGAAAGATGGCCTTTGAGGATTATATTGAATCCATTAATACGTTCGCAACTGCGGCTGTTCATCTTGTGCGGCATTGCGGAGGAACCCACCTGGTTTTCGCCAAACCCTTCGCTCACTAATTCGTGTCCAGCCATTAAACGTATGGATTTTGCCATACTGGATGGCGCGCTGGAGAGCAAAAAGAGAGCACTCACGACAGAAAAATCGATGCTGCGGGGATATACTTGTCCGGTAATGGACATCAATTTGTCGCTTCCCAGGTAATCGAGGATTTTTTCTTCAAGGTCGACCACTTTAGACGCATTCCCATCAAAAAGAGTGAGGAGATCGATTTGAGTTCCCACCGCTCCCTTAAGTCCGCGAATGGGGTAATGTTCAATGAGATTATCTAAACGCTGCAAAGCGAAAAGTAATTCTTCTCCGAACATCGCGAATCGTTTGCCTAAAGTCGTCGGTTGTGCGGCCACATTATGTGTGCGTCCGGTTATGATAAGGTCGCGAAATTCGTCCGCTCGTTGCGCTAAATTAATAAGAGCAGACACGGCTTTTTGACGTATGATTTCCAGTGATCTCAATATTTGAAGTTGTTCGACGTTTTCAGTGAGATCGCGACTTGTCAGGCCCTTGTGGATATGCTCTTGCCCAGCGAGATCGTTAAACACCTCGATACGTGCTTTTACGTCGTGCTTTGTCGTCTCTTCATGGATGCGTATCAAGTTGATATCTACCTGTTCCTTGACCAATTCATAGGCGTTGATCGCTTCATCGGGAATGGTCAGCCCAAGGGCGCGTTGCGCCTTCATAACCGCGATCCAGAATTCCCGTTCCAGAATGATTTTGCCGCGTGTCGACCAAACGGACTTTATATTCTCTGATGCATAGCGTTCAGCTAAAATATTTGGTGTATCAGCCATTATTTGTTCCCATCCAGTCTTCAAATTAAGAAACGAGTCATTACAAAGCCACTAAAAAGTTAAAATAGCTGCAGTGTTTTATTCTTTTGAATTTAAGTGCTTTAACATTAGCATCTTAATGATAGATACTAACTAATTATTATAGCCGTGATACTTATTATAAAACCTGTTGTTTTACATTGGAATTCTAATATCATTAATATAAGAAGGATGAAGATAGATTAAATATTTTATTGCGAAGACTAATTATAAAAGAGGTCTAAAATGATACTGATAGGTGAAAATTCACGGTTAATGCAAAGATATGAAGTGCTGGAAAGAACCGCGATGCGTTATTCAGCGGGCTGGGCGATGGTTACCTCTTCATGGGACATCAAAGTAACCCTGGGAAGGCATATGTGGCAGGACGCACAAAGAGCTGACCGCCTTCGATGCAGGCTTAAAGAACTCCGCTCCGGTCCTCTTGCCAACGACAATAATTCGGGTTTAGACAAGGTAGTCAATTATGCCGCTAGCGCTAAAAATATTTCTGAGTATATAGCCGGAATGTATAAAGTTGTAAAAGCCGACCTTCTTGAAGCTTATCATCATCACTATAAAACTACGAATATCGCTTTAGATGATGCCACAGTTGATTTGTTAAATGCCAATATTGCCTCTCTCGAAGAACAATGTCGATGGGCTGAGGAATTAACCGAATTCGATTTGCGAACGATATACGATAAAGAAGCCTGTGAAAATTGGCAGAATATTGTCTCTTCAATGTTGATTTCACAAGGGGGGATTGACGGGCGTGAAGCTAAAGCTGCCACTATTGCAGCAATTATCCCACCTCGCGAGCCCTTTAAACGCCCTCACGAACAACATTTAGACGATATAATTACCCAACGCGGTCGTGATGAAGCGCCAGTAGAAGAAGCCGGTGAACTCTGGCGAGAATATGTCCTTCGCAACTACTTTAATGAGATCGGAGCAGGGGATAATGTGGCAAGCATAGTTTTCGATGCACCTGAACATGTCGAATGGGAATTTCTTTATGATATGGCGCGGCATTGTTGGGACGAATACCGCCATGCGATGATGGGTAAACAACGCCTTACTGAAGTAGGTCTGGATACAACAAAATTACCCATAGGCACCGGAGTTTATGAATTTCGCGATCGCCTGCCGCTTGTCGAACGGTTGGGTATGATTGTTTTTCTCGATGAAGTCAGTGCGTTTCCCTATAAGCGTAGAAGTAGGGAACTTCTTAAAGCTATGGATGATGAAGAGAGTTCAGATTATTTGGCCTACGATATTTGCGATGAAACACGCCACGTCGGTAATGGTCATAAATGGTTGGAACACTTGCAGAAGATTACCGGTGATAAGCGCGACCGTGATCAGTTGATGAAAGATTTGAATCAACTCATGGTTGAGCGTGAAAATTACATTGGAACTGGACGGGAAAATTAAGCATTATTAAATAATGCTCAGGATATTGAGCCGGGCACTGCTCTACTACTGGCACTTAATGGATTATGCTAATGAAACCTTTGAATATTATTGCTGCCTGTTCGGAGAATCGAGTTATTGGACGAGCGGGAAAGTTACCTTGGAAAATAACAGAGGACTGGAATTACTTCCTTAACCAGACTAAGGGGGGCACGATCATATTCGGTCGTAAAGCTTTTGAAGAATTTGGCCACTCCTTCCCGGATCGGGAAACTATCGTGCTGACTCGAAATCAAGAATGGGAAAGTAAAGATATAACCATTGCAACTTCCCTGCAAGAAGGCTTGGATACAGCGCAGAAACTCGAGGGTGAGATATGGATTAGTGGGGGTCAGCATGTTTATGAGCAGGCAATGCCAATGGCAGACAAACTTTACCTTACACTTATTCATGCTGATGTTGAGGGGGATGCTTTTTTTCCCGCATGGGATTCCTTTTTTCCTAAAATAGTTTCTCAATGTGAAAATAGTAATAACAATTTTCGTTATACCTTTTTTGTTTTTGAAAAATAATTTAGTAAGAAAAGGAGAACTTTGATAATTACAGGTGGTGCAGCTCGCGGGATTCGACTCAAGATTAGAAAGTCAGATTCCATTCGACCAGCGATGGGTCGCATGCGGGAGGCGGTATTTTCCAGTCTTGGTCCCGGGATTGCCGAGAGTGAGTTTATCGATCTATTTGCCGGTAGTGGCGCCTATGGATTGGAGGCGCTTAGCAGAGGGGCTTCAGGTGGGATATTTATTGAAAAAGATCATCGAACAATTGGCTATTTAGAGGAAAATATCTCTGCCGTGTGCAAATCACTCGGGATGAAACAGTCACCTTGCGATGTTATCGAGATGGATGTTTTTAAATGGATACCGATAAATAAACAAAAATTTGATTTTATATTCTTCGATCCGCCTTATGACATCATCAATAAGCATATGGAATTAATTTTCGCGCTCGCACAATCTTGTCTTAGTAGTAAAGTATCCTCGCGCTTAATATTTGAAGCGCCGGGAGAGTTAGTCTTAAAGGGGCAAGGTTGGGAAGAAGTGAAGAAATTAGGGAAAGGGCGCCATGAATCCACGGTGTCTCTTTTTCGGCGATTTTAGTTAATAAACAAAACTAAGATTATAACTAGCAAGGGCTATGGATCTCAGAACCGATCTGTGTCATCTAAGGGAGGGTGTTCAGGACCGTGTTTATCATACTATTCATCAACGTAATCCGGGGTGTCTTCATGCGTACAAGTTGTAAAACCAGCACCAATTAAGATACCGAAAAACACGCCGATCACAGTAGTCAATATCCAGTCATAAGGATTAGATCTTCCTGATTCTGTTTGGTCTTCAGGATGATATTGTAAAAATATTATACGCTCATTTTATTAGATTAGATGAGTGGAGGCGATCTTATATTGAAGCTTAATTGCCTCTAGAAATCATTTTGATTGGAAGGTGATAAGGTTATACCCCAGTCCATCAAAACCCTCTCATCAAACACCTCCGCCACATACAAGGTAATGGATATATTAGACGGCGTTGAACTGTTATGGTTACCCCCCTAAATTATCAGGGAAAAGTAATTAATTTCAAATAGCTTGCTTATTAATTTTAGTTAGCGTTATCCTTGAATATCGGCGAATCTATTGTAACTTTAACTATATCCTAAAAACTTATAACTCATAAGATACAGGTAAACAGAGGCTTACATAAATGGTGGATGTATCAGGAGTCGAACTTATCGTTCCACATCTGGAAGAGAGTAGACAACTACTCGCGGATATTGAGAAAGAACGTTGTGAGCCTTACTATATTGAGTTAATTTTCATTAGGAAAACACCTGGGAAGTAGCCTGACCGACCACAGCTTATCTTCTACAGACCTGAGCGTTTCTTGTGCCTGAAGAGTCTGCTATAGAGTGCGATTCCGCCGTGCATAAGGATATGCTTGTGCTCATTGTTTGCTCATCCATCCCCGCTAAAGGTGAGATGGCGAAATGGTATTGGACCCGTATTGCTGGGGTTCCCTACCTTTTAAGAAACATCATGAATATCCAGCGTGGAGGGGGTAAAAAAATATATTTGTATCATAGTAAGCAAATCGCACCTCTTAATGAATTATGCCGTCTTGTTAATGACGATCCCAGAGTACTAAACGAAACAGGGTGTATATCAGCGCCCAAGGATTTAGAACGCGTGCTTCGGAGCATGAAAAACATCCTTATCGTGAATGGCTCAGTCCTTCATCACAGATTAGCAATCCAGAACGCTATTTTATTATTCACTCAACATACCGGTACAGATAGAGCTGAAAAAAAAGAAAAAGTTAGTATCGATAACTTACTCTCCCAATTCGATAAGCATGAAGATTTCAATGATCAATGGTCTGAAAAGATTACTGCGATAAGCGTTGGTGAAAAATCGGTATCCCCTTCAAACGAAAGTATACGGATTCAATATTTATCCGGCAGTAAAAATACGAAAATCACAACAGAGAATGATTTTCATAAAGAGCATATGCGTATCATGAAGTCTGGTGGTCTGAAAACGGACAGCATGATAAATAGGTTATTTTCTCGTAGCGTATCACGATTCTTAACACGACTGGCCATTCATACGCCAGTAAGCCCTAATCAGGTCACTTTGTTAAGTTTTTTCCTTGGATTAATATCGACCTGGTTTTTTTTCCAAGGCGTTTATGGGATGAGCCTGGTAGGAGCTATCATCTTAGTGAGTTCTACTTGGATAGATGGTGTCGATGGTGAATTGGCTAGATTGACTTTCAGAGAATCTAAAATGGGCGCTAAATTGGATATCACCTTGGATTGTTTTGTAAATTACATCGTTTTCTTTTCGATAGGTGTGGGATTAACCCGTTCATCCGGGGACAACCTTTATACTATTCTTGGTTTAGTAGCGGTTATTGGCAGTATTATTTCTTTTGTTTTTATGAGTTCTTTAATCTCAGAGAGCAAATCATCTGAACGACATGACAGTATTTTAATGGATAAGCGCCGTATGATTCAGGATAAAATAGCCAATCGAGATTTTATTTTCATCCTGTTTTTACTCGCGCTTATTGATAGAATAGAAATATTCATCTGGCTCGCGGCAATTGGAGCCAATGCCTTTGCTCTCTATTCACTTTACGCCAGGCGCTTTCCCAAGTAGAGGATTTTTATCATTAAGAAAATTGAACGAAGTCCGAATTAGAGTGGCGATAGGTGTCTACTAAATCGATAAAATTAGGTGCAATATCTTTCTGGGTGATCGAATTGGCGCTTTTGATTAGGCTGCCAGCCTGGCAGTTTATCGAAGGCAGACAGCTAATAATGGATCCCAAAAAAGTTACGTCGTCTTGACGGTGAACTTTAAATCAATCACCACCTTGCATCTCTCCCGGTGTGCTAGCACACGGATTTTCAATCCAACGCTTTATTTGATCCATTCCCTCTTCGACAGAAATTTCAGGTTCAAAGTTAAGCTCATGGCGAATCTTATTCATACAAAGATTACTTTGTGTCGTAAGCATATTTATGGCCGTATGTGTCAAGAAGGGACGGGTGCCTAGTTTTAATCGCTTGTGTGTACTTTCAAATAATGAAGCCATGATGCGTGCTAAGGTAAGTGGAATGGATTTTTTAATCGGTTTAGAACCGATTATTTTAGCCAGATAATTGAAGAATTCATCAAATGAAATTGGCTTGTTATCCCCTACTATAAATCCTTGCCCAACCGCATTCGGGTGTTCCGAAGCAAGTAGTATCGCGTCGATCAAGTTATCGATGTAACAGGGATGGCAGGTGCCTTTACCACCGGCGATTAGAAACATTCTGTTCTGGCGGATTAAGCGGAGAGGTTCTTCAACCCAAGCACTGCCTGGGCCATAAACGACTGATGGCCGTAATACCACGACTGGTAATCCGTGATCGCGATGGTATTTAAAGACGAGTGTTTCACTTTCAATTTTCGATTGAGAATAAAAGTCTTTTCCGGGATTGTATGGTGTTTTGTCGTCAAAGTAAGCAGGTAAGGGAACACCAAATACTGCGATGGAACTGAGGTGAATAAATCGGTTTATCTTTTTTTCGACAGCTGCTTCTAGTAGCCATTTTGTGCCTTGCACATTCGTTGAATGAAAAGTTTCTTCTGTGCCCCAATCCAAAACATGACCGGCACAATGAAAAACTCGTTCAACGCCATGCACGGCTTTATCAATTGAATCACGGTTAAGTAAATCCCCGATCACTATTTCTGCCGACTCTTTGGAAATAGGTGGCAGTTTATGTTCACTCTCAGGTCTGCAGAACAGTTTTACCTTACGCCCTTCTCTTAACATGCGTTCGCTCAGGTGACGGCCGATGAATCCCGTAGCACCTGTTATAAGATCAGCATGCATTGTTAAATATACCCGTTGCTTCTAAACCATTGGATAGATCTTTCTATTGCTCCGTCGCAGGATATTGGATTATATCCCAGTTCATCTTTGGCTTTTGCGCTTTCATAGTACAAATATTTTCCAATCAGTTCTTGCATGCCCATAGTTAATTTTGGCGCTCTGTGAGTAAGGTGATCAGCTATACCCTCTTGACAATGCGCGACAAGGCTAAGTAGAGATTTTGGAATTCGCACTTTTGGTCGTCCTTTTCCTGCAAGCTTCGCGATTTTAGATATAAACTCTTTGTTAGAAAGATTATCACCAGCAAGAAGATACTGTTCACCCACTCGACCTTTTTCGAGGGCTAACCATAATCCCTGAACCAGGTCATGGACATCGACAAAACAGGCGCCGCCATCTACCCAAATGGGCCACCATCCTTTACAGATGTCAACTATCGGTTCACCGATTGGAGTTGGTCCGTAATCCATTTCACCAATAGCGGAAGCGGGATTTACGATAACTACGGGTAACCCTTTTTCTATTGCCCATCGTTTTATTTCATCTTCCCCAGCTTTCTTTGTCTCCGCATATAAAAATCGCGTACCAGACATATTGAATTCCGATTTTTCATTACGCGGTACCGGCTGTTCAGATACTCCAAGTGTAATGCAACTGCTTACATGGACCATTTTTTCTATACCCGTGGTTAGACAGGCAGTGGCTATATTTATTGGACCGAGGACATTCAGCTTGTGAAAAACATTTGGGTCTCTCGACCAGTAACGGTTAAAACCGGCGAGATGAAAAAGAACATCGCAGCTATTGAGAAAGGGATATAAACTCTCTGTATGAAGTACATTACCCCAGAAAACTTGATGGGGCAAGTCTTCTAGAAGCTTATCCGAGGTGCCTTGAAGAAGAAAGGTGATAACTTCGTGACCCAAAGAGGTGACGTAGCGGGTCAAATGATTTCCTATAAAACCATTTGCGCCTGTTATCCCTACTTTCATAACGGTTATTGTCGATTGCCCTTTGCCGATTGTCGATGTTGGATTGACTAAACAGCATTCGCAGGTCGACCTATAGACGTATTCAACCTACCCAAGTAGGATCAATTAATTCCTTATTTTTTTGATATCTTGACCTTGTTGCTAGTCTATATAAAATAGTTTTATATGCAGAGAATTAAATCCCTTACCTTATTATTGGTTTTATCAGTCTGTACGTGTACGGAATTACTGGGAGTAGATGTCATCTTTCAGGATGTAGACCTGGAAATAGCAATTCGAGAGGTGCTGGAGAAACCTGAGGGGCCAATAACAGACACGAACATGGCCCTGATAGAATCGCTTACTATCAGTGAAAGAAGCATACTTGATCTAACTGGGCTGGAATATACAGTTAACTTGGTCTACTTAGATCTTTCTAAAAACCTCATCATAGATACCAGCCCATTATCGGGGTTGGCTCAGCTTGAAACGCTATATCTGTTTGATAATTTAATCAGCGATTTCAGTCCCTTGGCTGGGTTAACTCAACTGACATCCCTCGATCTTGAGTTTAACTTTATCAGTGACCTTAGTCCGTTGACAGGTTTAATCGAATTGAAATTCCTGAATCTAGACAATAACGAGATCAGTAATCTTAATCCCTTGGCTGGTTTGACGCAGCTGACCGGCCTGTTTATTGACAATAGCCAGATCAATGATATCAGCCCGCTGTCTGGGTTGACTCAGCTAGAGTTACTAACCCTGTTGGACTACCCAAAGGTGTTTGTGAGTCCTTCGGCTATTGAAGCTTTTCGATTATTGATCGACTGGTGCGGGTGGGGAGAATCGAACTCCCGTAGCCAGCTTGGAAGGCTGGAGTTTTACCACTAAACTACACCCGCTTGGACCAAATTTTCATATTTCGCAATTATTTACGGAGGTGGTCAAGATAGAATATTATCTTAAATAAAAGTAGGTTCCAATGATCTTCGTCCTCGTCTATAATAGAGTTTCTGTTATTCTATACGGAATGGAGGGACACACACTGTTGCATCTACTTTGAAATGTTGTTTACTGCTACGACGGAGCGTGGCCCTCCAGAAAATGTATAATGAGGAAGGAGCATCATAGTGCATGGACCTCTAGAAAAAAAGATGGGCACACTCCATAAATCCGCAGAAACGTAGAGGAAGGGACGAAGACAAACATTATTTTCGTATAACCCCATTAATAATTAAGTAAAAGTATGTAAAATAAAAACCCACTTCGGATAGGCGATAGTGGGGGCTCATCTAAAATAATTGGGACTGAGGTCAATTTATAATTTCTTGCGAACGCGAGTTCTTCTCGTGGGGACCTGAGGTCTTTTCTTGTTTTTGATCGCTTCCAAATCATTTTTTGAAATTTGTGATAGTTGCTGGAACAGATCCTTTCTTCTTCTTCTCTCAGTATCAGGGAGTTGATTAATCTTGGTCATGTTCGTCGGGTGAATGGTTTTAGCTAAAGAAATTTTCTGCTGAAACCCGTCCTTCGTAACAACAACTGTATAGTTGAGTGAATCGTAATCGACTATTGTCATGTCCTCATAACTTTCATTCATGCCCACCCAAAAAGCATTGTTGCTATTTTTATCTTGGAGACAAAAAATATATTCTCCGTCCAACTTTACAATCCCTCGCAGATCCAGGTTACTTAGAGGAATACCAGGCTGATTACTATTATTTCTAGTCGGACCTACTTTATTTTGATCAAAACCAGTTGGAATAAATGGCGAATTCGTGGTCAAATTTTGAATTGCTTCGGGCTTGACGTATTCCAATGCATAAACCTGCCCATGCAGAATGGGTACTGATATCAAGGCCAACAGCAGATATTTTTTAATGAATACTGGTTTAATGCTTTGCATAACCCATTATAATATTCTCACATCTTGGCAATCTCGTCAACTCAAAGGGGAATTATGCAACGATGAATGAAGAGACTGTTTTATTTTGCATTCTCGCTTTTGCGTAGTAGGGCTGCTCCGGTAGTATAATTGTGATGAGCCGCAGAAAGGCGATGCCAGGTGAGAAAGCATTCAATGTCTTCACGATTCCATTGAGGAGGTTGTTGATTATTGAAAGCAGGATGAAACCAGATCAGTTTTTCGAATGAGGCGAGTGTCAGTGGTGTTCCTCCCCATTCCGGATAAGACATATCATAACCTGGTTCACAAACATCAAAACTGATACCGAAATAACCACCAGGCTTAAGGACCCTCACCGTTTCATTGACGGCCGTGTTTTTATCTTCCTGATGTTCGATCACAGATAAGCTGGTTACTACATCTATGGCTGCAGTTTCAACGGGGAGTTGACAGGAATCAGTGATTACCCAATCAACATCTACTTCCAGTTTATTACGCACAGCTTCCCACTGATTTACCCAATTGGTTTGGTTTTCTACAATGGTGACATGCGCTCCTTTTAAAGCTATCATCCAGGGCCAAGGCGATTGTTCACTGCCTATGTCGAGTAGATGTACCTCTTTCCAGTTTAATCGATTTAAACCTTGAAACCATAGTCGTGGATACTCCCAGTTTTTTGCCCAGTTACAAAAGGTGCGCAAGCCTAACGGTTCAGCTAGATCATTAAGGATATCGATGAACGCGGAATAATCAGGGCTAAAAGTCTCTTCTAAATTAGCTAAATAGCGTGGGCTGTTGACAGTGCGCTCTCGCTTCCTGGCAATTGTAATTTCATGAGAAGTTTGCCAACAACCATCGTTTTCCAGGACTTCAAAATCACAGGTATTAAGAATTGTTGCAATTGATGAGCGGGTAAAAATAAAAGCGTGTTCTTCGGGATCGAATACATTGGTGTTAAGTGATTCGATATCTGTATTTTCATTAATCAAAGGTAATTGCAGATAGAGAATACCGTTGGGATGCAGTTGACGGTGAGCGGCCTTAAGAAACGCAATCGGATCACGCGAGTGTTCCAGTACATCGCAAGCCACAATCAGTTCAGCTTTTGGTAGATTATCGATGTCGGGGAAAACACCGGGTCTTACATCGAGATCAGCTATTTTATTTACCTCAGATGCTGTATGTGGATCAGGTTCAATGCCGATCGTTTTCCAACCCAACTCCTTTAATGCAATTAAAAGGGATCCCTCGGCGCAGCCGACCTCAATCACACGGCCGGGGGTAGAGATGTGTTTGTTAATGCTCGTCAGCCATTTGTTCACTCTTCCATCTTCTACAAATATTGCCTGGCGCTCTTCTAAAACGGGGTGTTCCTTATGCATTTGTCGTTTCTGCCAATAGCCACGATAGGAGTAAAATGATGATACTGCTTCAGATTTAATTCGTCGACGGGCAAAGTGGGTTGTACAGCGTTCGCATTCAAGATAGTCGCTAGAAAATCTGCTTATGGATTTACTTTTCCAGCCGCACCAACATCTTTCGGAAACATCAAAACGGGTATCGGTATCAAAATTAACGTGCTCGTTTCCAGTATTTATTTCATTATTCATTAATCGAGTACCCAAATTTTGAAAATTCCCCGACCTCAGCTTTTTCCATTGTCTCTTTCCAAGCTTTGTCTTCTTTCCACAATTCGTTATTTCCCGACCTATAGAAAGTGCGCTCACCATCTTTTGTTATTCGATCGAAACGAGTCCACCAGAAGACATATTCAGATTTTAATTTTGGCGTAATACCAATAAAGTCTACGATTTTCTGTAATTCTTCGTGCTCAGCTCTGAGTGCTTCAAAGCGGACGATTAATACTTTCTCCGGATTATTTTTGTATAATTGAAATGCTTTATCATAGAACTTTCGATAGAGATTAAAATTTTCCTTTGTCCAGGCGACCGTGTCATCGATTTTTAATCCCCAGCGTTCACAAGCCGTAAGGTATAAACTGTAGATGCTGGCATAGGGATCACGAATGAGAACTATAGTAGGATTAGGTCCGTCTTGTGGTTGTCCGTGCAAGCCATTAGGGGACGCATTAATAAAGACCGGTTGATAGGGTGCCGTATCCGATCTGAGTTTAAGTGCATAGAGTGCCATCGGTTCCAGCTCTTCCTGGCGCTGTATTGCTTCCTCATCGTTAACAAATTCGTTTTCAAAAAAAACGAGATCGAAGAGCCCGGTGAAACAATTCCACAGAAAATGGCTACCCGTGCGTAAGAACGCATAATAGTCCAACCTGCGTGCCAATCGGGTGCCAAAAAAGTATTTATCTTTATCCATCGATATTTTAGAAACTAAAAATAGTAATCACTGTCTCCAATGAAGCAAACTTAGAATTTTTAGACGCTGACCTTAAAACGTGCTAATTTTAGCTTTTGAAATTAAATGTAGATTGTTAATGGAGCTTTATGCGTTAGTTTAAAGATGGCTTGCCACATTTTATCACTTTGATATAAGCAATCTTTTTGTATATACTGGTTATGAAGTTCTTTAATATTAAAATAATACGCGTTTTTATTTTAATCTCTGTTTTGTCATCTATCTCGAAACTGCCGGGATACGCACAACCCAAAGCGCCTCCCACTGCTCCCCCCGTTATAATAAGTGATCAATCTATCGCTGTTAATCCGAAGGGTGAATTTCAAGCAACGGCAACGCAATATTCTATTGGGGACCCAACTGCTGAAGAACAGCTTGTATTAGAATTTATTAATCGTGCGCGCGCCGATGCTAACGCTGAGGCGCAGAGGTTGCTTACGACAACAGATGAAGATGTGTTAAATGCGATCAATTTTTTTAATGTCGATCTCGATGTCATGGTCAACCAGTTTGCGACTCTCGATCAAACGCTCCCGCCGCTATCCATGAATGCGCAACTCACGACCGCAGCGAGGTTGCACAGCCAGGACATGTTCAATAATGTATTTCAAGGGCATATTAGTTCAGATGATCCGGTATCACCAAATGAGCCGGAAGATAGCAGTGGAGATCGCGTGAGACATCAGGGGTACAATTTCATGAATTTGGGCGAAAATGTTTTTTCTTTTGCTCGATCAGTTTTTCAATCACATGCGGCATTTCAAATTGATTGGGGTTTTACTCCAACTGGTATTCAAGATCCACCTGGACATCGAACAAACATTCACGGGTCTGCATTTCGGGAAGCTGGGATTGGTATTGTTCTTGGAACAAATAGTTCAGGGAATGACTCGGTGGGGCCTATACTTATCACCCATGATTTCGGTGTTCAGTTAATCGGAGCTACCCCTTTTATTACAGGTGTTGCATATGATGATCAGAATGGAAATGCCTTTTATGATATAGGCGAAGGGTTGGGTGGTATTAATGTTGACGTCAATGGCTCTGATTTTTTTGCTGTAACTGCGACAACGGGTGGCTACTCTGTTCCCGTAATAGGGAACGGCAATTATTTGGTGACATTTTCCAGTCCATCAATAACCGATCAGACAACCCAGGTTGTCATATCCAATTCTGAAAATAAAAAGCTCGATTACACGCCACAAGGAGCTGGCAATGCGCTGATTATTGGAGGTACGGGAGATATCGCTGGAGAGGACATCATGCACCCGAATGGGAATATCTTCGACCAGGTTCTGCTCACAGGAAAAAGCATACAGCTCCGAGCCAAGACGGGGCAGATTACGCGCGTCTCTTTCATGGACGAAGACGAGGATATCGTTCAGGTAGAGTTCTCTGGAAACGGAACTTTTACTGTGACCCTGGATCCAGCAACCTTCCTACCACCAGCCACTCCCCTGCGCTACAACCAGGCAGTAGAGTATGTAACGGGGAACCCGAGCGTGGTTATCGATGGTGCGGATTCCAATACTTTCTTCAGTATCTTTACCGTGGGGATGATCAATGCGGTGAATCAGGCTTTGTTCCCCGAGGGTCAGGTCTATGACGCTGAAGCGGATGTGACTCTGGTAGAAGTGACCAATTCCACGGGGATGGGCGGGATGCAGCTTTCAAACACTGTATTTAGTGGAAGTACAGGTAAGGTTGGCTTGGATGCACGTGGAGTACCGATTGCAGTACGACTAACAGTAGGCGATATTAATGCGTCAGGTAATGCGATACCGTACCTGCTCTTTGGAGCGGGTTCATTTACGGTGCCGGTGGGAAATCTGGGCCTTAGAATTACAGGCGGGGACCTCCTGCAAAGCAATAACGCATCGATCGTGATCGCGGAAAGCGGATCGAAGACTCCCGGATTTGAGACTATGATCTTTCAGAACAACTTCAAGTCTGATAATACACCTCAGCTAACGCAGAACAACGCTGCCACCTTTGTCAATGAGGATGGAGTGGAAATCACCAAACCTGTCGACAAGATTACGATTGAGTAATAGGAGATCCGGGTTAACCTGATCTCAACAATCTTATTAATCAAATCAGTAATTTCACTGGGAAAGTCATGTCTACTGACTTTATAATTTCTTTTATTATCCCCTCTTATCAGCAGGGTGTGCATTTAAAAAAATGCCTCGACAGTATTGCCGAACAAGGTCTGTCGAGGAAACAATATGAATTGCTTGTTTACGACGGGGGAAGCGAGGATGATACTATCGAATTGTTAAAAAAGCATTCGATCCATCCAACCTGGGTCAGTCAACCTGACCATGGTCAAGCGAGTGCCGTTAATCGCGGGTTGCAAGAGGCAAAAGGTAAAGTGATTGCCTGGATTAACTCAGATGACTACTATATTCCTGGTGCGATCAAAAAGGTTCTCGACTTTTTTAATAAACATCCCGAGGTGGAAATCCTTTATGGCGATGCCGATATTGTAAACGAAACGGGGCATAAGCTCTACCCTTATCCGACCGAGGAATGGAACTATGCACAGTTGGCAGATTTATGTTTCATCTGCCAACCAGCAACATTTTTTCGTGCATCTTTGATTGAGAAATACGGTCTATTAGATGAATCACTGGATTGTGCCCTCGATTATGAATACTGGCTCCGAATTGGGAAAAGCCAGGAGCTGCATTATATAAAGGAACTACTGGCTTGTTCACGGCTTTACGGAGATGCGAAGACATTGAGGATGAAAACACGAAGTGATGCGGAATCACTTTTTGTTTCTCGTCGCCATACCGGTAAATGGTCAGACAAGTGGAGAGTTGGATTGGCGCGTCATAAAACGAAAGATTGGATGAGCCTTTTTTCATCAAAAAATGATACAATCGCACAAATGGTTTATACAGGAGTGGAACAAAATTTGGAGTTCAAATTGAGCGGAATGGAAATTACGGATGTGCTCTCCAACCCGCCCCAGGATTTATGGGACAGAAACCCGGATGAACTGGGAAAATTTATCGAAATGCTGGATAAAGACCGCAATGCGTGGAAGGAAAATGCTGAGAGCGCACAGAATCAAGTCGAAGCCGCTCATGAATCTCTCAGGTCTGCTCACGTATCAAACAAAGAGTTTCAATCGCAAATCGAGGAATTAGATACGCAAATCGAAGAATTAGATACAAACCATCGAAAAGAAATAGCTGAGTTCAGAGAGCAAATAGAAAAACATGGGCAGCGAATAGAAGATCTTGCCCGCCAGCTAACCGCTTTAAGAGGTAACTTTTGGGTGAAAATGGGAAGAAAAATGAAAATAATAAATCCAGATAAATCCACATGAATAAAGAAGTAAGGCAGAGCAAAATTGATTTATTAGCTATTCACTCTGTAATGCAAAAAGAACTGGACTGGAAAACAAAGTCTCAACTTCTTGATCGGTTGTTTTCTGAAAGCGATAATCGTGAGTTAACAATGATAAAGCACCAACAATGGGAAGAAATAGAAAGTTTAATCTCCCAGGCCGTAGATAATAATCATCCGAAGGTGAAAGGACCCTCCCTCTATCGACGGTTACGACGAAAACAGGGGGGAGTAAATCGTATGATAATACTGGTTCTGACCAGATTTTTAGAGCTGATCAAAAATATCGATAAGCGCCTGCATAAAATTGAAATTATACCTTTAAATAGTTATCGCCATCATGACGAAACAGTTATGCAATCCGAAAACAAATTGTGGGCTACTGATGGATTAAAAGCTGAATTAAAAAACATGCGGCATAAATTAAACTTATTAGAAGAAGAAATTAATAAAATTGAAAAAACACGTTCATCATCAGGGGCGTCGCCTGTAAACGAGGCTTAAGTTTCGAACGAACGGGAGTCATCTCATCGTATCTTAATATGAGGATTCTTATCACAACGACACAAGTCCCATTTTGTTTTGGGGGTGCTGAATTGCTTGCTGAATCATTGAAAAATGCATTTTTGGAAGAAGGGCATGAAGCGGAAATTGTCGCCATACCTTTTCGCTGGTATCCACCGGAAGAAATCCTTGATCATCTTTTAGCCTGCCGGATGCTCGATATTACAGAAAGCAATGGTGTTCCCATTGACCTGGTCGTAGGGCTTAAATTTCCCGCCTATCACATTAAACATCCTAATAAGGTTCTCTGGATCCTCCATCAACACCGCTCGGCTTTTGATTTGTGGGAAAATACTGGCAATGATATGGCTGTTTTTCCCAACGGTGAAAAGATAAAACAGGGTATCGGACATCTCGAAATGCAATTGCTGTTGGAAGCGAAACGCATTCATACACTTTCTTCTAATGTTTCCCGTCGCCTTGAAAAATATAGTCGAATCTCTGCACCCCCTCTTTATCCTCCACCTCCCCAGGCGGAAAGTTTCTATTGTGAGGATGCAGAGGATTTTATTTATTATCCCAGCCGATTAGAAGTTCTCAAACGTCATGACTTAGTGATTCGCGCACTCGCTTGTACCAAAAAGCCTGTTAAAATTTATTTTTCCGGTCGACCGATCAAACCAGAATTTCTAAACGATTTAAAAAATTTAGCAGAAGATTTAAAAGTCAGTGATCGTATTTCCTGGTTTGATTGGCTTAGCGATGAAGAAAAACAGAGAAAGTACGCTCGGGCAAGAGCAGTATTATTTACGCCACTCGATGAAGATTACGGATACGTTACCCTCGAAGCTATGCTTTCCTCTAAAGCGGTTGTAACATGCAGTGATTCGGGAGGCCCGCTCGAATTTATTAATCATGGAGAGAATGGGTTGGTTGCCGAACCCACCCCTGAGTCTCTAGGGGAGCGTTTGGACGAAATATGGGGCGATCCCGAATTTGCGATAAAAGCAGGGCAACTCGGTAATGAAAAATATCACTCGCTGAATTTATCCTGGAAACACGTCGTTGAGACATTAACACAATGAAGATCAATTGGTTTTCTCCTCTTCCTCCTGCACGTACCGATATTGCCCATTATACGGTGAGAATAATTCCTATTCTTTCACAGGTTTGTGACTTAACGCTTTGGACTTACCAGCAAGAGTGGGATAAAGCTCTTGAACGCTATGCCCCCATCCTTTCTTTCACTGAGGATAACCTAGATTGGTCAAGGTTGAATAGAGCGGATGCGACACTCTACAATATAGGAAATGATGGAATCTATCACAGAGATATTTTTTCATTCAGCCAACAGCATTCAGGTATTATTTTGCTTCATGACTTTAATCTCAATGAACTGTTTGAAGGCATTTACCGCCCCCAAAGTGATTACAAGTACCTGGAAATGCTTCGACACATTTATGGTTCGAAAGGATTAGAAGAGGGTATAAAGTATATCAACGGTGAGACATCTCAGGATGCGATGATTACAATGTTTCCATTTTATGAGCTTGCTTTAAACAATTCACTCGGAGCCGTAATTCACAACTTTGATAATTTAGAATACGCGTCGGACAATAACCCAGCGCCAGTTTTCTATACTCCGTTGCCCTATGTTAACGAAAATAATATCAGGCCTTTGAATTCCAGAATTAGTTCAACGGAAAAAAGATCGAGACTCTCTTTAATTTGCTTTGGATATTTCGGTGGGGAAAATCGTAGACTGATTCCCATACTGAAGGCCCTAGCTTCATGTCCAAAAAAGGATAAGCTTCATCTTAATATTTACGGTGAGATTCAATTTCTCGATAAAATAGTTTCACTCATTGAGTCACTAAAGTTAAAAAAGATAGTTACCTTCCATGGTTTTGCTCCAGAGAAAAAATTGAATGCGGCCTTGGATTCTGCGGACCTTGCGATTAATCTTCGTTTTCCTACTCGCGGCGAAGCATCGGGGTCCCTGCTCCGCACTTGGAATCACGCCTTGCCCAGTCTCGTTACTAAAGCTGGATGGTTTAAACAACTGCCAGAGTCATGTGTCGCTTTCGTTCGTCCAGATGCGGAAGAGGAAGATATTCACCGTCACCTCAATGCCTGTCTTGTCGACCCTGGGCATTATCGAGCGATGGGTTTAGCGGGGCGAAAATACCTTGAGGAAAATCACAGCTCGGAAACTTTTGTCCGAAATTTAATGGATTTTATTCCCCAAGTTATCTCTTATAAAAGTAAAGCTTTCGCATTGGATTTAGGGATACGGACCGCTGGTAAAATAGCAGATGATTTTAGTGATGATTATGCCCAAAAATATTTGCTAAAACGAACAGCAAAAGAAATATTTTCATGGACTGAGGTTTAATCAATTATTCCATAGATTTCATTTTTCGCATTATTTATTAATAAAATCATAAATTCAGATCATTGACCGAGAAAAAAGATATTCCCTTAGAGCAAATGCTCAACGCACCTGATTTGTTCCATGCCTTCAGGCACTTGGCGGATCATCCTGAATTAACTCGTACTTGCGGCGGGTGGATTTACAAGGAAATTTACTACCCCGATTACTTAACAGTGGGTGGGGCATCGTTTGCTATTCATCGCGAAGCACTCAAGCATTGTGTCGGGCATGGTATTGATGTCGGTGCGGGTTACTGGCCCTTGCCTAAAGCTGAACCCGTTGACATCTGGCGTGGACCAGGTGCAGATAACAGTCTCGATAATTATCCTGAGCATTCGCTCGATTTCATTTTCAGTTCACATTGCCTGGAGCATATTGAAAACTGGCGGGAAGCACTTGCCACCTGGGTTGTCAGACTAAAACTCGGTGGACGTATATTTCTCTATCTCCCTCACCCTGATTGCGCTATATGGCATCCAGAATCACCCTTTATTAACGACGGACATAAATGGATTCCAACTCCGGATATTCTCCAAGAGGCACTAATAGACTTAAACTGTGAACTGATCGTCAGAGATGATGGGCCCGACGCGATGCAAAGTTTTTATGTGTGTGCACAATTAATATCAACTGATTGATTTTAATCTCTTATCTCCAGATCAATAAATAGCATTTTATGAAAATTGGTATTAATCTTTGGCTCCTGGTCGAAGACGGGGGTGGAGTGTGCAATTACGTTCTTACACTCCTTCGCCACTGGAATCAGTATTTCCCAGACGATACGCTTGTCATCTTTAGTTTTCCCCAGAATGAGATATTACTCAGCACCCTGCCATCAACTTGTCGGAAGAATGAAATTCGGCTTCATGCCCAGGAAGAAATCACTGATTACCTCAATCAGTTTGATCTCTATTTCTGTCCCATTGGCTCACTTTATCCCCGTCCATTGCCTAAGCCCTGTGTTGTAACATTGGTTGATATTCAAGAGCGTTTTTATCCAGAATTTTTTAAACGGGAGGATTTGGCAAGCCGTCTTCACCATTATGATGTTTCTCTGAAACTTGCAGATCGCATTATTACCATATCAGAGTTTTCGAAAGAAACATTTGTCCGTATCGTAGGTATATCAAAACGTAAAATTGATCGCATATACCTATGCGCTGACGAAATGCCCGAGGGCGTTCAACCCAAAGGATGGCCTCTCACTAAAAATGAAGAATTTATAATTTATCCAGCCAATAACTGGCCGCACAAAAACCATAAATCGCTCATCGCCGCTTTAAAAATTCTAGATCAACGAGGAAAAAACATCTCCTGTGTATTTACCGGTAGTCTATTAAACGGGAGAGAAGACTGGGAACGTGTCGTTAAATTGAAAGGAAATACGGACAATTTGTATCACCTCGGTCGCTTGAGTCGTGCCGAACTTTCATGGCTCTATCACCACGCTCGCATTCTGGTATTCCCTTCTTTATTTGATGGATTTGGAATACCAATTGTCGAAGCAATGGAAAGTGGTTTACCTATTGCATGTGCCGGCCGGACGAGTTTACCAGAAGTTGCTGCGGATGCCGCTTTGTTTTTCAACCCCAATAACCCCGAATCGATTGCTGAAAATATTGAAAGGCTATGGGAAGATGAGTCCTTGCGAGAGAGATTGATACAAAAAGGACATGATCAACGGCATCGTTTTACACCTAAAAATCTTGTGCAGGCCCACCGGGAGACTTTTGAAAGAGCTTGCCGTGCTTATAAACCATGGTTCCATTTCTATCGTCTCTGGCTGCATCGCCGAAATGATAAAAAATCACGGACCACTTTAACTTCAAGAGAAAAACGAATCGCCGCCAGTCTGCTTAAATGATTGGCGTAAGTGATCATGTAAATATGCGTAAAAACGGTAATGCGGGAAGAGAGTTTTTATTAAATTAATATGAATACTATCGACTTCTGAGGGTGTAATACGAGATCCCTCAAGCGGGCAATCGTAACAGTCGACAATTACTTGTATTATTGTAAAACTTGAGGGCATTTATGGAAATGAATGAGCCAGTAATAGAATTGGAAGGGGTGTCTAAGTATTATACCCTGTGGGAAAGTCCGTCAGCGAGGATTAAGGCTCCTGTGTTACGGTATCTGTCCTCCTTGCTTTTTACACCCCAAAAATTATCTTTTAAACTGCGTAACCGCGCGGAACAATTAGGAAAACCATTTTATGCGCTTCAAGATATCTCTCTCCATGTAAAACGCGGAGAAAGTTTAGGTATTATTGGACGCAATGGATCAGGCAAAAGCACGCTTTTGCAAATACTGGCAGGAACTCTCAACCCATCCAGCGGAAGTTCGATTGTTAATGGTAGAATAGCAGCGCTTCTCGAACTTGGATCCGGGTTTGATTCTGAATTTACAGGCCGCGAAAATGTATTTATGTTAGGTGCACTTTTTGGGCTGAGCCCAAAAGAAATTGAAGCGCGTTTTGATGAAGTTGCAGAGTTTGCAGAAATCGGGGAGTTTATCGAACGTCCTGTTAAAACCTATTCCAGCGGGATGATGATTCGACTTGCATTCGCTACCCAAACCCTGGTCGAACCAGACATTTTTATTGTCGATGAAGCATTATCAGTAGGAGACATTTTTTTTCAGGCAAAATGTATTCGATTCTTCCGCGAGAGACGGGAGAAAGGTATGACTCTGCTTCTCGTCAGTCACGACTTGGTTACCATAAAAGCACTCTGTGATCGAACACTTGTGCTGCAAAATGGGCGGGCTAAATTTCTCGGTAAGAGTTCACGTGCGGTCAGTCTTTATCATGAGATCAACCAGGAGACACTTACATCTGCGAGCGCTTATAAACCGTTAATACCGGCAACTTCAGAAAACTGCATTTGTCTACCGGATGGTGCAAAACCACGCAATTGGAGTGGAGATGATGAAATTGGAACTCGAGAGGCAGAGTTTTTATACTGTAATGTGCTCGATGCTGAAGGTGAAACACGGGCAGATTTTGTCGTGGGTGAGGCGATCTCACTTTATTTATATTTGCAGGCAAGAGAAGCGGTGACCGGGATGCATCTTGGCCTTCAGATTGTCGATCGACATCAACGCGTAGTCTACGGCATCAGTTCGCGTCAGATTGAACAAGTAGTCCAGGATCTGGAACCCAATCGGATTTACCGTTGTGCTATTTGGCTAGATGGACGCCTCGGTGAAGGCGAATATCTGGTTGATGTCGCGCTTGGATTAGGAGACCGTGGTGACGGAGCTCCTTCACACCAACTTCATAGGGTCGGAGGCATTACCGCGATACGTATCGGTAAACCAGGGCTTCAAGCTCCATTTTTTGGGGCCGCAGATCTGCGTGCACGCGTCGCCTGGGATTGACTAAATTGTGGATGTCGGTTTGACGGAGTAGAGCTTTGCTCTCGGTAGCCGATTGGGGATTAAGGGCCATACGTCGGCGTGGCCGTTGTCAATCCGCATTGAGCGTATTTTTTATATGATTATCCCATTGTTCTTTCAGGGACAGACCTTTTGGGACTATTTCTTCCTGAAAACTTTTAATAATTTCCGTCTGTCTATGGGGCGCGACCCATTTGAGAAATTTTATATCAAGCCAATTTATCAGTCGCTGGCGTATTTTTTCAAGATTCGAGAGGGAAAATTGTTTTTGACGCAATCCTTTAATGAGATATTCGAGTGTATAAATTCTCAACGATCGCCGAGATAAAAAAAACGGTCCTGGTCGTGATGCAAGAACATAAATCATTTCCAGATAACGCGCGAATCCACCAGTATTCGTTTTAGTTTTTGAGTAGTCCCGGTTTAAAGCGATAAACGCAGGGAAACGTTGTCCTTTCATCCCACTGAGAAATATTCTGCCAAACCATTCGTAGTCCATTGTCCAAAACAAATCATCGCGTATCGGTGCTATTGAGTTGAGAACTGAACGGCGGAAAAAAAATGTCGGTTGGACAATGAAATTATGTGAGTAGAGATAACGGTTGGAGACGGGGTTTTCCGTAAATAAATTAGGACTTTGGATATTACCTAAGGTATCCATATCGAGTGCATCACCGTATAAAAAATGAAGTTCAGGATCAGAGGAAAACGCCTCCGCAACACTTTTAAATATCCCTGGCAAGTAAGAGTCGTCAGAGTTAATCCAGGCTACAATATCGCCGCTGCACTTGCGAAACCCCCGATTTATGGCATCTACCATGCCGCGGTCGGACTCTTGGATCCACGTCAGCTGATCCTTATACTTTTCAATTATTTCAGGGGTGCGATCAGTAGAATTACTATCATAAACTAATAGTTCAATCTCGGGGCCTTTCTGATTGAGGACACTTTTTATCGTATCCTCGATAAATGTATCTTGGTTGTAGGTAGGGATGATTACGGAAATTTTCATTTTAGATAACAATACTACAAATAACCTCACCCTTAGAATTAGCCCGAAGATTCTTTAGAGAGATCAAAATTTCCATTTTAATTTACTGATTTAGAATCTGTGCTGGAATGCGCTTCTTTTTTCGCTAGTTCATAATCGTGAGCAGTCATTAATTCAGCTAGTTCTTTCATCCGTGTTTCAGGTTCCCATCCGAATTTATTCTTCGCTTTACTATAGTCACCCGCAAGGATCTCAACTTCAGATGGACGTAGAAAGCGTGTGTTTTTTTCGTAATAATCGCGCCAATCGAGATCTAATGATAGAAAAGATGCTTCTAGAAACTCTTCGACGCTATGTGGTTCACCGGTTGCCAGTATATAATCATCAGCTTCGTCTTGTTGTAGCATTTGCCACATACCCTCAACGTATTCTTTGGCATATCCCCAATCTTTCTTGGCGTCCAGTGAACCCATTGTAAGTTTATCCTGTAGGCCCATCTTAATGCGTGCAGCCGCTTGCGTTATTTTACGGGTGACAAAATTTTCTCCTCGACGTGGCGATTCGTGGTTAAACAGGATTCCGCAACAGGCAAACAGTCCATAAGCTTCACGGTAATTTATGGTAATCCAATGAGCGTGAGCTTTGGCGCAAGCGTATGGTGATCGCGGATGAAAGGGGGTTAATTCCGTCTGCGGCATTTCCGTAACTTTCCCAAACATTTCTGAAGAAGAAGCTTGATAAAAACGCGTTTTATCGATTAACCCGGAACGGCGTACCGCTTCGAGTAACCGTACTGCTCCGTTTGCCGTTATATCGGTGGTACTTTCAGGAGTATCAAAACTGATGCGCACATGGCTTTGCGCTGCAAGATTATAAATTTCATCGGGTTGAATATTATTCAATAGATCAAGCAGCGAACTATAATCCGACAAATCGCCGTAATGCAGGTTAAGCAACTCCCCGTCATTCCCGTCGCGTTGACGTAGTGGGTCAATACGGCTGCGTTCCATGCTGCTCGTTCGTCGAACGAGTCCATGTACTTCATACCCTTTTTCGAGAAGTAATTCTGCCAGATAAGAACCATCCTGACCGGTTATACCTGTGATTAACGCTCGCTTCATAATTTATATATAATTATTAAATTAAATCTATATTGCCTCTACACCAGTAACGATAACGGATCCTAATTATGTGATTTTTGTGATTATCCCATCAATCCGCAATCGCCAATCACTCATATCACATCGGCAAAAGCGGGTTTCATCTTATTAAAGGCAATAAATCCGATCCATATAAAAATAATGCTGAATCCATACAAATAGACGAGCGATGGAATATCTGGGCTCTGTTGCCATAATAAAGTCTGACGGGATAACTCAATAGAATGAATTAGCGGATTGAATTTTATAAACTGCCAGATGGTGTCGGGGATCTGCTTGGAAGAATAGAAAACCGCACTCGCATAAAGCAGGGCAAGACTTAGAAAAGTTGTCAGTTGATTAATATCGCGGAAGAATACACCGAGAGCAGAAAAAATCCATGCCAGCCCGAGTGCGGTGAGGAAAAAAGGAAAAAGGATAACAGGCATCCAGAAGGCGTTAATACTTAGACCTGGTCCTAAAAAAACTATTCCCATGACGACAATGGTAAGTGTAAGACAAAAATGGTATAGGGCTGCGCCGACGACTGCAACGGGAAGAACATCCAAAGGAAAAACTAGTTTTTTTACATAATTTGGATGGCTAACCATAAGTGTCGGTGAGACCATGAGAATTTCCGCGAGAAACTGGTATATCGTTATGCTTAAAAAAATACCCAACCCATAATCTAATTTCGTTTCCTCTGGGCTGGAATGGTAACTTCCTTTAAAGATGAAGCCAAAAACAAAGGTATAGAGCATCATCATGAGTAGTGGGTTTAGCATTTGCCAGATACTGCCGAGATAACTTCCTTTATGGCGTGACCTGATATTGCGTAAAATTAACTGGCGCAAAAGATCCCGATAACGATAAAATTTTCCCAACGAACTGAAGATGTTCCAGCTCGAATCAGTTTTAATCACATTTCTGTTTATTGCCGTCTGCATTTAATATAACCCTATTTTCATTATTGAAGGCATAGCAAACAAGCTTTTTCAAGAAGGTAAAACATAGAGATCAGCACTATTACACGCTCGAATGATTGAGATCTTTATTTATTCATCATGCCAGTGAAATATATTCATTTCTCCTTTATATTGCCCATCATTGAAGTTATTTACTAATCTATGACGCATCGGATTATTCTGCACATACGCCCATTTCCCTGAATAGCTCTCAGCACTCCGGAGTTGTCGATCCAATAAATTTTTGCCATATGGGCCGTTCCTCGGGCTTTGCCCACCGAAAGGAAACATAAGATTTCCAACATTGGATCCATTGCGTCGGTGATTCCACTATAACCGATGAAGGAGCAAAGAATAAGTGAATATGATCTGGTGGAATTACAAAATGGCCTACTTTCCATGATTTGGCTGCATCTCAAGCTTGTTGAATTGGAAAAATGTTTCGTTGTTGGCAATTATTTTTTTTCTGCCCGGCGAGCAACCAGTAACAAATACAATATTGGAATGATTAGGAATTTCTAAAACTGGTAAATGAGCAGGAGATTTACGTATTGGGAATCCCTGATAATCTATTAATATTAAATATGGTTATTATAGTATTTTAATTAATTCCTACATCATAGCGGCCACGACGGCGCGTGACCGTGAAAAATGACGTTTATATGTCATGCTTTTGTAAGATGTTGTCCTTCAGTCAGGACTCTACAGTGGCATTCTTTTCAATCGACAATCGACAATCGACATTCGACAATTGCACTTTGTTATCGGAAACATTCCTAACTTATAGCGTTCTAAAATATATCATCATGGAACTTTTTATATTAGCTCGTAGGTGGTTATTTGCGGCGCTATGCTCAATAGGGGTTTGGGTTTTTTTATCTGGCTGCGGAAATAGTGAAGGGGAAGGTCAGCCCCCGGAATTCGCAGTTAATGTTATAGTTGTAGAATCCAAGTTAAAACTAGTTTCCGATAAGATCAATCTTGTCGCTACGCTTGCGCCCAATGAGCGGGTAGAAATACAGAACTTAATCAGTGGGGTGGTTACAGTTATTCATTTTAAAGAGGGTGAACGTGTTGAAGCAGGTGATTTGATTTTTGAATTGGATACCCAAAAGTTGCGGGCTCGGGTAGCTGAAGCAGAAGGTACTTATGAACTCGCTGAAATAAATCGTGAGCGATACATTAAACTTTTCGAGAGCAATACAGTATCTCAACAGGAATTTGATCAGGCGATATCCAGATATTCTGTTTTAAGCGCGACGCTCGCACTACGCCGCCGTCAACTGGATGACAGCATATTGCGCGCTCCATTTTCGGGGGTAGTTGGCTATCGCCGGGTGAGTCCAGGTCAGTTTATCCAGCAAGGTGAGACGATAACGACTCTTGTCGATAGCAATCCTATCAAGGCTGATTTTCAGGTACCAGAACGTTTCTTGGGCGAATTAAGGATAAATCAGGAGATAAATATCACTGTTCCCGCTTATCCTACGGAAAGATTTTTTGGTAATGTCTATTTTATAGCCCCTGAGGTGGCGCAAGGAACGCGCACCGTCCTTGTTCGCGCCATTATCGATAATACAAGTGAGCGTCTTAAACCAGGGATGTTTGGCAATCTTGAGCTTGTCCTACGGGTAAAAGAAAAAGCACTCGTCATACCAGAGTCAGCGTTAATTACACAAGGCAATAAGATACAGGTAATGGTTGTAGGTAGCGACAATACGGTGCAGATAAATTATGTTACTACTGGTTTGCGACTTGAAGGTGAAGTAGAGATTACGGACGGATTAAATATCGGTGAAAGAGTTATCACCGAAGGGCATCAGAAAGTTGAGTCTGCGTCCAAGGTAAATCCCTTATCTGTGGAAGCCGGCCGGCCTTCTTTGTCTGGCTACATTGATGGATAAGACAAAAAATTTTCGATTGAGGGATGTCGAGGTTTGCTCTCGGAAGCCGATTTTCGATTTTCGATTGTGATATGTCGGGCGTCGCCCTCAGTACTATTGAAATGCTATTTATTCCTCTGTCATTGCAAGGAGCAACGTGGCGCATCAGTCTAGAGAATTACAAGAAAAAATATTGAGAATCGTTAGACACAATTGAAATTCTATGAGACTTCCTGAAATATGTATTAGGCGACCTGTGCTTGCATCGATGATGAGCCTTGGGCTCATCCTTTTTGGGATGATTGGAATGAGCCGATTGCCGGTACGCGAATTGCCCGACATCGATCCGCCTATTGTCAATGTTAACACCGTTTATCCCGGTGCAAGTGCGGAAGTGGTGGAGACGGAGATCACGGAAAGACTAGAAGAAGTAATCAATACGATTGAAGGGATTAAAACGCTCACGAGTGAAAGTCGCGAGCAGGTGAGTAGTATTACAGTGCAGTTTGTCCTTGCACGTGATATTGACCTTGCCGCTCAGGATGTTCGGGATCGCGTTGCACGCGCGCGTGAAGATCTCCCCGAGGAAATTAATGAACCCATAGTCGCCAAACAGGATGGTGATGCCCGGCCATTTTTATGGATAGCATTATACGGTGAGCGATATTCTACATTGGAACTTTCTGATATTGGTGAAGAGATCCTCAAGGATCCCCTGCAAACTATTCGTGGAGTCAGTAATGTCATTCTCGGAGGAGAAAAACGCTTCGCTATTCGATTCTGGCTCGATTCCAATAAAATGACAGCCCATGGCATTACGGTTCTGGATGTCGAAGCCGCGCTCCGAAGTCAGAATCTGGAATTGCCCAGTGGTCGCGTTGAAAACCGCGAACGTGAAATGGCCATTCAGACGTTGGGGGAGTTAAAAACGGTCGATGAATTCAACCGCCTAGTTATCCGTGAAGACGACGGTAACCTAATTCGTTTGCAAGACATCGGATACGCCCAAGTGGGAGTGGAAGATGAGCGCTCTATCGCCCGTTACAATTCTAAGCCCGCGGTTGGCTTGGGTGTCGTCAAGCAGTCCAAAGCGAATACCATCGATGTGGCTAATGAGATAAAAGCAGAGCTGGAACGACTTAAGCCTTGGATCCCCGAAGGCGTAGGATTTTTTATCGCCTACGACGAAAGTACCTTTGTGGAAAAAGCGATCGAGGAAGTATGGAGAACACTTTTAATCGCTTTCATTCTCGTCGTTATCACAATATTTATTTTTCTGCGGAATGTGCGTTCCACGATTATCCCAAGTATCGCCATTCCCGTGGCTGTTACGGGTGTCTTTGCAGTCCTCTACCTGCTCGGTTACTCTATCAATATTGTGACTATGATGGCAATGGTTTTGACGATTGGTATTGTCGTCGATGATTCTATCGTCGTCCTGGAAAACATTTATCGTCATGTCGAAGAAGGGCAAAAGCCCATGCAGGCTGCAATCGAAGGTATGAAGGAAATTGTTTTCGCGGTAATCGCCACCACGGTTGCATTGGTGGCAGTATTTTTACCGATGGCATTTCAGACTAGTTTCACCGGCCGGCTTTTTATTGAATTTGCAATTGCCCTTTCAGGTGCAGTTATCATTTCCTCTTTCGTCGCACTCACTTTAACCCCCATGATCTCTGCGCGTGTGCTTCGGCCTGTGAATAATGAAAAGCACGGTGTGTTATTTAAATTGTTCGAACATTGGATAAACAATCTATCAAGGTACTATGAGCGTGCTCTCGCATGGTCGCTTAACCATCGACCGACTATCATAGTGGCAAGTTTAATCGTCGTAGGTTTGAGTGGTTTAATTTTTCAACAACTGGAACGGGACTTTCTCCCGCAGGAAGATAAGGGAAGATTATTCTGCCTTGCTATTGCTCCCGAGGGTTCAACCAGTGAATACACCGATCGTATGGTGCGGCAGATGGAAGTCATAATGCATGAAACACCCGGAGTAGGGGGATTCTTTTCAGCAGTTGCCCTTGGGGGAGGCGGACCAGGCAAGGCGTCACAGGGTTTAATGTTTGTTCGCTTCCTGGACCGAAAAGACCGCGATCTTTCGGTCCCGGATATTGTCGATGGACCAAATGGTGTGGGAGCGCGTTTCTTCAACGAAGTTGAGGGGGCAATTTCGATCCCTATCTTACCGAAGGCTATCGGGGGAGGGTGGGGACAATCCTTTCAGTTAGTCTTGCAACACGATGATCTTAATGTGCTCAGCAATTACTCTTTGGAATTAGCTAACCGACTGCGAAAAGAAGGATTTTTAGCCAATGTGAGGTCTCAGTTCCAGCTCGATAAGCCTGAGTTGCGAATAAATATCGATCGTAATCGCGCCGGTGTCCTCGGTGTCTCGATCAGAGATCTTTCACGTACGCTGCAAATTTTCTTTGGCGGGCAAGACCTCAGCCAAGTGCAGCGTGGGGGTAAGGAATATGATGTTATCGTTCAGCTGGACCGCGAATCGAGACTCACTCCGTCCGACATCGAGCGCCTTTATATTCGCAATACTAAAGGAGAGCTTATTCAGCTAAGCAATGTTGTTAATCTCCAACCTGGTGGTGGACCAAATACCATTTATCACTACAATCGCAGTCGGTCTGCTACGGTAGAAGGTAGCCCGATGGGCATACCTCTCGGCACCGCCATAGACCGTGCGATGGCCATCGCCGATGAAACGATGCCTGATGGGTTTCGTTATACCTGGGCAGGTGACGCGAAAAACATGAAAGAATCGACGGCTAATATTTATTGGATCATGGCCATTGCGCTAATTGTTGTCTTCATGGTACTCGCAGCACAGTTTGAAAGTATTTTCCACCCACTTACAGTTATGGTTGCCGTTCCACTTGCCGCCTTTGGTGCTTTTGGTTCTCTCTACTTGCTTGGCTGGGTAAATCATTTTGGAGTGATGTTTTTTGGCTGGGCTAATTACGCACCCGATCCACCCGGCTTCGCGAAAATAATGGCGAATATAATTCCGAGAATTCCCGCGATGAATATAAATCTCTTCAGTCAGATCGGATTTCTCCTCCTCATCGCTCTCGCGACAAAGAACTCTATCCTTCTCGTCGAGTTTGCCAACCAGCAGATGGCCAAGGGTAAGGACGCAATGGAAGCGATAAAGATATCCGGCAAAATCCGCTTTCGGCCGATCCTCATGACTACTTTTTCTACGATTGCTGGCATTCTTCCGATTGCGATTGGATTTGGGGCGGGCGCAGAAAGCCGTCGACCCCTCGGTGTAGTTGCCGTCGGAGGACTCATAACGAGCACAATATTCACGCTCCTCGTCGTTCCCGTAGTCTACTCTCTCTTCGGTGAACTTATTCGGAAATTACGCAGTCGCTCTGATGAATAAAATCCGCAAAAAGTAATCGCTGGCACCGTGGCCTCGGGCTCTACCCCTGAGTCTAAAGAGAACTGATTCGATTGCCGATTCAATTAATATTTTTGAATCCCAGGCTGTCGAGAATCTCATCTATCTAGGATACTTATTCTTTAAATTTATCATTTCCTTCATCTGGGTAAAAATTAAAGACCACTCAAATCATCTGGGTGCCAAGATATATCATGAATCTCGTATCAATTCCCTACCGAGTCCTGATGCCGCATGGGCGGCATCCTTCATTCGAATAACCGTACTAGTTACAGGTGTTTTTCTACCGTTTGGGTTAACGAACTGAATTCATTTTTTAATGCAGGGTACAAGTTGCGATAGTGCGGATAAAAATCTTCGTATACTTTTTTATCAGGTCCGGGTTGAGATTCACCTGTTATCTTTATTGTCTTTTCACAGGCGTCTTCCACCGAGTTATAAACTCCAGTTCCGACTCCCGCCAACAATGCTGCCCCATAGGCTGCCCCTTCCGTAGCGTTAACCGTGACAATCTGTGAATTAAAATTATCCGCTAGGAGCTGCAGCCAAAATTTACTTTTGGCTCCACCGCCACCGGCACGTACCTGACTCGGTTTTATACCCAAATTACGCATGAGTTCAAATCCGTCCCGGAGACCATAAGTAACCCCTTCGAGCACCGCACGGGTCATATGGGCTTTACTGTGACGGAGCGTGAGACCAACGTAAGCACCTTTGGCATCCGGGTCTGGATAAGGTGTTCGTTCGCCAGTAAGATAAGGTAAAAAGAGAAGCCCTTCCGATCCTGCAGCGACTTCCAAAGCTTTTTCTGTAAGCATGTCATAGGCGTCAACTCCGGTTTCCTTTTCAAGTGTCTTCTCTTCACTTCCCAATGTATTGCGAAACCATTGAAAACTTCCTGCTGCTGATAGCATCACTCCCATGAGGTGCCACTTACCGGGTACTGCGTGGCAAAATGTATGCAATCGCCCTTCGGGCTCGACCAAATATTTATCCGAATGGGCAAAGATGACTCCTGAGGTCCCAAGCGTAGCTGAGACAACCCCATCCTTTACTATACCGCAACCGATTGCTCCAGCTGCCTGATCACCGCCACCGGCAATTATTGGCGTGCCCTCCAACAAACCGGTTATCTTTGCGGCTTCTGTATTTATTTGGCTCGAAGCAATGGGAGATTCTGTAACTTCAGGCAGCCAGTCCCGAGGAATTTCACAGCCGGACAACATCTCATCCGACCACTGCCGCTTGGATACATCGAGTAGCGACATTCCAGATGCATCGGAGACATCGGTATAGAACTCCCCTGAGAGCAGGCTGCGAATATAATCCTTAGGTAACAGAACCTTGGCGACCTCAGCATAGATTTCAGGCTCGTTTTCTCTCACCCATAATATTTTTGGCGCGGTGAATCCCGCAAGGACAGGATTTCCTGTGAGCTCGAGCACTTTGGCCGCTCCTATTCTTTTCGTCATTGAATCACACTGTGACGCCGATCGCTGATCATTCCACATGATGCAAGGGCGAAGTACCTTTCCTCTCTTATCGAGAAGTACCAAGCCGTGCATTTGACCAGTAAGACCAAGACCAGCGATGTCAGCTGGAAGAATATTCTGTTCCTCTATTAGATGCTTAATTGCCTGAATCGTGGCCTGCCACCAATCATCAGGTTCAGATTCCGCCCATAATGGCTTGGGAGTATAAAAATCGTACTCCGGTGCTACTGTGCTCTTTACTTCACCCGATTCATCAATAAGCACCGCTTTGGCACTCGATGTGCCGATATCAATCCCGATTAAATAAGGCATAGTTGTGATTGTCGATCGTCGATCGCCGATTGTCGATGGTCGATTGTTAAATTAGGATTCGCTGCTTGTCGACTGTAGTCCTACTACCTCAGGTGAAATAGCACGTGACGAAGCGAATTCCTTTATTAGAATTCGGTTTTTTTTTTAATCAATCGTCATTTGGCAATCGTAAATCGTAAATTGCCCCGTCTTTATAGTTATTCACAAAATTTCTTAAAAGAGTTACAGCTTTTTTCCTACATCTTCCCTGGCGAATTCGCATGTGAAATATTCAGCGTTTTGACAAAGCTTTTGATTGTTTTTAGCCCTAAGGACGTACTCAGTCAGCAATTCCGGCTATTGCTTTTTACTTATCTTAAATCCAACCTCTATGCGATTGGTCTCTTTATCCCATAAAAATTGATCAGCTATATGGGGGATAATAATACCCCGTTTTCTAGAATGCCAAACTGAAACTGTTGTTCCAGCACCACCATGGTGAATTACTACCGAGGTATGGCGAAAAAACTGATCATGCGATACACGGTCAATGCATTTGATATTGGGTAGATCCTCTTCAGGAGATAGTTTTGCCCAACTGTGTTGAAGGATAAATTTTTATTTTTAGGCCCGCGACTGAGAAATCGATTCATCTTCTTTTCTCAATCATCGAAAATGACATTGCCAAATGTAATTACGGGCACTCCATTGCCCGCGCAGAAATCTTGGGAGCCCTTTTTTAATTGTAGATCTTGAGCGGACTGCCAACGGAGATGGCTGATGAATTGATGTCTCAGATTAATCCGAGCATTCGTGGGAAGTAGTTTTTACTTACTGCTATAAGCGCGAGATCAGCTGGAGCAAATATAAACTGTTTGATGGAGGGTGTTTACCCTCTTTGATAAGCGTGGCCAGAATTTTATTTAACATTCTGCTAATCAGCGCGTTTGATATTTTCCATAAGGTGATATTCCAAAACTGCTGTAGCTTTCAAAGCGATTACCGGATAGATATCCCCTATCGATCCTGCGGAGTTAAGTAAAACGCACACTTTTCAAGTTTTGATTTTTGGATGAGGGTTGTCGAGTTTTGCTATAGGAAGCCGAAAGGAAATGTTATACCTGAAAGGGCGAATATGGGGTGTCGATTGAAAATAAATCCATCGTCACGTCTACTGGACGATGACTTTTCGGTCCTGTAATGATTTAATTTATTTTCAACTTGAAAAATCACAAGTAAGGATTGAGCTTTAGTTACATGTCTGGCGCTGATACGGAATTCGTACATCTTCATCTCCATACTGATTATAGTCTTCTCGATGGGGCCTGCCGTATCGACCGCCTGATGAGTCAAGCGGCTGATTTCGGTATGAAATCTCTAGCCATTACCGATCATGGTAATCTATTCGGACTCATCGATTTCTATCAGACCGCGAAAAAATTTAAAATAAATCCTCTCCTCGGTTGCGAAATTTATTTAGTGAGCGGAAGTCGTCTGGAGCGACCTGAAAGAGGTCACCACGTTTATTATCACATGGGGCTTTTATCACGTAACTATACTGGATATAAAAATCTTACAAAATTGGTATCGGATGCCCACATCAAGGGATTCTACTATAAACCGAGGACGGACATCGAACAACTTGCTGCCCATGCTGAAGGACTTATCGGGTTTACCGGTTGTTTACAAGGAGTCGTTCCCCAGATGCTCCTTCATGATCAATTTGAGGAAGCGCGTGAATGGGTTGGACGCTTCATTGATATTTTTGGAAGAGAAAATTACATAGTTGAATTACAGGATCACCACATACCTGAGCAGAAAAAGATTATACCCTTGCTGCTTAAGCTCGCCGAGGAATTTAAACTTAAAGTTGTTTGCACTAATGATGTGCATTTCGTCAAAGAAAGTGATTCTGCTTCACATGATGTGCTGCTTTGTATCCAGACGGGTTCGAAAGTTGAAGATGAAAAACGCATGCGATTCGCCAATGATAACTTTTATCTCAAGACGGGCGAAGAAATGGCGCATTTATTTAGTGAATTTCCCGAATCTCTTGAAAACACGATAGCGGTGGCTGAAATGTGCGAGGTGAAGCTACCTCTTGGTGAAAATCACTATCCGGTTTTTAAAATGGCCCCTGAAATCCAGGCGCGTAGCAAAACCAACGCTAGCTATTTAAAAGAACTTTGCATTAATGGACTACAAAAACGGTACGGAGTTGATTACCAGAACCCGAATAGGTACAAACCCAAAGCGAATGAAGATACCGATTTAGCGAATATGCTGATCGAGCGAATAAACCACGAACTGGAAGTCATCGATAATACAGGTTACATCGATTATTTCCTGATCGTTCAAGATTTCATCAATTGGGCCTTGAATCAAAGCATACCCGTAGGGCCGGGCCGCGGTTCGGGTGCCGGCAGTCTTGTTGCTTATCTCACGCATATTACCGATATTGACCCGATACGCTTCAAGCTACTTTTCGAACGCTTTTTAAATGAAGATCGTATTTCTCCACCTGACTTCGATATTGATTTTTGTATGCGTCGGCGAGGTGAAGTTATTGAATATGTCCGCAATAAATACGGCAATAATTGCGTTGCTAATATTATTACCTTTGGAACCTTTGGAGCGAAGATGGTTGTACGCGATGTTGCGCGTGTTCTCAATATTCCATACAGAGAAGCGGATCGCATTGCGAAAATGGTGCCGGACGATCTTAAAATCACTCTCGATGAATCTGTCTTAAGGAGTTCTGAGTTACAGAAGGAAGTTGAGAACAATGAACTGGCCCGGAAAATAATCGAGCATGGTAAAATCATAGAAGGGATGGTGCGAAATACTGGGACGCATGCCGCCGGTGTTATTATCAGTGACCGGCCGCTTGCGGAGTATATACCACTCACTCTTCAGGAAGGCGCGTTAACTACTCAATACCCCCAGCTTCCCGTGGAAAACCTCGGGTTGCTTAAGATGGACTTTCTTGGACTTAAAACGCTGACCGTAATTGCCGATGCAGAGGAAAACATACGCCTAACTGCCAATGAAAATTTTGACATCAATAATATCCCCTTTAATGATGAAAAGACATTTCAACTCATCGATGATGGGTTAACAACCGGAGTATTTCAGTTAGAGTCTGGCGGAATGCGCAACCTTTGTCGGCAGATTAAGATCTCCAGCATCGATGAAATCGTTGCCCTTATTGCTCTTTATCGACCTGGGCCAATGGAATGGATCCCGGATTATATTCGCGGCAAACAGGATCCCTCGACGATTAAATACCCCCATCCCCTTCTCGAAGAGATTTGTAAGGAGACTTACGGAGTTATGGTTTACCAGGAACAGGTAATTGAATCAGCTAAAGTTATCGCGGGTTATACCCTTGGGGCTGCCGATATTCTGCGCCATGCCATGGGTAAGAAGAAAGTCAGTGAGATGAAACAGCAGCGCGTTGTGTTCGTGGAGGGCGCCTTTAAAACTCACGGCATTGAAAAGAAAAAGGCTTTGGAAATTTTCACTATTCTCGAAAAATTTGCAGGCTACGGGTTTAATAAATCACATTCCGCCGCTTACGCGATACTCAGCTATCGGACCGCTTACCTGAAAGCCAATTATCCGGTACAATTTATGGCCGCGCTTCTCTCTAGTGAGCTTGGTAATGCCGATAAGGTTGGCTTCATTATCGATGAATGTGCCGCTTTAAACATTCTCGTTCTCGGGCCTGATACTAACTTATCCCGGCAGAATTTTACCCCTGTTTATGATGAAGCTACAGGAAAGGGAAGCATCCGATTTGGCCTCGCCGCGATGCGAGGAGTGGGTGATGCGGCCGCAAGCAAAATTATAGAAGAGCGGGAAAGTAATGGAGACTATCATGACTTTAATGAATTTATTTCCCGAATAGATTCACGATCAGTGAATAGGCGTGTTTTGGAATGCCTTATAAAATCAGGTGCCTTTGATTATTCAGGTGATGATCGGGGAGCCTTACTCGAAGACATCGATGGTATTTTGAACGAGATGGTTACGCTCCAACGTGATCGCGAGCGTGGGCAGGAGTCCTTTTTTGATTTATTGGATTCGGCAACAGAACCCCCTGACGGCTCCAATGGGAGTAACGGACACAATGGTAATGGAAGATTAAGAACAAATAAAGTTATGCCTTTATTTGAAAAACTTAAGTATGAAAAAGAACTGCTTGGTTTCTATGTCTCTGGCCACCCGATGAATGGATATAAGGATCTCGATATCGCTATTGATACGATCAAGGATAATAACTTACTTTCTCTTGAAGACCGTTCATATTTTCGTCTCTGTGGCGTCGTTTCGAATATTTCAAAAAAAATCTCAAGGAGGGATAAGCGCCCTTGGGCTATCCTAAACCTTGGAACTAGACATTCTACTTACAACATTAACATCTATGCTGAAGCTTTTTCTAAATACAGTGAATTGCTTGTCAATGGGGAGTTATTGATGGTAACTGGCATTGTTTTGAAAAGGGATGATGATGTTCGATTGAGTGCTGATGTTATACACCCGCTTGATCCCAGTATACCTGATGTTATAAAAAAGATTTGCTGGATATTACGACCCGATGCGCAAGCTGATGATTTTCTTGATAAACTGAGGAACATTATCGACGACAATTATGGTGATACTCAAAATGAAATAGGTTTTCTCGTGGATGATAATCATCTTGTTGTCTCCAATATTGCAGCCTCGCTGACTTGGAAAGTGTGGCCTGACGCTTTTTTAAAACTTCGCCAACATACCGCTGTTGTTAGTGTCAAAATCCAGACTAACATGCCTTATTCGAATGTAAATCACCCCTGGTGATTCAATTACGGATCTCGGATTGCGGATTTCAGATTAAGAAAAGGCGTAACAGCGCAGCCAGATCATTAGATAATAGAGGTTGCGCTATAGTGGACTGTTAGGGTTAATCGTCAATCCGAGATCGACAATTGTCTTACGTGAGATCAAAGCCATGATTGTTTAAAAAATATTTGAATTCTGGCCGTTCGGGTAATGATAATTGTCGTGCCACATTTTCGGACCAACTACAGTATTCAAGCACCCCATATTTGTCAGTATTGCGCTGTTTTTCTGGTAGGATGGCATGTCGTTCATGCCTGCGTTTGTCGTAATCCTCAATTTCATCAGCGAGATCAGTATCTTTGTATCGGTCTTGATGAATAATTGTTGGTGGGGGGAGGCGCAGGGATACATAACCCTCGGATAGGGGCCAGCCGATGCAAAGACCGCAAATAGGGTAGACCCCGTGTGGTAATCCCAGTAGTTCACAAATTGTATTCATGCGGTCTCTAATTGCACTGATTGGACAGCAGCCTAGGCCGATTGATTCCGCGGCAAGGATAAGGCTCTGCATTGAAAGAGCTGAGTCGATTGTCGCATTAATGAAACTATCAATATTGTTGTTCTCGTATCCGTAACCTCTCCATGCAGCAATCCTTTGGTTGCGTCTCATGTCAGCGCAAAAAACAAGGAAAACAGGTGCCTTACCTTCCCATCCGCCAATGGCTTTACGAGCGTCTGGATCTTTGACAACAATTATAGAGTACTGTTGTAAGTCAGATTTCGAAGGTGCCGACTGTGCACAAGCAAGCAACACCTCCAATAGCTCATCGTCTACGGGTTTATCCTCGTATTTTCGCTGTGTGCGACGTGAGAGGATATCGGCAACTGTTCCCTCATTACACATTTCAGCACCGACTTCTGTTTTTATTCCAAAACGTTCTTCTATAAGTTGGGATATTTTTTTCATTATATAATAAGGTGAACTGACGATTGACAATTAAACTACGGAGTTGTCCAACCTATGTCTTGCGCATTATGTGGCTATCTTAACATTCGACAATCAGCAATCGTCATTTGAATGATTCTTTACTTGCTACAGGTAAACCAAGAACTTCGCGGGCCGTTTTGAAATGAAGTTTTGCGAAATCACCTAGTGCGTTGGGACCTTTGTTGTCGACTATCATTTGTGCTTGTTTTTTAACTTCTGCGGAGGCCCCTTTTTTCAGCGATTCCCCAGCTTTTTTAGAGAGAGTATCCATTTGTCTAACAAATTCAGCACGGGCACAAATCGAAGCCGCAGCCACTACTGGATCTTCCTCGGCTTTTGTTCGCATACGTAATTCAAAGTCTTCATCTTTAATCATTTTCTGAACTAATGGTTCTTTGCTGAACTGATCCAGAAGCCCCCAGCTTACAGGGTTCTTTTTCAGGGCATCTTCCAGGGCGCGCGCATGCAACCATGCCATGAGACGGTTGAGATTGGCGTGTGGTTTAGACATCAATTGATTATATTTATTCATTCCGCAGTAGGCGGTTTGGACAATTACACCGCGTGTATTGCGGATTATCTTTTCTACTTCGATGACGGATGAGTCTGTCATTCTCTTGCTATCTTTAACTCCTTTTTTCATCCAATCGCGTACCATATCACCATCGGCGATGACACAGCAGGTAATTAGTGGGCCAAATAAATCACCTTTACCCGCTTCATCCAAGCCAGCGTGAGGCTCAAACCATTCTGGGTTGTGAAATTCTTCGTAACCCAAGCGTGGTTCACCGGTGATTTCTGCTTCCAGCGTATCGCGAACAAAATCTTCAGTCCCCTTGCCCTGGATAACCAATTTGCCGCTTTCATAAGCGACAATGTTAACCTTTTGATGTTTGGCTTTGAAGGCGAATCGTGTGTAATCTACAGCATAATATTCCCAGACCCGCTGATCACATATATGCTCCAACTTTTTCATTTGCTCATCATTGAGTGAAATCGTGTATAAAGTGAGCTTTTTAGGCTCATCGCTTTTATTTAGAGCATTTTTATTTTTCTTCGCCATTGATTATCTTTTAACCCTAAAATAATATTACAATCAATCTCCAACTTTCATTAATATACCTAAACAAGATGTGAAGTTCAGGCTGGAAAAAGATATAATACTATTTCAGAAAAAGCTGCAACACTGGTATGCTAAACACCAGCGTAACTTACCCTGGCGCTGTAACCCAACGCTCTATAAAACGGTGGTTTCAGAGTTTATGTTACAGCAGACACAAGTGGACACGGTTCTCCCTTACTTTCATCGGTGGATTTCTAATTTCCCTGATTTTGATTCAATTGCACGTGCAAAAGAAGAGGTCGTAGTAAAAAACTGGGAAGGTTTGGGGTATTATTCACGCGCGCGAAATCTTCACCGTGTAGCCCGTATATTGACAAGTAATGAAAAGATACCTTTTCGCGCAAAGGAGTGGGAGCAATATCCTGGTATCGGACCATATACTGCAGCGGCTATTTCAAGCATAAGTTTTCACTACCCAGCGGCAGTACTTGATGGGAATGTCATTCGTATACTGACACGTCTCACAGCCGACGCCACGCTGTTCAAAGACAACAATTTTGCCATTCGAAAACTTACGCCCTTGGCAAATAAACTTCTCGACGTAATAAATCCGGGGACACACAACCAGGCAATGATGGAGTTAGGTGCGACGGTATGTATGCGTTCGAAACCACGCTGCTCAGTATGTCCCGTTCACTCTTTTTGCTCTGCAAGTAAACGTGGAGATAGGGATCAATTCCCTCATTTTAAGGCTAAACCGACACAGCACCTGAAAATTAATCGTGTATGGATACAGAGGAATGGCGCTCTTCTCTTGCACAAAGCGTCCTCAAAAGCGAAACGCCTGGCTGATTTCTATGAGCTACCTTCAGCAGAAGGATTTGTGAAAAACCCTACGCGGAAAGACCGGGTGGTGATAAAAAAGCGCAGCATTAGTAATCAGTATATCGAGGAGAGGATTTATCGGGTAAAATCGAACGCTAAAATTACACAGCTTGTTAGATCGTCTCCTGCTCTTCACTGGATACCTGTATCCAAAATGGATGCAATAATCCTTTCAGGTCCCCACCGCCGTTGGATCAATGAAATCATTGCAGATTGAAACATGATGCACGATGTATGAACAGTGGACATTCACTCTATTACCACAGTCGGATAACTATTAGAGCCTGGGTAGGAAGTAATCGATTTATTGAAAAAGGTTGTCAGTGAAAGCCGTCAGGCTCAATCCGCAAATGAACGAATCGATTATCGATTCATTCAACTATTTTCATGGCGAAGCCTGAGCATATTTGTAAATGCCGCCACTTTTTTCTTCCGCCTTCTAATCTCTGATGGTTTTTCAAAATAGCGTTTAGAACGGACATCGCGAATCACACCCTCGCGGTCGAGCTTTTTTTTAAGCCGACGGAGCGCGCGTTCCATGGGTTCACCCCTTCGTATTCTAACTTCTACTGGCATATCGCTATATGTGAAAAGATTGAAATCTGCAATTTTAGCCAAAAGGGTCAATCTTTTTTTAAATGTGACATGATTAATAGGGTAAAAAGGGTAAAGTAATAGTAATTAACTAAATATTAAGTAAATTAAGCTATTTATAGCATAATCTCTTTTATTCTAGCCAGCCATACTATAGAAGTTAACAAAATGAAACCGACATTGCTTATTCTTGCTGCGGGTGCTGGTAGCCGTTTCGGAGGCTTAAAACAAATGGAATCTTTCGGGCCTAACAATGAAACGATTCTTGAGTACTCAATCTACGATGCCATTCGTGCAGGATTTGGAAAGATTACTTTTGTCATTCGCAGCGATTTTGAGGAGGCGTTCAAGCAACGCATCGGAGCGAAAATCACAGAGCGCATAGCAGTAGACTATGTTTATCAGGATTTAAATCAATTGCCCGCTGGGTATTCCCTGTCCTCGGAAAGGACAAAACCCTGGGGCACGGGTCATGCGATATGGGTTGCTAAAGACGCTATCGCGGAGCCATTTGGGGTAATCAATGCAGACGATTTTTACGGTCGCCGCGCTTTCGAGGCTTTATTTAAATTTCTCTCCCAAGCGAACGAGACTGGTGATGGCAACTTATGTCTCATCGGTTACCGCCTCGCGAATACGCTCTCTGATTTTGGATCGGTCACACGTGGCATTTGCAATGTAGATGATAATGACTATCTCGTAAACCTGGAGGAGCATTTTAAAATAGAGAATACCGCCTCCGGACCCCGTTCATGTGATGCAGAAGGTAATATTAATACCTTGAGTGCGGACGCAGTCACTTCAATGAATCTATTTGGTTTTACACCCTCGATGTTTGTAAATCTGGAATCGCTATGGATTAAATTTCTGGAAAAGCATGGTGGAGATTTGAAAGAGGAATTTTTAATCCCTACTGCTGTAGACAAGATGATCGGTCTAGGTCACGCGAAACTCAAAGTCCTGATGACGGACGAAAAGTGGTTCGGGCTGACATATCCTGAAGATGTCAAGGTAGTCAGAGCTCAAATTGCGGATCATGTGAGCAGAGGAACCTATCCTGCAGCGCTGGTGTAAGATAAGTCAATGCGCTTTGGCACAGTGGTAAACTATGAGATAAAAATAGCGATACCGGTCAAATTATCGGGACCACCCCGATCATTTGCGATCTCAATGAGACCGCGGATTAAGCTTTTCGGTGTGTCGGCTATAAGGGTTTCCTCATGCAGCTCTTCATCAGTTAATGTTTTGGAAATACCATCACTACAAATAAGAATACGATCACCGGCTTTGAGGTCCTTATTATAAACATCCATCTCTATTTCACCCTGTTGGCCAATACAGCGAGTCAAGGTGTGGGAAAAATATTCTGGAATTTCAGTGTCATCTTCAGGTGCCAGACGCGAACGGATCTCTTCTTCCATCGTATGGTCGGTTGTAAGCTTATCCCATTTATTATCCCGGCAAATATAAGCGGTGCAATCACCTATGTGGCCAATGTCCATGGAGTTGTTCTTAAGATGAATGACAGTAAGCGTTGTACCAATTCCGACTTCTTCGCTGACTTTTTTGCCCTCTAAATAAACTGTTTCGTTAATATTGTTAAATAGATGTTCGAAATTGAGATTACCGTGACTTTCTTTTTCAATTGATTTTTCAAGTACCTTGATCGCAAGTTTGCTCGCCAATTCTCCGTGTGGAAGACCGCCAAGACCATCGGCAACTGCATATACTTTCTTGCTATCATCCACGTATAGCATGTCTTCGTTTTTCTCACGTATTTTTCCACGATCAGAGAGTCCAAAGGAAGATACCTTTAAATTATCAACAACTGTATAGGAATTTGATTTAGAGGAGCACATACCTAAATTACCAAAAAATTCCCCTTTTGAGTCTCAAATACAAGAGGGTAGGCGTAGTCGCAATAGAAGGATATATTTCTATATATCGAAAAAAAGGCTTATATTAAATTATCCGTAAAACCTCAATCATAAAGCTTCCAGGGGACAAAAGACGGTCTTTCTGTTGTCTTTGTTGAATTTTTCAAACTTATGATTGGGTAAGACAGATAAGAATTGCCGTCCATATTCCTTGTTTAGCAATCGTGAGTCGAGAATAGTTATCGTGCCACAATCTGTTTTTTTTCTAATCAAGCGACCTATCCCTTGGCGGAATTTAATAATTGCCTCAGGTAAAGTTATTTCGAGAAAAGGATTTCCACCGCGAGCAGTTATCCAATCATTTTTTGCCTCACTCACGGGATGTGAAGGATTTTCGAAAGGGAGCCGCGTTATAACTACCTGAGAGAGCGATGAACCAGAAATATCTACACCAGCCCAGAAACTGTTCGTGCCAAAAAGAATGCCATTTCCTATTTCTGAAAATCTATGAACGAGATCACTTCGAGAACCATCGCGGCCCTGCATTAAAAGTATTCGTTTCTTTTCATTGAATTGTTCTTCTATCATCTTAGCTGTCTGCCTCATATCCGTATAACTAGTGAATAAAACAAGACTTCCTCCATGAATTTGAAGTGTGCAAAATGATATAGCTTCACTTAAAAAAGTGGTATCCATTTTTGCAGATTTACCGCTCGGTGGTGGCGAGTCGGATGCAATGAAAATGCGCATATTGTTTTCATAATCAAAGGGTGAATTAACCTGTTCCATTTCCACTCCAAGCGCCCCAACTTTTTCCCTAAAACCATCCATATCTGAACCTTGAGCAATTGTTGCGCTCGTAAGCAACGCAGACACCCCCCTGTCAAATAGACATTGCTTTAAATGAGAAGCTACATTGAGCGGGGCAGTACGCAGAACTACGTTTTGCCTGTTGCGGCCGATGCGCTCTACCCAATAAACAAGATCTTCATCGTCAAGGGAGATACACTGGTTAATGCCAATCTTATATCCGGTTAATCGCGTGCAGAATGTTGTTAATTCATTTTTCATAGGCGCATCCTCCTGCTTGCTTGCCAGTGTGGCTATGCGATCGATGAGTTCCTGTAAATGAGGGCTTAGAGTAGGCTCACACCAATTTTCATGATATATTCGGATTATGTCCTGCTGGTCGAGTGAATCGCGTCTGATACAGGCAAAAAACATATTAGCTTCACGGATTGTTTTTTCTACGGCTTCACAATCACTGGGATTTCCACAACGAGAGAGGAGACCTTTCTTTCGGCGAGGATTGTAAAGGCGCTTGAGTAATCGATCGAGCCCAAGTGAACTAATGCGATGCCCCAGCTGATCTGTGGCTACATCAGGTGCGGTTTGTGCTTCATCAATCACGATAAAGTCATTTGCATAAAGAATTCCACGTTCCTGATGGGGTACAGCTCCTGCTCCAATAAGGGAGAAGAGCAAACTGTGGTTTAAAATGATAATTTGAGCATTCTGTAAGCGTGCCCTCGCTTTTTGAAAAAAGCACGAATCAGGGTTGCAATGACGACGATTACAGGCCGACGTGTCGGCGTTCACCCATTCCCAAACTGCGGGGTTAGGCATTGGGTTTAATTCATAAATAATGCCACTTTGTGAGTGGCGCGACCACTCAATGATACGATCAAGTTCTTGCTGCTCTGGTGTGGGAAAAAGATCTAATCTCGACTCTATGGCTTGAGAGAGCCGTGTTGTGCAAAGGTAATTGCCACGTCCTACAAGGAGGGCAGTCTTAAAGTCTTTATATCTTATCAGATCGGGCTGTTCTTGAAATAACTGTCTGCACAAAGGAAGGTCTTTTCTTTGGATCTGCTCCTGGAGAGCAATAGTATGTGTTGATATAATACACTGTCGATTGGTATCGATGGCGTAAATAATCGCGGGAATCAGATAAGCCATACTTTTTCCAACACCTGTTCCAGCTTCAAAAATCAGGGACGAATCCGTCGTAAATGCCTGGGCAGTGGCAATTGCCATTTGTTCCTGTTCAGGTCGATACTCTAAATCTAAAGCATTTTGTAGCCACCCATCCTCACAGAATATATTTTCTGTAATATCGGGAACAAAATCTGGTTCTCTGTTATTATCATACTCTTCTTTGAGGCTGATCATCTTATAATTTTCCGGTATTTTTTAGCTGTGGTAATTATTGAAGGAAGTTTGTTGCAATGACGATTAAGATTTTGAGTTTGCTTTTTAACAGCGTCGCGGCAAGGAGTAGAGATATGCCAGATTCGTTGATCCAAAAAATGCTTGTTCTACAGGATTGTGATATAAACTGCGATCGGTTGGAGCAGCAGATAAAAAATATTCCTCTTGAGATCCAAAGGTTTGAAAATAAAATAAAAGAGAAAATCGCCAGTATCGAGCTACTAAAGGAAAACTTGATTAAATTGGAGGTTAAAAGAAATGATGTGGATACGCGTCTTGGTACCGTTGAAGAACAGCTTGGCAAATATAAAACCCAACAACTGGAAGTTAAAAAAAATGACGAGTATCAAGCTTTGGAGCACGAAATTTCTACCCTCACTCTGCGTAAAGGTGAACTCGAGGATGAGGAAATAACTGTGCTCATCGATATTGATGAGCAAAAAGAGAAGGCCATAGCAGAAGAATCGGGCTACAACAAAAATATTAAGGAGCTCGAGGGGCATATAGCCAGATTGCGTGAACAGGAAAAAGAGGTGGAAACACAATTGGTTGAGGCGAAACGGGCTAGCGATAATGCCTCTGCAGAGATTGATTCTAAAGCTTTAAGTGTATTCAAAATGATTAAAACCAGTATTAATCGTAGCCCCTATGTTGTGCCATTGGAGGGGAGTAAATGTACGGGTTGTTACATTCGTGTCTCTAAAGATGTGGAAAATGCTGCGCATAAAACTGAAGAATTGGTACGTTGCAGCAATTGCAACCGGATAGTTTATCAGCTCTGAAATCGTTTTGATCTAAAATTAATGCAAAAAGTCCCTTGCTCCCTGAAATAAAAAGGCTTATGTTTTAATTTCGGTTTTCGGGGAGAATGCATTCGCTCTGATTCTTGCAATTGGAGAGGAAAGTCCGGACATCATAGGGCAGGATTCCTCGCGAAAGCGAGGGCGTTTTCGGATTAAACTGAGAATGACGGATAGTGTCACAGAAAATAAACCGCCCTGTAGGGTAAAATCTGCAGGGTAAGGATGAAAAGGTGGGGTAAGAGCTCACCGCCCTGAGGGTAACCAAGGGGGCATGATAAACCCAGTCCGGTGCAAGACCAAATAGGGGGCCGGGTGGCCCGCCCATCGGTCCCGGGTGAGTCGCACTCCTTTAACGAGGAGATCGGGTCGCGATTTCGCGGTCTGATAGATAGATGAATGCACTCGTCCTTTTAGGACGGGACAGAATCCGGCTTAATCTCCCCTGAAAACCGACTTTCAAATTAGAGGCCGCCGGGCTCTGCCTGCAGTAAGATGTAGGATTGAGGATTTGTAATATTTTTCTCTGAGAACCGTGTTATTCGCGGGTTATTTTCTTTATTGACAGAATGGGGCTTGATAAGCACATTCCATCTTTCAATTTTTTATATACTATGGCTAATCTCAAATCTTCGATAAAAGATACCCGCCGGATCATAACAAGAACGGCGAGAAATCGGAGTATAAAGAGTCGACTTAAGACTTTACGACAGAATTTGAGTGAATCGGTTGAAAATAAAGATAAAAACGAGATCAAGGAAGCTACTAAAAATTACGTGTCTGCATTGGATAAAGCAGTGAAGAGAGGAATCGTTCACCGTAATAAAGCAAGTCGGCATAAATCTGAATATTCAAAATATCTGGGCTAGACTCTTTTCATCGCTACGCTTGACTTAATTATATTATGGGGAATCTCAGGAAAAAACGTCGTCGCAAAATTGCCCAACATAAACGCCGCAAACGGTTAAGGGCGAACCGCCATAAGAAGCGTACTTGGTAGAAAACCTGAGAGTATGATCTTTGGTGACTGCTTGCCTCCATTGAATAAAATTCTGGGTGCGTCAAATTTTGTTGATACAAACGGATTTTATTGATGAAGCATAAATTTAATGGTACCTGGCCGGCTTTGGTTACTCCTCTGGATCCAGACGGTAAAGTTAATACTTCGGTAATAAAAGATCTGGTAGATTATCTTCTAGACAAGAAAGTTGGGGGCTTTTATCTCTGTGGCGCAACGGGGCAGGGGATATTTTTATCAGTCCCGGAACGCAAGCGGGTTTTGGAAACCGTAACGCATCATATTCAGGCTCGTGTCCCGGTTATTGTTCACACCGGGTGTATGGTGATACACGATGCGATAGATTTAACGCAACATGCGTGTGAAAATGGAGCGAGTGGAATTAGCAGTATTATTCCCCCTCTTTATAAGGGAGACAGTGTTTACCCCTATTTTGAAGCTGTTGCCAGCGCAGCCCAGGATTTACCTCTTTTGCCTTATCTTTACGGGGCAGGTGAAGAATTATTGCATAAGCTTAAACAGATCCCAAATGTTATTGGCACAAAATATACTGGTCCCGATATGGATGAACTAAAACGCATAATCGACATCGGTGGGGATGAGTGGATTGTTTTCTCGGGTATGGATGAACATTGTGTTTTCTGTTTGATGATGGGTGTTTCCGGAAACGTGGGATCTTCAGTTAATATTCTAGCCGGATCGTATAAAAAAATCCATGAGTATTGCGCGTCCGGAAATTACGATGAAGGAATAGCCCTTCAGCTGAAGATAAATGAAGTTATAACTATTTTAAAATTTTATGGTTATCCTGGCGCGCTCAAAGAAGCACTACGCTTACTGGGTATGGATTGCGGTATTCCTGTGCCGCCAGGTTTGCCCGTGACAAAGGACAAAGTTAAAGAACTCCATACAAAACTTGACGCTATTGATTTTATGTCGTTGGCGTAAAGGGACACGGTCAATCTACGGTGACTTCGACATCACCGTCGTAAAACTGGTTTTTTAATTTTTCCCCTTTAACGATTCCTTTTTTATGGCTGACAATTTCACCTTTCTCATTTCTTACGAGAACGAAACCACGTTTAAGCGTTTGTTCAGGGCTAATATCATTCATTCGTTTTGATAGTTGGTTGATTTTCTCGCGCGGTTTGTCCAACACGATTTGTACATTCCTGTAATAACGCTCTTTCACCGACTTATATTGCAGGGCGGCCAATTGAAAGCGGCTTTCTGGTGAAATGGCATAGAGACGTGCGACAAGTCCACCAACGCTATTTCTTCCATCGGCGACACGCGCTTTAATAAATGCTTGCAGGCGATTCAAGAGGTCATCGAGCCGGAGATAAAATTGCTCTATGAGTTGTTTTGGGGAGAGACCTTCAAGATGGCTTTTTTGCAATTCCAAGTGAGCATCCAGGCGGTCGATTCGATTGAATACATTATTCTCGAGTGAATCAACAGTTTGGAAAAGCCTATCCTTGTAATCCTGAAAACGGGTAGTGATGAGTTCAGCTGCTGTGGATGGTGTTTCCGCACGGTGATCGGCGACAAAGTCGCTGAGGGTGTAATCAATTTCATGACCAACTGCGGAAATGACAGGAATATGACAGTCCGCTATCGCACGGACAACCACTTCCTCATTGAAGGGCCAGAGGTCCTCCAGGCTACCACCCCCTCTACCCATCACGAGCAATTCAATCTCCCTCGTTTTTGATACGAGATCTAACATGGAAACAATATCTTCAGCCGCTCCTTTACCCTGCACTTTTGCCGGAAAAATAATGAGATGGCCACACCATTTCTGGCGTTCCATAATACTGATAAAATCACGTATGGCGGCACCTGTCGGTGAAGTGATAAATCCGATCGTGCGTGGTATTAATGGTAATGGCTTTTTTCTTTCAGGATCGAAAAGTCCCTCCCCATCAAGTGATTTTTTAAGCTGTTCAAATTCCAGCTGCAGTCCACCTGTGCCATCTTCAATGATAAAGCGAACAATTAATTGATAAGTTCCTCGTGGTTCATAAACATTCATTCGCCCATAGGCGATGATTTCTAATCCATCGCGCAATTCTACGTTTAATCTCAAAGCATCTCCTCGAAAGACAACTGCCGATAAAACGCTGTTACTATCTTTCAATGAAAAATAACAATGGCCACTGGACTGCCGACGAAAGTTGGATATTTCTCCACGTATCCAGCAATCAGATAGTTGGGATTCGAGAATTTCTTTAACTTGCTCCGTAAACTGTGATACCGTGAGAATCTGGTTGTCTGCAGGTAATAGACTTTTTTCAATTAAATTTGGCATAACGTTCGCGAATTAATTTTGTGATCAGGATAAGAGCGATAACGAGACAAATACCGTAAAGAGCAAGACCGAGACTGTCTTCAAATGCGGATTCACCGAGAATGATAAATGCTAGCGCCCACAGCATTTCCAGTGGCCAAGCTATTAGAATATAGGGTTTAAAAGGTACCCCTGCGAGGCTATTAAGATAATTTTTTAAGAAATAGGGAATCCCCGGAGTGATGCGTAATACGATTGAGAGCTTGATGTACTCAGTGGGATATAGCTGTGGGACAGTGTAAGAATATTTAGAGACAATCTTATCGATAAAGGGTCGAAGAAAACCAGTTGCCAAATAATGTGCCAGCGAAAGGTTGACGAAAATGACTACTGTACTGGCAGCGAGACTAAACCCAACTCCATAAATGGTCCCGGTAATGAGATAAAACAGGCTTATCGGTATGGGGAAAAGGGGGAGAAATACCATAAGCCCAAAGAAGATTACAGCGGGGAAATCTCCCATTTTGGACCAGAAGCGATTTCTAATCTCGAATATTAAAGGTGATAACTCTTCCCAGTATAGCCAAGTACATACGCCTGCAATAACAACCATAATAAGACTAATTCTCAATAAAGGGAAGGCATGTTTATGGCTTAATAAGCGTTTCAACATAGGTGGATTGTTTAGCGTTGTAAGCTTGTCAGGACAACGCTATTTTCTATGCATAGGAATTGATATTCCAGGTTATTTACCAATCTATTCGATTAATAGCTATGCAGCGTCTACATTATTGCTGTAAAAGAAATAGTTATGCTGACTGACTTTCGTGATCAGGCGATTAAGTGGGTATTGTTGGCCACGTTAGGATACGGGCTTCTCTATCTATCCTGGTATTGGGGGACGCCACTTGGACAATTCCCAGTGCTGGATGGAGCAGAGAATCTGCTCATCGCTGAAGCTATTGCGGATGCAACTTTGCCAACCGAACCTTTTTACCGCACGATGCTCTATCCCTGCGTGATATCAGTTTTTTTTATTTTTGGCTTAACATCCGAAGGGACTTTTCTCGCGACTCAACTTTTGGGTTTAATTATGCATCTTTGTTCAACGGGGACAATATTTTATCTTTCTTCGCATTTATTTAATAATCGAAAGAGCGCATTGATGGGAACTTTGCTTTTTGGCTTAAATCCCGTAATCATCTATTTTGCCGTTGATCCTTTAGATGTTACTTTAGGAATACTCTTATTTTTGATCGGCCTATGTGGATTACTCCCTCTTTTAAAGGATTCGAATGCCACAAGTTTAACGCGCGTTTATATTGGATGTCTTATGACAGGATTATTCTGGGGGTTGGCGACACTAGTCAGGCCTCATTTTATTGTCGTTTATCTGGCATCACCGATCATTCTAGGTTTTGCACTCTTAAAATGGAAAGCGAGTGTAAGAGCTTCGATTATAATTTTATTTGTGGGTAGCGCTGTCTTAAGCATAGGCGGATTAATGCAATACTACCATTCCGGATCGTTTAGAATTATGCCCTGGCAAGGGGCTTATAATTTGTGGGTTGCGAACGAATCAGGTGCCAACGGGAAATTCTTTAAGCAAAAAATATTTATTGAAAAATCAGATACCCACGTAAATCCAGCAAGGGTAGAATCAATCAGTCTATATTTAAAGGAGACAGGTACACAGCCTCCGGTCGACATCGATTCAATGAATGCTTATTGGCGAAGTAAATTAGTCATGTCCATTGCCGAGAAACCTGAAACTTGGCTCGCTCTCATGATGCGCAAGGTCTACTACCTGTTTAATAACTATGAACAATATAACAATAAGACATATTTCTTGCATAAACAATTATCCCCCTTTTTGCGGTGGAATCCAATAGGGTGGGGGTTGTTATTGATCTTATACGTTGGCGGTTGTTTCCTCGGATTTAGAGAACACTCATCGGCATGGCGTCTGTTGATTATGTTGTCTGTGGTATATGCTGCAGGCGTAATATTATTCTATGTAAGTTCACGTTTTCGATTGCCACTTGTCGCGTTGTTATGTCTTGGATCAGCAGGATGGACCTCACTTCCGCAGCAATGGAGACTAATGAATAGTTTATTAAAAGTGAGGTTTATTTCGATTATCGTTATTGTAGGAGGTGTTTCTTTTTCTAATTTATTTGAGGCGCGCGAAAAATCTACATTTATTCAAGACTACCTCTTAATAGGCAATGCTGCGGCGCATCTCGGATTGGATGATTCGGCACATCAATGGGCAATTGCTGCACTTGAGTTGTCACCTCATCGACCGGATGCAATACGCGTCGCCGTTCTAAGCTTTTATAATTTATATATTGCAGATGCTGAATCAAAAACTGGAGAAACCTGGAGCGACCAAATCAAACGTTTAAATGCTTATCCAAAAAAAGATCCCATTCTACAATTTATGGAGGGTATCGCGCGTTGGAAAATCGGGCACACAGAAGATGCTGTTCGCTTATGGCGAAGTTTGAAGAAAGGGGAACCACCAGTAGCTTCAGCTGCTCTTGGTGCGTTGCTTTTATCAGATCATGCAAGCGAAATCGACCTCATTGATGCGAAAGCGACAGCGGTTGAACAAATGGATCCAATACTTAAAGTTGCATTATTGCGTAGAGCTCTCTCGGGGGATGATCCTTTTCTTAAAGAGATTCGTGAGACTGAGAATAATCTCTTGTTGAATCAACAATTGGCACGAATTTTCCCTCAAAAATAATATTCCTGATCAAGCGGATATTTTCTCTTTCGATTTGTGCTCCTTGAAGGAAGGAAACTTCAAATTGTGCAAGCCAAACCAACACATTCTCAGTAGTAAAATGCCGTGACGAAAACGGGAAATATTTGTATCCCCATAAATGCGATCTCGATATCTAACGGGAATATCGCGGATCCGTAAATCCAGGAGAGCGGAGCCAAATATTAAATTAAAATCCCCAAAGGGATCGAATTCGCCAAATACCTTTATACGCTTCAGCAACCGTTCGTAATCTTCCCGTAAAATCATTTTTGTGCCACATAAACTGTCCTTTATTGGCTGCCCTATGATGTAAGACAGGACGAGGGCAAAAAATTTGTTACCGAAAAAATTAAGAGTTTGCATCGCTTTATTTTCCATCGGGTAAACGAGGCGGCTGCCATTAGCGAATTCAGCATGTCCTTTCACAATCGCTTCGTAAAACTTAGATAAATCTTCAGGTGGGGCTGTCAGATCTCCATCTTGAATGACAAGAATATCCCCTTTTGCTTTTGCGAAACCGGTATGCACAGCATCCCATTTCCCTTTACCAGATTGCTGACAATAGGATACTTCATGAGGTCCCTGATAAGCTTTTGTTTCACTTTGAATCACATCCCATGTATCATCTTTACTGTGACCTTCGACAAAGATAATTTCTGTCCGTTTTCCCATTACTGGGATCCGGTCCAAAGTGGGACGTATATTTCCAGATTCGTTACGTGCTGGAACTATAACCGAGCAACTAATATCGCTTGTGATCGCCGGAGTTATACGCGGTCGAGCGATTAAGAGCAGCGTTGCGCCAAAATGTTTAAAGACAGGCAAGCGAACGAGAAACCGATTAAAAAATGTTGATATAAGTGGTAGCTGAAAAGGAAATAATTGTTCAGTGTTTTTGTGAATGACTTCCCACCCTGCGAGGTTGAGAAGATTTATCAGGTCGTTTGTCGAAAGCCAATTGCTTGGTGGTTGTTTGACAACGAAGCCGAGTGGTTGAGCCATGGCGAAGATCGGCCGCCATGCATAATTTAAGGATGTAAGATATAGGCGAGTTCGCGCATGGCTGGAAGTGTGCAAGGATTCCAGGCATTTCTGGATGTCCTGGAGATATCCCGCGAGATAATCCATAACGATAACATCAAATTTTTCACTCACTTCATCAGTTTGCAGATCGCCGTGACGAAATTCTAAATTTTCATCGTCGTGGCTAGATTGTGCTCTCGCCAACATCTTTGAACTGAGATCAATACCTAAACCTCGAACAGGTTTCAGCTCGGCGAGAAGATCACCACCTCCGCAACCCCATTCGAGCACTTTGCGTCCTTCGGTAATGTGAAATTTTAAAAGGGATATAATCTGCTGATGAAATGCCCTTTGATAACAGCGAGGTTTTGCATCGTTTTGGGATACCCAGTCAAAATATAATTTATAATCCATATTAAAATAGGGGCATCAATGTCGATCGTATGAAGCTATTTTGCTTAATTTGAATGTCGATTTAAATTCATTGTTAATTTCCGCATTTAACCATAGTCAAAATTACAGTTACTCCTAACGATGGATGGTTATTCTGCACAACACCATCAATGTTGAACCCGCTAATATCGGGGTCTTGTTTACAGTGAAAGTTTAATTTACCGTTCGACTGTTTTATCTTATACTTTAGGAAATTTCGTCCACTTCTGATTAGAGCGGGAAGATTTAATGCAGGTATCAATAAACGCCATACCTAAGACACCGTCGTCAATAGTAGGTAAATCATAATTCTTCTTCAAGCGTTTACCGGTAATCTCATCACTAATAACTTTGGCTGCTTCTACATAAATATTTGCAAAAGCCTCGATAAATCCTTCGGGGTGCCCTGCTGGAAGACGGGTGTTTGATTTTGCTGTTTGCGATAAATAATCCCATCCCGCTTTTAATACTTGATGGGGCTTATTTGGGTATTTCAATATCAGCTCATTGGGTGATTCCTGTTCCCACTCAATTGCTCCTTTCGTTCCATAGACGCGAATTTTAAAACCATTACCTTCTCCTACTGAAATCTGTGATGCATAGATGATACCTTTAGCTCCGCCTTTAAACCGAATTAACATATTGGCGTCGTCATCAAGCTTGCGGCCCACAATGAAAGATGTTAAATCGGCGCAGACTGAATCAATTTTTAAGTTAGTGATGTAACGGACGAGATTATCAGCATGCGTCCCGATATCTCCGACACAACTGGAGAGGCCCGCTGTTTTTGGATTTAAGCGCCACTTTGCTTGTTTTTGCCCTTCTTTTTCAATAGGGGTAATGAGCCAACCTTGGGGGTATTCGGCTACGACTTTGATTACTTTCCCAATGATCCCTTTGCTAACCAAAATGCGTGCTTCCTTGACCAGGGGATAACCGGTGTAGTTATGAGTGAAGGCAAAGACCTTGCCGCTTTTTCTTACGAGCTTACGAAAACTTATGGCTTCAGCCAGACTCATCCCTAGGGGTTTATCACAGACAATGTTGATCCCCGCTTTTAAAAAAGTGGTGGCGATCGGGACATGACTAAAATTAGGAGTAACTATAGAAACAAAATCGATTCGCTGATCAGGGGGTAGTGCCGTTTCCCCTTTAGCCATTTGTTTGTAATCACCGTACACGCGCTTGGGGTCTAGGAAGAGATCCTGGCCGGACAATTTTGACTTTTTTTCGGTGGATGAAAAGCACCCCGCGGCGAGTTCGATTTTACCATCAAGTTGAGCTGCCGCACGATGGACAGCGCCTATAAAAGCATCGCGCCCACCGCCTACCATTCCCATACGAAGTTTTCTCTTCATCGTTTAGTTTAATAAATGTGGTTATCGATTCTTCTTGTCAAAAGGGTCGTCAAACGCGACTTCACTGGACTCGAAATCAATCTCTTTGGTAAATGCGCAGGATTCAGCAGCACCTTGAATGCGATCCATCCCACTATCTTCCCATTCGATCGAGAGGGGGCCTTGATAATTGATGCGGTTAAGCGCGCGAATTATCGATTCAAAATCTACTTCTCCGCGACCAACTGAACGAAAATCCCAACCGCGTCGATAGTCACCAAAACCTAAATGAGATGCAAGAATACCCGTTTTGCCATTCAAATTACGGATAGCATCTTTCATGTGGACATGATAAATTCGATCTGAAAAAGTGTTAATAAAATCAACCGGGTCGACGAATTGCCAGTGTAGATGACTGGGATCGAAATTAAATCCGAATGCTTCCCGGTGATCGATCGCTCTTAGCGCGCGTTCGGCAGTGTATGTATCGAAAGCGATTTCAGTTGGATGAACTTCGAGAGCAAAGCGAACACCGCACTCATCATAGACGTCGAGAATGGGATTCCATATCTCGGCAAATTTGCTAAATCCCTCATCGATCATTTCGTCACTGGCAGGGGGAAAGGAATATAGCATATGCCAGATGGGTGAACCGGTGAAACCATTGACAACTTTCACGTTCAAGTTTTTCGCAGCGCGTGCCGTATTTTTCATTGCCTCGATTGCCCATGAGCGTTTTTTTTCGGCGTCGCCAGCACATTCGGGTGGGGCAAATGCGTCTGATCGACTATCATTATTGGGATCGCAAGTCAGTTGTCCCGCAAGATGATTTGAAATAGAATGTAGCTGCAGTTTGTTTTCGTTGAACCAATCAAGTTTAGCTTTGCAGTAGGCTTCATTTTTCGCTGCTTCGAAGACATCGAGATGGTCCCCCCAACAGGCTAATTCCAAGCCATCAAATCCTAATTCTTTTACCAGCTTACCCAATTCAGTGAGTGGTAAGTCTGCCCATTGACCGGTGAATAAAGTTATAGGTCTAGCCATTATGATTTCTATTTATTATTGATAATTGTTAAAAGGTGGAGATACACAGTGAATAGAAATATTAATAACAGTTTATTGTAGTCAAATTGTTAATTTAACCTCTTAAATACCCTATATTGTTGTAAGTATTTATATGTCAATAATATATGAATATTAGCTTTGTGTGATTGTACCAAAATGGCAATGGTGCTGACAATAAACTCACCAATATCCAAGGATAACGCTGGATGAAATTGATTACTTTCCCCTGATATCATTCCCCTGGAGTGGAAGATGTCGCTGCGCTCGGTAGCCACGGCTGACAGGCAGCCTCGCGATGACACAGGGAAACAATCAACAATCAGATTTACTTGTAAGGAATTAAGATATATTCCGACATACGAAGAGAAATGGAAGTGGAAGATTATAAAGACAAAGTAGTCATCATCACGGGGGCCTGTGGTGGTATAGGAGAAGTGATTGCTGAAAAAATGGCCGATGCCGACGCCGCATTGGGACTCTGTGATATCAATTGCGATAAGCTTGTTGCAGTCGCGGAGAAATTTCAGAGCGCAGGAACGCGCGTTCATCACGCAGCCATCGATGTGTCAAAGGAAGATGAGGTTCGCACTTTTTGTGACGCGGTCGGAGATACGCTCGGAAAAATCGATTGTCTGATAAATACTGTCGGTATTGTCGATTGCCAGGGTGACATCGAAGAACTGCCACTTTCGATGTGGGATAAAACCCTGGATATCAATCTCACTTCTGCCTTCCTCATGGCCAAGTATTCACTGCCTCATATAAAGGTGCAGGGTGGGGGCGCGATCCTCAATATCTCCTCGGTTTCAGGTCTCGCCAACCAGGCAAAGGCGATGGTTTATTCAGTTTCTAAAGCTGCCCTTCTATCGCTCACACGAAGCGAGGCCATCGATCTTGCTCCCTACAAAATTCGTGCCAACTCCATCTCCCCGGGTTCGGTGTATACGCTATTGTTGGATGATGCACTCCGTGATCAGTCCAAAATCTACAACCGTACGGAGGAGGATCAGTTGAAGGTATGGGAATCGCAATATCCAACACAGCGTTTTTCGACGCCTCAGGAAATCGCCGAGCTCGCACTTTTTTTGTGCAGTGATCGCGCGACTAATATTACCGGCTCCAATTTTGTTATCGATGGCGGATTAACATCTTTGCTACCCGAAAGGTGACCGAAAATCCGAAAATCCTGTATGCCCTGATGTTTTAGGGGGTACGGGGGGTAATTCATAAACAGTGGAACAGCTCTAATATATCCATTACCCTGTACACGGCGGAGGTGAAAAAAGTGAACTATAAGGAGTGGAAACAAAGCAATGGCAACATGCTGTATTCTGATACCAGTGACATCCTTGGTTGATGCTCCTGACCTTTTATTACTTCTGTATTCCCAAGGTGCTTGAGGATTAGGCATAGACCATATCCCAATCTTTTCATTTCTTGCCTTCAACTCAGCCAGAGCTAAAGCGGCATCTTTGCTGTATCTTTTGTAATGCCAAGCAAACCCATTTCTCACTATTATCAGGTTCACACACTTATTTTGCCTAACATAGAGTTTGGCAATAGTCCGTTGGTATCTATCCTTTCCAGTGGCATGAACCTTCACCTTGTATTGATTAGCTTTCAGTAAGGCATCAAGAAAGCTTTTTGATTTAGAACCGAAGGCTTGTTTCATTTCAGGTGCATCAATTCCTTCAAGCCTTATCGTAAGCTGCTTCTCATTACATTAGGTCGGTCCCATAATGTATCTGATTCAGCTCCCCAGGAAGACAAGGGCAAAGAGACTATTAAGCAAAGTAGGTATAATTGGGATCTAATTTTCATTATTGCGTAGAGGTAAGTAAATCCACGAGTCTTTCAATAAAAGGAACCTGGGATGTGATTATCTTCAACCGTGCCTCATCAATGGTAAACATTTCAGCATGATCTACCTCTGGGTAATACTGTCTGTTTCCAGATCGTGGGGGCCATTCCAATTCAAAAGTGTTACTATTAGGAACGCATCCCTCTTCCCAGCGGCCTTGAAAAGCCCAAGCTGTTACCCTTTTCCCTCCTTTTTGATTGATGCTTCCCAGTAGGTGATATTTCTCCGATTTAATTTCAATACCCATTTCTTCCGTGAATTCACGGCGCGCACATATTAGACCATCTTCATTTTTTTGAAGTTCCCCTTTAGGGATTGACCAGTAACTATTGTCCTTTTTTGTAAAGTATGGTCCTCCGGGATGAACTAAAAGAATGCGCAACTCATCGCTTTGATCATCATACATCAATAAACCGGCACTTTCTTTTTTAGCCATAATTGTTAATTATAAATATTAAACTTAATGCCCGAACTCGCTGAAGTCGAATATTACCGAAAGATATGGAGTCTAGGACTGAAGAGAAAGGTTAGTCAGCTTTACTTGCATCCTAGCGCCCGAGATTTCCGTGGATGTAACACAAAAATATTAAAGCAACATTTAAGTGGGAGCGTCTTATGTTCGTCTGAAGCAAAAGGTAAACAGTTGCTTTTCCGCTTTAGTGGTAATAACTGGCTTGGTATACATCTCGGTATGAGCGGAAAACTATCTTGTGTCCCTTTAACTAAGAATCGCAATGATGGTTCCATAGAATTCAAACAGGATAAGCACGATCACTTGGTCCTCATTCAATCGCGACAGGCATTAGTATTTAATGACTCCCGGATGTTCGGGCACATTCGCTTTCAACAGGGTGTAGAAGTGCCCCAATGGTGGAAAAGTATTCCCCCCCCCCTCAATTCAAATGCTTTCGATCAGGTCGCCTTAAAGGCCTATCTCACCCGTCGACGAAAATCACCTATTAAGGGGGTGTTATTTGCGCAAGAGCGATTTCCCGGATTGGGAAACTGGATGGTAGATGAAATACTCTGGCGTGCTCGTATTCGGCCGCATTGTCATGCAGGCCAGATAGAAGGGAAAAAGTTGAATGATCTCTTCCACGCAATTAAGGAAGTTTGCCGTGACGCGCTTGACATCATAGGTAAGGACTGGGGTGATCCACCTGATACCTGGCTATTTAATCACCGTTGGAATAATAATGGTCGTTGCCCGAAAACAGGTAAACCTTTAAAGCGTGAAAGGGTAAGTGGCCGAACTACTTGTTGGTCCCCTGCCTGGCAGCGATGGCCCGATAGCAGTTGATATCTCAGGAAGTACAATCCGCTTATAAAAAGCTGTGTATTTAATTATAGAGCCAGAACTTGCGGCTCGTATTCTGAAATATTTTAGCCTGTTTCTCCCATTGTTGGATAAAGGCGTTCACGTTAACCTGGGCTCCTTGAGTAGTGATCGCGTTCCACCATTCGGTTGAGCCAACATGCTTATTGAAAAGCTTGGCGCGGTCAGTACTCGCTTGAGTGAAAGGATTAGTACGGCTCCATGAGCAGGCAATTTGCATCATGTAAAAACTGATTTCGGTTGGGCGCAATGCTTCCCAATCAGATACTAACGCATATACTGCCCTGGCTTTATTCTTATTCCTGCCAGGGATATCGATTATTTTAAACGTAAGTCCCGGAATTCGTTTAGCAGTCAGGGCAGCTTGTATTTCCTCTGGTTTCTTTCCGGGGTATCTAATGACTCGAAAAAGATAATGTGATCCATATCCATGAGAAAAATTACTCAACTCGCAGCCTAGACCAATCATCGCATAGCCAAGCGCGGCGGACAAATCTTTAATTGCCGGTGAAGTGGGGCTCCATTTTAGACCAGTATCCGCCCATAGTATAGAACGTCGCCAGCCTTCCATAGGGATGACTGTCAATTTTCCTTTTTCCCTCGTGTTTTCATCAACCTCAAGCCAGCCTCTAAGTTTAGAGGACATAGTGGCTAGTTCTCCAATCGTAAGTCCATGAACATAGGGAATACGGTAAGCACCGACATAGCTCATCCAACGATTTTCCATGGGGGGACCATCGACTTTTAATCCACCAATGGGGTTGGGGCGATCGAGGACGACAACTTCTACATTATTTTCAAAACAGGCTTCTATGGCTAGACGCATACAACTGATAAAAGTATAGGATCGCACGCCCAAATCCTGAAGATCGATAACAAGCGTATCGAGTCCCTCGAGCATAGTCGGGATAGGCTTTCGGTATTTACCGTAAAGTGAATATATTGGAAGTCCAGTACGACTATCGATTCGATTTTCTATCGAGACACTAGCTTTTTCATTTCCGTATATTCCATGCTCGGGTCCGAAAAGTGCGACAAGGTTAACGCGTGGGCTAAGACGTAAAACTTCAATCGTGCTCACCCCATTACGATTAATGCCCGCGGGGTGTGTGAGTAATCCGATGCGTTTTCCTGTCAACTGTTGAAACTGGTTTTGACTCAAAACATCGATGCCCAGTTTTAATTGTTCATTGGGGCGGGAGGGAAGAGAGTTCGCCGCGATGTCAGTTGAAGATGCCGAGGTAAGTATTCCTCCCGGTATACCAAAGAAGAAACCTGCTATAAGAACATAGCTCAGTTTTTGGAGGTACAATCGCCTACTGAAGGCAAAGCACATACAGTCAAATAATCTGCGTCGAAGTCGGTTTGTCAACTGAAGCGGCAGCTTTTGCTTTTTCCTCTTGGACAACCCTCATATTATTATAAGTCTGAGCTGCGCGTTTTGCCATAATGCGATAAACGATACTTGAAATAAATCCGGTAAAGTATCCAATAATCATTCCACCACCAACCATCGCGCTCATATTACGAATACTTTTTAGAAGGAGATTGCTCTCTTCTACCTGGGAGGTAATTTCAATTGTAGGGGCCGTGCTTCCAAAGATACTTAGAAAGAAGTCTCCGGTCAGATAAGCTATCCAGTAGATAAATGGAAGGGTAATAGGATTCGAAACCAATTGGATACCCGCAAGGATTGGAAGGTTGGTACGAAAAATAATTGCCGCGCAGAGTGCGAGTGGTATCTGCATTCCATATAGCGGCATAAAAGCCAAGATGCACCCGGCGTACAATGCTGGAACCACTTCACTTGAGCGGAAAGACCATAGATAGGCACGTTTTCGCGCAGCTACTGTAAACAAGTTGAGAATCGGATATTTATGTAGCGTCGCCTTACGGGGTAGTAGACGTAAGAAACGTTTCAGTCGGCGTATCCGGGAAAACCGAGCCTCTTTCAGTCTGGCTTCTTCAGCGATCATAATCTGAAAATACTCAGGTGGTTATAGTTTTGTTTGTCAGTGCTCTGCGTAAGAGAGCCCATAATCGCTTGTCTTGCAATAAGATTCGACACATTTCTTTGATCTTTGATAAAAAGATTGGCGGGATAAAAACATTTTTAACGCCTCACTTTTTTCGCCGCGGTAACTAATGAGAAAACAGGTCGGTGATTATTCGACTTTCAAACCCAATCGTTCGTACTGTTCAGGTGGTGCATCATTTTCACGCATCAACTCGATCATACGTTTTTGCAATCTTGTTTCTATTTCACTATCGTGAATGGGATGTTCTTGCAGGGGATCAGCAGTTCGATCAAAAAGCAGGTCGCTCATTTGAATAATTCGTTTAACTTTCAACCCTACGGATGGAATCTTCATAAGCGGGCAACCTTGAGTAAAGCTGAAAGGTTCAACCATTTCTGCCTCTTTTAACTCTTCGATGCTGAACATATTGCGCATATGTGAAGGTATTTGCGTATAGTTAAATAACGGGCTATTTTCATCAGAAGGTGGAGCGCGCATATAGATATAGCGATCGTTGACCAAGTTGATGTGACCCCCATGAACGCCGAACAAGGCATCTTCGCGCACGGGAACATTACTCGCCAGGGTGTCACGCAAAGGATGTCCCTGCATGGCGTCGGGGAGCGGTATCCCAAAAAATTCCAGGAGGGTTGCGGGTAAGTCAATCGTTTGAACGAGGGCATCACAATGCGTATCTTTTTTTTCACAACGCGGATCCCAGATAAAAAGGGGTATGTGCGCGACTTCATTGTAAAATGGCGGTGCGACTTTTGCCCAGAATCCGTGTTCACCGAGAAGGAAACCATGATCGGTATTAACAATGAGCAATGTATCATCCCACAGTTCATGGTCATCCATAAAATCAAGGACACGCCCGAGTTGGGCATCACAAAAACTCAAGAGGGCGGTATATTGAAATCGCAGGTGTTCTACTTCTTCGGGGGTTTCCTCAACAACAGCGTTAACAGGCCAGTCAAAGTGCTTCCCTTTATATTCGTGTTTGTAAAGATCACTGTATTTTTGAGGGGAAAAAAAGGGTTCATGGGGATCGAAAGTTTCTATTTGGAGAAACCAGTTGTCCTCTTTCCAGTTTTTTTCGAGGAAGGAGAGTCCGGCGTCAAAGGTGCGGAATTGTGGCCAGTCTTTCTCATCGTTAATGTATTGTCGGTTGACCCAGTCCTGCCTCCATATTTCATTGTTTTTCCGAGGTGAAAGAACGGGGGGGATAATAGGTTCTGTAACAGAAGGTTTCCACGCATCACCTTCTTGTCCGCGGCAGGTTTGATGCGTACGATAGCGTTGTATATAATTACTGCCCCCGTACTCCCAGTAATGATAGTGATCGGTGGCAATATGAGTATAGACACCATTCTCATTCAGTATTGCCGGCGCTGACTCATCAAATGGCTCGAGAGGCCCCCACGAACGGTGTAAAAAGTTATAGCGCCCGGTATGTAATTCGCGGCGGGCAGGCATGCAGGGCATGCTGCCAATAAAAGCGTTATCGAATGTAACACTTCGTTTAGCCAGGCGCTGAAAATTTGGAGTATGAGTCCAGTCGCATCCATATGAAGGCAAAAGTCGACGGTTCAAGGTGTCGAACATTACCATTAATGCCTTCATCGCTAAACAGTGTTGATGGCTCGAAGAATCTTTTCAATCTTCTTTATTAATGCATTTATCCTGGTGGGAGTATTCTAATCTATCGATTCCCGAATCGCGCGTGCCAGATTTTCGCGACCTTCACTCAACGCTTGCTCTAAAGGACAATTATCAGGAGTGATTTGAATTAGGTTTTCTCTGATGAATGACTGAGGGAGGTGAGAACTGAGATCTTTGCTAAGTAGCCCTGCAAAAAGAAGAATCTTCTTTTTATGATCCATTGCTTTTTCAATTAAGGTACCTGGTCCCTTACCCTGTAGTGAGCTACGATCAAAACGACCTTCTCCGGTAATAATGATATCAGCATTTGCCAACTTTTTTTCAAGCTGTAGCCATTGGAGAACTAAATCAAAACCCGATACTAATTCTGCACCAAAAGCCGCACGCAAACCAAAAGATATACCTCCTGCTGCGCCACTGCCTTCTTCATGAATAACACTTTCATCTGTGTTGGCGTATTGACAGAGCATTTTTGCCATGTATTCAGATTGCTTTTCAATTTCTGTCCAGTCCTCTGGATTCATGCCTTTCTGAGGACCATATATTGCCGCTGCGCCTTCAGGTCCGAGCAGAGGGTTCTTAACATCACAGGCTATACGAATGGGGGGAAGATCATTTGGGATTATCCCTCCCATACGCTCTACCTCGTCCCAACATTCCGGTGTAAGCTGAATAATGGGTTTATCTTGAGAAGCAATGAATTGCAATCCGAGTGCTTCAAGGGTACCGAGACCTAAATCGTTGGTCGCGCTTCCACCTACACCTATCAATAGTGCCTTGGATTCAAGTTCTATGGCCCGGGCTATGAGTTCACCTACACCAACCGTTGAGGTTTGCCATAGATCGCGGTCATCTTGGGCTAGATGGTGCAAACCACTCGCCTGTGCCATTTCAATAATTGAAATTTTACCTTTGGATGGAACGTTCAACCATTTCTGCAATTCTGGCTCCAGACGTTCGAGTTCGACCACACCTAAAAGCGCGTCGACAATTTTGAAGCGGGGCCCGTGAACCTTTTCATTGTATAATCGACCTTGCCGGGATTCTGTAAGGATCTTGCAAAATCCGTCACCCCCATCGGAAAGGGGGGCAGTTTCCAAATTCCACTGCGGATGCAGCGATGCAATTTCGGTCGCGGCTATCTCACAGGCTTCATGCGCGTTCAATGAATCTTTAAATTTATCAAAAGCGATAAGAACATTCATCAAGATTGGAAATTCAATAGGAGTTTAGCCGAAGACCGTAGGGGGCCTGTTATCTGAGTTCCTGCCCCGTTTTATCGTCAAATATTTTGAAATTTTCCACGTGGTAGGATGGATCCGCACGAAATGTGAGTTTCACCCGGTAAAGATCTTCAAGTTCGATAAGAAGATTTTCATCTTCCGTGCGTAACCGTTCGAGCGCAGATGGATGACAAAGAATACGTAAAGTAATCTCCTCCCCAATATTTTCGTGTGAGCGCAGCCTTCGAATGACACTGACGAGTCGTCGCTGAATTTCTACGCTCATTGTACGCGGCGATTTGACGATACCCCTTCCATTGCAGTAAGGGCAGCCGGTATACAGGCCCGAAGATACACTTTCCTTATGACGTTGACGGGTCATTTGCATGATCCCAAGCTGTGAGATTGGTAGGATATGACATTTTGCTCTATCTTTCGCCATCTCATCACGCATCATCTTTAAAACAGCATTTCGATCCCGGCGTTGTTTCATATCAATGAAGTCGATAATAATTAAGCCACCAATATTCCGGAGTCGGATTTGGCGTGAGATTTCCTTAGCCGCTTCGAGATTTGCGTTCACGATGAAATCTTTGCTGTCCCCCTGTTTCTGTTTGTGGCCGCTGGTGTTTACGTCAATGGCAACGAGTGCTTCAGTTTCTTCTATAACGATTTCACCTCCCGATGGCAGTGACACTTTCCGTTGATAAGTCTGTTCAATTTGGCGTTCAATATTGAATCGCTCAAAGATGGGGATGTTCTCTTTGAATAAACTTACTTTCGACTTCGATCGCGGTGAAATTTTGTCCACGGAACTGAGCATAATTTGATGGTTATCCTCATCGTCAACCAGAACGCGATCGATGTCCTCGGTTAGAAAATCACGAGCCGTGCGCTCAATGATATCGGGCTCATTATATATGCAGGTGGGATCATCAGCTCCATCAATATTATGCTGAATCTCGTCCCAGGTTTGTAAAAGGATGTGCAGATCGCGAACGAAGTAGCGGAGTTTCTTCCCTTCACCTGCGGTACGGACGATAACACCCATGCCCTCGGGTATGGTGAGATTGCGCAAGATTTTCTTTAACCGCTGTCTCTCAGCCGAGCTTTCAATTTTACGCGATATACCACATTGACCAGCATAGGGCATAAAAACAAGGTATCGTCCCGGGAGGGCAATATTCGTTGTCGTCCGAGGCCCCTTGCTGCCAATTTGACCCTTGGTCACTTGGATGACAATGTCTTTCCCAATTGGGTAAAGCTTTGGGATGTCTTTGAGGGTTATTTTATCCCTGTCGTTTCGCTGTGCCGCCGATTTATTATCGCGCACAATTTCCACCGAAGAATCATTTGCTGCCGGTAGTATATCCCAATAATGGAGGAAGGCATTTTTTTGCATGCCAATGTCGACAAAAGCAGCCTTTAGTCCAGGTTCCAGGTTTTGTATTTTACCTTTAAAAATACTTCCAACAATGCGCTCTTCACCTGTGCGTTCTAGATCAAATTTATCAAGGACACCATCGACGAGCAGAGCGACGCGTTTTTCCAATGGTTCAGAATTTATTATTACTTCCCGAAAAGGAGATGAATCCTTTTGCAGGGCCTTAACAATTCTTTGGATTATCGGTTGTTTTTTGGCTCGTAATTGAGCTTCTTCATTTATTTGATCGAAACTTACATTGCTTGCTTGTTCTTCTTTTGGAGGTGCTTGAAGTTCTTGATCAAGGTTTGAAGAAATATCGTTCGTATTTACGTTTTTTATGTTTTTCATCTTGCATCGTTTTCCCATCATTGATTGAGGGGGGTCTTAATAGAAGCTGCACGATGGCTATAATATGTTGAGAGACTGTGAATTTTACGTCGATCATCAGGAAATATCCCTTCTATATCTAAAGACGCTTTGTACTAGTCCCTGTAATATGCAACAACTAATGATAAAGGACCCGCCATAACTTAAAAATGGAAGCGGTAAACCCGTGATTGGCATTAGGCCTATCGTCATACCCACATTGATAAATATGTGCACCATAAAGATGACACAGACCCCGACAACGAGGAGCATGCCGAAGCGATCCTGCGCCATAGCTGCAATTCGAATGCCGTTGCAGACTAGGACAACGTAAATACCAATTACGAAGATGCTTCCAAGAAACCCTTTCTCTTCAGCGAGAACAGAGAAAATAAAATCAGTATAAGCAACAGTTTGTGGGAGGTAGCCCAGTTTTGCTTGTGTCCCCTCAGTCCAGCCCTTACCTAGAGCCCCTCCCGATCCAACAGTAATATGGGATTGTCTCTGGTTCCAACTGACGCCAATCCCGCGCGGATCAACAGCTTCTGGGGCTATAAAGGCTAAAATACGGTTGCGTTGATAATCTTTCAGAGGCACCAAGGGATGACCCTCTTTCTGATATGCACTCTCATAGACCGATAATTCATTTTCCTGAAGATAAGTATAATATTTGTATATGTCTAATGAGAGGATGCCAATAAGCAATATAAAGACCGCGAATATGATCGCAAAAAATCGCTTTGACAATTTTGAAATATATAAGAGGGAAAATATCATTGGGGGAAAGATTAGCGCTGATCCTAGATCAGGTTGCATAAAAATCAATAATATTGGTATTAAAATTACAATCGTAACTTTGGCGATTACTTTAAAAGAATCCTTGATCGACCCAATCTCAGAACGGGCAAGGATGCTCGATACCATGATAAGGGAGCCGATTTTTGCTGCCTCTGATGATTGAAATAAGAAATAGCCAAAATCGAGCCACCGCCGAGAGTTATTGCGTTCTTCGCCTAAAGGAGTCCAGAGCAATAATAATAATAATATGCTTGCACCATAAATCCAATGACCTTTTTCCAAAAAAATCCGGTAATTAATTAAGGAGACAAGGGTATAAACAAAGGCACCAATAATAATCCAAAGGATCTGTTTGATCCAAAAAGAACCGCCTGAATAAAGTTGGGCGGAATAAATAAAGAAAATTCCAGTAATACTTAATATGAGTATGCAGAGAGGTTGAATCAGGTCCGTGCGATTCCATTCGGCTTGATTTAAAAGTCGGTAGTAGCGGTGATAGATTGTATTATTAAACACAATAAGAAAAATAAATTGCTAAACTATAAAACCGAAAAAGAACACGATAGATAGTAAAGCATGGCAATGACCAAGATTAAAATGAAATCTTTGGTCGCGATGCTATTAATAGACGGGCGCGGTAAATCTGAAGTCAGGCATCTCACTTGCGTTGAGGTTGGGCTTGATCGTACCCCGTTTTTCGTACAAATTTTTAAGTGAGAGAGTTCCCGGGTGTAATGGGTGGTGCCAAATTGAAAACTAAATTATCACTACTGATGGGAACATACCATTCGACCATCGGATGCCGTCATTAAAATCACAACCAAAAGCGTTAGTCCAAGTGCCATCCGGTAAGGATACTTGCACAGCAGTCTAGCCCAGGCAGAGAAGAACAGCGAGTATTTGTGATGATTTTACCATCATTGATGAATAATTATATAATAAGAAATAGCGTTATCATAAAAGTGTATATTGATAATGTAATATTTAATGTCGCTCTAAGACAAGCTTAAAGCTCTGTTCTTCAAGTGCCTTTGGCTCTAACAGAGCATGATTTTACCGCAGATTTGCGGAGAAAGATAAGGATAGAGCAACAGGCTAAGGTGGAACGCGCTGTCCCTACCCGTTTTTATCACTATAAAAAATGTAATGCGTATGGAATCCACTTGTAGATAAAATTTTTGACAGACCATACATTTTATGTTTTACACCATATGTTTATTACGGCAAAAAGTCGTGTTAAAAGTTAACAAAGAAGAATTTAAGCAGATTTTTAAACTATGAATATTATCGCCTATTTAAAACCGCAATGCGGCTGGAGCAGAGGAGTCCGCGCAATATTTGATAAATATGGTCTCACTTACGAGGACAGAGATATTATCAATAATCCTGATATTTATGCCGAAATGGTGGAAAAATCGGGCCAACCGTTGGCTCCCTGTGTAGAAGTCGATGGTGTCATGCTTACGGATGTCAGCGGGGAGGAAGTGGAAAATTATCTTCTTAGCAATCAGTTGGTTACGCCCTCGGAAAGAGATGCTGGTGTGCCGATAAACGCGGCCTGCACAGACGATGAGCATGCCAAAATGAATTCACAAACGACACGATTTTTTTAATTAGGCAGAATATAGGGGTAATCCCCTTTTAGATTATAGCCGACCGGGAAGATATTCCCGGTCGCTCTATGTCTGGCTATTGCCTTAAAGCGAGTGATTACTTTGTATAAAGAATGGTAAGATGAAAAAGCAAGCATCCCAAGGGCTTTACGACCCACGCAATGAACATGACTCCTGTGGCGTGGGTTTTGTAGTGAATGTAAAGGGAGAGCCCTCACATAAGATAATAGAACAAGGTCTTGAGGTTCTTTTAAGTCTTGCCCACCGGGGGGCCTGCGGTTGTGAAGCGAATACCGGCGATGGAGCGGGTATCCTGATACAAACACCGCACAAATTTCTGCATAAAGTATGTGAACCGCTCGGTATTCATTTGCCAGCTCCTGGAGAATACGGCGTGGGCATGGTATTTCTTCCGCCTGAAATTCATTCGCGTCGCAAATGCGAGGAGATGTTCCAGGATGTGGTTCAAGCCGAGGGGCAACGTTTTCTCGGTTGGCGGACAGTTCCCTCCGTTAATGATTTACTGGGAGAGACGGCCAAGGAAGAGGAACCGGTAGTGCGACAGGCGTTTATCGGTAGAAGCCGGGAGATAAAAGATGATTTGGCATTTGAGCGGAAACTCTATGTCATCCGGCGCCGAACGACCAGTGAGGTGTGGTCAGCTCGTCTGCCCGATTCCAGCTGCTTCTATATTCCAAGCCTTTCATACAAATCAATTGTCTACAAGGGCATGTTGATGACCGAGCAGGTCACCTCTTTTTATCCCGATCTATCTGATCCTGATGCCGAGAGCGCTTTATCCGTCGTTCATTCCCGCTTCAGTACGAATACCTTCCCCAGCTGGGACCGCTCTCAACCCTTTCGCTATCTTTGCCACAATGGTGAGATCAATACCCTCCGCGGGAATCAGAATTGGATGAACGCACGCCAGTCGATGTTTGCATCAGAACTCTTCGGAGAGGATATAGAAAAAATCAAACCCATCTTGCGGGAAGACGGTAGCGATTCTGCGATCTTTGATAACTGTCTTGAGTTTCTCGTTCTATCGGGTCGTTCCCTTGCACATGCAACAATGATGATGATACCCGAACCGTGGACTAATCATGAAAGTATGAGCGATGAGAAGAAAGCATTTTATGAATATCATTCCAGTCTCATGGAACCCTGGGACGGTCCCGCGTCGATCGTCTTTACTGACGGGGTTCAGGTTGGCGCAGTTCTCGACCGCAACGGGCTTCGCCCTTCACGCTATTACGTGACCAAAGACGACCTTGTCGTGATGGCGTCCGAAGTAGGGGTGCTCAACCTCGAACCCGATCGCATTGCGCATAAAGGACGACTCCAACCTGGACGTATGTTTTTCATTGATACAAAGGAAGGGCGGATTGTTTCAGATGAAGAAATAAAAGAGACAATCACAAAAGAGCATCCTTATCGAAAATGGTTGAACGAGAACTTAGTCAAACTGGAAGATCTACCACCAGCTTCGCCTTTAGAAGAGCAAGATCATCAGGCTGTGGTCAGGCGTCAGATGGCTTTTGGATATTCCCAGGAAGATTTAAAATTTATCCTTGGACCCAGCTCGTGCGATGGAGTTCAACCTTTGGGTTCGATGGGCGATGATACTCCTTTGGCGACCTTGTCCGATAAGCCGCAACTCCTTTATAATTACTTTAAGCAATTATTTGCTCAGGTTACGAATCCCCCAATCGATGCGATTCGCGAAGAGATAATAACCTCGACGGAAACGACGATTGGCTCGGAAGGTAATTTGCTCAACCCGCTTCCCGAAAGTTGCCGGCAGATTAAACTGAAGTGTCCTATTTTAAAGAATGACGAATTGGAAAAGCTCAGGAATTTAAAGCTTGAGGGATTTAAATCTGCGACGCTTCCCGTCCTCTTTAATCCTCGCGATGGAGGTGCAGGGCTGGAATCCGCGATGAAGGATCTCTGTAATAGGGCAAGCAAGTTTATTGACGATGGTGTCAATATACTCATTTTATCCGATCGTGGGATCAGTCCGGAAAAAGCGGCCATCCCCGCGCTGCTTGCCGTTTCAGGTTTGCACCATCACTTGATTAACGCGGGAACGAGGACACGTGTTGGTCTAGTTCTGGAATCAGGAGAGCCTCGTGAGGTACAACATTTCTCCCTTCTCGTGGGTTATGGCGTGGGTGCGATTAACCCCTATCTCGCTTTCGAATCGCTCGATGATATGATCCAGCGCGGCCAATTAAAAGAGATCAAATTTGAAAAGGCAGTAGCCAATTTCATTAAGGCTTCAGTTAAAGGAATCGTTAAAACGATGGCTAAGATGGGCATCTCAACAATACAAAGCTATCGTGGGGCCCAGATATTTGAAGCGATCGGCCTGAATAGTGCGGTCATCGATAAATATTTTAAATGGACCTCCTCTCATGTTGAGGGTGTAGACATTGAAATTCTGGCAAAGGAAGTGTCAATGCGTCATCGACGTGCATTTCCCGATCGCGATACAGGAGATGAAGTGCTCGATCCGGGTGGGAGATATAGCTGGCGTAAAGATGGCGAATATCACCTTTTCAATCCGATGACCGTACATCGCCTCCAGCGGGCATGTCGTATGGATGATTACACAGTTTTTAAAGAATATACAGAATTGGTAAACGATCAGTCCGAGCAGATGTGTACCCTCCGTGGACTTTTGGAATTTAAATATCCACCGAAGCCAATACAAATTGATGAAGTCGAACCGGTTGAATCTATCGTCAAGCGATTTAAAACCGGCGCTATGTCCTATGGTTCGATAAGCCAAGAAGCGCACGAATCGCTTGCCATTGCCATGAATAGAATTAATGGTAAAAGTAATACCGGTGAAGGGGGAGAGGACCCTGCGCGCTATGAACTTGAACCCAATGGCGATTCAAAAAACAGCGCGATTAAACAAGTCGCCTCGGGGCGTTTTGGTGTAACTAGTTATTACCTTTCCAATGCCCAGGAACTGCAAATTAAAATTGTTCAGGGAGCCAAGCCGGGAGAAGGTGGTGAGTTGCCCGGTTCAAAAGTGTATCCCTGGATTGCCAAAGTAAGATATTCAACTCCGGGAGTTGGCCTGATTTCTCCACCACCACACCATGACATATATTCTATCGAGGATCTTGGAGAATTGATCCACGACCTGAAGAACGCTAACCGCAATGCCCGGATCAGCGTTAAACTGGTAGCTGAAGTGGGTGTGGGTACGGTTGCTGCCGGGGTGTGCAAGGCGCACGCTGATGTCGTTCTGATCAGTGGCTCTGACGGGGGTACCGGGGCTTCGCCTCTCTCGAGCATTAAACATGCTGGTGCACCTTGGGAACTCGGTTTGTCAGAAACGCACCAGACACTTGTTCTCAATAATTTACGAAGTCGTATCGCGGTGGAAGTCGATGGGCAGTTAAAAACAGGACGCGACGTCGCAATCGCTTGCCTGCTCGGGGCGGAAGAGTTCGGATTTGCGACCGCACCTCTCGTTGTCATGGGCTGCATCATGATGCGAGCTTGTCACTTGAATACCTGTCCCGTAGGCGTGGCTACTCAAAACCCTGAACTGCGCAAAAAGTTCACCGGCGATCCAGGCCACGTTGTCAACTTCATGCACTTCATGGCTCAAGATTTACGTGAGTATATGGCGAAACTAGGATTTCGCACGATCAACGAAATGGTTGGACGTTCGGATATGTTGGACATGAGAGAAGCAGTCGATCACTGGAAGGCCAAAGGCTTGGATTTTTCACACATTCTCTATCAACCGGATGTCCCTCTGTCCACTGGTCGCTATTGTCAGATTTCACAGGATCACGGACTCGAGAAGTCAATGGACATACGTTTGCTATTAGATATTTGTAAACCGGCATTAGAACAAGGAAAGATGGTCAATAGCACCCTTCCGATCAAAAATACCGATCGGGTAGTCGGCACGATACTCGGGAATGAAGTTTCTAAACGCTATGGATTTGACGGATTGCCCGAGGATACCATTTATCTTAATTTTAAAGGTTCTGCCGGGCAAAGCTTTGGCGCCTTCGTGCCTCGTGGCATTACCCTTAACCTCGAAGGCGATGCCAACGATTATACGGGCAAAGGGTTATCTGGAGGTAAAATAATCATCTATCCCCCCGCGCAATCAACATTTTTGCCGGAAGAAAATATTATTATAGGCAATGTCGCGTTTTATGGAGCAACGAAAGGTGAGGCCTATATCCGCGGCATGGCGGGCGAGAGATTTTGTGTTCGCAATAGTGGTGTCCATGCCGTGATTGAAGCAGTAGGTGATCATGGTTGCGAGTATATGACGGGTGGGCTTGTCGTCATCCTTGGTCCAACCGGTCGTAACTTTGCTGCCGGGATGTCTGGGGGCGTCGCTTACGTTTTCGATGAAGATGGAAATTTCGACTCCCATTGCAATATGGAAATGGTGAGTCTCGAACGCCTGGACAACGATGAGGATATTAAGGAAGTGAAAACAATGATCGAAAAGCATGTCGCCTATACATCTAGTGATCGGGGGAGACACTTTATTTCCTCGTGGGAGAATAATATATCAAAGTTCGTCAAGGTTATGCCGAATGACTACAAGCGCGCTCTTGAAACAATGAAACGCGTATCCGCAAGAGGGATGAGCGGTGATGAGGCAGTGATGGCTGCATTCGAGGAAAATGCACACGACATGGCGCGAGCAAGCGGTAATTAATTCTACTTTAAAAAATAATGGGCAAACCTACTGGATTTCTAGATTTTCAAAGAGAAGCGCTGAAGCACCGGTCTCCGCGGGAGCGGGTCAGCGACTGGGATGAATTTTATCTGCCGATGTCGGAAGATGGACTGAGCGAGCAGGGTGCGCGTTGCATGGATTGCGGCATTCCCTTTTGTCATACCGGTATGACCTTGGCCGGTATGGCCAGCGGTTGTCCCATAAATAACCTTATTCCCGAATGGAATGATCTTGTTTATAATGGTCAATGGCGTGAGGCGCTCGATCGTCTGCATAAAACGAATAATTTCCCTGAGTTTACAGGGCGCGTCTGTCCCGCCCCATGCGAGGGATCTTGTGTCCTTGGTCTCATCGATCCTCCGGTAACGATTAAAACAATAGAACAGGCGATCATTGATCGCGGTTTTGAAGAAGGATGGGTAACGCCTCAGCAGCCCTCAGTCCGCACGGGTAAAAAAGTTGCTGTTGTTGGTTCAGGGCCCGCAGGTCTCGCTTGTGCGGATCAACTCAATCGAGCGGGGCATATCGTAACGGTGTATGAACGTGAAGACCGTATCGGGGGACTTCTCATGTATGGCATTCCTAATATGAAGTTGGATAAAACAAAGGTGGTGCAACGTCGGGTCAACCTGCTGAAAGCTGAAGGCATTGAATTCGTTACTAAAGCTGAGGTCGGTAAAAATATTTCTGCTCAAACTTTATACGATGACTCAGATGCCATCGTTCTCTGTGGTGGTGCGACTAATCCCCGAGATATCCCCGTTGAAGGACGCGAATTAAAGGGTGTTCATTTTGCGATGGAATTTCTTACCGCGAACACTAAGGCACTACTTAATGGAGAGCAGACGACTCTTTCTGCTAGGGGAAAGGACGTCGTGATTATTGGAGGGGGTGACACCGGGACCGACTGCGTTGGAACCTCGCTTCGTCAACACTGCATGAGCCTCGTCCAACTGGAAATTTTACCCAAGCCCCCACTTGAAAGGGCACCGGACAATCCTTGGCCTGAGTGGCCCAAAGTTTATCAATTGGATTATGGTCAGGCTGAAGCGGCAGCCCTCCAGGGCAGTGATCCCCGTGAATATTGCATATTGACTAAAAAAATGGTAAGTGATGCAACAGGCAATGTGCAGGAACTACACATTGTTCAGATCGAATGGGCAAAAAATGAAAATGGCCGATTCGTACCCAAGGAAATAGCGGGCACTGAAAAAGTATTACCAGCTCAGCTGGTCCTTCTTGCAATGGGTTTTCTTGGGCCGGAAGATACCATTCTCTCAGATTTGAAAGTGGAACGGGACCAGCGATCAAATGCAAAAGCTGAGTATGGAAAGTTTACGACGAACATCGAGGGGGTGTTTGCCGCAGGTGATATGCGGCGCGGTCAAAGCCTTGTCGTGTGGGCAATCGATGAAGGTCGCGGTGCTGCGCGTGAATGTGATCGCTATCTGATGGGATCGACAGACCTGCCATAGGTTGTGAGTTGATGCAGTAATGCGTATAAGCGTAAAAAAGCATCTTCCTTGACCTTTTAATCATCCTCTTACTCTAGCTTTCTGGTATTCCAGCCTTTCTTACCGGATTTCAGATCCTCTGGCTTTCCGAGATCTCAGCCCTTTTGGTTTTCCGGTCTACCTGTTTTAAGCGCGGCAGACATCTCTTGAACTCTTTTAGTAATAATCTCTAATGGGATGCCCGCTTCAATCCAACTAACACCCCGATCAGCCCATTCTTTAATGAGATCGATATCCGCGGAGATTGATGTTCCTACAGGTATACCTGCCTGCTTAGCCTTTTCCAACACTGTATCCACGGCTTTAAGCGCGTCAGGATGGCGAGGTTGACCGGGATATCCCATAGAGCCCGCAAGGTCATTGGGACCAAAGACAATCGACGTGATTCCCGGTACTGCCAGAATTGATTCGATATTATTGACTGCATCAATGTGTTCAATCTGTAAGATAATGACAACCGATTCGTTGGCCTCTTTGCAAAAATCCGGTCCTTTCCCTGATTGCGTATAAAGTGCCGCACGTCCGGGACCGATACCCCGAATCCCGTCAGGGGGATAAAGGCAGGAACTTACAGCGAGTTTAGCGTCTTCTATCGTCTGAATTTGCGGAAAGATGATGGCATCTGCTCCGGCATCTAATACCGGTTTGACAAGGACAGGATTCGTCCACGCTACTCTGACTAATGCGGCAACATCAGAATTTCGTGTCGCCATAATTAAATTATCTACTGATTCAATAGTGATCGCATGGTGTTCCATGTCGATCCACAGGAAGTCGATGTCTGTCCCGTGTGCGAGAAACTCAGTGAGCAGAGTATCACCTCCTGGATTGGAACCCGTTCCAAAACATATCGTGCCACTCTTTAATTTCTCTCTGAAGATTTTAGCGTTTTGCATCTAGTTATTTTCTCAGAATAAACAATGAGCTTTATTATCAGTATAATTTCTACGTCTGAGTGTTGAAATTATTTTCGTACGTCATTGGTCATTTGCTTAAGTCCGTTTAAGAAAAATGAAACGACAGCCCCTGTAGATATCCAGCGACAACCTCTGGCTACCCAATCCCTGGCAATCTCGAGGTCATAGGGAATGGAAACACCCACCGGCATATTCACCTTATTGGCTGCTTCAAATATCCGGTCTATCGTCTTCAGCACTTCTGGATGGCGCGGTTGTGCGGGATACCCTAAAGATGCCGATAAATCGTTAGGGCCAATGACAATTGTTGTGATGCCCGGGACATCGAGAATGGCTTCCAAATCATTCACTGCATCGATATGTTCGATCTGCACTACGATGACAATGGATTCATTTGCTTCTTTTATATAGTCTGGTCCCGTTGATTGCGCATAGAGAGCGGCGCGATTGGGGCCATAACCACGAATACCTTCTGGTGGATAGAGACATGCGCTCACTGCCATGCGCGCTTCTTCAGCGCTGCGGATGAGCGGTGTAATGATGCCGTCGGCGCCGGAGTCAAGGACGGGTTTAATCAGAACATGATCATTCCATGGCACACGAACAATAGTAGGTAAATTTGAGTTTCTGGTAGCCATGATATGATGGTCGACGGTCTCAATTGAAATAGAAGCATGTTCCATTTCGACCCAAACGAAATCTAAAATGTTACTTCTCGCTAACATCTCTGTCAGGGCAGGTTCGGTTTTGCCGATGTGCGTACCAAGGCATAGTTTGTCCCCTTTTAGCTTTTCTCTTAATAATTTTGCATTTTGCATACCGCTTGGATCCGTGTGAGTGTTGAATTAAATAGACGATGGACGACTTCTTGATGCGTTAATATAATAGCTTATGTCAAACCATTTCCTTTTCGAATATTCACATTATCAGGTATTTGTGTTTTTTCAATAGAACATTGTGATCGTCAGAGTAACACGCGTTACTACGAAACAAAATTATTCCAACTTTTTGGCTTACAGTTACTCTCCCTAATCTATTTCCGTGGCTGCTGGGGGGCTACCCAGACATGGGCTGTTCTTTTTTCACCGGTTTCTTCACCTCAATGAGTTCGATTTCGAAAATTAGCAGTGAGCCTGCTGGGATTTTCCCCTTTGACCGATTCCCATAGCCGAGAGCGGGCGGGATATAGAGTTTCGCTTTACCACCTTCACGAAGCAATTTTAAGCCTTCCTTAAAACCAATGATTACGCCACTCATATGAAAACTGGCAGGTGTTCCGCGATCACGTGAACTGTCAAACACTTCACCATTAATAAATGTTCCATGGTAATGGACCACGACATTATCCGCGGCGGTTGGGATTTCTCCGCTCCCATTATCTATAATTTCATAGTATAAACCAGCTTCCGTTTTTGCCACTCCACGAATGTCAAGCTCAGCAAAATAAGCGCGATTTACATTAATATTTGCTTTTGCGGCTTCGCCATCGAATCTCGCTTGTTTATCTTGAAAAGCTTTTGCTTTATTTCCCACTAATTTTTGTATTGTAGGTAACATCTCTTGAAGCTTTTCCGGTTCTTCCGTACTAAGTGCCCCTCGCCGTATTCCTTTAAGAATGTGATCGATGTCCTCTTCGGTGAAGCCCATATGAAGTCTCGTCTGTCGGGAAATCATCCAGCCATAAATTTCGAACGCTTCATTATCATTTATTGCCGCAGCCTCTTGAGCCGATGTTGTATTACTTGCGTCGTCCTGAGCTAATGTGATTCGTAGGACCAACAATAGGCTGGCAGTTAAAATAAAAATAAAATTTAAAGCGTATTTATGAATCATAAGCTGTAAAACTCACACAATCCCGACAAGGGGTCAATTCATTAGAATGATCTGAATAACGTTATGTGCATAAAATATATCTCATTATTAAGCGAAAGCTGACGAGTGACACTCTATGTATTGTATAATAATAGAATTAACTTTTGGCTTAATCTTTTACATTATTTTATCCATAAAGTTTCCAATTGTTTAAATAATTATCATATTTGTATTTTAAAAACTTAATAGACTCTTATAATAAATGAAAATGACTTTTACCGATTCATTGTGGAAAAGTATAGGGCCTACCTATAATAGTATATTAAAGCATCCCTTTATTCTTGGATTAACGAGCGGTGAATTGAACGAAGATGCCTTTCGCTTTTATGTTATCCAGGACGCACTTTATTTAAAAGATTTTGGACGTGGTCTCGCTCTACTCGGCGCGCGCAGTGATGATGATGAAGATTTGATGATGTTTAGTGAGCATGCAAAAACGGCTATCATTGTAGAACGCGCACTTCATAAAGGATTCATTGATGCTTGGGGTTTAACCTGGACCGATATAGAAAACACAGAACCTTCCATAAATTGCCTGCTCTATACTTCCTATTTGTTACGTGTGGTTTATTCGCGTCCTTATTATGAAGCTTTGGGGGCTTTTTTATCCTGTTACTGGATTTACTGGGAGGTGGGTAAAGCCTTGCTTAACCAGGGTTCACCTAACAAGCTCTATCAGCGCTGGATCGATACCTATGCGGGGGAGGAGTTTGCGCAAACCGTGCGGGATATGCTCGCCACCGTTGAGCGCACTTGTAAGTCGCTGAACTCCAGTCAAAAGGAGGTTGTAGCAAAGCACTTTGGAATGACCGCGAAGTTTGAATACCTTTTTTGGGATATGGGGTATAGCTGTCAACAATGGCCGGTATAAAATTAATTGAAATAAACATCGATTAAATAGCTCTTATAAAAATGTAAATTTTTTATTTTTATGTATTCTAACTTATTTAAAACATCATTTTTTCTGATAGCCTTTTTTTTTGCGGGTGGTTTTCTCAGCTCTGTTTCCACTCCCTTGTCGGGAGGAGAGATTGCTGAGTTTGATGCTCTCATCAATGAGATCTTCAGTGGTGAGATTAAAGACGAGGATATTTTCAATAAGAAAATTGAGCATGCGCGCACCTTGGGTGCGTCACCGCAACTGTTGATAGAAGCAAGAATACTTTTCCATATTGTGAATCAGGATTATGAAGAGTTAACTTCCTATTTACCCGAAATAGATAAAGAGTCTGATAACTGGGCACCCGATGAAAGTAAGATATTTCGGGACACGGAAAGTTACCAGGGTATGCGATCGGCTATTCATGCCTATGATGCTCAAACCAAAAATGATATAGATGCTTTTGAAAAATACTCTAAAAATGCCTTCTGGCTTGATCCACGGTTAGCACCACTGCTGACAACTTGGATTCAGGATCATCGAAGGGTAAGCGTCATGTCTAGTATTCAGGTTCCGCTGGATATGGCTGTTCAGCATTCGAATGGGGTCTCGACTACACTTGGTTCTCTTGTGAAAGAAAAGAAAGCCCTATTGCTTGATTTTTGGGCTACCTGGTGTGGTCCCTGTATTGCACTTATGCCTGCATTAGTAGAAAAAGCGAAAATCCTCGGTCCTCAAGGTATTCTCGTAGCGGGAATGAACACAGAATCAGTTAAAAAAGCAGAGCAATTTAGAAAGAAAGAAAATATTAATTTTACCTGGCTCGTGGAGCCTGATAAAAATCCTTTAAGTCAGCTCCTGATGATCGATTCGATTCCTCGCATGGTCCTGATTGATACCGATGGTCACATCCTCTTCAATGGACATCCCAATGACCCTTCACTTCATGATGCGCTCGCTAAATTAGAGGTGAAATTATAAGCGCTTAAAGCGATTGTAGCCACGCGCTGTTCTCCTTCATCTCCGGACAGAAAATAAGCGAACCCGGCACGACGATGTCCGCTCCCGCTCGACGTAACTTAGGAACGGTATGGTGACGAATTGCGCCATCGGTTTCTATTTCAAAATCTAATCCTTTACGCTTTCTTAACTGGGCAAGGTCGTGGATTTTTTCACATGTACCCTTGGCAACGTTATTAACTCCTTTCATATCAAAGCCGGTACCAAGAATACAGACTAATGCCAACTGATCCAAGTAGGGTTGAACCAGGTCCACCGAATTTTCCATACTCAAAGAAATACCAACACTCATGTTCTGGGCCTTTACCGCGTTGATCATTCCTTGTATGTCACTACAGGTATCAGGGTAAAATATCACACGATCGGCACCGGCTTCAGCAAATGGAGAAACCCAACGTTTCGGGTTTTGTGTTATGAGGTGAACTTCGAGCAGTTTGCTTGTCTTAGCTCGAATACTTTTAACCAAGTCAGGGAAAAAGAGCAGTAATTTTGCATAAGTACCATCTGCTACATCAAGGTGGTATAGGTCTGCGTAAGGATCTACACGTTGAATTTCAGTTTTGAGATCCGTTAAATCCGCAGACCACAAGGAAACCGATAATTTAAGAGCTGCTTGAGACATCACGATAAGGATTTAAGAAAATCGGTTAAATACTTTTGAAAGGACAGCGTATGATTTTCTATACTTTCAGTTTTTGCAGGTATTTGAATGAGTCGACCTTGGGGGAGATGTCTGGCCCATGCTTTTGCGAATTTAAGTGGATGCGTTGGATCCGGTTCGTTGCCGACGACGAGAGCGGGAATATCCAGTTGTTCTACTTCTTTCCAATCGGTAATTGGGGCATCGTTGGGAATTTCTCTCAATCTCACCCGACGATCATAGGCCTTGGGAGATTGAAATTGCTGGCAAAGTGATCCGGCATTGTCCGCTGACTGCCGTTTAATGTCTTCTAGTTCTGGAGATAGCTTGAATCGTTTCAATCCTTCTTCACTGCCGTACGCATCCATGGTGTCTGCTATGTAAGGAATGAGTGACAGTGATTCAGGCATCGGTTGATCGATCCACGCGGGGCGCATCAGAATGAGAGCTTTTATCTTATTGGGATAAAGGACTGCAAAGCGCGCTGAAACTGCCGCCCCCATCGATATTCCACCCATAATAACCTGCTTGATATTAAGATGATTGAGCAGCGCGTTGAGATCTTCGGCAAAAGTGGTGAAGTTGAATTTATTATTGGGACCGACAGGTTCGGTCTGCCCATGTCCACGGCAATCCCAGACGATCCGTTGATAACCATCGAGAGTTCCACACAGATCCATCGGTTGTTGCAGATCGCTTCCCAGGCCGTGTGAAAATACGAAGGGCGTGCCTTCATCGAGCATTTCATAAGAGAATCGGATCCCATCGTGTTTAAAATAACTCATGTTCCCCTTTCCTAATCAATCGTTGAAGAAAACCATCTGAATATTTCACCCTGAATGAAATCGAGACTCATATCGACCTGAGATTCTTTCAGGTTGTGCAGTACGATGGGCCCGATAAACCCAATTTTTGCAAGTGCCTGAAAATAGGATTTCCAGTCCAAAGCTCCAGTCCCGGCAGCATAGCTGTTATCCGTTTGTTCTATGGGGATATCTTTAGCATGTGCCATGATGATGTCTGGACCGAGCAATTCTACCGTTTCGTCAATCACGTCCCGCATATTCGATAGATCATTGGGTTCAAAAAGATTTGCTCCGTCGATGATGATTTTCAATTGCCGTGATTGCATCTCGTCTAAAAGTCGGCGGGCTTTTACGGCCGAATTAATTACATTGGCTTTCTCCGGTTCTATCCCGAGTACCACATTGTTATTCTCTGCTATTGGTAACAGCGTTTCAAGCGTGGTAATAAGATCCTTCCAGGCTTCCGGTTCGTCGTTGTCGGGGTGGCGCCGCCACATGTTTTCAGGATCTCGGGTTCCGGTGCATAAAGATACGGTAGAAGTCCCAAAATCCCTGCAGCGTTCGATCAGTAAAATCGTGCGGTCAACAAGCTGATCGCGCATCTCTTTATTTGGGTGTATCGCGTTAAAAGTTCCCGAAAGAGCGATCATCTCCATCGTTCGTTCTTCAAATGATTCGCGCACCCGCTGACATAATCGATCGTCAATAAACTCGGGTAAACTTTCTCTGCCGGCACACTGGAGGTTAAAGTGTACTGCGTAAAGATTGTGTGACTTTATGGCGTCGAGAATTTTTTCGACGGATGGACCGCTGAAAGTTCGAGCAAATATGCCGATTTGCATACTTATTATGGCGCAATATTGAGATTAATAATTTCCTGGCGTTGACCACTTACCGAAGCAGCTTCAACAGCTTCTATGAGGGTTAATGTGGCAAGACCCTCATGCGCATCAGGATTGACCGGCACATCATTACGTACCGCATGGGCGAAGTCTTCTATCTGGCGCTTGTAAGGATTGCTGTGCGCACAGAGAGGCGTATGCCATTCCTCTTTGTGAGCATCGAATACGCGAACTTCACTCGGTCGGTAATAAAAGGGCAGAAATGTTTTAATTTCTACACTGCCATGTTCTCCATGAATGACATAACCTTCCGACCAATCGGAATTAACTTTGACCGTCAGCTCAAAATTGCCAATTCCTCCATGATCAAATTCTAATAGGCCATGCCAGGAATGTTGATTAAATTTAAGCGCATGGTTGGTGGTGACACCAATAACTTCGCCCCCCAGATAACGCATATTATCAAAGAGGTGTGCGCCATGAGTAACCAGTGAATAGTGCTCGATATCGCTTTTAGGATCCGTGGAAGGCTTGAGCGTATGTTCACTCGTAATCAAGGGAGGCAGAAGAGTTTCTTGCAAAGCGGGACGAAAAAGAGTGTCTCGATACCACCCGCTGACTGAAAGTATTGGGCCTAAAGATTCTTTTATGAATCGATGGCTGAATGCGATTCCCGGGTCGTGTCGCTTCATCGAACCTACTTGTAGTTTTAATCGCGTTTGTTGTAGTTTATCTATTAACGCTCCACATTCCCTGGCGTTTACTCCAAGTGGTTTTTCGACTAAAACATGCTTACCTGCATCCAATGCTTGCATCGACAGGGAAATATGAAATTCATCGGGTGCAGCTATAATTACTGCCTCGATGTCTGCTTTTTCAAGGAACTCAGTATAATCGGTATATAGATTTTTCACGTCTTGGGATTTCCCCACGGTGGTCAATAAATCTTCCGCTCCATCACAAATAGCCGTCAATCGTGCATTGCGAACTTTAGCCAGCGAAGGGAGATGGGCAAATTGAGCAATCGTACCGCAACCGAGCAACCCGATTTTTAACACTGAATCAGACATTATCTATTTATATTTAATGAAAGTATTATATTAACAATCACTTTTCTGATAATCAAGAATTCAGAACAGAGGAAAACAGTGATTAGTATTAGGTGGAGCGGGCTGTCCCCAGCACGCTTCTTTTTTTAAAACTTACAATTAACGCGGTGGGACACCGCGTTCCACCATTATTCCATTATTAAATATATAGGTAATATCAGACGATACAAAGTAGAATGAAATCCATCGGCCACCTTTAAAAAATACAGTTGTAAGCACGATTTATTTTAAAGTTAATGGATAGCAAATAAATATAATATTTCGTGAGTAGTATTTGGTTAGTTGTAATTGGTGGAGCATTTTTATTTCTGGGATATCGTTACTATTCCAAATTTATTGCAGAGAAGATATACCGGTTGGATTCCAATTATCAAACTCCGGCACACCAGTTTGAAGATGGAATTGACTTTGTCCCCACGAATAAATTCATCCTCTGGGGGCACCATTTCACTTCAATTGCGGGGGCGGCGCCCATCGTCGGACCTGCTATCGCTGTCTTTTGGGGATGGTTGCCAGCATTTTTATGGGTTGTATTAGGGACGGTATTTGCGGCTGGGGTGCATGATTTCGGCACCCTTGTTCTATCGGTCAGACATAAAGGGCACTCTATTGGCACGCTGGCGAACAGACTCATAGGTCAGCGAGCCAAAATCCTGTTTCTTTTTATTATTCTCATCCTCGTCCTCATGGTAAACGCGGTCTTTGCCTGGGTGATCTCATCACTTTTTATCGAATTTCCTGCAAGTGTACTCACGGTATTTATGGAAATACCTTTGGCCATCTGGATTGGGTATGCCTACATTAGAAGAAAAAGAGGAATGCTCATTCCTTCGGTAATCGCCTTAGCGGTGATGTATCTGATTGCGATTCTATCGAGCTACATTCCTGCCCTGCAAATTGATCTCGTCAGGTATTTCGGTGGCGAAGAAAAAGTTGTTCTATTCGGTTTAAACGGAGTTTCCGCAGCATTCTTTGTCTGGATTCTGATTTTAATGATTTATGTTTACATCGCTTCAACTTTACCGGTGTGGAAGCTTTTACAGCCAAGAGATTATATTAATTCTCACCAACTCATTGTCGGATTATTGATATTGTACTTGGGTTTGCTCATTACCAATCCAAAGATAACCGCACCCGTTATGAATGTAGAATCCGACGTTTCCTGGTTTCCCCTCCTTTTTATCACCATCGCCTGTGGCGCGATTTCGGGATTTCACGGGCTGGTGTCTTCCGGTACTTCATCAAAGCAACTCGATAGAGAGACTGATGCCCGTTTTATCGGCTATCTGGGCTCAATCGGTGAAGGCGCCTTGGCATTAATAGCAATTATTGCTGTGGTTACTTATTTTGGCAGCAGTGGTGAATTCCTGGATACTTATAGCAGCTATGAAACCGCCAGCCGTAATTGGAAGAAATCATTTATTGGGGGTGCCGGTCAGCTAGGCGCCGGTCTGCTTATTCCCGCTGAGGTGGCAAGAACTTTAGTTACGGTAATTGTTGTCAGTTTTGCCGCCACCACCCTGGATACCTCGGTTCGTTTGATGCGTTACATAATTTCTGAATTAGGCAGTGAGTACCAGCTTAATATTTTGACTAAAAGGCACGTGGCTACATCCATCGCGGTGGGAGCCAGTGCTGCCCTCGTCTTACTGCCAAAGGGGCCGTATGGATTCGGATCAGGGGGATATTTATTATGGCCTTTGTTTGGCACTTCAAATCAATTGTTGGCGGGGATTAGTTTACTGCTCGTTACCATTTGGTTGAAAAAGCAGAAGAGAAATTATCTCGTGACATTAATTCCCATGATCTTCCTCTTGTTTATGACATTTTGGGCTATGATCCAACAGGTCGTCTTTGGCTGGTCGGGATTGGGTGCTGCTGATCGAAACTTGTTTCTCTTTTTTCTGGGTTCAATAATATTGTGTTTTTCCCTGTGGATTTTGTGGGAAGCTTTTAGATCATTAACCAATAAAGTAACATTCGAAGAAACAGAAACCCCCTCATAATTTTAGTGTAAAATATCATACAGCTTATAGCGTTATGAGTAACGAAAATGAAGGAAGACTTAAAAAGCTGATCGATGGCTATGATAAAGCGATCAGCCTATCTCATCATGCAGAAATAAAGAGAGAATTAAGAGATGAGGATGATCTTTTTCTCTTATTGTGCTTTTCCGAATTGTTAGGAATTCCCAATCCGGTTTCTTATTATACGATGGAATTGTATCCGCTGTTCATCGAAAAATATCATCAATGGCACTTGCGAATGGGGATGGAGAAATCACCTCTTGAAGATATACGTTGTTGTTAAAACAAAATAGAGTCTGTTCCCTGATTTGTTCCAACTGAATTCTATCTGGCTTCAATATGTTGAATCCTGAACTAAAGATTACATTTTTCAGTGGCAAAGGCGGGGTTGGAAAGTCAACTGTAGCGTCAGCCTACGCTCAATTACTAGCTTCTCGAAAAAGGAAAACCCTACTTGTTTCTACCGATCCAGCGCATAGTTTAGGTGACTTATTTCAAATTGAAATCGGAGGTAAACCCACTTTGCTTTGTCCTAATCTGTGGGGATTGGAAATTGATCCTGCGCAAGAGAATTTTCATTATATTAATGAAGTCAAAGCATCATTAAAGGGGCTGGTAAAATCGACGATTGTGGAAGAGGTAGATCGGCAGATTCAACTGGCCAGTGGCTCTCCTGGAGCTGAAGAGGCTGCACTTTTTGATGCGATCGTATCTATTATACTCGATGAGAGTAAACTTTACGATCGGATTGTGGTTGATACTGCGCCAACGGGACATGCAATAAGGCTGTTATCTCTACCAGAGTTGATGAACGTTTGGATGGAGGGAATGTTGAAACGAAGAAAAAAAGTTACGAAAAACTATTCCCAACTACTCGATGATGGTGAGATTATCGATGACCCTATTTACGATATATTAAATGTAAGAAAGCAACGTTACGTAGCGGCAAGAGATATTATATTAGATAAAACGCAAACTGCGATAATCTTTGTTCTGATACCCGAAAAACTTCCTTTTATGGAAACAATTAGTGGTATTAAAATGTTAAGTCATCATAATATAGATGTTCACACCCTATTTATTAATAAGGTTCTTCCTACAAGTGTTCGAGATGAGTTTTTCGTAAAGCGAAAGCAACAACAGATGGTGTATATTAAGGAAATAGAGAATTTCTTTAAAGATAAGGAGATTATATTACTTCCCCTATTAGCTGAAGATATAACCACTCATCAGGCACTGGAAGAGCTGAGCAGTTACCTGACAGAGAAAAAGGTGTCAGGTTTGGATTGAAGCTGTAAGTAATTTGTACATCCAATAAGTAAATAATGCTAAATTTGATCACACAGAATATCTGGGAATATAATCATCCATTAAAGTTGGCTGGTATGGATATTGGTCATCGAATGACTGTGATCCGGCTAAAAAAGAATGAACTATTCATTCATTCACCGGCACCACTCGATGCCACTTTAATTAATGAATTAAAGTCTTTGGGTAGAGTTAGCGCCGTCATTGCACCAAGTAGGATGCATGATCTATTCCTAATCCCTTATTTTAAAAGCTATCCGCAGGCTCAATTTTATTGTGCCCCTGGCCTGGCCGAAGAACATCCTCAATTGCCATTCACAGCTGAATTGTCTTTAGCGGAAAATTATTTCTGGAATGAAGAAATTCAACAATTAATCATTCATGGAATGCCGAAAGTCAACGAGGTCGTTTTTTTGCACCGTCTGAGCAGCAGCTTGATTGTAGCTGACCTCGTATTTAATTTAGGGAGAGATAATTCTTTACTCACTAATGGTTATCTCTTCCTTACCGGTGCTTATCGAAAGACTACCCCAAGCAGGCTTTTCAAGCTTTTAATAAAAGACAAGCAAGCAATGAAACTTTCGATTGAAATAATGCTCCTCTGGGACTTTGATCGCCTTATTATGGGGCATGGAGATATCGTAAATGCCTCGGCTAAGGATGCTTTGCGCAAAGCATATGCCTGGTTGTTGTGAACGGGATAAAGGTGTCAGTCAGCTTATCATTTATCAAGTGTAAGTGAGATAGGGCGGCAGCCATTTTCCTGCGTCCTGAATCTTCATCTTTTTTCGTTCCGCATAATCTTGCACCTGGTCTTTGCCGATCTGTGTCACCGCGAAGTAGCGACTGTCAGAATGAGCGAAATAGAGACCGCTGATTGAACTCGGTGATGACATCGCATACGATTCTGTGAGACTGACCCCGGTATTTTCTTGCGCTTCGAGCCAATCAAAAGCGTACACTTTTCCATATGATTTTAAAATAATTCACCTCTGAAATCTTCTTCCTTCAGCTTGTACTGCTGGATCATAGTTCCCATCGGGCTATCAAGAATAGCGATACCCTGAAAAAATAGTTCCTCTAGTTTCCGAAAAAGATCACGTTTGCCCGGTCTTATAATAATATCAAGATCGCGATAAGCCAATCTTAATAAATCAAACTAAAATACCCAGAAGGCTAGGCTTTGGTTTCTTATACAGATGAAAGCGGTGATGTATGATTCTCGCAGTGATAAGACTTTCAGGATGAATCCTGGGTCGTCGCCTTTACTTCAATCACCTCCACATCATGAGTCGCAGCTTCGCGCTGTGCGGCAGGGCTTACTTTAATATAGCGTGCTCTCTGCTTAAGCTGAGTAATATTTGATGCGCCCAAATAACCCATTCCTGACTGAACACCACCTACGATCTGGCTCATCCATTCATCGACTGAACCTGAGACTTCCTTAAGCGCTTCAACGCCCTCGGCTGCAACTTTACCCATAGGTTCACTTTCACTGTGACCATAGCGAGCGGCGGAACCTGCTTTCATCGCTTCCAAGCTGCCCATGCCACGGTATTGTTTATAAACCTTTCCGTTTATTTCCATGATTTTACCGGGTGCTTCGTGGCAACCGGCAAGTAAACTACCGCAAATAACAGCATCGGCCAAGGTGAGCGCTTTAACGATATCGCCAGATTTAGTAATGCCTCCATCAGCGAGAATTGTAACTCCCTTTTTAGCAGCTTCGCGGGATGCGATATAGAGGGCGGTTAATTGGGGAATGCCTACACCGGTTACGACTCGCGTTGTACAAATCGAACCCGGGCCCTGACCTATTTTGATTGCATCCGCACCTGCATCGGCGAGAAAGGCTACGCCTTCTGCGCTTGTTACATTGCCGGCGATTATTGTCAGGTCTTTGAATACATTGCGTATCGTTTGCACGACTTCACCTACTCCCTGACTGTGTCCGTGAGCAGTAGAAATGGCCACCACGTCGAGCCCTTCGTCAACTAAGTTTCCTACCTGCTCAACGATACGGTTGCGATCGAGTTCGTCTGTGCTCGTGCGTGCGGCTGAAATAGCCGCTCCGCAAACAAGGCGAAATTTACTGTCACGTGCGGGTTTACGATTCGACTGCGCTTCCTGTGTGATGCGCTCGATGTCGCTTATCGTGAATAAACCGCGCAAATGATTTTTATTATCGACGACGATGAGTTTATGGATCCCCATGTGCTTGTTAAAAAATTTATCGGCCACACCAATGGGATCATCTGCTATTTCCTGTTCTTGAATAGAAAATACCTGGTCGCGGGGGGTCATCGCTTCATGCACTTTCTTCCCGCTGTATCTTTCCTTAACTACTAATCCAGATAAGAGACCGACGAAGGGGCCATCATCTTCTACGACTGGAAATGTATGAAATTCGTACTGCTTTTCTTTGATCAATCTGAGGACATCGCCAATATATTGATCGGGTGTTATCGAAATCGGTTCCTGGATAAGACCATGAATATGATTTTTTACTCGCGCTACTTCCTTAACTTGCTTTTCAAAAGGAAGATTGTAATGGATTAAGCCAAGGCCGCCTTGCTGCGCCATAGCAATGGCCATGCGTGCTTCCGTTACAGTGTCCATATCTGAAGATATGATGGGAATTTGCAGGGTCAGGGACTTTGAAATCACGGTCTCCAACCGGATATTTCGAGGCGTTAAGGTAGAATAGCGTGAGGCCAGTGTTACATCGTCAAAAGTAAGAGCGAAGGGCAGCTGTTGAGGGAAAAATGTACCAGCTGACTGATAAAAGGTTGCATCGATTTCATTCGATACAGTTTCGGTGTCGCTTTCTAGTATCGCCATGTTGAAAATTGGCAGATATGTATGAAAGAATCAAGTGAAAATAAATATTTAAAGAACAGGATGGATTTGTGATTGCTGATGGATTATCATTTTGAATTTAAATTTTACCGGCGGCCATTTCGTCGACCGCTTATAACCGGTCATGGCACATGGACTACTCGCGAAGGAATTCTTGTCCGATTAGAGGATGGCGAGGGTAACATCGGCTATGGCGAGATTGCACCTTTACCCTCATTCGGTACAGAGAGCATAGAAGAGGCTTGTGCATATTGCCGTGATCTGAAAGGACAATTTAATGATCATACGCTCTCATTGACTGATGCTAATATCCCCGCTTGTCGCTTCGCCTTGGTAAGTGCAAGCGAAATGCTAGAGGATAAATCTGGACCAAGTACTGGGAGAAAAGTTCCGGTCGCAGCGTTGCTCCCCTCAGGGAGGGAAGCATTGAAGTTTTTAGATCATTATTCCAGTTGGGGTTTTAAAACTTATAAATGGAAGATCGGTGTCGGTGAGCTAAAAAGCGAACAGGCAGTTTTTGAAGAACTTGTCAGTGCATCACCTGGGGATGTAAAGTTCCGCCTCGATGCAAATGGAGCCCTGACCCTTCGACAAGCTGAAGAGTGGCTTGGATTCCTCGATAATCATAATATTGAATTTCTCGAGCAACCGCTTCCCCCGACGGAGATAAAAACCATTTTCGCAGTAGCTGAAAAATATTCCACCCCCATCGCATTGGATGAATCGGTATCATCGATAGAAAGTCTGAAAAGTTCAGCTATAAGTGGCTGGCCAGGTTTCCTTGTTGTTAAACCTTCGATCATGGGTTCCCCTTTGGCATTACGCGATTGGGTTGAGCAATGCAAATGCCCGTTGATTTTTTCTTCAGTGTTTGAAACCATGGTGGGTTTTCAGGGAGGTCTTCAACTTGCAGCAGAATATGGAGCACTGGGATACGCTGCCGGTTATGGTATCAACAGTTATTTTTTAAACGACGGACTTGCTCTTCATGGAGAGGGTCCTGATCTTAACCCCAATCAATGCTCTCTCAAAGATTTTGATAAAATATGGAAACAGATTGGGAAGAACTAAAGCTTAGACTCAAGAACCGGGGATGGGATACCGATGTGCCCATTCAAGGTGAATCGCGATTGGAAAAGGAACCCACTCCGCGAGTAATGATAGCAGAAAACGATCCGAATAAATTATTCCCCTTTTTTTTCAGACTTCTATTTAATGGCAGTCATATATTTCTCGGTAATCCAGACTGGGGTATGAATCGTTGGCTCGAGGCGATCGGCCTGATCAAACCCCATCTAGTGATCGGAGATCTGCCGGAAGAAGTGAAGACCGAATATGAAAAGAATCGAGAATTAGCTGTCATTAGTCATGAACAAGGACCTCACATCCTGTTGCCGACGGGCGGAAGCACAGTCGGTTTGCGGTTTGCCATTCATCATTGGCAGCAGTTTGAAATAGCAGTATCTGGATTTCAAAAACATTTCAAAACCGAAAAAATAAATAATTGCTGCGTCCTTCCGCTCTATCATGCGGGTGGTTTGATGCAAACCCTGCGTTCAGTGTTTACCGATGGAGCTCTTGTTTTTCCCTCCTGGTTACGAATCAGTGAGGGGGTATTTCCAGATCTTGAACCTGACGATTATTTTATCTCGCTCGTGCCGACGCAGCTGAGACGTCTTCTTCAACAAGAGAATGCCGTCGAATGGTTAAAAGCATTCAGAACCGTGCTAATCGGTGGTGCCACGGCGAGTGAGCCTCTGCTCGATAAAGCGCGATCATCAGGTATCAAGCTTGCCCCCTCCTATGGGTTGACTGAAACCGCGGCCATGATCGCATCTCATCTACCCGAAGATTTTCTTCAAGGACGAAGTGGCGCTGGCCGTCCTTTACCCCATGCTAAGATAACCATTCAGGATGAATCAGGTGGTGCAGTTCCGTCAGGTTCCCCGGGCCGCATTATTGTAAAAACAGACACCTTGAGCCTGGGGTATTACCCGTCAACTGAGTTGCCTATGAATGATGAATTTATAACGGGAGACGAGGGCTATTTTGATGGGGATGGGGACTTGCATGTCCTCGGGCGGCTCGACCAAATAATTATCACGGGGGGAGAAAAAGTTGAACCGGTTGAAGTAGAAACCGCGCTGTTTGCAACCGGTATGGTTAAGGACGCTTGGGTAACCGGGCGTCCCGACCCAGAATGGGGGCAGTGCGTTACTGCGGTCTATGTTCCCAACGACACTAAAGTGACAGGTGAGAAGTTAAAAAAGAGTTTGGGTGATAAGCTTGCCCCTTTTCAGATACCTAAATTGTGGATTCCTCTTAAAAAAATCCCTCGCAATGCGGTCGGTAAAATTGAGCGGGATCAAATAGATTTTTGGCTAAATTGATAAATGACTAGAATATTATTAGATTACGATTATTATAGGCGAATCTTTAAGCTTCTTGTTTGTTTTCGTCACCATTTTTCACCCTATTGTCATTGCGAGGGAGGCTATTAGCCGACCGCGGCTACCAAGCGTAGCGACACTTTCCATTCCAGGCGAATATCATTATGGTTACGGATTACAATCTCCGTTTAGAAACAAGAATAATTTAAGGTAAAATGTAGATCTGTAGTCTTCTACTTTTTGGTAACTAGTATTTAGGGAATCTGATCACGCAATTGATAATAAGAAGACAAGCCCAGATTTATTGATTAATTTCAGGAAAATCGATTCTACCCAAGAAAGTTCTTTATCATCCTCCTGATCCTTTTAATAGTAAGAATATACAAGAAATCCTAATTTAATAATTCTGATGAAATCAAAACCGACTGAAGCGGCGAAAACTACGAATCAATCATCACTGGCGATAAGGGGTGGTGAACCGGCAGTAAATTCGGATCCTGGTGATAATTTTACTTGGCCTATTATTACACGCGAAGATGAGAACGCAGCATTAGATGTTATCAAACGTGGGGCCATGTCGGATATCGATGTCACGCTAAAATTTGAAGAGGAGTTTGCCAACTGGCAGGGCTGTACTTACGCTTTAGGCTATAATAATGGCACTGGTGCGGTTCAGGCCGCTATGTTCTCAATAAAAATTGGTGCTGGTGATGAAGTAATTTGCCCCAGTCTCAATTTTTGGGCTTCTGTTATCCAGTGTTACTCGCTTGGAGCGACCCCGGTATTTGCTGAAGTCGATCCCATTACCCTATGTCTTGATCCGGAAGATATAGAACATCGAATTACCGAGGATACGAAGGCGATTGTGGTCAATCATAACTATGGACACCCGGCAGATATGGATGCTATTATCGCAATTGCAGAGCGCAGTTATCTCAAGGTTCTTGAAGATGTTTCCCACGCCCATGGGGCACTCTACAAAGGCCGTAAGGTAGGTTCCTTTGGTGACGTCGCAGCCGCCTCGATGATGAGCAAAAAATCATTGGCTACCGGTGAAGCTGGCATGCTATGGACAGAAGATAGAGAGATTTATGATCGGGCAATTGCCTGGGGCCATTACAATCTTTTTACTCCTGATATCGAAACCGCTGACTTGAAAAATCTTTTTGGTATTCCCCTGGGTGGAGTCAAAGCCCGTACACATCAGGTGAGTGCAGCGATGGGGAGAGTACAGTTAAAACACTACGATAAACGAACTAAAGAGATCCAAAAAGCGATCAATTATTTTTGGGAGCTACTCGACGGGGTCCCGGGAATTAATCCACACCGCATTTCCAAAGACTCGGGATCTACTATGGGCGGATGGTACAGTCCTAAGGGACATTACCGTTCTGAAGAATTAGAGGGGCTTTCATTATCGGCTTTTGCCAATTCTGTTAATGCCGAAGGTGGTTTTTGTGATCCAGGTTGTAATTTACCTCTCCATCTTCACCCGGTATTCAGTGAGGCAGATATCTATGGGCATGGGAAACCCACTCGTAATGCACATACCTCGCGAGAAATTCATCAACCTCCGGGTAGCCTTCCGGTAAGTGAGGGGATCGGTGAGAAAGTATTCGGAGTACCACGATTTAATTATTATAAATCAGAATTTATTGAAGAACACGCTGCTGCTTACCGTAAGGTGGCTGAAAATTACCGCGAATTGCTCGCAGGGGATAAAGGTAATCCCGGTTATCTCACCCGCTGGGATATTCCAAAACCAATGGTCTGGTCCGCTTAAACCCTCATACATATTATAAGTTGGTTCCTGGCTACTATTGAGAACAACCTGAGGGAATCGGATATTTTGGTAATTTTTGAACGTTTTACCCATTTTCTCCGTCTATGTAAATATAGCATTAAATTTAAAAAATTTGTAGAACACCGATATATAGACCAACGAAGTACAATGTTTTCCTGGAGGAGGGTTTAAAAATAATTTATCTTTCCTCCTGAATAGGAGTTTTGGGGTAACAGACGTAATTGGATGATAAAGCGGGCAGCTTAGGGGTAGGCTGCCCGCTCTTTTTATGTAAAAGAGGTCTTCTGCTATAAATAATGTCTTTGTTCTTGGAAGAGGTGGTGAATAGTTAAATCTGAGATCTGGACCAATTGGAGCGAGGTACCGATAAGGACAGTGAAAATAGCCCTCAAGCTGCTTAATTTAGAAAAGGGCGTGAACTAAGGTTTACTAATTTTTAACATTTAAATAAGCGCATCTAATGATGCTGCCCGTGTGACCTACAATACATCTGATAAGGTTCAAATATCTTGAACATAATCCGACTTAGGTCATCTATTAAATTGAGTCTATTCACCGATCTTTATCCCATAAAAGGGAGTTTTTTGAGGTAACAAAAAAGAATAGTGAATTAGAAAATTAGCGGCGGGCAGCTTAGGGGTAGGCTGCCCGCCTTATTTGGTTTCCTTAAGACTGAGGAAGTGCACACTAAATAATTAAACTGTTTGATAATTGTCACTTTTTCATTGATATAATCATTTAAGGCTAGTCCATGATAGGGAATAAGCATTATTTGTTAACGGATGAAGAAGTTGAGCGTTATCATCATGAGGGCTATCTAGTGGTGAAGAACTTGTATGACAGGCGAGAGATGCAATTCTGGAAGGAGAAGATAATCACACTATTGAAAGAAGAAGGGCACTACAATAACCCCTCTGGCGTGCATGTCTTTTTTTTACACGATTTGCATCCTTATTTTATCGATAAAATGCGCGACTCCAAAGTTGTTAAAATATTGCAACAGCTCATAGGACAAAACCTAGAATTTTTAAGCGTTAAAGCGGTTTATAAAAACGCAGAGACACGATTTAGCTCTCCCTGGCATCAGGATTGGTATTATTGGAAAGGTGCAAACAAAACATCAGTCTGGATTGCGTTGGATGATGCGACTATCAAAAACGGGTGTGTAAGAATGGTCCCCGGGAGTCACAATAAATTATTCAAATGGAATAATGTTGATGATCCTAATATGTTTAATCGACGCACAGATGAAAAAGAAATCGAGGGATTACCTGTTGATGCATTGGCGGTCGAGAGTGGAGGTGCAGTGTTCTTTCACGATAGGACTTTACATGGCGCTTATGAAAATGTTACGGGTGCAGACCGATTTTCATTTATAACGACTTACCGTGACGCATCGATCAAAGACGAATCAACAGTTTGGGATTCCGCCATGGTGGTGAGCGGTGAAAGTATTAATATTTAAGCTGGAGGAAAAAATGTGAGTGAGGAAACTGAAACAAAAGCCGTTGGGGTGGGTGTTATTGGCTGTGGTGCACGAATTCAAAAGATATTCACCAATATTCATAGTAAACACCCAGAGATTGAGTTGCGTGCTCTCTGCGATCCACTTTCAGCATCGATTGATAGGACCCGCCAGGCCTTTAATCCAAACGCGCGAATTTATGAAGATTACCGGCAGTTAGTAGCTGATCCAGCGATCGACTGGGTTATGATTGGTTCATGGAACTGTTTCCACCGTGATCATACAGTTACCGCGCTCGATGCGGGTAAAGATGTATTCTGCGAGAAACCGCTCGCCACTTCACTGAAGCATTGCCTGGAGATGAGAGAAGCATGGAAGCGCAGTGGCCGACAGTTTTCCCTCGGATTTGTGTTACGCTATTCTCCCTTTTACCAGAAAGTTCGTAAACTTATTGAAAACGGTGCAGTGGGAAAAATTGTTTCTTTCGAATTTAACGAGACGATCGATTTTAATCTTGCTACCTTAATACATGGGGGTTGGCGACACTCTCGGGATAACGCGGGTACTTTTATCCTGGAAAAATGTTGTCACGATCTTGATCTTGCTAATTGGATGACCGGTAGTATTCCTCTGCGTGTCGCCAGTTTCGGTGGGCTGGATATCTTTAAACCGGAAAACAACTACCTCGTCGACAAACTCGGCCATGACCGGGACGGCCGTAGGGCATATACTGTAAAGTCAGCTAATGCCAATCAGGTTGGTGATCCCTTTACCACGGAACAATCCATTGTCGATAACCAGGTTGTTATTCTGGAATACGCTAACGGCGTACGTGGAACATTTCACACCAATTGCCAGGCAGGCATTCTTGAGCGACGGTTTTATATTCTCGGCACAGAAGGTGCTATTCGTGCCGATATTATCAGCGGTCGCCTAGAAATACAGCAGGTAGGATTTAATAAACCACGCGAAATTATAGAATATCCCAACTCAGGAGGTCACTACGGCAGTGATAAGTTTCTTGCTGAAAGCCTTGCTCAGTTATTCCATCACCAGACTCAACCCATGGCTGGAATTGAAGAGGGCATAAAATCAGCAGTCATCGCCTTCGCTATTGACCAGGCACTGGATGAAAAATGTATCGTCGAACTCACCCCTCTTTGGGATAAGGTGGGTATCCCCTGTTGTTAAATAAAAAGCAGGTTTCTCATTCGGATTCTTGTCTTTATAAGATAGAAATGCGCTGATTTGTCTATTTTTTTCTCTCTCTGATGATTTTCTCCTTTGCTTTCCCATTTGAAAATAAATCTGAAAAATAAGGAGCCGTGTTTATCCTTTATGCACTGTGCTCTCCCTGTAATCATTGTTTCAATGTTACACTTATCAGCTTGTACGACCGCAGAGACGGCGATAGAGCCGGTATTTACGGTTGATTCAGCTACTACCCTAAAAGTTGCACGATCAGCGAGAGGGTATTTCGGTGGATCGATTGGAGCAAGGGGTGGCGAATCGATAAAATCTTTTTATGGTGAGCATACGGTTATGGTTATAACCCCAGCAGATTTCGATGATTTACAGGTAGGAATGATGGTCGCGTACCAAAATATGAAAGGGAAGCGGATCGTTCATCAGTTGGTTAGAAAACGCGGTAAAAAGTGGATCGCCCAGAGCCTGAATAATCAAGCGATGGATGAAGAGTGGGTGACCATATATAATTTTCTAGGTGTTGTTTACGCGGTCTTTAATTCGAATTACAGGGGGGATGATCATATAGACGAAACAGAGTGCGTCGTGCTCAGCCATTAACAAACTAAAGGCGGTAGGAATACCACGTTCCAAGTAGAGGGAGCGGCACGAGCAGCTTTTATTTTATCAATCATAGAACGCCGGCTTTCTATTCATTCACAGACTATTTATTATTCTATCGTAAATATCTTTAATCGATAGCTCTCCGAGTTCTGATGGAGACAGTCGGTTCTCACTTAAAGGGGGGAGTTGCTTGATGCGCTCGTTGAGCGAGGGACTCCGATTTGCTTTAACTTCGTCAACACGATCAATCGGGGTGAAAAACGGCGTTTTGTTTAATGTCTCTGGGTATTTGCGGATCAGTTTTATGATCCAGATTACCGCTTCAGAGAAACGATCGAGTTCTCGCTTACTATAACTTTCGGTCGGTTCGATCATAAGCCCGAGTGCTTCCGGCCAGTTTACGGTCGGTGCATGAAAACCAAAATCGAGAAATAATTTTCCAATACGGCTGATCGCAATGGCTTTGCTCAACCCGATTGCTTCCAGTCGCGCAAAATCCTCATCTTCGAGAGTGAGGATAAATTCGTGCATGCGTGGCAGATTTCGCGTAGACTGAGGAAGTGTCGGATAATGGGGACGTAGTATTTCATATAGATAACGTGAGGAGAGAACAGAGACTGCTGACATCCTTTTAACTCCTTCATTACCCAAGCGCAGTAGATAAGTATAACAACGTACCTTGTGAGCAAAGTTCCCCCAGTGTCGGTGAAACGAACCAATACTTGCCGAGGGTTTGACGGGCACAAATTGATTTCCCTCTTTAACGATCTGGTAACCTGGTAAATAGTCCTCCAATCTTTCACTCACTGCAACGACCGCGTCTCCCGGGCCACCTCCTCCGTGGGGGATAGTCCAGGTTTTATGTAAATTCTGGTGTACCGCATCGACTCCAAAAGCACTGAGATTTAACCAACCCGCTATGGCGTTCATATTGGCTCCATCCATATAAACAAGCCCACCTGCATCATGAATTTTATCTGTGATAGTTTTAAACTCAGTTTCAAATAACCCACTCGTGTTGGGGTTTGTTATCATTACGGCACTGATGCGCTCTCTGTATTCGCTGAGTTTGAGATCAAAGTCTTTCCCATCAATTAGACCGCTCTCGTCTGCCTCAAGATGAACAATACCAACATTCAGACTGGCTACTTTTTTATTCTCAAAGCCGGCCATTACCGCAGTAGCAAAATTGGTGCCGTGTGCTGATTTAGGAATAAAAATGACATCGCGATTTAACTCTCCACGGGCGCGGTGATAGGCTTGAATCATTTTTAATCCCATTAATTCTCCCTGTGCCCCCGCTACGGGTTGTGTTGTAACAGCTCTCAATCCAGTAATCGCCTTAAACCATTCCTGGATTTCATAAAGTAATTCCAAACAACCTTGGGAATCTTCGATCGGAGCTTGTGGGTGAGTGTTAACAAAGCCACTGAGGTTAGCCGCCCAGTCATTAATATAGGGATTATATTTCATCGTGCACGAACCCAGCGGATAACAACTGTCGTCGGGACTTACGTTTAAATCGCCTAGCTTCTGATAGTAGCTTTTGATTTCCTCCAGAGGAATATCAGGTAATCCCACAGCGTTCTGACGTAATAATTCATCCGGAAGAGCGAAATCTTTAAGCTGCCCCTCAGTAGTCGAAAGTTTAGAAAATATATCATCCTTAAAAAATGTGGTGAGCTTGGTGGTGTCCCGCTTTTTGTCTGAGAATGATAGTTTTAATAGATTTCGTCCATCAGCCACACGATCGGAAACATTGACGCCAAGGTGCAGTCCTGCATGGCGACCTTTTTCGATAAGCTCAGGTACAGCCATGGGTAGATCGAGAACAAACTCATTAAAGAATGGCGCGTTGGGATAAGCGAGGCGAACACCAGGTATAGCCATGAGCATTTTTAGTGTTTCAATTGCTTGATCGCGAGCCTGGCCACAGGCTCGCTGCATTCCTGATTCACCGCGTGCCAGTATCGCAGCTCCGGCAAGGGTGGCAAGAAAAGCCTGATTCGAACAGATATTAGAAGTAGCTTTATCTTTGCGAATATGTTGCTCACGCGTTGATAAGACCATGACATGACATTCGTGACCACTGATATCTTCTGCTTTACCAACATAACGGCCAGGTGTTGATCGCACATCGTTTTTTGTCTCTTCGTTAAAGCGAACACCAAACACACCAAGTCCCGGTCCACCGAAATTAGGTCCTATTGCCAGGTGTTGTCCTTCACCTACGATCATATCAACACCTTTTTCACCAAATTCTGTGGGTGGCTTGAGACCGCCCGTTCCCAGCAGAAGGGGATCAATAACTCCAATACTTTTTGTCCCTATGCTGGCGCAATAGTTGGTCAATGAGTCGACGTCTTCGAGAATTCCTAGGGAATTAATTTGAGGAAAGACAACGGCTGCCAGGTTGTCACCTGTATTGGCAGCCATGTCAATCAGTGAATCTAGGTTAATGCGGCCAGACTGAGGATCGAGTGGTAATTTTAATAGCTGAGTCGTGGTATTCGAGGCATGGGTTTCTATCACTTCCCAGTCACCTGGATAAATGCCCCCAGAAACGATCACAGTGTCAGTATTCCTTTTCAACCGTCTTGCCGTGCAGATCGCTTCGTAGATAGCTGTGGATCGATCGTAAAGTGAAGAATTAATCGCTTCAAAACCAGTTAACATCGCCATCATGCATTGGTATATCCAATGGCTCATTAAAGTCCCTTGACTGCGTTCCGGTTGATAGGGGGTATACGCGGTTGTCAGATTTCGTATGCCGGCAACATAGGATATAATCCCATGAACTTCAAAATCTGGTAATCCGTCACCAATAAATGATTCACAAATATGGTTTTTTGATGCGAGGGATTCCATCCGCTCCTGCAGAGTATCATAGGCAAGCTCATCGGGAATGGCAAGGGCCTCACCGAATAGCAGTTCTGAGGATATGTGATCGAAAAGTTGATCTAATTTATCGTAGCCAAGCGTCTTCAGCATTTCGGCAATGTCATCTTCAGAAGCGGAAATATAATGCCGTTTTAGTTCACGCGACAAGATTGCTGGATCGTATGGGAGGGGATTTTTAGTCAATGTCGGAGTCAGTCTTCGTTCCTAGGATTTTAAAGTGTTGTCTCAAATATCTTGATCTAATGCTGATGACTATATTTTTTTGTGCAACCTGTCATCTTGATTTTCTAATTATTTTCTCATGAATAAAAAAGAGCGTGTAAAATACATACAACTCCGTCTCAGTGAACTCTATCCCCATCCGGCTGTTCCCCTGGAGCATAAGAATGCTTATACTTTACTCATCGCGGTTATATTGTCTGCGCAGTGCACAGATGTGCGTGTCAATCAGATCACGCCCAAGCTGTTTAAAAAAGCAGATAATCCACGTGACATGGTCCGAATGAGGGTAAAAAGCATTGAGGCCATCATCCGACCTTGTGGTCTCGGTCCGTCCAAAGCCAAGGCGATATCAGAAACATCAAAAATGATTATTGAAAAGTATTCGGGTAAAGTTCCCGACACGCTAGAAGCCCTAGAAGCCCTGCCCGGCGTAGGCCACAAAACAGCTTCGGTGGTCATGATCCAAGCCTTTGGCGTACCCGCAGTCCCGGTCGATACACACATTCATCGGCTTGCGCAGCGTTGGGGTCTCACGAGTGGAAAGAATGTCATTCAAACTGAGCGTGATATAAAAAGATTGTTTCCTATAGAAAACTGGAATGACCTCCATCTTCAAATTATTTATTATGGAAGGGAACATTGCACCGCACGAGGCTGTGATGGGACGATCTGTGAAATCTGTTGTACCTGCTTTCCCCACCGCTGTAAGCCATTCGTGACGAAAAAAGCATAAATCTGACCGCCAATATATATTCCGGAGTCCTGTAAAATGAAGATCTACACCTATAAGAATTGTAATGCCTGCCGCAAGGCGCTGAAGTGGCTCGATGTTCAGGGAATGGAGCAATAAAATTAAGAAGTGAACAGTGGAAAGCAGTACAGTGTTAAATATTCAGTATTGAATAATATAACCTCTGCTAACTTCGCATCTGCATTCCGAAATCGAACAGATTAGACAACCTTAGCTAGTTTGGTTTGAATTGTTTAATCTGATCCCTGGCGGTTTTTAAATAGCCGGGATCGATATCAAAACCGATAAACTTTTTCACCCCACAGTTTATCGCTCCTATTGCAGCATGACCAATACCTACAAAAGGGTCTAGCACGACAGTCTCCTTTTTTACACCATGCAGATTAATGCAGTTTTCCGCCAAATTTACCGGAAAGGTTGCCGGGTGTGGACGATTTTTGTCCCTGCTTTGAATTGTCTTATATGAGACAAACCAATTATTGCCTCGGCATCTCTTGTCTCGCCCACCCGTGTGACTCCACCGTGCGATATTTGATTTATCACTGTAGGGCACACCTAGACTGAGACGGTTTACGGGGGTATATCCCGTATGTGTTAGGTGAAAAATGTATTCGTGGCAGTCAGTGACATAGCGTTTAGAATTGATAGGCTTGAAATGGCCAACCGAAGTTTCCTTGCCATCCGGTGTCTCTACGGTGATCGATTTGATCCAGTGAAAAGTATTTTGAAGAATAAAAATTTTGTTCATTAAGATGGCAACTTGGTGCGGGAGCATCGGATTAGATGGGCTAGCACCAATGTTTAGAAAAAAGGATCCACTTTCTTTTAATATTCGCTTTATCTCACGCGCCCACTCTTTACACCAACTTAAGTATTGGGAACGCTTGCTCGAATCTTTGTAATTACTGTACGCAATACCCAGATTGTAGGGCGGTGAAGTGACGACTATATCAATAGTATCAGAATCAATTTTACGCATGCCTTTCAAACAATCCTGTCGTAATAATTTATAGCTGTAGGTCTCCACTTTAGTTTTCATGACTCTCACTTCCCTTGAGAAATATGAAAGCAATTTGAATTAAAGTACAAGCCTGCAGTTTTACCTACCTAAATATAATAAAAGATTAATCCCCTATGAATCGTAGTGGTCGCGAAGTTCTGAATTGCGGGTTCAATTAGCTGAAATTGAGCCGATAATTAAGCACTAATTACATGAAAACTGGGCATTACACCAGGCGTCAAATGTGTCATTGTGGCGCAAAATAGTTATTTAATCAATACTTCAAATCATGCATGATGGGCGAATTACTGACACACAAGAGCATACTGTGAATTTCAAGAATACTGTCATCATCATTGACTTCGAATATAGGCAATCGCTATTTACAGGAAGGTGTAACTGGAGATGAAATTCCAGAGTCCGTTCGCGAATCCGTTTTTACAGAACTGCGTAAAGCGATGCAGCCAGAATTTCTCAACCGAATTGACGATACCGTTCTCTTCAAGCCACTGACTCTTGCGGAAATTCTCAACATTGTAGATTTGTGCATTGTAGAATTAAGCAAGCGCATGAAGGATCGTCGTATCACGATCGAGTTGGACGGAGAAGCCCGCGATGGGGTAGTTGAGCGCGGCTATGACCCAGTTTATGGTGTTTGCCGCTGCGTCGATTCTTGCAGAAACGGGTTGAAAAAAAACTTGCTTGCCCGCTTATAGCTAGCCAGGTGAAGGAGGGACAAACGGCCGATTTCATATTAGAGGGTGATGAACTAAGGATGCTCTCGATTCCTGAACCTCAGGAGATTGTCAATTGATTATAATCTTCGTTTTCGTCCGTTTGTCATCGCGGTGTAATTTGTCAGGTGGAACACGCTGTCCATTGCGCGTTTTAATATTCCATAGCAGAAGAAGCGTACCAGGGAGAGTTACTTCACCTTAAAAAATAAAGAGACGAAGAGGAAGACGACGATGTGTTAATTATCATTCACTAACCTGAGGACATACCGGCATCAATCATTACCGGGGCTCCGGTTAAAGCTGAGGCTTCGTCATGACATAGAAATAAAATCAATGCTGCGACTTCAGCTGGTTCAAGAAGGCGTTTAAGCACGGTGGGTTCAATAATTAGTTTTTCGACAACTTCGTCTTCGGTCATTCCACGTTCGGATGCTTGATTCGCTATTTGGTTTTCAACCAATGGCGTCCGAACATAAGAGGGGCAGATTGTATGGGCTGTAATCCCATAAAGACCGCCTTCCATCGCGGTGACACGTGTTAGACCGACTAACCCGTGTTTTACCGTCGAATAGCATGCTTTATAGGCAGAAGCACGAACCGAAAGCACTGAACCCATGTTAATTACGCGACCCCATTGCTGCTTTTTCAAGTGGGGCCATGCGTAACGAGTGAGAAGGAAGGGAGCGGTCAACATCACAGAGATCATTTTATCCCAGATATCTTCAGAAAAATTTTCCAGGGGAGCGATATGTTGAAATCCTGCGTTATTAACGAGGATATGAACGGTGCCAAATTCTTCCACTGTCTTATCGACAAGTTTCTTGCAATCCGTTCGCAGACTTAAGTCTCCCTCGATATATAATCCGTTGATGCGCTCAGCTGATTGTGTCCCTTTTTCTGACTGCAGATCACTGAGGACTACCTTTGCGCCTTCAGCAGAAAAGCGTTCAGCGATCGCTAGGCCAATTCCACTGGCAGCGCCGGTGACAATGGCCACTTTATCCTTTAAGTTAATCTCCATCCTAAAATGAAATTAATCAGTCCACCATTATTAAATTACCAGCAGGATAGTGAGTCTAAAAAGAGTTGCTTGAGGTCGGAGGCGCTTGCTGGTCGGGGAGATAATTTAGTAACGCGGTGTTGCGGTAGGGTGCCTTCTACGAGTTTGTCAATGTCGTCAGGAGTGTAACCCAACGCACTTAACCCGTTAGGCATATTCGTTTTTCGCATCAAGTCTACAATCACCCCGGAAAGTAAATCTCCCGCATCGTCTGGTTTTGCCTCTGTTGTATCCACTCCCATCAGTTTGGCGGCTTGAAGGTGAAGTTCTGGGTTGGATGGCGCAGTGAAGCGAAAGACCGCCGGCGCATTGAGGATTACCGACATGCCGTGAGGAACAATCGGGTATTCAGATGGATAACCTTCGGGAATGTAATTCCGAACCATACCTGAGACTGGATAGGACATACCATGAGGCAAGTGGACACCAGCGTTGCCAAAACCAATTCCTGCGAAGGTTGCCGCCAAGAGCATCTTTCCGCACGCCTCTTCATCATTCGGATCATTGATCGCGCGGACAATATTATGATAAACCATTTCTATTGCCTGGCCCGACCATATATTACTAATGGGGTTGGCCCCTTGATAAGCTGGTCGCAACCTTGGGTGTTTAGGCGCGGGACGATCATTAAATGGCATGGCGGTCATTGATTCCAGGGCATGGCTAAGGACATCAAGACCTGTGCAAGCGGCAACCATTTTTGGCAAACCGCGCGTGTTACGGGGATCCACTATTCCCATAACGGGTCTAAGTGCTCGATGAGCGATTCCTGTTTTAGCATGCATTTCCTTTAAATCGAATATAGCAACACCAGTAGTTTCACTGCCAGTGCCCGCCGTGGTCGGTATCGCGATCAATGGTTTCAGTTGTCCCGGGACCGGTTTCCCTATACCTATTGGTGGGTTAACATAGGTTAGAAAATCCGCAGGATAAGTAGAATAAAGGTTGGCCGCTTTGGCGGTATCCATTGTTGACCCCCCACCCACGGCGATAAAGCCATCGAAATTTCCTTCACTTGCAAATTTGATCGCCTCTTTGAAAGAAGCATCAGTTGGTTCTACGCGAACCTGGTCATACAAAATTGCTTTGCACCCTTCTTTTTTTAATGCTTCGAGAGTAACGGACACCGATTCACCTTTTGCTAGAATTGGATCAGTCAAGACCATAACACGACTAACGCCAAAATCTTTTATATCAATTCCAACTTCACGCGTGACACCGGGACCATACTTGATCCGTGAAGTATCCATGATATAGGCAGTTTCTAAATTCATTGTTATGTCTTTTTCTTTAAATAACTCGGGTTATACTGCATTTAGAAAAATACGGGCGTTGGTGATGGGGCTGAATGAAACAAACAGCAGCCTTCGATAAGAAGCTTCAATTGACTGTACCCGTCGTATTGGCTTCGTATTCTTGTAGTACCCCTTGGGCGGCTTTCGCCTGGTCGGATGTCGGATCACGTTTGATCAACCGTGATAAGGCATAACGCGCTTGTTCATCTCCCTGCCTCGTCAACTCCAGCGCCTCTGCAAATCCTTTATCTCCAAAACTAAAATCTTTAGGGATAATCGGAAAATCGAGATCTTTCCAGTAATACTGTAAATCATCAGATTTCCAATCTTGATAAACTTTATCCCAGCTAATTTCACTGAAGTTGTGTAAGTGAGGTTCCAGCATAGTTTCTGCGAGTGGGAGCCCCAAAGCCTGGTAGCGGTTATCGAGGGATACGCGCAATCGATCAGGAGTTAGATTCGGCAGTGCTCTATGAAGTGTAAGGCAGTGAAATATCAGGGTATCTCCTATTTCATAGTTAGTTGTTACCCAGTCTCCCGAATGTTCTTTGGGGTCTACGGTTAAAGCTCCTGCGCCGAGGGAAAAGTGGTGGTCAAAAACAGTATTTTGCTTATGGGATCCCGGTAAAATTGCCAAACCGCCGAGTTCGATCGAACTGTCTCCTACGGGTGACCAGCTGGTATAAGTTTCATAATTACCCTGGAAGTGAACAAAGTCCTGATGCGCGGGGGTGGTGTGGTCCGTGTATTGTGGGAACCAGAGTCGGGCGATTTTATGGGGATAAGGAAAGACTTTATCGCCGATAATTTTTTTCATCATATCGAGCAGTTCGGGCCAGTGCCCCGCTCGATGAAAAGATTCAAGTTTATAAACTTCGTGATAGACGTCGGTGTATTGACTGTCACCCTCGGTGCAGCGGTGCGAAAGGTTGGCAATTCCGTCTGCTAATTTTGTTCCCGCTTTGAGCCATCCGCCTTCACGCATCACTTCCAATATATCCAGTCGAAGAGACCGAAGCTTATCGGGGTCTTGTAGCTTTCGAAAAAATAAATATCCCTCATCTTTCATCCGGCGTCGCAATTCATCGGCATCATCGATTTCGTCATTGGATACGTTTAATTCTTTAAATTCAGTCATGGTTAACTTCTGTTTTGGATTATTCTGGTAAGCTAAACTAGTTAAATGAGGATAACAATCAATCAAATCTAGACATTAAATCTCTCAATTTGATTCCTGCTCTCTTGCCAATACTATAATGCTTGTATCCTTAAGATCTAATTGAGATAAGCTAAACTCACTCAAATATATTAATTATGAACTACAGATAATTTGCCGATACCAATTTAAAGGTATCTGAAATCTATTTAGGTCCCATGCGGTTTTCCGCTAAGTCTTCGTCGGATGATGAAAAATCTCAGGCTGGAAAACGCGCTTTGGAAAGAGCTCTTGAACGCGGGGTTAACTTTATCCATTCCAGTTACGAATATGGTACCAGATGGGCCGTAGGCAAAGTCCTTAAAAACCATCCTCGACGTGGGGAATTACAGACCATAAGATTCTGGCAGCTTTTTTAAATCAGGTCTTAATTCTTAAAAAATATAAATGAAAATTACTATTCTTGGTTCCTGTGCTGGCACTGAGCCCATGCCGGGACGACATCACAGTTCCTTTACCATTGAGCATAATGGATCTCTGTTCTGGATAGATGCCGGTGAAGGTTGTACTTATACCGCCCACCTCAGAGGCATCGATCTCCTCTCCACGCGTGCTATTTTTATCTCCCACCCACATATCGATCACATCGAAGGATTGCCCCATTTAATTTCAATTCTTGAAAAACTGAACTCAAGAGCGGATCCCACATCAACCGTCTTAACAGGAAAAACGATCGATGTGTATTTCCCTGACTTGGAGGTGTGGGAGGCGATCATGAAGATGAATAAGTATACCTTCCCTGCTTATGATAATAATAATATCGAGTATAAGCCAACTTGCTATAAAGACGGGATCATCTTTGATGAAAAGGGTTTAAAAATTACGGCCATGCACAATTTCCATATGGGTAAACCCCAAAAGGGAAAACCTTGGCTTTCATACTCCTATCGCATTGAAGCGGATGGAAAATGCTTTGTTTATTCCGGGGATTTAGGGGATCCTGAAGACGTTGATCCACTTTTTGATTCCTGTGATTTACTTTTTATGGAGGCAGGACACTTTCAAGTTGATAAAGTGTGTCGTTACTTGAAGGAAGCTGGAAAATCATTTGATCAACTGGGAATTATCCACAATGGAAGAGAAGTCCTTGCCGATGCTAAGGGGGAAATCCAAAAAGGAAGAGATATCCTGGGGGACAAAGTTTTTATCTCTGAAGACGGAATGGTTTTTGATTTATAGAAAATTTATAAATCTCTAATTTGCCTATTGTATGTTTTGTGAGTGAACATGAATACCTTTACGATTGAAGAGCTTTTTCAGCGTGTTGGCGGCAAGCTTGACGGACCCTCCGACTTGATTATTTCCGGGGTGGAGCAGATAAATCGTGCCGACTCATCTCAATTAACTTTTATTGGTCAAAAAAAGTACGCGCAATTCTGGACTAACTCGCGTGCCTCAGCCGCGCTTGCCAATGAAAAGTTAAATTTAGAGCCGGGTGAGGGTCGAGCCTTGATCCATGTCCCTGATACCGATCTTGCCCTGGCCGTCGTCTTAGAAATGTTTGCGCCTGAAATACCTGATTGTGGACAGGGAGTCCATTCCAGCACAATTATCCATCCTTCAGCCATTTTAGGTGAGGGTGTAGCAATCGGTCCGGGATGCCTTCTTGGCTCACACGTGCAACTTGGTGATAATGTTTCGCTTTATGGCAATGTTACCGTCTTCGATAATTCAAGTATAGGTGAAGGTTCCGTGATCTGGCCGGGTACCGTCATTCGCGAACGCTGTATATTAGGGGAGAATTGCATCATACATCCCAATGTAACGATTGGAGCAGATGGATTCGGTTATCGACCTTCACCCGATGGTAAGAGCCTCGTCAAGATACCGCAGATCGGTACCGTAAACATTGGTCGTGACGTTGAAATTGGAGCCGGTTCTTGTATTGATCGAGGTAAGTTTAGTGCGACGACAATTGGAGATGGCACCAAAATTGATAACCTGGTTCAGATTGCTCACAACTGTACTATAGGACGTGCTTGTGTGATAGCTGGTTTAGTAGGGATCAGTGGATCAGTAACAATCGGCAATGGTGTCATGATAGGTGGCAATGTTGGGATTGCAGATCATATTACAATTGGTGATGGAGCAATCCTTGGAGCCAAAGCAGGTGTTATGCGTGATGTAGATCCGGGTGCCTTTGTAGTCGGTGCCCCTGCTCGTGATATGAAAAAAGCGATGCGTGAATGGGCTGCTCTTTCAAAGCTACCCGATCTTTTAAAGAGGTGGCGTGGGAGAATGAACAGTTAAAAGCCAGATTATTAGAAATCCAGAAGACGGGATATTCGGAAAACTAGAGTTAGAAATAAAGGATAAAATCTTCCACATATTCGCATTTATGTATACTTATTTTTACCCAATATATTAATTAATATACCCGATGAATCCGATTGGTGTTATCCTTTATCTATTGCTTGTTGCGATTATCGTTATGTTCTGGCTTAAGGTACGTAATAAGTCACTCGAGGATCTACTCGAACAAAGCAACCGTGATCATCACCATGTTCAGAAAGTGATCGCAAAACATTCATGCGGTGGGTCTTGGAATGAACACCAGCAATGGATGGAGGAAGAGGACTCGTCCTTGGAGTAACTATTTGTATTGAGCCCGATAAAGTTACCGGTTTCTACAAGAGCAGGGCGATAGCGGTCATCCCAATGTCTAAAATGTATTGAATTACTTAAGAATCTGAATTGTTAAGGGATAATCCCAGACTACCCCGTTGTTTGCTTTGATACCCCCGATAACGGGAAAGACAACGCAAAGTGCACCAAGAATAAAAAGAAGCGGTTTTCCAATTAACACAAAAGTTAATAGTAATCCTACCGCACTGTAAATTAAGGCGGAGATTAGCCAATTGACGACGATTTTACCATGCACATCTATTTCAGGAATCTCATCCTTTTTGATCTGCCAGAGAATTATTGGAAGAATGAGACCAGCGAATGGTACCACAAATCCAGCGAGAACGGAAAAATGTACAAACATAGCCCATTGTTTAGGTTGCAGATCCACCCCCCTTGGTTTTGATTCAAATTGCTCTTCCGGTTTTTTTGCCATAGTCCATTCTTTATCACGACGAGAGGATAGACGGTCAAGATGAAATACAGGTTGTATTAAAAGCTGAATAGTTGATACTATGAAGCGACTGTCGACATTCCTAAATGGGGAGTTGGTCCCCCCTTAAACAATCAACTAAGATCGGGTGGCTTCGATAACGAGGATGATATGCTCAACCTGTTTTAGGAAATCTGCGACATTCTCCTTAAATTCTATTTCTTGCGCTTCACGCAAAAGCTCAGCTGCTTCGACATATTCTTTAACCCTGGCTAGTAGCTGGGCATGCATGACCAAAGCTTCCGCTTTAAAGTCATCCAATTCGCTGGCTTGGTCGAATAATTCCAATGCTCGTTCGATATTATCTTCCCTACCATAAAAGTTACCTAAGATAAGCATTGCTCGGCCATGGCCTGGGTCCCGTTTAATTATTTCTTCAAGCGTTGCTTTTGCTTTTTCACCTTCACCTCGGGCAATGGCAATCAGGGATTGCATCGTCAACAAAGTTAAATCTTCATCCTCAGTACTGCGCCCTCGGTAGAGCCTTTTTATTTTTACTATCAAATCAGCAGCTTCATTATGAGCTCCATAATTAATCAAGGACCTTACGGCTCGTATGGGGGAATCGAGTTTCTGTTCGGGATCTTTAATAACTGACGCCATATATGCATCAAATGCTAAATCGAGCATTTGCCTGTTAATATAAATATCACCAAGCAGAAGTAAACTGTCAGCAGGTGCTTTGTTCATGCGTTTTAAGATTTCGAAATTAGCAGCAGCCTTGTCTATATTCCCAAGACCGATGTAACCATTTGCCTGCAATAACCAGAATTCTGGGTTTTCAGGGTCTATAGCCAGCAACTCTTGAAAAACAGCATTACTCTCCTTGTATCTTTCCTGATAGATGTAGTTCTGAGCCAGAAACCCTTTCCATGACTTTTCCTCAGGTTCAATTAATGTCGCTTTTATTAATGCTTGTTCTGCAGCGATATAATCTTCTTTCAGTTGTAGGCAATAACCGAGAAGACCATAGGTGCGTCCCTCTGAATTGCCTAGGGAGATTGTTCGCTTGAGGTACTTGATGGCTTCGTCGAAATCTTCCATTCTTACGCTAAGAAAAGCCAATGTTTTTTGATTGAGTAGGTAGTACGGATGTTTTTCTCCCACCTCGATAAAAAGACGTTTCGCTCGCTTTAACTCATCATTTTGAAAATATAAATTACCTAGAATGAGGGTCATAGCCGCACTCGATTCAATCGTTATCGCTGTCTCTAGTAATTTGATTGCAGAATCGACGTTATCCGGTAGAAACGCTTGTACTTGTATAATTATTTCTCTTTCTTCGACCGTTATCTTTGGGCTTCTTTCTATAACGTAGCTTAGATCTCCAATATACAATTCCTGCCAATAGGAGTCTTTGTATAAATCTTTCAGCGGATTTGGTAGGGGCTTATATGCCGACAGTGTGCCAAAAACACTAGAGCAATATATTAACAGTAGGATAAATTTTTTCATTATTTACTTTTACAAATTTAATTCACCGGGTGAAAAGCTTTATTCTCTATCACCAGAGTAAACACCTATTATTGATAATGGGTTAAGATAAATTCAACCTAATTATTGCCTTCTTTCGCTTTTTTGAATGACATCTCCAGTGGAATCTAATGTTCATAGCATGTAATATACGCCTTTTTTCATATCTAAGCACTGTTTTATTGCGAGAGTAGGAGGTAAACATTATGAATAATACAGAAAAGTCATTGTATTCGGCAAAGTTAGGGCTCTATGGATTAATTGTGGCAATGGTTATTACCGTTGCGCTAATGATCTATGCTGCTCATCCTTGGGGAGAGAACTATGCTAACCAAACGCTTACAGACTATGTCTATCTTCTGGCCTTTTCTTTCTGGTCAATTGTGCCCTATCTCGCGCTGATAATATTCATTCACCTCTTTCGAGAGCATAAACACCCCCATTATGTAATAAACTGCGGGGTTGGATTAATTATTTTGGCAAGTCTGGCGTTTCTTATCGATACCGTTTTTATTCATCCTGACGCCCAAGGGGCGCATATCTTTCTCTTCTTACCCATATATCAATGGCTTGCCATATTGCTCTTAGGTATCGTAGCAGCCATCGTTTTTCAGCTGAAGAAAGAAAGCGCGGCTTATTAGTATTAAATGCCTCGAGACTCAACTTATCTTATTTCCCCTCTAAACAATTTTAAATGGCCTTAATAGAAAGTCATGAATTTCACTTGAAGCAATATCCGGAGGGAGTTCCCGTCCCCGATATTTTTCAACTGGAAAAGGTGAATTTAGGAAAATTGAATGAGGGTGAAATACTCATAAAAAATATTTGGATGTCAGTGGATCCTTATATGCGTGGACGTATGGTAGGTGTGAAAAGCTACGCTGAGCCATTTAAAATTGGTGAAGCCTTATATGGAGGGGCAATTGGCCAGGTGATTGAGTCATTGCATGTGGATTACAAACCAGGATGCATCGTTAAAAGTATGCAGGGCTGGCGGGAATATTATATTTCTAATGGTGAGGGTTTGGAAAAAATTGATTGTCAACGTGCACCACCACAGACCTATTTAGGCGTTATGGGAATGCCTGGTATGACTGCGTATGTAGGGCTACTTTATATAGGAGAGGTAAAACCAGAAGATACGGTATTTGTTTCAGCTGCATCTGGCGCGGTTGGTTCTCTCGTGTGCCAGATAGGAAAGATGAAAGGCTGTCGAGTGGTCGGTAGTGCCGGATCGGAGCAAAAAGTTAAATGGTTAATGGATGAAGCCAAAATAGATGTGGGTATTAACTATAAAACTTCCGTTGACTTTGATTCTGAACTTTTAAAAGCGTGCCCCAATGGAATTGACGTTTACTATGATAATGTTGGCGGTAAGCAACTGGAGGCTGCGCTAAATTTGATGAATCAATCCGGTCGCATAGTCGTTTGTGGAACAATTTCAACTTATAATGATACAGAGCCAAAGCCGGGACCTTCAAATCTCCGTCAGGTTTTGGTTAAAAGATTAAAGATGCAGGGCTTTATAGTAAGTGATCACATGGAATTGTATCCCAAGTTTATAGAGCAAATGTCGAAATGGATTTCTGAAGGTAAATTGAAATGGCGTGAAACGATTATTGAGGGTATAGAAAATGCACCGACCGCGTTTATCGGCCTTTTTAAAGGCGATAATATCGGTAAAATGTTAGTAAAACTGGGTGATCCAGAAATATTTTAATACCTTTTTCTACTCCCTGCATGACAGTTAATCTAAGATAGATTGACAGTTAGGGTTTCTGCTTTTAGGATAAGCGATCTCGATTGAGAGGCTGAAATTTTTATTACTTCTATTGTCATGTTTTTATTCGTCCTACAGATAAAGCTGTAGCAAATAAAGTCATATTACCTGTTTATTATTTTATCATGAAGAGTGTACTCATAGTAGATGATGAACCTGGAATGCGTGAAATAGTGAAGCAACTTTTGCTTAATGAGGGATATCATGTGCTTGAATCTTCAAACGGAAGCACGCGATGGAATTTCTGAAAAAAGAATCACCTGAACTTGTGATTACCGACATCATCATGGAGGAGATGGACGGGGTAGAAATAATTATGGAAACTCGAGAAAACTATCCTGATATAAAAATTATTGTGATGAGCGGCAGCAGTAAAATATCATCCGAAGATTATCTCGAATCGGCTTTAGACTTGGGTGTAGATCGTATCTTCAATAAACCCTTGCCTCTATCCTATATGTTGAACGCGATTGAAGAGTAGGAATAAGGTTTAGTTTAGGTTCATGGTTCTGAAGTTCAATGGTTGGAGGATGATATTTAGGGGAAGCAGTAAACAGTGAGAGAAGGTTCAGCAGTTAAAGGGGTTGAAGATATGGAAGCCTGGCAACTTGCAAGGGAGTTGACCATCGATGTATATGGGCTTACGAAGGAACCTCCATTCGCCAAAGACTTCGGTCTAAAGGAGCGGATACAGGATGCTGCAGCTTCGTCGATGCACAACGCGGCCGTAGGATTTGATTCAGAGACGAGTGCGGAATTCATACGCTTCCTTCGCTATGCAAAACGGTCCTGTACGGAAGTCCAAAGCCAACTTTATGTTGTGTTGGACAATAAACACATCACGCAAGAGCAATTTGATAGCGTCTACGTACAGGCTCGACGCACGAGGGCGGCGATTCTAGGCTTCATCAATTATCTCGTAAAGTATAACAAGAACCCATCTCACGGTCGCGTCAGCGATATGTGCGCTGAATACAAAACAGACAATCATGAACCCTGAACCTATTCAACATGCCTTTAACCGTAGAACTTAACGAAACGGATCGTCGGATATGGGAAGAACTTGATTCATTTGTTCCCAAGGAAATAATCGACGTTCATACCCACCTCTATCTTTGGGAGTTTAATAGTGATCCCGTTAAAGATAAGGCTCCGGAAGCGGGTAAAACTTGGCCAGCAAAGCCGTTCCGAGAGGATTTTCCCGTCGCGGGTTGGGAGCAAAGTAATAAAATTGATCAACTTCTCATGCCCGGCCGAAAGGTTCACCGAATATCATTTGGCATGCCTTTTGCGAGGGTTGATTTCGAAGCATCGAATAAATTTACCGCCGTGCAGACGGCGAATGATTCCAATTCTCACGCATTAATGTTGATAGAGCCAAAGATGACTGCCGACTACCTGGAAGAGCAGGTAGAGAAATACGGATTTATCGGTTTTAAACCCTACCGGTTATACTCGATAACTGGCGATGTCGATAATTGTCGAATTACAGATTTTATTGGCGAACACCAGATTGAAGTCGCTCACCGACTGGGTCTCATAATCATGATGCACGTTTCCAAACGCAACGCGATCGCCGACCAGGATAACATCGATGACATGCAGCGACTTTCTGAAAAGTACCCCAACGCAAAATGGATACTTGCCCATTGCGGTCGTAGTTATTCTTCCTGGGCTATAGAAAAAGGCGGGAAGGTCATGAGGGATTTACCCAATGTATGGTTTGATACCTCAGCCGTTACCGAGACCGATGCGATCGATGCGCTATTTACCACCGTCGGGCTCGATCGGGTCATGTATGGAAGTGACGATATTCCATTTGGCATCATGCGGGGAAAATTAATCGCTTTTGGTTATTCGTGGGCTCTTCTTACTGAAGAGAATCACTCTTTTGCTCTCAATCATTGTGATGGTCGACTAACTTTCATCCGCTATGAAGAATTGCGAGCCATGCAGCGGGCAATTAAAAAATACGGTCAGACTGATAAAATCTGCCAGGATCTGTTTTACAACAATGCAAAAAAATTAATTGATTCCGTTGGTTCGGAGGTTTCATAAGAAATGTAAACGCGAATATGGGTATAAGCGTTAATGCAGGTTTTTTTGTTTATTCCAGTTCTCCATAATCACCCTATTTTATAGATCATTTTTTAAAAGTACTGGATATACCGGACTTGTAAAAGTGTGCCCGTTTACAAAACGGGGTGTATATAATTTTGGGTAATGGGAGCAATAAGATGTAAGAGTTATTATATTTAGCTGTTATTTTAATTATATGTTTAATTGGCTGCGTGTTTTAGTTTCTCTATCGAGCCATGAAGTCCACCTCAAATAAGCACCGTCGGGGTGATGATATATTAGATAATATCCATCCAACAGCAGGAAAGAAAAGATACGATTTTGGCCAATGATGAATTGATACAGCAACGACAGGAAAAGCTGACTAAAAAAATGGAAGAAAATTGTGAGCGTGTGGAAAAGCTACGCGACAGATTTGAATCACGTTAATGCACTCCTTAATAGCGGGCGTAAAGCATTAGACTGAAATCTAAATCAATAGAATAGGTATAAGGGCCCCGAAATGAGAGAAATCGAAAATAGTCTTGGCCTTTCGTGTAAATCTGAATGCCATGACAATCCCTAATGAGGCTGTCACGACAAAGCCAATGACATTAAAAGCACAAACAATCGAAAGGGAACAAAAGGAGTTCCTGGATTTTCATTCAGAGGCAATCGTTGGTTTTTATGTATCTCAGATAATTTTTTGAGAATGGCTGGTGCCATATAACTGCCATCTTTCTTACTCTTATGTAAGCTGAAAGATTATCAGAAGTGCCTCAAAAAAAACGATATTTTATGATTCATCTTTGATTGAGCTTCTTTGTCATCGCGATACTGCTTGTCGGCCGCTCATAGTCAGACCCCTAGATTGCCGTAGTCGGTTACGCCTCCATCGCAATGACAAGTGCGCAAGGTAAGTAAAAGATAAATGGTTGTGGAAATATTGTCAAAAAGTCATATCCATTGTCGATCTTCGATGGTCGAATCATACTTTTAATCGCTGAACCCTGAACCTTATTTCCAAAAACTATTCGACAAAGTACAAAAAAAGATAAACCGTTTTAAGCTATGAAAGTCGTATTGAATTTTGATTTAGGAAAAGCCTTTGTAAATGATTTAAAAGCATCATTCCCGGAAGTTAATTTTAAATCGGTTGACACGCACGAGGAAGAGATACGAGAGATCGTCGATGCCGAGGTCCAGTTTGGGGTAATTACCCGGGAAGCTTTCGATGCGGCAAAAAAATTGCGCTGGTTTCATTTTATCGGTATGGGGTTTGATGGATATAAGATAAATTTTCCGGAAATGTTCGATGGAGAGTTTATCTTTACTCGCGCTCCAGGGACGCACGTCATTCCCATGGTAGAGCATACATTTGCTATGATTCTGGCTTATGCCCATCGCATTCCCGATTTTGTCATCGAAAAACAAGCTCATCGTTGGGATACAGAAAATTTCATGGATAAAATAATTGAATTAGCTGGTACTTCGATGGGAATTATTTCCATGGGTGGAATCGGTAAGGGCATTGCGCAACGCGCGCAGGGGTTCGGAATGGACGTTTACGCTATCGACAGTCAACCGATGTCGCCACCACCTGGTGTCAATGAAGTGTGGGGTATGGACCGACTGGATGATCTTCTCAAGCTGTCCGACTGGTTGATTGTCACCACACCTTATACCAAGGAGAGCCATCACTTACTTGACCATCAGCGAATCGAGCGTATGAAGCCCGGCGCTTTTATCGCCATAATGTCGAGAGGAGGGATTGTCGATGAAGAGGCCCTGATCGATGCGCTCCGGTCAGGGCACGTTGCGGGAGCTGGAATTGACGCTTTTGGCCAGGAGCCACTACCCGCGGACAGCCCTTTTTGGGATCTACCCAATGTAATAATCACACCCCATATATCTGCACACTCCCCCCAACTCTGGCTGCGTCGAGGGCAGATATTTAAAGACAATCTCAAACGCTACTTCGCCAGTGAACCGCTCCTGCATATCTGTGACATGAATACGGAGTTTTGATTGTTTGAAAGGTTCAACGGTTCAGTGAAAATACCGATATATAGAAGTGAACAGTAAACAGTAAGAGGGAAGCAGATGATGGAGAGAAACCCGCATGCTGCTAATTTCAGAGATCTGATTGTTTATCAGAAAGTAAGGAATATTGCTGAGAAAACCTTCATCATCTCAAAACAGTTTCCAAAGGAAGAAATTTTTTCACTCACCGACCAAGTGTGGGGATCGTCAAGATCGATTGGGGCCCAAATAACGGAAGTATGGGAAAACGACGCCACGAAAAACATTGTGTGAGTAAATTTACAGATGCAGATGCTGAACAATATGAAACGCAGCATTGGATTGAGACAGCTGTAGATAGCGGATATATAAATGATGATATTTTGAATAGAAACTATTTGAGTCAAGGGCATAATAAATTTGATAAAAGGTTAGCATTTAGAAATAACTAGCGTTGGACGAACCCTTGAAAACTAAGCCGTATGACAGCGTTAATCCGTGCTAATTCCTCATTAATAATCTTTTAAATGGTCTTCGATATAAATGTAATAGCTTCAATTGGATTACATTCTCCCTAGGGTAGGGACTTCCAACAAGATCTGTTTTAGATCAATATATTTATAATTGCTTGCTCCTTTGAAAGAGCATGAAAAGGGAGCGTTCATTTTGGCTACATTCTACAATCCATAAATAGCAATACATGTTAAGACGTTGCACACTGCATAAAATTCACGCTAGACTGTATCATGGTGAAGGTAGATTTTTTTCAAAAATGAAATAAAGAAACTCAATAGGATTATGGACAAGAGAATATGGATTCAATTGCAACTTGCCGGATTTTTACTGGGGGGACTAACGACAGGTTTTGCCGATTCGGTTGAAACGAGAAATGGAGCTATATTAGTCGGAAAGATTACCGAAATTACCGATGATGTAATCAAACTCGATACGGAATACGCGGGTTCGCTCGAAATCCAGAAAGAGAAAGTAGCTGGATTCAGCACCGATGAACCTGTCGTAGTCCGACTTGCCAGCGGCACCACTGTGTCAGGAAAGGTGACCTATCGCGGTGAATCTGACATTGAAATCGACGGCACAAACGAAGACCTATCGACTGTGATGGGAGAGATAGCCGCATCCTGGGATCGCAACGCCGAAGATCCGGAACTGGTAAAAAAGAGGGAGACGAGTAAAAAAAAGTGGGAATATGAAGTCGCCATTGATATTACGGGAAAAGAGGGAAACAGTAAAGAGTTAGGGACTGTTTTGAAGGCAAAAGCTAAGCGAATTGGGCTCAAAGATACCATTACTGCTTACGCATCCCAAGACATAGATAAGACGCACGGAGTGACAACATCAAATGAAGCTAAAGGGGGCTTAGTTTACACCTCTTCTTTCAAGGAGAAACTCGGATGGTTTGTTCGAATGGAGATGGAGAAGGATGAATTTGAGGATCTTTCCTTGCGTGCAACCATAGCGAGCGGCCTCAGCTCACATCTCTATAAATCTGACAAGCACTACCTTGATTGGAAGGCGGGCATCAGCTATCGGTTCGAGCGTTTCAATGATGATAATGAGTTCGATACCCCTGGCCTTGATTTTAACTTGGATCATTTTTATCGATTCAATAATCGAGCTACAGTAACAACGACCCTACATTTCATTCCGAGTACCAGGGATTTCTTAGATTTTCTATTATTTCAGGATACCGGTTTAGTGTTACCTATTGGGGGATCGAATTTTTGGAAATTGCGTCTAGGAATCTCGAATTCTCTCGATAGTAAACCATTGGCACAAAACGAAAAAATCGACACACACTACTACATGCGGTTGTTGATGATCTGGAAATAAGTGATGAAGTTTGTTGAGCATCTTTTAAATCCCCTGGCAACCTAACCCACTCAAAGCTTGAAACACAACTGAATGAGAGCGGTGGCTCCAACGCACTCACCTTCTATCATAACACCTCAACACTTTTCATCATTATAATTTACGGGCAAGATGAAACACCTGTAGATTTACAATTTTATGAAATTGAAATTACATATTAGTAAGCCACGATTGATTTTAAGTTTTATAGCTCTTAGCATGATACCCTATGTTTTTAGCCTTAATATGCATGGCAGTGACGATTGGCAGTCGTGGAACGATATTTCAATTAAATACAAAATTAGTGAAAAGATGGGACTTTTGTGGAGTCCTGAAATCAAAATTAGGGATGATATCAGTGATTTATTTTCTTGGCGTCTTAGGCAAGGAGTTTTTTTTGATTCCCAAAAAAATATTATTCTGGGATTCAATTATTTATATAAGGATAAAAAAAATATAAATGGTGATTGGCGGGATGAGCACAGACTTGAAGCGCACGCCATAATAAAATGGAAATTTAGTGACTTAAATTTTTCTGACACAAATAAATACGAATATCGGATGCGGGGTAATAAGCAGAATTCACGCTATCGCAATAGCCTGCTCATTTCAAAACCGATAAGCCTCCATGGGGTTGATTTTACTCCTTTTATAAAAAATGAAATTTTCTACGATTTTGACACGTCTAAGCTTAATCAAAACCGTTTTTCTTTTGGTACCTCCTACAAGCTCGGGAAGCGTACACGTTTCGTACTTTATTATACAAGGAAAAGTAATCGAATAGTCCACGGTTGGGATACCACAAACATCATCGGGAGTAAGGTGAAGTTGGATTATTGAGACCCTGGTTGGAGAGAAGGTTCAACGGTTCAGGGTTCAGGAAAAATGGCGATAAATAGAAGTGAACAGTAAGAGCGAAGCAGATGATGGCCAGAAACCCGCATGCTGCTAATTTCAGAGATCTGATTGTTTATCAGAAAGCAAGGAATGTTGCTAAGGAAATCAGCATCATCTCAAAACAGTTTTCAAGGAATAAATTTATACACTTACCGACAAGGTGCGGAGATCGTCAAGATCGATTGGGGCCCGAATAGCGGAAGTATGGGGAAACGGATATTCGTTATCCTGAGAATATTCAGCACATAAAAAATACGATTGAAAAAGAACTCAGGACAAAAAGTCTAGAACTAATCGATAACTCTGAGACTGACATCCTCATTGCCTTTAATGGTGATTTGATAAAAATAGTTGTGTGGAGCAGTCAAGATAGTAAATATTATTATTTCGAGGCCCCAAAACTTAAAAGGCTCACTCTTTATCGATATTATTAATGCCCATAAAAGGAACTTGCCTGGCGGGGTTGGGTAACGGATAAAGTTGGTAAGAAGATAAAAAGAAGAAAATTAAATCAACGGTGTCTAATCTCCTCAAAAATTACCCACCGAGGAAGTGATGTGGTAGCAGTGTTAAGTGAAGAAATTGTCAGTGAGCAGTGAAAGGATAAATTGAATATAATTATTTCCCTGAACCCTGAACCATCACCAAAATGAATTCCCATGTATGATCTTTCCGGTAAAGTGGCGATTGTTACGGGTGCAGGTGCGGAGCTTGGCATTGGGCGGGCTATCGCGACGCGATTAGCGCGGGAGGGTGCAGATGTCGTCGTCAGTGATATCGTGGAGCGACCATTTCCCGAACTCTCGCCAGAATGGGGTGGATTATCAATGGTAGTAAGCGAGATCGAGGCACACGGTCAAAAAGGATTGAGCCTTCTCGCGGATGTGACCAATGCCGACCGTGTGCAACAGATGGTGGCCAAGACGCTATCAGCATTTGGACGAATCGATATCCTGGTGAATAACGCCGGTTCAAGTCCCGGTTGCGACCGTGTGCCGATCGTGGATTTAGAGGAAACAGTCTGGGACCGGATCCAGGAAATTAACGCCAAGGGTACGTTTCTTTGCTGCCGTGCCGTTGCCAGGGTAATGATTGATCAAGGAGAGCGGGGGAAGATAATTAATATGTCATCAGTTTCCGGTAAAACGGGCCACGACTGCTTCGGCGCTTACTGTGCGTCCAAGTTCGCGGTAATCGGTCTCACTCAAGTATTGGCGCTTGAATTGGGTAAATACCATGTTAATGTCAATGCTATCTGTCCCGGTCATGTTGAAACAAATCGGATGGATCACATGGCTTCTGCACTCGTTGCTGGTGGTCAGACGGAAGAGGCATTCACTGAGGAATGGAATAAAAATGTTCTCGCAAACACTCCATTGAAACAGATAGCCAAAGCTGAAGACATTGCAAAAATGGCAGTTTTTCTTGCTTCGGCCGAGTCCGATTATCTCACCGGTTTGGCAATTCCTGTCACTGGCGGCGCGTTTATGTTATAGTTTAGTAGGATATAAAATCGAAGTGTAAAGATTCAGAAGAAAATATTTATATGAAAATCAAAGAACTTAAGACTTTCGTCGTGGCGAATCCGCCACCTTATAATGGGGGACTCTATTTTGTTTTCCTCAAGTTAAAAACCGATAACGGAATTGAAGGTGTAGGTGAAGTCTACGGGGTACCGTTTCATCCTGACAAAGTGGCGCTGCTGATTGAAGATGTCGTCGAGCGCTTTGTTATCGATTGGGACCCATTCAGAATTGAAAGTTTATGGCGGATTATCTACTCGAGCGGGTATTCTCAGCATCCCGACATGACGTTAATGGGTGTGCTCAGTGGAATTGAAATGGCCTGTTGGGATATTTTAGGGAAAGCGCTCAACCAGCCAATCTATAACTTACTTGGAGGTCAGGTTCATGAAAAACTTCGCTCCTATACCTACCTTTATCCAGACCTGAAAAGTGACACCAAAGATGCCTGGTCAATAGCCGATGTTTTCGGTCACCCAGAGCTGACACCACAGAGGGCTGCCGACTATGTAGGGCAGGGATTCACCGCGGTAAAATTTGATCCCGTGATGCCGATGTCCGCCTTCGATCCGCGGCAGCTATCACTCGAGGTGCTGGATAATGCCGAGTTGGTGATTAAAAACACGCGTGAAGCTGTCGGTAGCAAATGTGATTTACTTATCGGAACACACGGACAAATGACGACCTCTAGTGCGATCCGCCTCGCGAAAAGAATGGAGCCTTTTGACCCCTTGTGGTTTGAAGAGCCGGTGCCACCAGAAAATACTAATGAGATGGCTAGGGTAGCTCAATCCACAAGCATTCCTATTGCCACCGGTGAGCGTCTATCGACAAAATATGAGTTCGTAGACTTACTGGAGAAACATGCTGCCGCTATACTCCAACCCGCACTTGGGCGAGTGGGAGGAATTCTCGAGGCTAAGAAGATTGCCGGGATGGCGGAAGCGCACTACGCGCATATTGCTCCGCATCTTTACTGTGGTCCGATTGAAGCTGCCGCGAATATACAGATCGCTACCTGCAGCCCCAATTTTTTAATCCAGGAAAGCATTGAGACTTTTGGTAGCTTCCATACCGAGATTCTCAAGAATCCCATTCGCTGGGAGGACGGTTACATTATACCACCGAGCACACCTGGCTTGGGGGTCGAAATAAATGAGAAAGTCGCTGCGAACCATCCCTATACCGGCCCCATCTTTCCAGAGATGGATGATAAGCCTATCTAGTCAAATTATCAAAAGGTCAAAAAGTATAGGATTCGAGGTTCGTAGTTTGCCACGCCATAGTTTCGCTACGGTATAATGTTAGCGGGTCGAGGAACGATATCTTCCAAGACTAAAAGCTATAGTAACTTTATTACACATAATCGATTCCCGCCTCATAACCTAATACAAGTATTTGAGGATGTCGAGCTTTGCCCTAGGGGCGCTTTCACATATAAACGCATTGTTATTTTGCCTTCAGTTGGAGGTGACAAGAAATAAATCAATGAAGTGTTAGCTTTCTGCGATGGCAAAAGGCGAAGGACCTTTAATTAATTCCAATTTTCTAGGAGTAGCTCTCTCTTCAAATCCTTCTGCGGTATCTATTAATTTGCCCCATGGCGTTTGAAAAGCGGGGGCATAAGATATGAAAAATGTCCGGCGTGTCTTATTGCTTTGGTTGATCAATGCTCCATGAGTAAGATCTTCTGAAAAAATCACGGCATCCCCTGCTTTACAGGGACAGGTTTCAATTAATGGATGATTCTCATCAGGAACACTACCGCTATATGGATTATCAAAATTACTCTTATGGCTCCCAGGTATAACCACGAATGAGCCTTCTTCTTCGGAGACATCTGTTAAAGCATAGGCCACTTTCACACTGACACAATTAAACTGTCCATCTTCGATGGCAAATTCACTATAAGCCAAAAGCTCTGCATAGCCATGATGTAATGGGCTATATTTTCCCTGTTTTCTTGAGAAAAAGGAATAGGCATCGAGCCGAACGGGTTTGCTGATCATGGCATCGATATAGGGAAGTGTACTCGGACAATCGATCAGCTTCTCAAATGACCCGCCCATGGGTAAAGGGTTACAACCGTAACTATCTCGCGTTACATCATAATATTCCTTCATGTCATTGTACTGTCGAATTACTCCTCTTGCAGTTACTTTCTCATCGGTAAGAGTTTCCATGAAATCGATCTCTCCATTTAAACTTTTTACCAGATCTTCTGGTAGTGCTTGCCGAATAACAAGGTACCCATTCAAATCAAATAAATATCTTTCTTTTTGATTCATTTTAGTACAATTCCTGAATCTAAGATTCAGGAGTGTCAATTCATTGATGAATTGAGAATATAATAATTAATTTTTGTAAAGTTTGTCCCTTGCTAAATCTATATGGTCGTTTAAATTTAATTGGAAACTCATCTCGCACTTCTCTTTTGTCTATTATGAATCATTCCGATGTGGACATTCTAAAACAGAACGAAGTACTACAAGCCGCATTGCTCGAAGAAAATGAAGCTTGGATAGCAGCCGAATGTAAACGGGTGCTCGAAGAGAATTCACAGTGGAAGAGGGACTATTCTTCCACCTCTACCTATGAAAAAAGTATGGATCCCTATAGAGAAAGTTGGCGGAATACTATAGGGGAGATAAATTGTGAGAGTGAATTCTATCCGGAGACCGAACCTTTTTTTGAAGATGATTGTACGGTAGCCGAATGGATTTCGATTAATGTGCAACCTGACTTAAAGGCAAGAGGGGTGTTGGCACTACCAAAGAACAAGGCAGGCCCATTGCCGCTTGTCGTTGCCCTGCATGGGATGCTGGGATCTCCCTCCGTGGTCTTTGGCTTTAAAGACTCGCAGGAAGAGGCCTATCATGGTTACGGAAGAGAATTATTAAAAAAGGGATTCGCGGTCTTGGCTCCGGCAAGCATTAACGAATCCACGCCCCGGATCAGAGTGCATCGACTGAGTATGCTCGTAGGCCGCTCAATTACTGGTCTGGAGGTGGGAAAAATAAGAAGATTGTTGGATTACGTATTAAGTCTACCGGAAATTGATGAGGAGCGAATAGGAATGTGGGGAATATCACTAGGTGGACTCTACACGATGTGCATAGCTGCATTGGATAAAAAGATTAAAGCGTCCATAATGTGCGCATTCTTCATGGACCGCTTAGAAAAAATAACCGTAGAGTCATCACACTATGGCAGCTGGTTTCTCCCTCATGAAGAACATTTGCTCATACCGAGCTGGTTTAAAGGCGGGTTTACCGATGCAAATCTTTTGAGCATGGTTTGTCCCCGTGCGCTGCAGATCGCCGAAGGTAAAAAAGATACTACCAGTTGGTGGCCATTGCAGAAAAAAGAATTTCAGAAATTATACCAGCACTATGATAAGCTGGGTGTGAAGGAGAATATAGAGTTTCTCTGCCACGAAGGAACTCATGAAGTAGTCATAGAACCTGGCCTGCGATTCTTGGAGAGAACGTTACTGTGAGAATTTGGAACTCAAGAACTTATAAAAAGAAAAGAATCCTATGCCCATCATTGATACCCACATACATTTATTTGATCGTCCTTTTGCCAGAGCTTTCAATGCTGACCATATCAAGAGCGGATCTGAAGGTGAGGTGACCCAGTACGGAAATTTTCGTCGCACTCACGATATTTCTCATGCATTCGTCATATGCTATGAATATCGCCCGAACCCTAGAAATAACGAATACGTCTTAAATCTTTCCAAGCGTCGCAAATGGATCCTTCCCTTCGGATTTGTGAAGTCCAACCCATCCACGATGGCCAAGCAAGCGGCGAAGCTTTTAAAGAAGAAATTTTTTGGTCTGACGTTATACCCGGATTCCAGTGACGCCGTTTGGCTCACCAAAAGCCCCCGTTGGATGGCCGAGCGTAAAATGCATGACTTCTGGGCCCTGGTGGAGGAGCAACAGGTGCCGGTAAGTATAAACATGAATCACACAAATGTGCCCATCCTACTGAAAGTGCTGGATCGTTACCCAAATTGTATTTTGTTGCTCGCTCATATGGTTTTTCCAGTCGTTAAAAACGGAAATTTGAACAAACCCTTTCTAGTCACTAAAGAACTGAAAAATTACCCCAATGTATTTGTTAAATTATCCGGCTTTTATGCTTTATCTGCGAAAGGGTGGAAGTATCCTCAGGACGATATGTTTCCAGCCATAGATTTTCTGCGTGAACATTTTACTGCTAAGCGCCTGTTATTTGCATCGGACGCTGCTCCCGTCCTGCCGTTCAATACCATGAAACAGACGGTGGAAATGTTGCGAACGGAATACCATGGTTTTTCCAAAAAAGAGATTCAGGACATTTATTATAATAATGCCGCTGCTATTATCCGTCGTCGGCAAAAATGATCGTAACCTTTAATTAAAGGGAGTAAACTATGAGTGATCGATTGAAAGACAAAGTAGCTCTCGTTACGGGTGCGGGATCCGGCGGACCTGGTTGGGGGAATGGTAAAGCAACAGCCGTTCTTTTTGCTCGTGAAGGGGCAAAAGTTTTCGCCGTTGATATCAACCTCGCGGCAGCCAAGGAAACAAAAAGCCTTATCGAAGATGAGGGAGGTGAATGCACTGTTCACCAAGCCGATGTTTCCCAAGCAAATGAGGTTGAGGACATGGTCGCGCGCTGCCTTGAGACCTACGAGCAAATAAATATCCTGCATAATAATGTAGGGATAAATGAAACTGGAGGTTGTGTCGAAGCAAGCGAGGAAAGCTGGGATCGTGTTATGGATGTAAACGTCAAGAGTATGTTTTTGACCTGCAAACATATATTACCCCTGATGGAAAAACAGGGAGGAGGGGTCATCGTAAACTTATCATCCATCGCCTCGATTCGGTGGTACGGTATCCCTTCGGTTTCATACAATGCAAGTAAGGGAGCGATCAATCAACTTACCCAGAGTATTGCTATGCAGTACGCGAAAAAGAATATTCGGGCCAACTCAATTCTCCCCGGATTAATGAACACACCCTTAGTTGCCAATGCCCTGAGTGAATATTACGCGGGGGGTGATTTGGATAAAATGGTCGAAATCAGAGATAACCTTTGCCCGACGGGAAAAATGGGCGATGCCTGGGATGTCGCTTATGCCGCTCTCTTTCTCGCCTCTGACGAAGCAAGATATATTACCGGTACCCAACTTGTCGTCGATGGCGGACTCACCTGTAGCTGTGCGTAGCCGGTCAAAAAATTTTAGAGCTTCCTTCAACCACCAACAGGAATTTTATCTTTTACTTAAAGACGTATTTCCCTTTTAACTAAATTCCATGCCCAATCCAATACCAGCAAAAGAAATCTATGATGAAGCGATTGTAATCGATGCGCTTAATGTGAGTAATTGGAAAAGTCCCACCGTCTATGAAAGTCTGGCTGCAAGCGGTACCACGGCCATAAATGCGACCCTGGTGACGTGGGAAAATTTCCAACAGACTTTGGGCTATATCGTTGACTGGCAGGATATTTTCCGGGAGCGAAGCGCACAAATCATACAAGTCATGAGCGTCGATGACATACTGAAAGCAAAGCAGGACGGTAAAGTAGGTGTTATTCTGGGATGGCAGAACTCGACTCCGATTGAAAATGATTTGCGGCGTATCGAACTATTTCGGTCTCTCGGTGTACTCATTATGCAACTGACTTTCCACGAGCGAAATTTTATCGGCAATGGTTGCTTGGAGCGTGGTGATGCCGGCCTCAGCAACTTTGGCATCGACGCAGTACATGAGATGAACCGAATGGGTATATTGATTGATCTTTCGCATTGCGGTGAAAGAACAACGCTCAATGCAATTGAAATGTCGAGCAAACCGGTCGCATGCACGCATGCCAATGCACAAAGTTTCCACATGCACCCACGTAATAAAACTGATGAAGCCTTGAAGCTGTTAGCGGAACGTGGGGGAGTAGTCGGCGCGACCGCATTCAACATGTTTCTTCCAGGCGGCCGCGAATCCACGATCGAGAATTTCGTAGATGCTATTGACGATCTCGTTCAACGCATCGGTATTGAACACGTGGGATTCGGAACGGACTTTACACAGGATCAGCCTCAGGAATTCTGGGATTACATCGGCGCACAGCAGGGGACAAAACTCCCCTCCACTTTTTACGACGGACCTGAAGGTTATGCGGAATTAGCACATGCGCCCAAAGGCCTAGAAACACCGGATAAGATACCAGCCCTCGCCGATTCACTCCTTGCTCGGGGTTACAAGCACGCCGACATCACTCTGATCCTGGGCGGAAACTGGCTTCGACTCTTCCGCGAAGTCTGGACCGATTAGTGAAGATAGAAGCCGAATTTCTAGAAGACCAGACAACCGGACATCCTGAAACTCTGACACTCACACTCTGGTTTTCCGGTTTTCTATTCCTTTCTCGCCAGGACCGTATAAATTGTCAGGCCTTCTAGGGATTTTTTCCGCTCGGGTATAATTAGACTGGCTAGATATCCGGTGACAAGACAGACGGTGAATCCAATAGTGGGGTAGAGGAATAAATTTATCGGAGTATGGAATTTTACAAAATAAAGGACTATCGCACTGATGATCGCGCCGATGAAGGCCCCATACCCATTCGCCCGTCGAGTAAAAATACCGAGGGCAAATAATCCCCCTAATCCCCCAATAAAAAGCCCTAAGACGGAGTTGGCGAAGATAACAGCAGAATAAATATTAAAGGTAACTAGGAAGAGGGCAACAGCTGTGGCAAAAATGCCAATGACTAAAGTAATTGCGCGCGCGAGATTGAGATAAAAATGATCCGATTTGTCCGCTTTTAACCGACGATAAAAATCGGTGACAAAGACGGTAGCGATAGAGTTCATTCCGCTATCCAGACTCGACATCGCTGCAGAAAATATTGCGGCAATGACAAAACCGGCAAGACCGTAGGGAAGATTCTGCGCGATGAAGAGAGGAAAAATCGCGTCGTTCCGCATTCCCAAGCCGATACTGGTTGGGTGCGTTTTGTAATAAGCGTAGAGTGCTGATCCCATGCCAAGGACGATTACCGAAAGAGGAAGAGCAACAATAGTATTTAACCATAACCCTTTCGCGGCCGCTTTTTCATCCTTCGTCGTAAGAAATCTCTGGATCCTGCTTTGGTCGGAGGAAAAGACAATAAGTTGACCCATCGCACCGCTAATTAATAACACCCACAATGTTGATTCGGTAAAATCCCAGTTCAGGTACCACATCCGGTATTTATCATCAGCAAGACCAATATCGATAATCCCTTTAAAACCGTTATCGACATTAAAGAAGACGACGATCAGGGCAATTATGAGTCCGGCAATGAAAATAAATACTTGGATAACATCTGACCAAATCACCGCTTCAATACCGCCCATTACCGTGTAAAAGGTGCTGATCAATCCTAAAGACAGTATGCAGACATAGATATTTATCCCCGTGATTGTGGTAAGAACAATGGCGGGTAGATATATGACTAAACTGATTCTCAACAATTGAAATATAATAAATTGAGCACTTCCGAATAAGCGTATAGCGAGATTAAAACGTATCTCCAGATATTCGTAAGCGGTAGTAATATTTAACCTTCGATAAAATGGCAGGTAGAAATAAATTATCATGATCGGCGCGAAAAAGAACCCGATTTTAACCGGAAAATAAAACCAGTCCGTAGAAAAAGTTAAGGCGGGATGGGCAATATAAGTAACGGCGCTAAGCGCTGTGCCCAGTAAACTGAGCCCTGCCGCCCACCAGGGAACACGGCGCCCCGCAAGAAAGTAATCATCCGTTCCTTTTTCTCTTTTGGAAAAGTAAAAGCCAAGGTAAACTATGCCCATGAGATAGAGAGTGAGAAAAATATAATTTATAATTCCAAACGACGCACTGGCTCCTGGGTCGTGAATCATTAATTGCACCTTCGGGGTCATCGTCCTAGGTTCAGTCTCGCCACCAGTTAAGACGATGCCTTCACCCCAGGATACCGCTTCTGCTGACACCAGGCTTAAAGGCATCTCAGCTTTTATTAGCCAGGTGTCCGTGATCGTATGATAGACGAGAAGATCGCGTGAATAAGGGGAGTCCAGTGCGATGTCCTCATGTGTTTTCCCACCGTAAATAAGTATGTGTGATTGACCATAAGCAATACAGGGAGCCGCGGTTACGGGGTGAGGGATATCCTTAGTCTGTTCCCACTTTTTCTTATGCAGTGAGTAGCGGTAGCCGTCAGTCAATTGCTTGGAGTGAATTTCACCCACTTCATTTTCGATGAGAGTTTCACCTCCGATAATGTATATGTTTCTTCTATTGCCGGTATTCTGACTCACAACAACAGCGCTTTTCCGGGCAGGTCCTCCCCAGGTTTCTAACGATTCCCATCCCGCTTCGGGGTTATTCAGATTGAGTGACCAGAAGATCTTCTTCAAGTTCGCTCTCTCGCCACCGGTCTGACCCCCCACAACGTATATAATACCGTCAATTTCAACAGCGCCGTTTAATGTTAGATTTAGCGGCAGGGAAGGAAGCAACTCTTGTTTCACTTTCTGGGTAGTGGCATCCCAGGTAATTTGCGTAACCTCATTGTGATAACCCTCTGGACTGCTTCCGCCAATCAGGATTAAATGCTTACCACTACTTACGGATGCTCCGTAAGCTCGTGGCTCATTCAGTTTATAACCCGTTAGCCAAGTTGCTTGCTCAGCTTCAGGCAGAACGTAAATATCCGCATACCAGACTTTGCTTCCGACTTCTGTTTCCGTGGCCTGTGAAAAATTCGAACCTCCAGCGACGATGAGCGCGCCATTGCTGACCCCGGCAAAAGCCCCCCCTAGACCTTGGGTGTTGGGGAGTTCTGGCAATTCTTCCCAGGTGATGTTCTCGGGTCTTCGCGTTTCACCATCGGTGCGCCCAATAAAGCATAGAAAGGTGGTTAAAAATAAAGCGACAGAATAGAAGAGATTCATGAGGACAGCATAACGATGGGCCCAGTTAGTTTTGCTGTCCAGTAATCTTTATTTGTTTGGGTGAAAAAAGTGTAATTATTAATATTGAAATAATACACTAATCCGTTTTCTGTTTTACCATGGGTAGTTTTTGGTTTCACTTTTCTTGCGCTAGGCAGTGTGGATGAGTGACGAATTGGACAAACCATCGAAAAAGAATAGAGGGTTTTCCTATCTCACCCCTGAACAGGAAAATTCTCTTTCGAGTATGGAGGGAGACTTGGAATGGGGACATTCTACTGAGTTAGAAGATGGGGTTTCTGAAGCGAAAAAACCCGATACAATAGTATATAAATGTTTTTCTGGTTTAGCGGCTATAATTCCGGGAATAGTCCTGGCTTTGCTCCTGGCGATAATCGGTAAATTCATAGCGGGATGGCTGGGAAACTCGCTTTTCAGTTTCGTAAAAAGTCCATTCAGTCCCATAATGGTTATTATTATTCTGGGCATCGCATTTAGGAATTTCATCGGTGTTCCCAATGAATATGTGGCGGGTTTAAAATATTGCGTACGGTATATCCTGAGAATTGGAATTGCGCTCCTGGGCTTGCGATTAAGTATATCCGCTGTCGGACAAATCGGTCTGGTCAGCCTCCCGGTCGTTGTTATTTGCATTGCAGGTGTATTGCTTATCGTTTCAGCACTTACCCGTTTTATAAAAATACCATCCCGCTTAGGCACACTTATCGCCGTAGGGACGAGCATCTGCGGCGTAAGTGCGGTTGTCGCCACCTCGCAAATTATCAAGGCTGAAGATGATGAAGTCAGTTACGCAGTTGCCTGTGTGACTATTTATGGATTGTGCGGTCTCATTTTTTATCCCTTCCTTGCCCATTGGTTATTTCATGGCGATCCGCAAATGGTTGGCATCTTCCTGGGTACCGCGATACATGACACCTCCCAGGTTGCGGGAGCTGGATTAATTTACTCACAGCACTATTTAGTGCCCGAAACATTAGATGCTGCAACGGTAACAAAGTTGCTGAGGAATCTCTTCATGATTATCGTCATCCCAGTAATGGCTTTGCTTTATCAGCGCTCAAAAAATGCTGATGGATCATCTGATCTCGCGCCGCGCTGGTATTACATGGTTCCTCTTTTCGTTGTCGTTTTTGTCTGTTTGGCTGTTGTCCGCTTATTGGGTGATATAGGGGAAACCCCATTTTCCATTCTCGAGCCGGAAACGTGGGAGAATATTTTAATCAATGCACAAACAGTGGCGACTTGGTGTCTAACCTTGTCCATGGCCTCACTTGGGCTGAGCACCAGCATGGCTAAAATAAAGAATCTCGGATTTACCCCTCTCTTCGTAGGCTTTATCGCCACCGTAGCAGTCGGTCTGCTCAGCTACCTCAGTATTCGCTTTATCAGTTTCTAAGGCCATAATGCGAACATGCGTATAAGCGATAATGCGGAAAAAGGTGGAACATGCTGCCGGCCCTACATAGCCTCGGTGACGATTGGTCTCTAGCGCGTTGACTTTTAAAATTGTAAACATAAGCGTGCTGGGACAGCCCGCTCCACCATTATTCTTTTAATTCAAATGTATAGGTATAAACACGCAGCTATTATGCGTAAAAAAGTGAATTTGGCATATCAGCTATCCGAATTTTCGGCTTTCCAGCCTCCCGCTCTTCTGGCTATCCGGAATTCTGGCTTTCTACTCTTTCACTTTCGATGAAAAAAACGATTCCAGTTGATCAGCCAAGTGCAAAAGTCATAGCGATAGCGCTTTTTCTAGGATTTCTCTGGGGTGGGAATTCGGTAGCGCTAAAGACTTCCCTCGTCGATATGCCGCCATTTATGGTTGGTGGGCTTCGTTTTTCATTGGCAATTCTGGCGATTATTCTTTGGGCAGTAATTTACCGGATTCCAATAGTGCCGCCAAAATTAGAGAGAATTCCACTTCTTATCATGTCGTTGTTATTCACAATACAGATTGGACTTATAAATATTGGAACGCATTACACCTACGCCTCGCACACCACTATTATCATCAACATAAATCCATTATTTACTGCTGGGCTGGCTCATTTCTTTTTTAAAGGTGATGAATTAAATCTGAAAAAGTGTTTAGGCTTAGTGGTTGCATTTATCGGGGTAATTATTGTTTTCCGCGCTAATTTTTCTTTAGGGAGTGATTTTTTAATTGGTGACCTTTTCGTCTTAGGGAGTGCGTTTATTCTCGGTATATGTAATATCTACACGAAAATCCTCATTCAAAATATAAATATCTATCGACTGCTCATTTGGCAAATGGCCATAAGTCTTCCGATATTTTTTGGTCTCAGTTTTTGCTTCGAAGGGTTGGATAGTTATCATTTTACTCCCATTGCTTTGCTGGCAATCGTTTATCAAGGGCTTGTCGTGGGAGGTTTTTGCTTCGTTGGCTGGACACTTATCTTAAAACAACACAGCCCGACCAAACTAACTGCGTTTTTTTTCGCGACTCCGCTCTTTGGTGTGGCGTTGAGCTATCTCATATTGAAAGAACCAATTACTATCAATCTTGCCTTTGGCGCAATCTTTGTGGCATACGGAATTTACCTCGTTAATCGAGCTTGAGGAATAGTCAAAAAAGGGGAGAGCGCTTTCGCGCGTGTTAAGTTTTAGGTGAAGATAGTTTCCAACGACTGGTTTAGGCGAGGTTACCTATCTCTTACCTCGCCCTTCCGATTTTTCGACTGTCTGGTTGTCCGACCATCCGGTTTTCTAGCACGCTGGCTTTTTTTCAGGTTCCGCTTGACCACGGTTATCCTTTCCTGAAATAACAATAAAGAATGAAAGTAGACCTTAAGGGTAAAATCGCTTTAGTGACGGGCGCGGGGAAGGGTATCGGACGCGCAATCGCAGACTCTTTTACAGAAAACGGTGCCCATGTCGCCTATACTGACGTCGATGAGGCACTGCTAACAGCGAATCCTCCAAAAAGTGATAATCATAGTGTATACGAGTTAGATGTTCGCAATGACGATCATATCGAGGAAACCATATCCAGGATTATAAAAGAATATGGCCCTATCGATATCCTGGTAAATAATGCCGGAGGTGGCGATCCCAATCAGCGGGTGACAGGCGACCGTCTTCCCTATAAATCGTGGGCGATGGCCATCGACATGAATTTAAATAGTCCGTTCAAAATATCTAAGAAGGTGTTAACTGATTGTATGATCCCGCAGAAGTCCGGTCGCATTATCAACATTGCTTCTGTCGCGGGCATTGTACCCCTGCAGTTACAGTGTGCCTATGATGCGTCCAAAGCTGGACTCATTCAACTAACGAAGGTTTTGGCGGTTGAAATGGGGGGTAACGGGATAACAATTAATGCCATTGCGCCTGGGTCTACTTTGACTGACGGGACCCGTAAAATATTTTATAGCGAAGATGGCAGTGCTTCTGAACATGTGCAGCGTCACTTGGATCATGTGCCCTTAGGTAGGCCCGCCCAGCCGGAGGAGATTGCCCATGCAGTACTTTTTTTAGCGGCTCCAGAGAGCGAGTATATAACGGGCCAAGTGTTGGCCGTTGACGGTGGCTGGACGGCGGGCTTTATTCGTGATTTTTAGTGACTAGATAAAATAAACAATTCAAATCGAGGGAAAGATGGCTAAGATAGAAGACTTTAAAAGTTATTCACCGAAGGATTACGTTCCTGAAATACCTAAACCCGATCACCCTGTTTTTCCGAAGATTGTATCGGCAAAAAATGGAAGGCCGGTAAGATATAAAAATTGTCAGGGTGTTGGCGTGCGTATCGTTCACCCTTCAAACCCGGAAGCACCTGCAAAGAATCTCGGCCTCGTGATGTTTTGTCTGCCGCCGCATGCGACGCTTTTGCCACCGGGTTCACATGAAACGGAGGAAACATATGTTATCATGAGAGGTGAGGGGACAATGACCTTTGCCGAGGGCAGACAGGAGCAAGTTAAAGCGGGAGATTTTGTTTATTTACCTCCCTGGTGTGAGCATGGCGTTGAGAACACGGGTAATGTCAGCCTTGAAATCCTTATCTGCACCTCGCCGCCAAATCTTTGATTTGTTTTAATTCTACGTCTTCGTCCCTATTGTCATTGCGGGGAGTGAAGTGACGAAGCAATCCAGGGGAATGTCTGTTGCGTAATCATAGCCCCTGAATACATGGATGCACTCAATAGTACGATAGCCGATCTATTTTGGGCATTATACTATTCCTATTTCTTAGCTGAGATTGTTATCTGTCAACTTAGTGATTATTCGCTTGGATTGCCGCAGTCGGCTGATAGCCTCCTTCGCAATTACAAAAAGGAAAAATCGACAACTCAGAACTCATCGTGGTCATGCAGTTGTGGGACGAACCTGATGACAAAATTTATCTTGATTCGCCCTGTGTTGAAAAGTCGGCCGGCATCGTGATCTCAATAACCTCAAAGTCATCGGAATACTCCAGTAACTCGTGTTTGATTCCAGACGGCTGGTACCAGGCATCACCGGCCTCGACACGGATCTCGCCGATGTCTTCAAAGTCTAATCGCGCCCACCCGTTGAGCAGGTAGTTCCATTGGAAATCCAGAACATGGGAGTGGTAGCCCATGGGTTCCACGCAAGGTTGTTCCGCGCGAATGACGTGCGCCATTACTTTGCCTTCGGTGGCATCCTTGATTCCCAGATCACGGTACTTAAAATAAGGCCGCAATCCCGTTGTCCATTGTGTATCCTTTGCATGTGAAGCAAATGCCTTGGTTGTTTTCTCGCTCATTGTCTTGTTCCTCCTCTTTGGTGATTTATTTTCTTGTCGCGTTAGCAATTGCTAACCCTTTTTTGTTCCTGTGTCCACACCTGAGCGTTGCAGGTAATCACGAATTATCTCGTTAATATCTGCCTGGCCATGCCCGCTATCGCGAAAACGAGTAATGACTTCTTCAACCAACGGACTGAGTTCTAACGGCACACCCAGTTCCCGCCCCAGTTCAACACCAAGATGCATGTCTTTGACGGCCAGATCCGTGGCAGAGTACATTCTTTCATTTTTTAGCAGCAAGGTCATGCATCTTTCCATCATCACGCTTTGACCCATACTCATTGTAATTACATCGAGCAGAGCTTGCAGATTGATGCCAGCCTTAGCCCCAATCGACATACCCTCGCACGCACCGATTAAATTAATGAACAGCATCAGATTATTAACCAACTTGGTTACATTGCCACTTCCAGCTAGACCCATATAGAAGATATTTTTACCGATGATCTGTAATAGCGGTTGATAGCATTCGAAAATTTCCTTTGTGCCACCCACAAAAATGGAAAGCGTTGCGTCCCTGGCACCAAATATACCGCCACTGATCGGGCTATCAAGCACATGAATTCCTTTCGACAATCCGATCTCAGCGAGGTTTCGCATTACGACCGGTGAATTGGTAGTGGTGTCGATATATGCCCCGTCATTAGCCAGACCTTCAAAAACACCAGTTTCACCAAGGACCACGGTTTCAACTTCTCGAGGTCCAGGTAACGATGAGATTACCACTTTAGACTGGGTCGCCACATCCCGTGGACTTATCGCCCAGATGGCACCGTCATTTTCGAGGTTCCGACCCTTGTCTCGAACGATATCGTAGACGATTAATTTATGCCCTGCTTTTAGGACATTGTGTGCCATCGCATTACCCATATTTCCCAGACCTATGAAACCAACTTTCATAAGGAGGATTCCTTTAATTCAGGTAGGGATTTGTATCGATAAATATAAGTATGCATTTATGGCGTTCCCCGTCTTTCACCCCCGTCCATGTAAAGAGAACTACCAAAAATATACGAACAAGCTTCAGACGCGAAAAAGGTTACAACTTTAGCAATTTCTTCCGGTTCAGCGATGCGCCCGGCGGGAAGTTCGCACCCGAGTTCACGAAGAACTTCCTCGACGTCTCGGCCCTCTTTTTCAGCTCTTGCCTGATGAATATTCCGCGATCGTTGAGTGTTGGTTATTCCCGGACAGATCGCATTTACCAGGATACCGTCTTTGGAAACCGCATCTGAGAGGGCGCGCGTAAAGTTCAGGATAGAGATGTTGGCAAGGCTGATGGGAATATTATTTTCTGTAGGGCTCGTCCCCCCTCCACCGGCAATGTGAATGATGCGTCCCCATTTGTTTTTTTTCATGTAAGGAATTACCAATTGCGACAGGCGCAGGTAACTATAGCTCTTTAAACCCAGAGCGTCATCGATCAATTCAGTGGGAAGATCTAAGATATTACCCCCCTTCGCGGCACCGGCACAATTGACGAGGATGTCCACGCCACCGAACTCTCCCACCGCTTGATTAATAACTTTCTTACAGTTTTGCAGTTCGGTCAGGTCGGCGGTAACCGCATACCCATCTCCACCGGCTTCTTTAATCTCTTCGAGGGTAGTAATCAGGCGTTGCTCATCGCGCGCGGTGATACATATACGGACCCCTTCACGAGCAAGGAACAGCGCACAACATCGCCCGATTCCGCGATTACCGCCTGTGACAATTGCCCGCTTCCCTTTCAAACCTAAATTCATTATCCAATTTTCAATTGGATAAAGTCAAAAAGTCAAAAGTCAAAAGGTCAATACAGTAAATTTTTAGCAAAGGTGGAGTGGGTTGTCCCCAGCGGGTTTCTTAACTCAATGTAATAAATTAAACGCGCTAGGGAGTGCGGGTTTCACCTTATTTAATAAAAACTGGCTAACTGGCCATCCGGTCTACCGGATGATGCGTTGATCACTGAGGTCTTTGCCTCCAACACTCTTCGTAATAGTTGCGCCGCGGTATTCCTTAATTTCGAGTTCATGAAAGGCGTTGACGATTGAGTACTGCGTTGGGAGGTCTTCCCAGCGCGCTTTATGAAACTGCACGGTCCCTTCTCCCTCCCATGATTCTTGAACTTTGTAATTAGGTGTAGCTTCTGGTGTTATAACAATGTAATTAGCATCGGCAACTCCCCACTCTCCCGTACGAGGCATATACTTATAGTGTAAGATTCCCGTCAAAAAATCACTGTCCTGATTTTCCGCGTTTTGATCCGCCGGTGGATCAGAGGGATTTTTCAAATCCACGGGTTTCATGTTATCAAAATGCATATCCATAAACTTGAAACCAAGCCAACTGGCAATGCAATGTGTTTCTCCATCCAGCACCGTCGGTTCTGGTAGTTCGCAATAGATTTTAGAGAAACCCAATTGCTCACGCCCCGTCAGTATCGGGTCGGTTAAATTTTCCCAGAGCACGGTAAGGAAGCTGCCGCCAGCGCGGTCCTGCTTTCCATTAAAAATAACGGGAAAACTTACACCGAGGACATTGTATCCACGACCGGCCAACCATTCGATCTCTGTCATGTAGGTGGCATAAACGGTAACAATAGGTTCCTCACTAAGCTCCAGACCCATGCCATCGGGGATCAGGGCGTTTAGCTGTTCACGATTGCTTAAAAAACTGACAGACCTTGATATCACCTTGGGTGAGTCTATGCATTCGAATTTTCTTCCGTCCGGTCCTTGCCTTGGGCCCAAGCCCGGGCCAAAGTGTGTCGGCATCATGTACATTTTATTTGGATCTAATTTATAAGCCATTGTATTTACTCATTATTATTTTTTTGCCTGGATAAGGTTGAGGGAAAGCCTTGAAGATTCAAATTTTATCGAGCGGGTAGATAGGGCGGCGAATGTTTTTGTAGTCGTAGCTCAATAGATTCGGACTATGCACACCCGGTGTATCGATATCCAGAATTTCGTGTGCGAGGGGTGTGAAATCGGCGCGAAAGTGAACCGCGGATTTAATTACAATTATCTTCCGGTCCCTGGGTTCAATGCCGACGCTGCGGAGGACTTCGGCGTCATAGGGTTGCGTTCGGGTTTCGGTCAGGATGATTTCGATACCATCGTTTACGATTATCACGGTCTTTCCCATTCCCGATTTTATTCCCCGGCTCATCGGTCCTTTGTGGACAAAATTTCCATCAGAAATTAATTTCACATAGCCATCGAGCGCGACAGGTTTTCCATGCCTGGGGTCTGTCTTTCCACCAACTTGGAGTGAAACCGTATTACCGACACCTGCTTCAATCGCGAGATTAACGGATTCAGGATCAGCAATGATGGCAAAAACCACGTCCTGAACTCCAGCTTCAATAAATGCGCGGAGAATATGCGTGCCATCACAGGGCGCTCCACCACCGGGGTTGTCCGATCCTTCAGCGAGCACGATCGGATTTCCATCAGATTTATTGGTGTATGCGATTGCCTCATCGATCGAAACAAGGTTGCCCTGGAACGCTTCTCGAATTCCCCACACGTAGCTTGAAAATTCATCGGCCAATCTATCGGCAAGCGCTTGATCATTGTTCGTCGTCACCAGCACGGTTACTCCCGCGATAGAAATATCGGTAAAGGGAAATCCCATTGACAGTGTCGCGGTCTCCACTCCTGGCTTTTCTTCGAGAGCGTGAAGTTTTTCCAATACGTCAATCATCGGCTGTTTCATTGTGCACTGACCGGGAGGTGAGGTCAGTAATGGGAGCTGTCGGTAAGCCATTATCGGTACAATTTTACCTTCGATGACTTTATGCAGCAACTGTCCAGCCTCGTACCCGCGATCATACATATCGATATGCGGATAAGTATCGTACCCGATAATGACATCGGAAAATTCTGCCATTTTAGGTCCTATATTTGCATGGAGATCAAGCGTTGTGACAATGGGTATTACGCCGACATATTCACGAACAGCGGCAATTAAATTTGCCTCACCGTCTTCGATCTCTTCCACCGCCATCGCCCCGTGCAAATCCAGAAGAACGCCATCAAGATTTCCTGCATTGTGCAGTATTTCCATGAATTCAGATTTGAGAGTGTCGTAGGCAGACTGCTCCACAATTCCTGAGGGAGTGGCGAAAGTCCAGAGGAGGGGAACAAGCTCCATGCTCCATTCCTCTGCGGCGTCCATGTACCCACCCATGATCGTGTTTGTGTTTTTAAATACCGGGAACATTTCTTCTCCGATATAATACTGCCGTTCCTTGAAGCAATCAATCGTTGTCGGGACTAGGGAAAAGGTATTGGTTTCATGTCCAATACAGCCAACAGCTATTCGCATGTTAATTCTAAATCAGCGGCGCTCCGTCGCTGCGACGCTGGCGGTGATGATGATTGCGTCCAGACAACAAGTCAGAAGCGGTCCACCCTAATTGACCGTGTCGTACGACACCATAACGGATGATGGACTCATCGGTAAAAGTGCGAACATCCGGTAAATCCAACCAAATGCGCATCAACAAACGTTTGTGTGACTCCTCTTCAATCGGTTGATGGCCGGCCCGACCATGCATCACAAGGTAGTTGTTACAAAATTGAATGTCACCCGCAGGAAATTCAAACTCAAATCGGTTTTCAAAGGTCAGTTGATCAATTAAGTCCAGTATTTCAGTTTCTTCAGTGGTAAATTCCTGACCCTTTCGTTCAAAACCCTTTCGAATCCAGGCACGGTTGTAGCGACACGATAGTGCTCCTTCCTCCTCGCTAAACACCGGGACGGTATAGTTTGATGTAGGTGTTTCCCCATCTCCTTCTTCATCCTGTCGATCCCATATAAAACCATTAAACAACTGAATCAGGTATTCCGGATGCTGTCGCAGTATTTCATTATATAGGGTTGTAGAACTGGCAACGTAACTGAGTGGACTATCGGGAGGCTGACGGACAGAGAGCAGAGACACACAGTCTGTCAAATCGTTGTGAAGTGATGCTGCTTTGGGACTACCAACTCTACGCGTGCCTTGTTGTGGTTGCAGGCATCCATCGGTGACGTATTGGACGAGATCTCCCTGGCTGTTCTGTGTGACACCGATACCGAGATGAGTGCAGAGACCCCAATAGAGCATTACCAAGTCTTCCAGTTTATATTTATCTATCGGAAACCCGTGCATTAATGCAAAGCCGCGTCCTGTTTTTAATTCGTCTTGAACCTTAATAAGCGTATTTTCAAGCGAAGGGAGTGGGAAATTATTTGGTGTGATCTCAGCCAGCTGCAATTCAAGTTTTTTTACGCTTTGTAGCGTGTTATCGAGATCAGCTAAATGATCGTCCGACAAGGTATGTTCCCAGGATCTATCTTCTATGAGATCGTTTTTCCTCCACGCACTGGAATCCGTCACCAGTTCTGTCCTTACAGCCGTCATTATTTTTAATGAAAATATATTAAAGATAAACGGTCAATCACCTTCAATATTGCTATCAATCATGGTGGGGACCAGTTAAAGAGGTGAATCAAAAAGTCAAAAAGTCAAAAGGCAGGAGTTCTAACACTAGATAGTTTACTAATTACTGCTTCCAGCCTTCCGACATGCTGGCTATCCGGCTGTTTGTCCCGTATCAGTTTCGATTTTAACCAGCCCCAGGCTCGCGTGAGTGTAAGTATGCTTGCCATTGGTAATCGGTATAGTAAGCGGCCAGCGATAGCTCTCGGTGGTGATTTCTGTAATTTTCATAACTCAACCTCTATGATTGTTCCACTGTGATTGCGACCGCGTGTTGACAAACACTGCTCTATAAAGAGATAAATATTACATAAGATACAACCTGCAACCTTAATCCTTTTTTTCCTTAAAACCTAACACCTAAAACCTACCCGAGCGGTAGCGCTCTTTCGCTTTTCGATATGAACCCAACACCTATGCTGGTTGATTTAAAAGGCAGACATGCGCTGGTAACTGGTGGTGGGATGGGTATTGGCAGTGCGCTATGCATTGGCTTGGCACGTTGTGGTGCAACCGTCGTCGTAAACTATTCGCGCAGTGAAAAAGGCGCGGAGGAAACCGTTGAAGAAATAAAAGCTGAGGGGGGTCGTGCGATAGCGGTAAAAGCGGACATAACCGATGAAGATCAAGTCGAGCAATTGGTAGATACTTCTCTTCGTGAATTTGGCGGTTTACATATTCTCGTGGCGAATGCTGGAGGGCCTACCGAGCATAAACCCACCGTTGATTTAGAGGAAGAAGATTGGAATCGGGGAATGGGAATAAACTGCAAATCAGTTTTTTATTGCGTCAAACACACTGTTCCTCATTTGCCTGATACTACTGGTCGGATCATTATTAATTCTTCTGGTAGCGGGCGATCGGGCGCGGGACCAGGAATGATAACCTATGCCGCATCCAAGGGTGCGGTTAACAATATGGTGCGTTGTTGGGCCAAGGAATATGGCGCGCGTGGTACAACCGTAAATGCGATTGCACCCGGACCCATCTGGACCCGGATTTTTAAGGGAAACATCGATCAGAAAGCATACGATGAGATTATTGCCCGCAGCCCCCTGGGTCGTTTTGGCGAACCCGAAGATTGCGTGGGCCCAGTGCTCTTGCTTGCCAGTGACGATGGCAGCTACATTAACGGCCAGGTCATCGAAGTCGGTGGGGGAATAATCATGCCATCATAAGCGAAAATGTGATTATGAGTGAATGCGGAAATGTATGAAAGCGATAATGCGGGAATGTGCAGGATTCATGATGTATGATTCAAGATACAAGTTAACCTTAGCGTTTTTCGCATACACGCATTTACACGTAGAAACATTTCCTTTTTGACCTTTTGACCTTTTGACCTTTTGACTAGGTTCGTGCCCGACCAACCGGAGAAGAAAAATCCCACTGAAGCGTTTGATGTGCGGTGCCAGATTGAAGAGACGATTGCTGGCAAGCGACCTGTCGATGAGAATTATCCTTATTTTGCGCCCGACTACGCGGTGCACACTTTACACATCGGTACGGAGAAGCAGTTGTTCCTAGACAATTTCATCCTTGATCATCTCGAAGATGTTAAGCGTATCATTCCCAAGCCGGAGCGCCCCGATGCACCTATTCTCAATGCCAGGGATCTTCCCTGGGAGGTGAACGATAAAACTTTTCCCGCCGCGGCCCTCCATGATCCAGACGATGGTAAGTTTAAAATATGGTATGTCCAATCTTCAGTTGATGAAAAAGATGTCGATAGGGAGTTTGGCGATTCAGGCATGATCCTCTGCTATGCTGAATCGACCGACTGTCAACACTGGGAGAAACCTCTCAGTAAAAAATGTCTCCCTTCCAAAGATCACACCTCTACGAATATTGTCCTCGAAGATTCAGGCCACCACATTGCACTCGTTTTGAATCCCGATCAGAGTGATCCCGCCCGTAAATACCTGATTGCCTACAATCCCCATGACCGAGCGCAATCGCGGGATCTTAAATTTATGTCAACGATGGCTGTTTCGTCCGACGGTCTGCGTTGGACGACAGTCAGTGAGGACTCGACGCATCGCCATCACCATTTTCAGCGCGCAATCTGGGATGATTCGATCAATAAATGGATAACATACAGCCAGTACTCCCCTCACTGGAACTTCCTCCACCGCAAGCGTCAGGTTGGCCGGCAGGAAAGTGAAGACTTTATACACTGGTCGCCCAAAGAGGTGGTGCTCTCTGTGGATTGGGATCCCCACCTGCCGCCCAATGTAGAGTTTCATGAAATGTCAGTAAGAAAAGTGGGTGGCCTTTACATAGGAATCGCGACAGAATTTAATTCCGAACCGATCTGGGGTGCTTTTGGAGATGAGAATTGGTGCGATCATGCCTATGCGACTTTAAGCCTTTATGCCAGCCGCGACGGGTTTCGCTGGCAGCGGGCGAGTGGAGTTGAGCCATGGGTGGATACAGGACCACCTGGAAGTTATGATTATGGGTTTGTCTGTGATACGGTCGCCGGTCAACTCGTTCACGACGGCAAAACCTACATCGTCTACAGCGCACGTACTGAAAAACAGAATTGGCATGGTATCGAACGACCGGATGACAAGGGAGGTGAAGCATCGTTTAAACCCGTGCCTGAAGCAGTTTTTGAAAAGAGTAAACAAAACCATACGAAGTTGGGTAAATTATTTGGTAAGAATCCGAAGTGGGATTACATAACAATCAGCACCCTTATTCTGCGCGAAGACGGTTGGGCTGAATTGAAACCGACCTATGAAAACGGCAAGGTGATTACCCGGCAATTCGTCTTCGAAGGCGAGTCATTGAAGGTTAATGCAGAGGTCTATGGCGGATACATTGAGGTTGAATTAGTAGGTTCAGATTTTAAACCCTTTACAGGATTTTCCACTGAGGACTGCAATCCCATCGTCAGCGATGATCCCAATCAAATCTGGCACACTGTTAGTTGGAAGGGAAAAACGGATGTGAGTGCGCTTTGGAACAAACCGGTTCGTCTTATCATTCATCTTCATCAAGCCAGTATATTTGCGTTTCAGTTTTTTGATTCGGCGGAATGGGGTCTAAAGTCAAAGCTCTAAAGCCTTTTTCCATTACCTTACCGAGGTTTTTTAACAGCAAAGCATGAAGTGTATCCGTAATTCATAAACCGTGAACCTCGCTTTCCTTTTCCGGTTGCAAATGAACCTGTTGGTTGGTATTTCAAACTCTTGAAATAAGAAAGAAGGATTCCATGAAACAATCACTTGCACCAGCCTCAGCGAATGGAGCTCAGGAGCGGACGGCTCTTTCTCTTATCGATAGCGACGTCCATAATTACCCCGATTCGGTCGATGAGCTGATGCCCTATTTACCCGACAGGTGGCAGGCTTACATCAAGCAGTCGGGATTCAAGAGTCCCCCTGGGCCCGTCTACCCGAAAGGTTTTGATATGGCTGCGCGCCGGGACGCTTGGCCGCCGAACGGTAAAAAGCCAGGGAGCGATCCAGTCTTTGCGAGCCGCCAATTACTGGATACATGGGGAATTGATCGGGCTATTCTTAATCCGCTATATGGAGTGTCGGCCGTGTTCAATCTTGACTTTGCCAATGCACTGATGCGAGCAGTCAATGACTGGACAGCGAATGACTGGCTAAGTAATGATGAGCGCTGGCGAGGGTCAATCGCAGTCAATGTGTGTGATGCTGCAAGCTCGGCCAAGGAAATAAAACGGGTGGCCCGGGATCCGCGTTTTGTTCAAGTGCTTTTACTGGTGCGTTCACACGCGCCCTATGGTCGACGTGAATTTCATCCCATTTTTCAGGCAGCTGCCGAAGTGAATCTACCGATTGGTGTTCATTTCGGCGGTAACGGTAGTCCGATTACCGCCTGCGGTTGGCCTTCCTACTACATTGAGGACCATACCGCCATGGCGCAGGCATTTCAGGCCCAGGTTGTCAGTCTTGTTTGCGAGGGAGTGTTCGAGAAATTTCCTCAGACCCGCGTCAGTCTCATAGAAGGAGGCTTTGCCTGGCTACCTGCGTTGATGTGGCGTTTAGACAAAAACTACCGGGGATTGCGCAGTGAAGTACCCTGGCTCAAGAAGCTACCAAGCGAGTACATTCAAGAACACTTTCGCGCCACGACGCAACCGATGGAAGAGCCGACAAATCCCGAGCACCTGATGCAGATCATCGAGATGATCGGTCGAGATAATTTTCTACTCTTTGCTACCGATTATCCTCACTGGGACTTCGATGCCCCGGACAAGGCGATACCGGCCATCATGCCGGATGCTTTACGCCGACGTATCATGGTTGATAACGCCGCGGACTTTTATGACTTTGAGCGAGCTTGATATAGGAGCTGTCAACGACTTCGTTCAGGGCAAACCCAAACGGGTGGAAGTAAATGGGCGCGCTTTAGTGGTTGTACGTGAGCAGGATGACTTTTACGCCCTTCACGATACCTGCCCCCATCAAGGTGCCAGTCTATCCAAGGGTCATGTGAGTGGCACTACGCTTTACTGCAAGCCAGGTGAAAGTATTCCTTATGGATCTGATGGTCAGATTCTGGTCTGCCCGTGGCATGGCTACGAGTACAACCTGCGCACCGGATGTTCAATTTTTGATCCAGAGACAATAAGAGTCCGCAGTTATCTCTTACATGTCGAAGGTGACCGAGTTCTCATCAATCTCAATACTGACCCGCGGTAGTAGAAGTCTTAATCAGAAGCTCTTGAAAGTTAACGATAATTCATTAAACTCTTAGCGATGTTGCCTGAACTTGAAGTCGGTCAGTTTCACGCCTTTGGTTTTACCGTGATAAGAAATTGCTTAAGTGTCGATGAATTTGAGCAAATCGAAAAGGCCTATAGGAGTATTATCCCAAGTGCTCCTCTTTATGACTATTTCACTAAAATCGGAACACGCATGACTTCCCGTTTTATTTTTAAGGACGAATGTCTTGGGAATTTGATCGAACACCCCAAAGTGATGAAGGTGATGCGCGACATATGGGGGACTGAATGTCTTTACAATGGGGGGCAGGATATGTGGGAAAATAGAGATGAAACGCCCTGGCATTGCGATGGCCCTCCGGGACGGAAAACACTGACGCTAAAAATTGCGCTTTATCTCGATGAAATGGATAAAAACTCAGGTTCATTAAATGTCATTCCCGGCAGCCATCACCCTGAATTTTCGGCAGCCCTTTTCCAGTCCTGTGGTTACTGGGAAAAAGGGTCCCGCCCGCGCCTCCACCTCGATCCGGTTAATATTCCAGGAGCAATTTCCCTACACACGCAACCGGGAGATGTCATTTTGTGGAACAACCACATCTGGCATTCAGCTTTTAAACGAGAAGATGGTCGCCCGCGAAGGACACTGTTTATAAGCTATACACCCGATCCTGGAAATGATCTGCTTGATATTTTAAATTTTAGAAATCTAGTGAAATATCATTTAAGCGAAGATCGACCCTATTTGTATAGTGATGAGATGATTCGATATGCTGGACCCGCACGTAAAAAGATGGTCGCTCGACTTGAGGAACTGGGGGTGAAAAATATACATAAGAATAATTATTGATGATAATCGTATTACAAGAAATTAAGATCACCGGAAAGCTGGAAGGTCGGAGAACCTGATGATTCACCTGTCGTGGAAGACTTGAGGAACTATAAAAGGTAGAACGCGGTGTCCCTATCGCGTTTTTTGGAAGTTATAAAAAAGAAGCGCGCTGGGGACAGCCCGCTTACCCTTTCCACTTTAGACCAAATACTTAAGAGTATGTTAGTAATTTAGACTATCTTTTCACTTCCCTGAACCGGGAATCCCTCTGATCGTCAAACGTTAAATGCATCGTTGCACCCCAGGAAGCGTTGACCGATAAAAGTCCATTTCTATTTTTATTACTGGTGTCAGCTCTTTCTATCTTCGTGTCTGACTGAATTACAAGTTCTGCGCCTGCAGCTCCAAGGGAAACAATATCCCTGGGGAATAGAGTGATCGTCCGGCTGATCATTTCGAGCATCTCTGAAAAACCGAAACGGTAATCAGCTACGCAGTAATTGCACTCTCCAATTCCAGTTAGTGACAAATTTAAAGTCTGTGCTGAAAGATCCTCGATGTTTTTAAAAGGTATCGCTTCCCCGAGCTTGAAAAATCCGTCAGCACAACAGCTGAACATATAGGCTGCCCGCATTTCATAAGGGGATGGATCTTTTATCGCGTCTATGAGCGAAGTATCTCTTACCCCCACGAGAAGACAGATCCTGTCAATACATTCCTCTTCATTAATTTTTCGCCCGTCACTGCCGAGCCCATAGATTGTTCCGGGGCCGACAATACCGGCAACCTGGACGGACAGATGAATACTTGTGGCGTGAGGGGGAAGGATAATAGGACTGATATCTTCATTCAGCGCAGTTGTTGGAAAAAGCATCGGATTTAATCCGGTTACGGGAAGACCAGGATCTGATTTGGGGTTGTTACCGCGTTGAACCCAGAGCGCACGGCCCGGTCGTTTCTTTATAGCCGTCGCAGGGTCGAGACCGGCAGCGGTTATGTTTTTAATAAAGGGACTCTCACTTACTTCATCCATAGCTTGTCTTCTGACCGTCGTGTGGAGTGCGCCTACACCCTGTAACTCGACCGCCACCTCAACCTCTGCTCCTGGTTCATCCATGCTGGGCAAATGCACGCCATCCCAACCCGCTGCTCCCAGGCCAACTATCGATCCTGTTGGCAAGGTCATAAATCGAGAGAGGTAGGTAATCATCCACTCCGCACCAAAGAGATAGGTGCTGGTATAAGCCTCGTCACAGATTTCTCCATTTATTTTTGTCCACATCATTTTGTCATATACCCAGGATGCGGCATGGACATTACGATAACGATCTGACGCTTGCTGTTGTAAACGGGTTTCAATGACTTTTTCAAATTCCTCAGCGGTTGTTATCCAGGGTCCCATCCCGCCGTTACCATCACCGGTCTTGAACAGGACATGCAAACCCTGGTGTTGGTGCATCTCCGATTCAGATGAAGAGTTGTCGATGAATGCTTCGTGATCACCTTCGATGAAGTTGTCGTTTAGACAGACGAGGCCGGCGATATGGTCTACGGCATTTTCGGGATGGACCCGGTAGGCTTCACGACCGATAACGACACCCAGTTCGGCCCCACAAGACAGCGTTGTTCCGGGGTGTATTGGAATTTCCCAACCATCACCGCTGAAGCAACTATAGGATCTGATCCGCATATAGGGTAATCGCGTGACTTCCCACTCTCTGTTTATCTGCCGCTTCCATACAATTGGATTATTCGCATGATTATAAATATAAAGTGGACAGTGAGGAATAGCGGGAAGCAGTTTGATTACATTACTAGAAATCAGAGGTGCATCCTTCATTTCTTCATCGACTAGATCTCTCTCTTCAGGCGATAGACCGAGCAGGTGGAATATTCTGCTTTCGGAATTTAAGCTGCCGATTACCGGGTGATCATCAAAAACCCGGTAACCCTGATCCCCGTCGACCAGGCCACAATCGATTTCTCCATCCCGTATAAAACTCGCAATTTTCAAAATAGATCTCCTATTTCTAACGTGTTAAAGCTTATTACTTCCGATCTTCTACTTCTATTATACATCCTCAAGAAATTTATCTCGATTAACAATAATTGGGGTCTAGCCGAAAAGTATAAAGGAAATATGTATATGTGAATATGCACAAATGTGATGCTTATTGGTGCTATCGCCTATTAAATATATTTTCATCATCGAATTGTCATTGCGAGGATCCCGTTTTTGTGGGAGCCGAAGCAATCCAGGGGAATGTCGGTTCATTCGATACACTGAAAACGGAGGCATTAACTATTTCCTGTTTGTGCGGATCAGATATGTACACCCTGATCACTTATGGTGTTGGGAGTGATGGGGGCGTCGCGGGGTCTGCCGCGGTCATGTCTGAATGTGAGGTCGCGTTGCACAAATTGGTAAAAGAAGAAAAATGGAAAGATGCAAGAAACTATTTCGTGGAAAAATGTTACCGATGATCGTTTATGGGGGACAACTCTTGCCTTATAATTATTCCACGATGAAACATATCCTTAAATGGAAAGGAGTCATTGACCATGTAGTCGTCAGGCCCCCGTACCACCTACGATTGGAATTTAAGAGAAGTGGATAAAATGGGGATTATTGGTTCCATTGAGAATACTTTGGTTTAGAGATAATATTGATTCATAATAATCTTCGTCTTCGTCCAGCAAATAAATAGACAATTTTGATCAATAATTATTATACCTAAGGTAGAGTGGGCTGGTCCTAGCACGCTTCTTCAATTATAACTGAATCAAACGCGCTGGGACAGCGCGTTCCACCATGATATTGTAGTAAATAACTGTAGAACACTAACGAAGCTACAATACTACTGATCTTCTAGCCCTCTTACGCCCGGTTTCCACCGCCCCATGCCGAGCTGAGTGGTTCTCCTTCGAGAAATCGACTCGGTCGGAACGGGCTGATGTCAATCTTCGGAGTGCTACCTGTAATTACGGCAGCTAAGGACTCGCCGATGGGTGGCGAAAGCTTAAAGCAATGACCGCACCCACCAAAAAAAGCATAATACCCGTCCAGCCCTGGTTCCGGTCCGACAATTGGGTGCCAGTCGTCAGTGATCGTGTAAATGGATGCCCACCCGCGAACAAAGCTTGCACCGCGAAGCGCTGGTATCCGCTTAAATAATGCTTTTTCGATTCGTGTTTGCGATTCGCAGTCAAGGTTTGGGTCGTAGTTGTCGATATCGAGGGGGTCTATCTCTTTGGGCCAACCGAGACCGGCTAAAATCTCGTCACTGCCGTTCGGGCGAAGATACATTCTTAGTTCGGAGTCTGAAAGGACCGGAATAATACCGAAGTCAGCAGGTATTTTCAGGATCATGTCAGTTTCCCTGCTCCAGCGTATGGAGTTGTTAATGCCAGCCATAAATCCAACGTGTCGACCCCAGGGTCCAGCTGCGTTCACGATAACTTTAGTCTCGATCGTTTCACCAGTCTCGAGAACGACTCCATTAACGCGATCACCTTGAAGTCGAATCTCTTTAACGCCAACATTTTCATAAACTTTCAGTCCCCAATCCGCTGCCTGCTCGACTAGTGCGTTGGTCGTTTTCACCGGATTGGCATACCCTGATCGACGCTCGTATAATCCTCCAACGACACCGTCAAGATCGATTTGTGGCGCGAGTTCACTAATCTCATCTGGCGAAACATTATTTATTTCGACACCATATTTTTTTTGCATCTCAAGCACGTGTTTTCCTGGAGCAGAATTCTTTTCACCGAAAATCGTGAGAAACCCCACCTGTTGAAAACCGCAATCACCACCGAGTTCATCCCGGTCATTTTCAAACATCTGGACCGCGCGCCACGCCAGTTGGACCGTTACCGGGTTGGAGTAGTATGTCCGCACATGAGCAGCCGAATGACCGGTGCTGACAGCGGCCAGGTTTCGTTTTTCAAATAATAGTATTTTACCAAAACCTTTTTTCGCCAGAAAATGTCCGATACTGGCTCCCATAATGCCACCACCAATCACTACTGCATCAGCTGTATTCTCCATTCTGTTTTTCCTCTATAAATAAATTACCATAACGATCTACCTTTGCGACGTAGTCGGGTAGGATGACGACCGTGGAGTCTATTTCTTCGACGATCGCCGGCCCGTCGATGCGATCGTTGGATTTAAGTTTATAGCGATCGTATATCTTGCAGGTAACACTTTTCCCCAATTTGGAAAAGTAGACCGGACGTTTGGATTTAACAGCACCCGAGCTGTCACCATCCCCTGCTTCCAGTTGCCGCAATATCGGTTTGCTGATTGAACCGATGGCTGTCAATCTCAAGTTGACGACTTCCGTGGGTTCACTTGCGGTGGCGTAGCCATAAGCCCGTTCATGTTCCTTAAAAAAAGAGGCATTGATTGATTCTTTATCATTTGGTTCAAGCAGTCGATTCTCAACAGGAATTTTTAATTCGTAGGATTGACCGATGTAACGGATGTCGAGATAGCGAAGAAATGATATATCAGGTGCTGAGATACCCTCTGAAGTGAGCACCTGTCGCGCCCGGGTTTCAAGGTCTTCGAAAATACGACTGTTAGCTTGCAGGTCTACGATCTCCATCGATGCAATATTAGCTTGAACATAGTCATGTTTAACATCGCTCACGAGCAGTCCTAAAGCCGAGGTAACACCGGGGCTCATCGGAATAAGAATTTTTGGAATTTCCAATTCTTGTGCTAGGTCATTGGCGTGCAGAGGACCAGCGCCGCCAAAAGCGACAAGCACGAATTCACGGGGATCAAAACCACGTTGAACTGAGATCAAACGAATCGCTCCCACCATACTCGCGTTAGCTATCTGGATGATTCCGTCAGCCGCTTCGATGACATTCATACCCAGTTGATCAGACAGTTTTTTAACTGCAGTTTCAGCAAGTTCGGGAAACAGTTTCTGCTCTCCCCCGATAAAGTATTCCGGGTTAAGGCGTCCGAGCAAAAGATTGGCATCGGTGATACAAGGATTTTCCTGGCCTTTGCCATAGCATGCTGGGCCGGGATCAGCACCACTACTTCGGGGACCGACTCTTAAAGCACTTCCCGGATCGATCCACGCGATGCTGCCGCCGCCCGCACCAATTTCAACCAGGTCGATGACAGGGGTTCTGACAGGGTAACCGGCACCTCGGTTATCAGCCACGGCTGCGCTTCCGACTTCGAAGTGAGGTGCGACCTTGGGCATACCGTCTTCAACCAATCCCACTTTTGCTGTCGTCCCGCCCATATCAAAGCTGATAAGGTTATCAACACCCGCCATCTTACCGATGTAGGTCGACGCGATAACTCCTGCTGCCGGCCCCGACTCGATCAGGTGAACTGGTTCTTTGCGGACTATATCCGAGGATGACATGCCGCCACCGGAAGTCATTAAGTGCAGTCCAGCTTTAACTCCCAGAGACTCAAGTCGATTTTCCAGTTGGCCGAGATAACGGGTTACGATTGGCATCAGGAGTGAGTTGATCGCCGTCGTGCTGGCGCGAAAATACTCGCGCATTTCCGGGCACAGATCTGAAGAGATAGACACGAACACTCCGGGCATCTCATTGTCGATGATTTCCTTCACTTGTCTTTCATGCTTGGCATTGACGTAAGAGTGAAGCAAGCAAACGGCGATAGACTCCACCCCTTCTCCCTTTAGCTGGCGAATCATTTCGCGGACACGCTCTGTTTCCAGAGGCTTCAAAACATCTCCGGCATAATCTAATCTCTCAGGTGCTTCACGACAAAGATAGCGCGGGATTAATGGCTTTGGTTTATCACAGAAAATGTCATAGAGCGTGGGGCGGATCTGCCGGCCAATCTCAAAGACATCACGAAATCCCTCTGTTGCAATAAAGGCAGTCTTGGCTCCTTTCCCTTCGATGATCGTATTTGTCGCCACTGTGGTTCCGTGGACCAGGTAGGAGACACGCACTGGGTCTATAGCAGATTCCTTGAGAACCCGTTCAGTCACATTCATAAAACCTATCGATGGATCGTGAGGCGTACTCGACATTTTGATCAGGCGTAAATTTCCCGTCGCTTCATCCATCATCACGAGATCGGTGAAAGTGCCGCCTATATCGACACCGAGTCGGTAGTCACTCATCGTGGTTCTTGCAATTTTTGAAGTTCTTCGCGCAACTTCTTAGTTCCATTTTTATCGACTTCTCGTTGGTCGATAGCAATGACCACACCGTATACTTCACAGGCGCGCTGTGCGCTGACTTTACCATCGATAACATCCTCGAGTACCGCGAGTGGGTTGCGTTCGAGTGGATTGCCATACCCGCCACCGCCGGGTGTCTTATAACTGATCGTATCGTGGGCATTGAGGGTAAGAGTAATTTTGGACGGCAGTTCTTTTTGTTCTCCCTCTGGATTGTGCGTGTAAGTGGAGGGTTGACCACTTTGGCCTCCGAACAACCCCCAGGGGCCTTTCTTACGGTTGTCTGCGATAATTGTAAATGTCGCTTCGTGATCAGGGAACTGCCAATCGCGCCGGAGGCCCAGCCCGCCACGAAATTTACCTGCGCCATCAGAGTCGGGAACCAACTCGTAGCGTGTGATGCGTATGGGGTAGTTGTTTTCCGTTTCCTCAATCGCCGAGTTCTCCGTGTTCTGGATATGGGGTTGTATGGCGTCGAGGCCGTCTTTGGTCGGTCGTCCACCGTAACCACCGGCAAGGGTTTCCATAAAAGTATAGTAGTCACCTGAGCGTGGATCAATTCCACCGCACCCCATGTTACAAACCATACTTTTGCTACAGGCGACGACCTTCTCTGGGATTGCAACCGAAAAGGCCTTGAAGCCGAGATCGACTAGGCGCAGGCATATATCGTTTCCACCGACAACACCCGCCGGATGCTGCGCGTTTACAACTGTTCCTTTGGGGGCGTGGACATCGATTTGTGAATAGAACCCAGCGTTTACCGGAACTTCAGAATCAATTAAGCACTTTACTACATAGGATACGGCGGAATAGGAATAAGTTAAATTAGCATTCATCGGTGAGGGGCGCTGCTTGTCGGATCCAGTCAGGTCAAAGCTTACCCGTCCATCTTTAACCTCTGCTTGCATGACGAGTTTGATCGGCTGATCGGTAATACCGTCATCGTCCATTTCACCTTCAGCGCAATATTTTCCCTCAGGTAGTTTTAATATCTCACTCTTTGTCCAACGTTGGGTATAGCCTATCAGTTCATTGGTAAAGCTGAAGATTGCTTTTTCACTAAATCGTTCGAGGATCTCAAAGACACGCTTTTGACCTAGCATTGTCGAGGCGACTTGAGCGCGCAGATCACCGGCCATTTGCTTGGGAGACCGGATGTTGGCGACGATCAAGTTAAAGACGTTATCAATAATTTCCCCTTCGCGAAGAATCTGTGTTGAGGGAATGATGATACCTTCTTGATATATATCGGTTGAAAGACACAGTCCACCTGGAGCCATGCCACCAATATCAACATGATGTGCTACCGCCGCCGTGTACCCTGTCAGTCTGTTCTTATAGAACAAGGGCACAATGATCGCGATGTCGTTCAGATGCATGGCACCGTTATGGGAATCATTCATCGCGATTCCATCCCCTGGGGACAACTTTCCTTCACCGTATTGACCTACCGCTGCTGGTATCATGCGTGTCATCGATGCCAAATGAATAGGTTGCGTAAAAGCCTGGGCAATGACTCGTAACTTTTCATCGTAGATCGCACAGGAATAATCTGCTCTCGTCTTGATGTTTGTTGAGTAAGCAGTTTTGCGTAGAGCTGCACTCATTTCTTCCGCCGCTGCGTTGAACGCGCTTCGCATGACTTCAAACTCAATCGGATCTATGCGCAGGCCTCTCGCCGTATTTATTGAGGCTGATTTTTTCGGCATAAAAATATATTTCTATTTACAATTTTCATTGTGAGGTTGCTTGTCAGCCGTGGCGATCCAGGGGACTGTCAATACGAGATGGTAATCCCTTTGGATTACTTCGTTGGTACGCTCTTCGTAGTGACAAAAGGAAAATTAAAAAATTGAGATTTATATTAGAAAAATGTAAGGAGTAATCCGTAATTTCAATATCTTTTTCCATATAAAACTAAACAACTAAGGCCTTATTACTTCGGCATCCTATATCACCGCTATGTAGAGACAAAGAGGTGGAATGCGCTGCGATTCGGTTGAGCTCATCGAAGTCTAGTCCATCTTTACCTTGGCGACGGCTGATCCTTAGCGAGTTTGTTTTTAAATACTTAAAATAAACGCGGTAGGGAAACCGCGTTCCACCATATGCTAATTGCTTAACACTAAATATCTAAAACTGATCGGATAGATCACTCTTCACTCGATGGTCAGCTCTTCAGTAGTAACAGTGATGGCATCACCATCCTCATTGGCAAAGGTAGCATCAATGCTTAGTGTGGGCTGAGCTGTCTCATCGGATTTGAAGTTATTCTGACTAATCAAA
>Ga0315339_1000073_pt1 | contig 172027 bp, 150 predicted proteins | sample ASW17metaG_FD_204514 | JGI IMG/M metagenome (GOLD analysis project Ga0315339, IMG submission 204514) | Ammonia-oxidizing marine archaeal communities from Pacific Ocean, United States - ASW #17 | ecosystem: Environmental > Aquatic > Marine > Oceanic | place: USA: California | collected 2016-12-05
GGACACCTGGACTGTCGATCGGTTGACCCTGAATGTGGGGATGCGGATTGACCGGTTCGAGTCTCTGTCGGATACGTACCGGACCGGCACGTCGTTGCCTGGTGGCCGTTTCATTCAGGCCCGCAAGGCACCGCGTTTCGAACAAGGTCCGTTCTGGACGGATTACTCCCCGCGCATCAGCGTGGTCTATGACTTGTTCGGCGATGCCCGAACGGCATTGAAGTTCTCGATGAACAAGTTCATGCGTCCGTATGCCAGTGGTCACGCCGAACGGTACTCACCGTATCGTGAACGTAGTGACCGTCGTGACTGGTTTGACTGTGCGTTGAACCCAGCCGTCTTGACGGCAGGGGCAGCGGGCAATCCGACCGATTGCGGTAGTGCGGCACAGTTGGCAGGACTTCCGGCCTCGGCCTCGCACTACATGTCGACGAACTACGACGGCATCGTGCAGGATCACGAAATCGGACTCGTCAACAACACGGCCGTCTTCCAGGCGACCTCGTTGGCGCAGTCGGGTGCCAGTCCTGACCCGAACCTCCAGCGTGAATACAACTGGGAATACAGTGCCAGTATTCAGCACGAACTTGCACCGCGCGTGTCCTTGACCGTGGCGTACTACCGTCGCGTTTTCTCGGATATCGAGCAGCGCAGCAACCGTTCGCTTACAACGTGTAATCCGAACTCCGCTTCGGCGGGTGCGCAGTGCGGTAGCTGGATGCCATTTAACGTCACGTTTGATGACCCGACTGGGCGCCTCGCCTACCTGAGCGGTATTGGTTCAGGTGTGACGTTGTACCCAGGGCAGTTGATGGCCTTCAACCAAGACGAATCGACGCGTGGTTTAGTGGATGAATATGACGTCACGTCAGACCTCAACCACAACTACTACAACGGACTCGAGTTCAGTATGCAGGCTCGTCTCCCGAATGGTGGAACCATCTTCGGTGGCTGGACGGCGCATCAAACCATCCAGGACACATGTGGATTGCAGTCGAATCCGAATGGTGTGAACCAAGAAGACATCATCCGTGACGACGAAGACATCCTTCGCGGGGGCATATTCTGTGACCAGAGCGCGTTGGGGATTCCTTTCCGGAACGACTTCAAACTGTTCGGCGCGTACCCGCTGCCGGGCGACTTTGAATTCAGCGGTTCGATCCAGGCCTACTCGGGCGCCGAGCGTGAGCTCCGGTGGTCGGTTCCGTCCAGCTACTACCCCGGTGGTCAGCGGACGGGTGGTTCATCGATTCAGTTGTTTGCCCCAGGCACCAACTTCTTCGAGTACTGGACCCAGATCGACATCGCCATCCGGCGGATCTTCCGCTTCGGTGGCTATGAAGCATCCGCGCAGATGGATGTCTACAACCTCATGAACGCTGCGACCGTTGTCGATGAAATCGACAGCTACGGCAGTTCCTTTGGTCGCCCAACGCGTCTTCTGCAGGGTCGTATTCTGCGGACCGCGTTCCAGATCAAATGGTAGGGAAGTAGTCTTGCTGCTCAGCTCCGGCTGAGTGTAGAGTGTGGGCCGGTGGGGACATTCCCTGCCGGCCCTTTTTTTTGCCGGCCGATGCGTCCGACCTACCATGCCGATGCTGATCGACCGACGGTCCTTTTTCGACTGTGCTCTTACCCTGGGAGGAGCCTCGCTGCTTTCTTCCCGATTAGCGGCTCGTCAGACCCGCGATGTCGATAACTTTCCGTGGGTACCGACTCGGGAGTCGCTTCTTGCGCGCTTCGATGACCCTCGTCGCCACTTCGTTTTCGAGTACTACCCGTGGTACGGCAACGAGCCGTTCAACCACTGGCAGCAGTGGGGGCGGGTGCCACCGACTGATCTGGCCGGTAGCAGTATGCCGCTTCTGGGGGCATACGACTCTCGGGCCATCGCCGTTCTTGAGCAGCATGCGCGCTGGATTGCTGATAGCGGCGTCGGTGTGGTTGACTTGAGTTGGTGGGGCGTTGGCAGCTATACCGACCGAGCCATCTCGACCGTCATGGACGTCATGCACGCCCACGACCTCAAGGTCACGTTTCACTTGGAGCCGTACGGTCCGGAGCGTGCCGAGCAATTGCTCGCAGACGTACGGTATTTGCTGCGCGAATATGGCGAGAAGCGAAGGTGGGACTGCTTCTACTTCAACCGACGTGCTGACGGGCGGGAAGGGCCCGTGTTCAAGATGTTCGCTACCACCCTGCCGTCCGACCAGGTCGACTGCTATGGTGTGCGACAGCCGGTGGCGGAGTTCGTCGAGGACAGCCGGTGGCGATGGGCGACTGACCGGGTCCATACCGAGTTCAGCTCGACCCATCCTGACCTGCTCATTCTGTCGGGCGATAGCCGGCATCCGGAACGTGTTGCCGCGGCCGGTTTCGACGGGTTTGCCAACTATGACCCCACTACGGCCACGGACTCATGGCTCGAGGCCGCGCTTGGTGCTTCGCGCCGTGGGATGGTCTTTTCCTTCAACGTTAACCCTGGCTTCGACCTGATCGAGCGAGTGCGCGGCCAGGTCGCGCCGGGGGAGTGCTACATGCCGGTTCCCTTCTTTCCGACTACCTTTCAGCTTAACTGGGATCGATCCGAGGACCGCGAGCGTGCCGCCAGACTCGCGGACGCTCGGATCATTGAGACGTTCGAGCAGAACCTCTGGCTGCAAACGCACCCGTGGCTTGGAAACGTTGATGCCGGGTTCTTTCTGACGTACATCACGTCGTTCAACGAGTGGCACGAGGGGACTCAGTTTGAGCCGATGCGGGCACCCGCCGACCTGACCCCATCCGAACGGGCGGTCGGCTACCACAACCCCGAGGACGGGGTTTATCGACTGCGTCGTTTAGCAGAATTGATCGGCCGCCTCGTCGCCTAGTCGCGGCCGAGGCGTAGCGTGGCGGCAGTGGTCACCCGGTTTTGCCAAAACGGTGTGGGCCCGAAGACGCGCCGACGGTCGACCGTGATTCGAACCGCGAACCGACCGTGGATTGGAACCTCAATCCCACCTCCGACCTGGAATGCTCCGCGCCGCTCAACTGATGACCCGAAACTAGGAACCGGTGCTTGGCTGTGTACCTGCAGGCTGATTTGGGTTTGGCCCGCGAGCACCTGAAAGAGTGGCCTGACGGGACCGATCGGCACTGACATTCGGGCGCTAGCCATGGTGCCGAAGACGTTTGCGTTGACGCCGAGGCCGAAAATGTCGTCGCTCTGCGTCGTCCGATCGAACTCGACGCCGACCGCTAGCCAAGGGGTGGCGTGCCACCCGCCGCCGATGATCCATCCCGGTCCGACACCTCCGACCAGAGCGCTGGAGTCGACTGCGGCAACGCCACCCACGACCTCGACCCGCCCCGTAGATCGGTTTTGCGCGAGAGTTGGCAGGATGCTAAGAAGAAAGATCAGAGGTACAAGAATGGCGGAGAGAGTGGGATTCGAACCCACGGTAGGAGGGTTACCCCTACACACGCTTTCCAAGCGCGCTCCTTCAACCACTCAGACATCTCTCCACGAATGCACGTTAGCGGTAATAAAGTCTAACAGTCTCAAACGGGTTTGTGTCTTGATCGGCAGTAAGTGGCAACGTACACTTGGGGTTCTTCCCGTGGCGATGGGGCGCACCGTGGCTCGGACCCTGTGCAATTTCAGCCTGCGAACCGCGTCAGGGCCGGAAGGCAGCAGCGCTAAGTAGATACTGACATGTGCCGCAGGTCTCTCCGGGCCGCGGTGGGATCTATCGCTTCGGGAAGAACAACGAACGAGACGGGAGTCATGAGTTATCAAGTTCTTGCTCGCAAATACCGACCGCAGCGCTTTGACGATGTGGTTGGGCAACGCGGTGTGACGCAAACGCTACGGAATGCACTGACGCAAGGCCGACTTGCACAGTCGTTCGTGTTTGCTGGTCCGCGTGGCGTTGGGAAGACAACAACGGCGCGTATTCTCGCACGGGCGTTGAACTGTCAACAGGGACCAACTGCTGATCCCTGCGGTACCTGTGACGCGTGTGTCGAAATTACCGAAGGTCGAGACATCGATGTATTAGAGATTGATGCGGCCACGCATACCAAGGTCGAGACCATACGAGAGGTCATCGTTAATGGATTGGCAATCGCGCCGGTACGGAATCGCTACAAGGTTTTCATTATCGACGAAGTGCATCAATTATCGTCGCAGTCGTTCAATGCGCTACTGAAATCGATCGAAGAACCTCCGCCGCATGTGATGTTCATGATGGCGACGACGGAACTGGAAAAAATCCCAGAAACGATTCGATCGCGTTCGCAAGTCTATGAACTGCGAACGATCAGTCGGGCGCTGATTGTTACACAGTTGCGTGTCATCGCTGATGCCGAAGCGATCGTAATTGATGAGGAAGCCCTGAATCTCATAGCACGCGATGCGGACGGTAGCATGCGGGATGCTCAGAGCGCATTCGACCAGGTTCGAGCATTTGCCGGCGATTCGATTGTCGCCGAGGACGTGTCAACGGTGCTGGGTCTTATCGGGCGTGAACCCGTTCTCGATGTTGCGGCAGCGGTGGTGGATGAGGATGCGCCAGCGGTGTTTGATCTGGTTGGTCGCTTTATCGAGGTAGGATATGACCTCAGATTGGTATGTCGCGAACTGTCTCGGGTTATCCGTGACCTGCTTGTTCTTGCGATCGATCCGGCGCGAGCAGATGATCCTGAGATTACGGTCGATAGTGAGCGAGATCGACTTCTTAAATTATCCAAACGGTTTTCTCGTGAGGATTTGTTGCGGGCGTTCGATGTGATCGCTCGTGCGGAGTTCGAAATTCGGACGGCCACGCAGCCGCGTTATCACCTGGAGATGGCGTTGTTGCGGTGGATGCATTTACAAAAGCTTGTACCGTTGGCGGATCTACTTGAAGGGCGCGGGTCGACAACTGGGTCTGGGCCCAGTGGTGGCGGAGGTGCACCGGTTGTGTCGCGTCGCCAGTCGTCACCTCCGAAACAGACGGCACCGACGCCGAAGCCCCCCGTGAAAACCGTATCGCCAGAGTCGTCGTCGCCGGATCGGCATGATTCCGGTCCTGCCGTCCTTGAGAAACCGCAGGATGCTCAATCAGTGGTTCCGGTAGACGTCGCGGACCTCTCCGGTCAGAAGGCCAAACTGATGGCGGCCATTAAGCAGGAGAAGAAGTTTTTTTATGGGACTGTCGTCGCGCAGGCTCAACGGATCGAGCTAGCGTCTGAGACGATGACATTTACGTTCACGCCAGGCCAGAAGACGTTGGCGGCACAGCTAGCCCAAAATATGGCGTGGCTTGAAGAGATGACCGAGACGGTGTTGGGTCGAAAGGTTGCGATTCTGAGTGCACAGGGGATGGTCTCGCCGACAGAATCATTGGCGGTGGCCCCATCAAGGGCACCTGTAGAACCGGTGACGCCAGAAACGCAAACGGGTAGTCAGCCAGTGGACACACTACGCCCGCGTGTGATGGACGATACGTTTGTAAAAGCGATGGTCGATGTGTTGTCGGCCGAAATTGATGATGTACAGAAACTTTGATCTGTGTATAGAGTCTGTTCTGGTGTCAAGCACTCGGCAGCGTACTATGATCAATTAACACAAGGTCGTTAGAGTTGTTATGGATATTCAGAAGATGATGAAGCAGGCGCAGGAAATGCAGGATCGACTGCAGCGTGAGTTAGCCGAAACCGAGGTCGAAGCGACCGCCGGCGGCGGCATGGTGACGGTTGTCATGACGGGCGTCAAGCAGTTACGCAGCGTGACCATCGACCCAGAGGTGGTCTCCAAAGACGATGTGGAGATGCTACAAGATCTGATCGTTGCGGCCATCAATGATGCTCAGCGGAAGGTTGATGATGAGGTGTCCGGCAAGATGGGTGGCATGATGGGTGGGCTTAAGATTCCCGGATTGACGGGATGAAAGAGCTCGGCCCGCTCCGGGCGTTGGTCGAACAGCTCCAACGACTACCTAGCATTGGCGCGAAGGGGGCGCAGCGCCTCGCATTCCATATTCTCAGAGAACCCCGCGACGATGTCGAAGCATTGATTGACAGTATTCGAGCAGTGAAGGAGCAAATTACGTATTGCTCGGTCTGTCACAACATTACTGACGCTGACCCCTGCTACTACTGCACGGAAGAAACACGCGATCGGTCACTCATTTGCGTGGTCGAAGATCCGCACAATGTGACGGCTGTTGAGAGGACCCATGAGTTCAACGGAACATACCATGTCTTAATGGGGGCACTGTCTCCGCTCCAAGGTGTCGGTCCGGATGATTTACGGATCAAGAGTCTTCTTGACCGTGTTAGGGATGGTGGTGTGGAAGAAGTTATTTTGGCGACGAACCCGAACGTAGAAGGGGAAGCCACCGCAATTTATCTGGCCAAGTTGCTAAAGCCATTGGGCGTGCGCGTTACCCGTATCGCGATGGGGCTTCCAGTCGGTAGTGACCTTGAATTTGCCGACGATGTGACGATCCACAAGGCGATGGAAGGTCGGCGCGAACTGTAAGCCTAGGGCCTTCGTCCGTGTATTCCGTTTTAGTAATGGGCGACGAGACTTGCCTTGTCTGTTACCTCACACTTGCGGTAATCGGTAAACGCGCTTGGCCGTATCGTGAAACATTGCCGCCCGCTCGGTAGCTGAAAATTCTGCGGTCAACTTTTTAAACTGGTTCCAAAGGACTGTATAGGAGCAGGATAGCTTGTCGACTGGGAAGTTGCTTTCGAACATACACCGCTCTGGCCCGAACTGTTCGAACATGTAGTTGTACCACTGGTGATTTGCTTCGACTAGCTGTTCCGATGTTGGCGGCTGGTCGCGTTCGTGCCAGCCGTAACCGTTGACGACCATTTGGATGCCCCCGATTTTGGCGACGACATTCTGGTGTTGTGCGAGCTCAGCCACTGCCGGTTTCCAAGCCGCGAATACTTCATCGCGACGGTCCGCGTAGGGTCCTATTCCGATCGGTCCACCCAGGTGGTTAAAGATGATCGTTGTATCGGGAAATGCGCCGGCCAGGTCCGCCAGATCAGTGATGTGGGTGTGATAGACCCAGCCTTCGAACGATAGACCATAGGTGCGGAGGTGCGCGTAACCTCGCCGGAAGTCAGCGTCTAGTAAGAGATGTTCCGGGCCCGCCGGCTCGGCCACCGGTGGTTCCGCCCACGCTGCCCGGTGTCTGATGCCTCGGAAACGCTGGGGGCTTGCCGCTAGTTGGGCCTCGAGTACGGGTGCAACGTGGTCACCAAGCAGTAGATTGGCACTGCCGACGATGCCTGTTGCAACACGGGTGTCCCCATAGAGGCCACTGGCACTCTTGGCTGCAACGCCTTGCACAAACTCGGTTTCTCCCACGACCCGAAGATCTTCGGGTCCGTCGACCCGATACATCGACGTACATTCGACAAACACCGTCTGTCGCACGTTGTGCTCCTGGGTATCTTCAAGTAGTTCCTCCAGGAGATAGCGATTGCCCGGTCGGTCCCACAAATGGTGATGTGGGTCGATGATGGGGAGGTCCGGTTCGAGTGCTGGTTCTGCGATTTGAGCCAGCCAGTCCTGACGGGGGCCAGTGGCCGCACGGGGCCGCTGGGCCCGCGCGTATCTCGGCACGAGTCCTGGCAGCAGGCTGCCGGCAACGCCGCCGAGTGCGTATGTCCCGGCGCGACCAAAAAAGCGTCGACGTGTGATCTCATCCATCGAGTTTCACCCTTTCATATTAGTGGTCGTGGCCAACACCTCGACGATAGCAGCACTGCTGGCCGGTCATGGAGTTGGCTCTATCCGGAGAAGCGCGCCGTCGTCCTCGTCCGTCAGGACGTAAAGGAACCCATCTGGCCCTTCGCGTACTTCCCGGATGCGTTGCCTGAGTTCGGTTAACATCGATTCGCGCCGTAGTTCCTCGGTCTTGGCATTGAAGACGATGCGTTCTAAGTGCCCTGTGCCAGGGATTCCGCCCTCACGGAGGGACCCCACGAAGACATTACCCTTCCATGCTGGGAATTCGTCGCCGGTATAGACAGCCATGCCCGCAGCGGCAATAGCGGGTAGCCAAACGACCAATGGCGTTTCCATGCCTTCACGGGTCGGTTCGTAGAGGCGTGCCCCGGAATAGTCTCGGCCAAAGCTCACGACCGGCCATCCGTAGTTCCGGCCTGCCAAGACGAGGTTGATCTCATCACCACCATTGGGACCGTTTTCGTGTTGCCAAAGTTCTCCGGTCTCGGGATGCAGGATCAACCCCAGCGTATTGCGATGTCCGAAGGTATAGATTTCCGGTCGATGGCCATCGTGGTTCACGAACGGATTGTCGTTCGGCACAGAGCCATCGTCGTTGAGGCGCAAAACTTTACCGCGCAGGCTCATGGGGTTTTGCGAAACGGTGGTGACCCTGCCTCCGGTCGACATGTAAACTTTGCCATCGCGTCCGAAGACGACACGGCCATTGAGGCCAGAATTCCCTTCGTACGCCTCAGTAACGAGTAGGTCTCTGACGTCGGTAAGTGCTCCAGCTTCGAGTCGTCCCCGTGCGAGGGCGGGTGCGCCTTTCCCGCCACCGACGGGTTTGGTGTACGTGAGGTAGACGAGGCGATTGTCGGCAAACTGGGGATGGAGAGCGACATCCATGAGTCCGCCGTTGCCGTCTGTTCTGACCGTCGGGACACCGGAGATCACGTGTGGGTCAAGCACTCCGTTGCGAACGATGCGGAGACGACCTGGTCGCTCGGTGACCAGCATGTCGCTGTTCGGCAGGAATGCGATCGCCCATGGATGCGAAAGCTCTTTAGTCACGACACTTACACGGATTTTGTGCTGCTCGGCAGTGTCGAATACCCAGGGTCCTTCACCTAATGGTGGTACGGGTACACCGATAGCGGGTTGTTCCTGCGCATAGCTGTCCTGAGATATTGAGAACAGGAAAACTGCTGCCACAAGAAGCGAAAACCTAAAGCTCATACGAACCTCCCACGCGAAACAGACCAAGACCACAATCCGCCGCCACTTTTACCGTACTCGTCTGGGGTCGTACCGAATTAAACTGTTCCAGCTAACCGGAATCATATTTCATAACCCATCACATCTCCGTACACTGATCATGATTCAGACTTTAAATTAGTGAATAGGCTGGTTGGAAGAAATGGCGCGAATTCTGAATCTTCGAATTGAACGACCTGTTGCCGGTGGCGCTATGCTCGCTCATCACGGTGGGCGGGTCGTGCTCGTAGATGGTGCCATTCCAGGTGAACGAGTACACGCACGCGTTGATCGAGAGCGCAGAGACGTACTTTTTGCGACGGTTATTGGCGTTACCGAACCGGATCCTGATCGACGTTCTTTAGAGAGTGATCCAGCTTGCGGAGGTCAAGCGTATCTCCATATTCAGTACGACCGACAGCGGCAGTTAAAGTCCCAGATGATTGGGGACGCACTCAGGAGAATGACGAAGCTTGATGCGGTGGCAGTACCTGTTGCGTCGTCGCGAGAGCACGGGTACCGAATGAGGTCTCGACTCCACGCTGGCTCATCAGGGCTCGGATTTCTTCGCGGTGGCACGCACAAACTGTGTAATGCGGCACGTACGGGACAGTTGCTTCCAGAAACAAACCGAGTTGTTTCGAAGATTGGACGGCGACTAAGTCGATCTAAGTACAAGTCAGTGGCCTACGTAGACCTTGCCGAAAGCGTAAATGCTGAGATGCGGGTAATGAATTTTCATTTAAAAGTGTCTTCCGCATCGAAATTAATTTCTGGATGGACAACGGATTGCGGACTGACTGGGGTGACATGCTCAAGACCTGGGAGTGCTGAGATAACAGTTGTTTCCGGTCGACCGACTATCTGCGATCCCATCGGGTCGCTGGTTCACGGCGATGCGGCATGTCATGGATTGATTGGAAGGCATGCTCGCTCGTTTTTTCAGGGTAACCGCTACTTGCTGTCCACGTTAGTAGCGGCAGTCTGTCGACGCGTCACTAGTGGTCCTGTTCTCGATCTTTATGCTGGTGTTGGTTTATTTTCCGTTGCACTGGCTAGTTTGGGTGTTGAAGAAATTACGGCGGTAGAGCGAGACGTGTCAGCCCGGAGGGACCTTGTCGCGAACGCGAGCGGCACACGTATTGAAGTAATTGGAACTTCAGTGGAGCAGTTTCTGGCGGGGAGTTCTAAATTGATTTCAGGAACGGTTATCGTTGATCCTCCGAGAGCAGGCTTGGGTCGGACGGTTCTCGAACTGCTTGTACAAAGACAAGTTACTTCGATTGTCTATGTGTCTTGTGATGTGGCGACGTTTGCACGTGACCTTCAACGGTTTGGCGAGGCTGGATATACAGTCGAGGATATTGAGGCGTTCGATATGTTTCCCAATTCGGCACACGTTGAGTTGATGGCAAGCCTCCGGGGCTGATTTTGCGTATTTCGAGTTTCGGTGCAGGCTACCGTCTGTGGTTGGTTCTGGCGAGCCGATTGAGCAGATGGGTCTTTAACTCTCTGATGCCGTCTCCGGTTTTAGCCGAGACCGACCAGCCACCGTGCACTTCGCCCGTTTCCGCGTCACATCGATCCGTCTTATTGAAGACGGGCAAAATGTGACTCGAGTCGACTTCGAGGTCTGCCAGCACTGTTTTTCCTATATCCATGTGTTCGTGCCACCGCGGGTGATTTCTATCAACGACATGAAGGACGAGATCTGCTTGGCTGATCTCTTCGAGCGTGCTGCGAAATGAATCCACTAAATGATGCGGAAGCTTACGAATGAAACCGACAGTGTCCACGAAGATGGCCGTTGTCGTTCCTCCCAGAGAACCTTTGCGAAGCCTCGAGTCGAGGGTGGCGAATAACTTATCCTCGGCCCGAACACTGGCACGAGTAAAGCGGTTGAAGAGAGTCGATTTTCCGGCGTTGGTGTAGCCGGCCAGGGCAATGACGGGCGCGCCACGCCGTCCTCGACGATGCAGTGCCCGCGTCTTTTTGATCTTGGAGAGCTCTCGCTTTAACTGTTTAATTCGAGTCCGCAGCATGCGGCGGTCGACCTCAAGCTGGGTTTCGCCCTCTCCGCCTCGCACGCCAATACCGCCGACTTGCCGAGACAAGTGGGTCCAGCGCCGAGTCAAGCGTGGCAGCTGATACATGAGTTGCGCCAACTCGACCTGGGTACGAGCTTCGCGCGTTCGCGCTCGTCTGACGAAAAGGTCGAGGATCAAGGCGCTGCGGTCGATGACTGCACAACCGATGACTTTTTCTAGGTTCCGAACTTGATTTGGCGTTAGATTGTCATCGAAGATCACGACGTCAGCACCCAACTCATCTGCTGTACGCGCGATCTCACTGACCTTGCCACGGCCGATGAGTGTTCTCCCGTCCGGTTCTTTTCGATATTGCAGACTTCTTCCAACCACGACGCTCCCAGTGCTTCTGGTGAGTTCCGCCAGTTCGTCGAGGTTTTCGTTGACGACGAATCCCGGCTGCGCTGGTAGCGCAAGGCCCATGAGGAAGGCGCGTGATGGGGACTGTGAGGTTCGTTCTTGCAAGTTGCTATCCGAGTTAGTCGTTGGAATTAAAAATCAACCGCAACAATGGGTGTTCTTTTCAAGAAGTTGACGAATATAACAGGTCGTGAACAAAAGGGACGTTTCCAAGAGGGACTGTATTGATGTGGAATGTAAAACTGCAGGCTGGAGCTGGCCACGACCTCAACGTGGGCAGTGACTTTTTGGGGCTACAGAATATGGAGCCTATATGATCGTGATACACCATGACGGATACCGATGAAAGAAATGAGCAGGATCAAGTCAGTGCACTGGCTCGTAGCATTCTGAAACATGTTCAAGTCGAAAGCCAGAGCAACATACCACTGGCCGCAGCAGCCTGTGGAAGTGTCGCGATGTATCTGCTGGCTATCAGCATTGTTGACGAGGAAGAACAAGCACGCTTTTTTGGAGGCTTACGCAATGAGCTAACCGCCTTTAATAAGCAGCGCGACGCGAACCCCCCAGGTAGCTAACCGAGCAAATGCGGTACATAAAACCGCGACCGCGGCGAGACTATCGGCTCCTTGGACCGTGGGCATCTACAGAGAGCCTATTGTCCTGTTTGTCGTTCGATCTGCGTGAAGGGGGCATGCTAAGCGGGGGCAGTGATAGACCGCGCCCGGGTTCTCTTTTTCTGTTGCGATTTCTTTCTATTGGGCTTTGAGGTGTGTTTCGCGCCTTCTCTAGAGGCTGCAGATTTTTTTGATCTATGCAACTGTTGCCGTGACCGGGATCCTCGTGAGGCGGGCGACTTTCGACTCGGTTTTAATTTTGAAGCCTCGGCTGTAACAGTAAATCCGTCAACCGGTTCCCGTTTGATTGATGTTCCAATAAGTCGCTCGATAGCAGCCAATTTTCTATATTCCTGAGGTGCTACGAGAGAGATCGCAGTGCCGCTGGCACCGGCCCTGGCTGTGCGACCAATCCGATGTACGTAGTCTTCAGCTGCTTCAGGCAACTCAAAGTTCACGACGTGGCTAATGCCTTCCACATCAAGGCCGCGGGCAGCGATATCTGTGGCAATGAGGATGTCAAACTTCCCGCTTCGAAAATGTGCCAGAGCGCGCGTTCTGGCATTCTGACTTTTGTTGCTGTGGATTGCTGTGGCCGCATGGCCTGATTTTTCCAATACGCGAGCCAATTGATTTGCTCGGGCTTTAGTGCGAGTAAACACCAAGGTATGGTGCATGTTGCTGTTCTGGAGAATGGTTTTAAGTAAGTCTTTCTTCTGTTCCGTTTGCACGGGATGAATGACCTGCGTGACTTTGTTGACTGGTGTGGCCCTGCGAGCCACTTCGATCATCACGGGGTCCCGGCTGGTACGCCGTATCAAGGCTTCGATGTCATCGGGCATTGTTGCGGAAAAGAATAGGTTCTGACGGCTCTTGGGTAAGACAGAAAGGATGCGACGGACATCAGGTAGAAACCCCATATCAAGCATTCGATCGGCTTCGTCTAGAACGACGGTGCGGATGTGGCTGAGAGGTGCTTGTTTTCGGCTGACATGATCGAGCAGCCGTCCAGGCGTTGCAATCAATAGGTCCAAGTTTCCGGCCAGTTTCCGTTTTTGTGGTTCCATTTTGACACCCCCGAAAACAACGCCGCTCCGAAGGTTTAGATGTTTTCCATAACGCTTGGCCATGTCGCCAATCTGCGCAGCTAGCTCTCGGGTTGGTGTGATTACCAGTGCCCGAGGGCCACGAGACGGTTTTCCGACAAGCAATTGCTGAAGGATGGGCAATAGGAATGCGGCAGTTTTTCCAGTGCCAGTTTGAGCGGATGCGATTAGATCTTGGCCTTTAAGAACTATAGGAATCGCTTTTTCTTGAATGGACGTGGGGTTGGCGTATCCCTCGACCGCTCGCACTATTTCAGGGCGCAAGCCAAGTTCAGTGAAATTCATACGGATTTGTACTCCAGTCCTCGCTCATCCGCGCAAGGACATCCACGCCTACTGGTTCACATGAACTGCAGGCGTTACGTCGAAAAACAGTTAATAGGTGAGGCCCGTTTTTTTCGGTCGAGCAAAACCCAGTGATTTTAACCGGGGCTTCTTGGTGGGAGAAAACCTGGTTGCTATTTCAATCACCAAGGCTAACACGTTGCACTTTGTGAGGAAAGTGGCGACCCAAATGGGTTCGACCGGAAATCAGGTCACGACATATTATTTGTGGTGGTACGCAAGTGGGCAATTGACACCGGATCGGTTGTCACCGTGAGGTGATGCGACGGAGCGTCCGTGCTGTTTCCGGTGCTCGCTGGATATGCTTGGCCGTCGTCAGATCCTCTTGCAGCCGTGATAATCCATCGACCGTGTCAATGTCGTACCACGAGGCCACTTCAGACACGGTCAAACCAGTGCGTTCCGCGGCGTGAATCGTATCTTCAAGTGCGGAAGCCGTACTCCATCGTATGTTTGTGAATAGATCCGGGACTGGGTCGTGTCCTCGTGGCGCCGTCAGTCCCATGAGGTAGTAGCCACCATCCTCGGAAGGTCCAAGAACGACTAGGGAGTCGTTGACCTTTGACAGTGCGTCTTCGATGTGCTGAACAGGCAACGTTGGCAGATCAGAGCCGATCACGAGGACTGTCGAGTAGCCAGCGTCAAATAGATCTTCGAATACTCCACATTGCCGTGTTCCAAGGTCATTGCCACGTTGAGCGAGAAGGTCAGATGGACTCAGGTCTAGCGTTTCGAATCCGTCCGTTCCTCCATCCGGGGCATACGCCACGTGAACCGTTACGTTGGCAATGCTCCGACAGGCTGTCAGTGTATCGAGAAGAAACCCTCTGTATAGGTCGCGCCGGTCGGCTTCTTCAGGTATGCCGTGACGGAGGCGACTCTTTGGGGCGTAGCGCCCGTTCGGATCACGGGCCATTATGGCAATTGCAGCCTGATTCGACATTTATTTGAATGGAGTAAGTGAGAGACCACGACGAATGAGTGCGACAACGCCAACACTCGTCCAGACAAGCATCCGGCCCTTTCGTGCGATGGCCATCGTGACGCCAACCGTCGCGCCGAATGCTAGGAGGTCACTGAAGAAGGCCGTTCCGGCTTCGTCAACGCCGATTCGCATCGGGACAAATTTGAATGCCACGTTTATGAACCGGTTCACTGCTTCAAGTACAAAGGCGTCGAGTACGGTTGGTGGTTGGTCGGAGATGAGCCACAACACGAGAAAAATTTCGGCCATCGCAAGTACATGGAACGCGAGATGCAGCGCAGCGACAGGGACGATGCGTGGCCAGTCTTTTGGATAATCACGGTGGACGCGCTGTTCGATATCAAGAACGGATCGTTCGACGCGCGCTACAAATGTTGAGGCAATCGGAAGACGTGCCAGAGTCTGCAGGATCTTGCTTGCAAGCGGGATGCGGTTCCACAGGAGCCAGTGTAAGCCGACCACCAGCATAGCAAAGGTCACGATTGGTACCGCTGTCACAAGGCCTTCGATTGCAGGTGGGCTGACGAGCACAAAGAGTGTCGTCCCTCCGGCTGCAATCACGACGACGACTGACAATGTGTAGAACAATGTTTCAACGGCAAGTGCTGGCATGGTGTCACTGAGCGGCGCTCGATCTTTTAGGTAGAGTGCCTTGACGGGTTCGCCCAGCGCGATGCTCAGTGGAGTGAGATTTCCAAGTGCATCTCCAGCCAGCGAGGCCGCCACAATCTCCCGGAGCCCGAGTCCATGTCCTGGAGGCATACAGCGAAGCCACGCGGCGGCACGGAGGATAAACCGTGCACCTGAGAGCAGCAGGATCCCCAAGAATCCCCACCCGATACGGACGATGCCCGCCGTTACGTCTTCGAGCCCAACACGGTTGACAAAGAAGGCAAATAAGGCGAATCCACCAATCGCGGTCAGTTTTCCTAAGAGGCTGGGTTGCTGACGCGGTGGCGGGTTAGGCAAAGCGTTCATCAATGTGCGGCCGATCCGATTGGGACAGGCAGACGAAGCACTGACATAATCATGGGATGTCGTCGCTGTCGATTCAGTTACCTGTCGCCATCATTTTACTTGGCGGTGGGCTCGTTGCGACGTTTTCTGGGTACCGCCTGTTTCGGGCGTTACTGGTGTTGTACGGATTTATCGGCGGTGTGGTGGTCGCCTCATTACTCGTTGATGGGCTGGAGACATGGATGGCGATCGGGGCCACGCTTGTCGGCGGTCTGTTGGGTGCGGCCCTTGTGCGTATTGTTTGGGTTGCTGGCGTCGCGTTGATTGGGGCTAGTTTGGCCGTGTTTGCACTGCATTTGCTTATTGATGGAGACCCGAATGTATGGCTGGTCGTTGCGACCAGCATCGGTGGGGCCGTGGTTTCGGTGAAGGCGCGACAACACGTGTTGATTGCTGGAACAGCATTTGGCGGAAGCTGGACGGCGATCGTAGGCGGGATGGCACTTTTTCAGCAACGAGCCGCACTTGCGGTGACGGCTGGCGATTTGTCGCAACTATTTCCGATGGCACCGCTGGCGGATCAGAGGGTCTTCGCTGTTGCGTGGCTCGTGGTTGGCGTGCTCGGTCTTATTGTGCAGAACAAAGGCGGCGGTGGGCCGGTACGACAGCATGCTCAGAAGCACCAGAAATGATACGATTTCTGGCTGTGTTCCTCAGTAGCTCAATTGGCAGAGCATTCGGCTGTTAACCGAAGGGTTGTTGGTTCGAGTCCAACCTGAGGAGCCAATCCTAACTCCAGGCATTTGACGCGGAATCGCTCGCTATCCTGTCTCGACCAAACATGACACGTGTTCTTTTCGTGCGGGTCTCTAATGCCAGACAAGAGAGGACCCATGAGTTCTAGTGTGGCACCTCTGCGGACAGAGAGGACAACCGGTTCGCAATTGGCTCGTAAGGTTGGCGCCGAGTTCGTTGGCACGTTTGGCCTTGTCTTCCTGGGATGCGGTGCAGTGATGGTCGATGCTGTTTCAGGTGGACGAGTGACTCACGTTGGGGTTGCGTTGACATTCGGCCTCACCGTGATGGCGATGATATACGCGATTGGTCATATTTCCGGAGCGCATCTAAATCCGGCCGTCACCGTGGCGTTTGCGCTGACGAAGCGTTTTTCGTGGCGTCAGGTGCCGTTTTATGTGGTGGGTCAACTGGCTGCGGCGGTGGCGGCGAGCTTACTCCTGTTGAACATTCTGGGTCCCGTTGCCGCCCTCGGTTCGACTACGCCTTCGGGGAGCTTGATGCAATCGCTCTTGTTGGAGAGCGTTCTAACCTTTTTCTTGATGTTTGTTATTGCGGCAGTCGCGACCGACGGGCGAGCGGTAGGTGATATGGCGGGGTGGGCGATTGGCGGTACCGTGGCACTCGCGGCCATCTTCGGTGGGCCGGTGTCTGGTGCGTCCATGAACCCGGCACGGTCACTGGGTCCTGCTTTGGTTGCTGGTCAGATGGACCAAGTGTGGATTTATATTGTTGGGCCGCTTGCCGGAGCTATCGCGGGTGCCTGTGTGTATCAGGTGTTGCGGTGTGGCGGTGACGAAAAAACTGCCGGCGGATGCTGTTAGATCGTTCGCTGCTAAGGACCGTAGGTGAATTCAAGGATTGCACCTGGGTTAGCCAGTTCGCGCGTTGACACTCCAGCGTCGTCTCGCGTCGGCCCCACATTGTCGGTGACAAGATAGAAAGCTTTTCCATCCGGTCGAATTGCAATGTCGCGGTACCGGTTTGTGGACTTGAAGATCAGTGTCGGCATTCCGATGACCTGGTCATGCGTTGAGTTGAGTGCAACGCGATACACGCCACCTCTTGTGAGGCTGGCGAGTAACAGCGAGTCTGACCATCCCGGCACGCCATTTATATTGCTGTAAATGTCGAGACCGGACGCAGCAACCGTGGCGGCGCCATTGGCGCCGAAGTTGTAGTCGTTGCTGACGGAAAAGAACGTGGAGAGCGGTGGGCGAAAGTCGGGATGCTGCCATGCCGTTTCCTGTTGACTGGGAACAGAGTCCGGTGGCTGCCGGACATTGGGTAAATCTTGGCATGCGGTTGGTGCAGATTCTGACCAATTTGCGTATACGTAGGCTTGATTATCTTGATGTCCGGCAATATTTGGCCATCCATAACTTCTTCCGGCTTCAATGCGATTGATTTCATCATCGGTGCTCGGGCCGTGCTCGGCTTCAAAGAGTTGCCCCTCGGCGTCGAAGACAAGTCCCTGTGGATTACGGTGTCCGTAGCTATAGACGTGGCTTCGAACTCCATTGATTGTCGGGTTGTCGTCAGGAATCGAGCCATCAAGATTGAGTCGCAGGATTTTCCCCTGATATTTCGTCCAATCTGATCGGGAAATTTCATTTGCGGATGGGAGCACTTGAGCCAGAATTGGATTGCAGCGATTCCGTTGCCAGTTGCCGCCTTGATCGCCGATTGAAAAATAGAGTTTTTGGTCAGGCCCGAAGATCAGGCGTCCTCCCAGGTGGTCATCGTGTGCAGGAAGTTCGGTGATGAGGTCGATCGGAGAACCGAGCGTCTTCTGTGTCGCATCATAGGTATACCGTTGGATTTTTGCGCGGACATCAATGCCATCACCACGGTCAGTGTCATAGTTCCATCCTACGTACACGAAATCCTGGTCGGTTCCGCGGAGTAAGTTGGGATGGAGGGCCATGCCCAGAACGCCATCTTGGAGAACGGCTTGATAGGCATCAGGAAACTCGGCGGCAACGATTTGAGAACCATCGTCAGGATTGACACGGAGAATGCGCTTGCCGACGCGCTCGGTCACCCAGAGGTGATCGTCTGGTCCCCAGATAATTTCCCAGGGGAAGTTGAGTTCCGATGTAACCACGCGCGTCGTGAACGTCGGTGTGTCGGTGATTGCGACAGGTTCCTGTGCCGGAACTTGACCAGCATTCGATAAACATACGATCCCGAGAGCAACCGCTGTTGTACTTCGCACCATCATGAAGTTCTCCTGTTATCGATAGGCCAAGTCGGTTCTGACTGAGCGAGACCTGGTAGCAACGTTGCGACAAATAGACAGTGTCGCTGTCCAGCTTTCTTCAGCGCCATATCGAAACGATAATACTCAAACGCAAGTATTTATAATGCGGTAGTCTGGATGCCATTGGTGAAACTTTCTTTTGATAAATCGGTGTCAGTGATGCGATGCAAGCATCCTCTGCAGTTTTCAATTCTGACAGCGCTGCTAGCGACAGTGCTGATGAGCAGTCATCTCGGGGCGCAGTCGGCGCTGTATTCGATTGTTGTTGAGAGTCCGACCATGGCTAGTGGTGAGACGATGTCCCGCGAGCACACTCCGGACGGCAGAAATCTCTCTCCCCCATTAACGTGGGCGAATCTCCCGGAAGGGACTCGAGAGATTGCAGTGATTTGCGCGGATTTCGGTGCTGGGAATCCTCCTCCGTGGGTTCACTGGATTATCTACGGCATTCCGGCGACAGCGCCCGGATTGCCGGAAGGGTTACCGATTCAACCCGGGCAAGTGATGCCTGATGACATTGCAGGAGCGATTCAGGGTCATAACGGATGGCGGAGACCCTATTACCGAGGCCCGGCACCACCGCTGGGCACGCCCCATTTGTACCACTTTACGGTGTACGCCCTCGATGAGGAGCTTGGTCTTGGACCTCGTTTGACCCGAGAGGACCTTCTTGAAGCGATGGAAGGTCATATCATCGGTCGAGGGGAATTGGTGCCAGTGTATGAACGATTTGGTTCGCCGGAGTAACGCACGTGGTGAAAAGAAGGGTGAGATAAGTCATGGCCGGTGATCGCACGAAAAGTAAAGAGCAAACAGCTGGAATGACGCGGCGAGAGTTGTTACGCAGCGCCGGGGTTAGTGTGGCGGTTGGCGCGTCGACGTTGGGTGTTGTGACGTCGTATGCCAAGACCGCGCAGCAATCCGGGAATTCGGCGGGGTCCGAGGAAGCGTACGAACAGCTAACAACAGAAGAAGGCCAATTACTGGAAGTTATAGCCGACCACCTGATTCCATCGGATGACAGTGGTCCTGGCGCACTAGACGCAAAGGCCGTTCGGTATATTGATCGAGCGTTGGGTGGGGTTCTGTCAGATTCGCTGGAAGCCTATCGCGCGGGTCTTGCAGCGTTTCAACGCTACTGCCGTTCTTCGCGAGGGGGTGATTTTATGGAGTTGCCTCATAACGATCGGATTTCCGCGTTGATCGACGTAGAGACTGGCGCAGCCACTGGAGCGGGTGCCGGTTTTGTGGGTAGTTCTGCCGCGTTTTTCAGTATGGTTCGCGGGCATGTACTTCAGGGGACGTTTGGTGATCCCTACTATGGCGGTAATGAAAATTTCGTTGGGTGGGACCTGATTGGCTATCCCGGCGTTCGGACAGCGGTGACTGAGAACGATCAGCGGCGACTGGAAGCTGGAGAATTGCGTCCGTATCGTCGGTCCGCTTACGGCTGGGAGGAGTTTGAGAAAGCTACGGTGAGCGCCGCGAAAAAAGGACTGAGCCATGCCGACTAGATTGCCGGGTACTGACGTTGTGATCGTCGGGCTTGGTGCGGCTGGCGGCGTTGCGGCGCTTCCATTGGCTGAGTCTGGACTTTCTGTGGTCGGGTTGGAAGCTGGCAGTCGTCTCACACGAAAAGACTTTGCGCCGGATGAAATTCGCAACAATGTGCGGGCTTGGCCGTTTACTGTGCAGAAGGCCCAACGTGAAATTCCGACGGTGCGCCCGAACCGATTAACGCCGTCTACTCAAGGGACTATTCACCCAATGATGAATGGTGTCGGTGGCACGTCACTTCATTACTGGGCGCAGAGTTGGCGGCTGAACCCATGGGATTTCAAGGTTGTCAGTGAAATACGACGACGATACGGGGTCTCAAAAATCCCAGAAGGATCAACTGTCGAAGACTGGCCGTTCGGCTATGAGGAACTGGAGCCGTACTACGACCGTGTAGAACGAGAGATCGGGGTATCCGGACAGGCAGGGAACGTCAACGGAACAATTGACAGGCGCGGAAATCCGTTTGAGGGTGCACGGTCCGATGCCTATCCGATGGAGCCACTTCGCTGGACGGGTTTCATTGAACAAATGGCGGATGCTGCACAGAATTTGGGCTGGGACCCGTTTCCTGGTCCTGCCGCTGTGAACACGCGGACCTACCAGAATCGATCATCGTGTATGTACCACGGGTTTTGTAACCGTGGCGGCTGTCACGTTGACGCGAAGAATTCGACGGCCGTAACGACGATTCCCAGAGCTGAAGCGACGGGAAATCTCCAAGTGGTGTCACATGCACATGTGACAACCATAGATGTTGACCGGAACGGGCGAGTTACAGGGGTCACCTATCTGCAGGGTGGCGAGGAATTTTTCCAGCCAACCAAGTTTGTATTGTTGGCAAGTTACACGTACGAGAATGTGCGCCTCTTGTTGCGTTCAACATCCAGGTCTTACCCGATCGGCTTGTCCAATAATCACGCACAGGTCGGACGGCATTATTTCAGTCACCATCAGGGGGCGTCGGTATCTGCGTTATTTCCATTTGATTTGAACTCTTGGTACGGACTACCGGCTCAGGGCGTCGCCGTTGATAACTGGGCGGACGATAATTTTGACCATGCCGACCTTGATTTTGTTGGCGGTGGCAATCTTTGGGTGTATTCCGATCGTCGCCCGATTGGTGCGGCTGGCATGAATACATTCGGATTGGTTCCGAACTGGGGATCAGCCTGGAAAGCTTTTGTCGCGGAAAATGCAGACCGGTCAAATACCTCGTACATCCAGAAAACCACATTACCGTATGAGTCGAACTATTTGGACCTTGACCCCGTAGTTAAGGACCCTTTCGGCCATCCGGTGATTCGAATTACAGCTGAGTACAAGGAAAACGAACTGGCGGTTGCTGAGTTCATGCAAGAGAAAATGGAGCAGTGGTACCGAGAGGCTGGGGCGACCGAAATCGTACGAGGTGGGCTTGGTCGCACGATGGGTGTATCGACTCATGCCTATGGCGGGACACGCATGGGGGATAATGCTGAGACAAATGTTGTGAATCGTTTTGGTGTATCTCATGAAGTGCCTAACCTTGGGATTGCAGGCGCCTCCGTGATGGGAACTAGCGGTGCACGCAATCCAACATTGACGGCGCAGGCGCTGTCCTGGCGAACGGCTCAGCATATTGTTGACCAGTGGTCGACGCTAGCGGACTAGCTGTTACTGCGGTAGATATGAGTCGGGTGACCGGTCTGTTGTACCCAGCTACGAGGCAGTCAAGGTGCCGCTTGTGGCTGACTGAAAATGGGGCGATGTTCGACCCAGTCCTGCCGTACGTGTTGTCTGATAGTCCGAAAGAACGCACGTAGGTCAAGCTCTAAATCAATCTGCGTTGGCGCCCACAAATTGTCCGCGATTCGGTCGAAATCCATCTGGCCAGTTGCATGGCGGAGTGTGGCGACTAAGCCCCAGAAATATTTGAATGGTTCCTGCATTTCAAATGCGACTCGTGCGACACCATAATCATCTTGCGTGATCCACAAAGAGCCCGTGGATCGGTTGAGGGCCTTATCCATTCGCCGCCGGTCTGGGAGTTTCCCCTCACGAGGTGTGAACCCAAGTACCCAGCAGTTGTGTCCTCGTAGTGATTCTGTTCTGACGAGCCGTGTGTCATACCGGTCCATCAGTTCGTGGTCGAACCCGATATCCATCTCGTTGGGTTCATAGGTCTCACCACGCGCCCGGTGTTCTCGAGCTTTTCGAACGAAGTCCGTCTTTCTTTTGTGTTGCTCGCGTAGCGCGTTTTCATCGAGCGTTTCACCGTCACGTTCGATTAGTTCTGCGTAGAGTAGTTCTTCAAGAGGATAGTGATGCAACTTGGCTGTTTTCGTTTCCGTTACAACACCCTCGTCGTCGAGTCTTTCGGCCGTCGACTCCACGAAGTATTCAAACGTGAGTTCAAGACCCTCTTCTTCTTGTACGGCAGCGCGTTCTAGCGCGCGCGCGAGAATGTCTTCCGCCGATAGGTTGGCAGCGTTATTTGGGACACCAGAGACCTGTGCATGAATGAGTGGTGTTGTGCCAAGTAATAATGTCGCACTACCTAGCAGGGACAACAGTGAACGTGTCATCATTCGTATCTACCAACTGTAAGCTCTCACGGAAATTCATGCCACCGACGCAGTCAAATCTTCAGGCAGACGAGAACGCGTTCCACGGATATGCACTGCTGGTTCGAAGCGTGATTGGTGGAGCGTTGATGGGATTGGCCAACCTCGTTCCGGGTATTTCAGGGGGCACGATGCTGCTCGCTGTCGGTGTATACCCGCAATTTATTAGTGGCGTTGCTGAAGTCTCAATGTTTTCATTTCGGCCGCGCGTGATCCTGATGCTCGGGACGGTCGTTGCGGCCGCAGTTGTTGCCATTGTTGGATTTGCTCGGCTGATTGCGATGGCCCTCGATCAGTTTGAGTGGGGTATGTACAGCTTGTTTATTGGTCTGACCTTGGGGGGGATTCCCCTCATATGGCGCACGTTGAGGCCGGCTGACCGTGTGTCGATGAGTAGCGCTTTCGTCGCAGTGGTGCTGATGGCACTGTTGGCAACTCTTGATTCTGATCGCCTCGGTGGTTCTGGGGAACCGAGTGTTGCAAGTTACATCATGCTTATCGTCGCAGGTTGTTCTGGTGGGGCAGCGATGATCTTGCCGGGTTTGTCTGGTGCCTATCTCTTACTCATTTTGGGTCAGTACCGCACTATCGTTGATGCTGTTGCGTTTACCGGGGACGCTGTCCGTGCCGGCACGTGGGCGCTCGCGTTTCAGTCCTTCCATGTTTTGATCCCGGTGGGTCTCGGTGTCGTGGTCGGAGTTGTGGGTGTGAGTAATTTAATGAAAATGCTCCTTGCGAACTACCAACGCGCGACACTCGGATTTTTGCTGGGACTACTTGTTGGGGCTGTGATTGGGTTGTGGCCGTTTACGCAGTCGGTTCTGCCACAGCTTGGTGACGTTGTGCGCGGCGTGGAACTCCTCACGCCTGACATGGTTGAGGCCGTAGACCCTCGGTACTATCGGCGTGTAGCTGTGGTTCCATCACTTTGGCAGTTGAGTGTTGGTGTTGGTTTGGCGCTGGTTGGGTTTGGGGTGTCGTGGGGTATTTCTCGAGTAGGTGAGTAATTCGGTCGATGGCACGCCTAACAGTTGTGGTGATCGTTCCGTGTCGTGACGAGCAGGCATTTATTGGCGCCTGTCTTGAATCGCTCATGAAACAAACATATCCGGCTTCTCTGATTGAGATTGTCGTTGCTGATGGCAACAGCACAGACGGAACCCTCACAATCGTCGAGCAGTATAAGGCGCGTGATAACCGCATCCGCGTGGTACATAACACCAAGCGGTCGGCGGCATCTGGTCTTAACCGTGCGATTAGTTCGACAACGGCCCAGGTGGTTATCCGTGTTGATGCGCATTCTGTTGTGGAGGATGACTTTGTTGAGCAGAGTGTGAAGTTGTTACAAGACCATCCTGAAGCGTGGTGTGTTGGTGGTCCGATTGTGCATGTTGGTCAAGGCGCAATGGGACGCGCGGTTGCCATTGCGATGGCGCATCCCTTTGGTGTCGGAAATGCGAAGCACCGCTTTGCGAACTATGCAGGCTATGCAGAGGCGGCCGCCACGCCGGTATTCTGGCGGACAACCCTCGATCGACTTGGTATGTTCGACGAACAATTTGTCCGGAATGAAGATGACGACCTTAATCTGAGAATCTCGGAATATGGTGGCGTGACGTATGTATCTCCGGCGGTTCGCTATAAGTATTGGGTTCGAGAGCAACTAGGTGCATTATTTCGACAGTACCAACAGTATGGGTATTGGAAACTCGCCGTCGTGCGAAAGCACCGCCGGCCAGTTTCATTACGGATGTTTGCACCGTTACTGCTTGTACTCGCAACTGTGGCGAGCATAGCCAGTTGGATGATGGAACTACCCGCGATCGCTAGTGTTCTGGGTATACCACTTGTGATCTATGGCATTGCAATGGGGGTCGCTGTTCTATCTTCGGCGCGAGGTCAAACATTCGGAGGGCTAGTTCGATTGGCCGGGGCATTTGGAGCGATGCACCTTGGGTATGGCGTTGGTTTTGGATACGCGCTTATTCGTTGGTGTGTCGGGTTGTCAGACCATGTGCCAGCGGGCATGACGGCGTTAACGCGGTAACAAAGTTGTGACCGATCGGTATTCCCATTTCGATGCAGCGCACTTGTATACGCTTCAAAAGCGCGAATACCGAGTACTTCGAAGACTGCAACGTTTTGGTATGGCTGATCTTAAACCCCACAAGATTTTAGAAGTCGGTTGTGGAAATGGTTTCTGGCTTTCTGAATTTGTGAAGTGGGGAGCGGATCCCGCGAAGATTACGGGGATTGATATTGATCAAGAGCGTGTAGATGAAGCGAGAAAGCGGATGCCGGCTTCGGTGAATGTTGATTGTGCGAGTGGAGCGTCATTGCCGTATCCAGACGATAGCTTTGACATTGTGTTGCAATCGACCGTCTTTACGTCACTATTGGACCCGCACATGCGGCAGCAAGTGGCGTCGGAAATGCGAAGAGTGGTTTCTGGCCACGGCCTTATTCTTTGGTATGACTTTCATGTGAATAACCCCAAGAACCCTCGTGTTCGTCGAGTAGGACAACGTGAACTGCGGCAACTTTTTTCAGGGTGTGAGGTTTGTTTGGAGCGCATTACTCTTGCGCCTCCGCTTACGAGAGTTTTCGCGCCGTGGTCGCTTACGCTCTGTGCTTTTTTGGAAAGATTTCCTTTCTTGCGGACCCATTACCTCGCCACCATTCGTAAAATACGGTAGGTCTAATGTTCAGGCTCATGATTAAGCGAGGTTTTGACATAGTGGCTTCGATGGCTGGGCTGGTCAGTCTTGCACCAATGTTTGTCATTGTGGCTGTCGTGATCAAACTTGACTCTGCGGGGCCGGTATTTTTCCAGCAGGAACGTGTGGGGCGTGGACTCAACCCCTTTCGCATTATTAAGTTCAGAACCATGAGTTCTGAGACGATTGATCACACTCAGTCCCTTTCGGTTGTGCACGACACGCGGATTACACGGGTTGGTCATTGGTTGCGCAGGTTGAAGATTGATGAGTTTCCACAACTAGTGAATGTTTTAAAGGGAGACATGTCACTTGTTGGCCCTCGTCCAGAACTTCGGCGGTATGTCGAATTGCGGCGCCGTGATTATGAAATGATTTTGACTGTTCGACCCGGGATGACGGATCCAGCTTCTCTTGCATACCATGATGAGGCGCAACATCTCAGGTGCGCGATAGACCCAGAGAAGGAATACGTGGGGAAGATTCTTCCGGCGAAGATTCGACTGTCTCGGCAGTATGTCGCAGTATCAACTATTTTTGGAGATTCGATAATTCTTCTTCGAACGCTTTGCCTGTTAGGGCGCATGTGCACGACAAGAGAGAGGAAAGATGTCCGAGATGTATCGATCAGTGATTCCCTCGTTTCGTAGAGATATGCGGATTCCCGTCCATGCCCTTGTCGCGTTTTTGGTCACGGCTGTCACGTTGGGATTGGCCCACACAGGTCTTGCGCAAGATTCAGAGTTTGTGTTGCGTGGCACGATTCACGCTGGTGCCACGCAGATGGTTGCGAAGGACACGCGACTTGCAGTGGCTGATGCCCAGACACTCCGAATTTTCGATATCTCAGAACCCGAGATTCCGTCGATCATTAGTCAGTATGAGTTTGCTGACAACATACTTGGTCTGACTCTGAACAGAGATGTGGTCTACGTCGCGAATGGTCATGAAGGATTTCAAAGACTTGATGTGTCTAATCCTTCGGCACCGGTTGTCAGCGGAATTTCGCCTACCCGCGGGCAGGCTAATGCGATTGCCATTGTTGGGCCTCATGCATTCGTGGCAGACAATTCTGTTGGATTTGATGTTGTGCGCGTTATTGATGACGTCGCGCGAGTCGGTGAGTATTTAGCGGATGGTTTTCCTCGCAGTATTGCGGCGGCGGGTGATTTTGTTTTCCTCGTTGACCAGCCTGAAGGATTGATCGTTCTCGATATCACGACACCCGAAACCCCAGAACCTATTGGTCAACTGCCACTCGGTGGTACTCGCTCTCGTGTTTTCGTGCCGCAATGGCTCCCAGGTGCGCCAGTCCCTACGGTTATCTGTGTTGCGAGTGGGCGTGACGGTCTTCAAGTTGTGGATGTGTCGGACCCGACTGTTCCCACAATTGCGGCTCAAGTCCCAACCAGTGGTCAACCAAGGAGTGTTGTTCTTCGCGCACAGGAAGCGTTTGTTCTCAGTGAGACAACCCTGGAGGTTTTTGATCTGTCAGATCCAATGCAGCCGGTCCGAGTCGCGAGTCACAACGTAGGTACAAGTGCCGGTGCCATGGCAGTCAATGACGAATTGATATTTGTTGCTGTTGCCGACGAGATCCTGATCCTTGCGCGTTCCTAATCTATTGATTGGCGATGCGGTAGATCGCTTCACTTGTACGAATAATGAGGCTGTCGTTAAGGACGGCCGGCGTGGCCATCGTAAACTCGTCGAGCTCGTTTTCTCCGATCACTCGAAATTCAGGTCCTGCCTCGATCACGTAGGTTGTCCCACGTTCGCTTAATGCAAAAATCTTTCCGTTGTAGGCCCATGGAGATGCTGTAAACCCTTCTCCGACCGTGATCCGCTGTCGGCCATAGATTTCTTCTCCAGTACGTGCGTTGTGGGCTGTCAACATGCCGCGGTCGAGAAGTGTGTAGTAATAATCGCCGTACACCAGTGGCGATGGGTGATATGAGCCACCTTGATCAAGTGACCACACAACGTAGTTATTTGAAGAGGTGCCCTCAGCAAGAGAAATGTCGCCTGATGCTCCGGGACGGATTGCATAGACCGGTCTGAAAAAATCTCCAATGTACCCTGACTCAATGTAAAGCAAGCCGTGTGCGGTGATAGGAGTTGGAATCACGATTGACGACATACCAGACAATTCCCAAAGTAGGTTGCCGTCTAGGCCGTAGGAACGGACCTTATCGGTACCGAGGGTGACGATCTCTGTCCGTTGCTCGTGCTCCCAAATATATGGAGTAGCCCAATTTGAGCCTTCGTCTCGGTCGGTGCGCCATACCTCTGCGCCGGTTTCGCTACTTAGCGCGGCAATGTATGACTGTTCTTCGTTATCCACAACCATGTAGAGTCGGCCATCATGGATGACCGGAGACCCAGCCGTTCCCCAGCCGTTTCGTGTTTGTAACGCTGGTAAGTCACGCGACCAGAGGACAGTGCCTGATAAGTCGAGTGCGTAGATCCCGACATTCCCAAAAGTCACATACAACCGTTCGCCGTCTGTCACCGGCGTTTCTGAGGCAAAGGTATTTTTTACATGATGTGATGTCTGGGGTAAGCCAGAATGGATTTCTGTCGTCCAACGAGTGCTGCCGGTTTCCAGATCGAGCGCGTACACCACCCATTGGTGGATATCTCCTGGTACATCTCGTTCGCCTCCGCCATACCAACCGCCCTCTGGAAATTCCACGTTTCCATCACTCACGACGGTTGTGAACACAATGAGGTCATTCGTGATGACCGGCGAACTCCACCCTAGGCCAGGGATTTCTGTCCTCCATGCCACGTTGTTCGAGCGAGACCAGGTTTCGGGAAGTTCTTGGTTGTCTGCGACGACGCCACTTGCATCAGGGCCACGGAACTGTGGCCAGTCTTGGCCAACTGCACTACTCGGCAGAATCAGCATTTGTAAAAGTAAGATTCCGCCTGTAAAGAAACTGAATATTTCACGACTCCGCATGTTCATATCTCCAGAAATTATCTAATTGTTGTCTGTGATTTGACGCGCTTCATAGACTACACAGTCCCAGATCATAGAATTTTCGTGCGCTGAGCGTCGATCGCCATGTTGTTTTGCGCTGGTGTCGGGGTGTGGGAAGGCTTGTGTACTCTGATGCCATATGGGATGCTGAACTTTCTGAGTATGAGTCGCAGGCTTTATCCGGTAATGTCGCGAGGAGGAACCATGAGTGGACGGGTCACATCGAAACTAATCGGGGCAGTGGTGGCCCTTGTGATGGCGAGCTGCGCTCCTTCAGAAGAAAGCGTGACTGGGCTTCAGATCGATACCGATGACATCGGCGGTGTTGTTACAAGTTCGGCTGGTCCGGAAGCGGGTGTCTGGGTGATTGCTGAGACAACGGACCTGCCGACTCGCTTTATACGGATTGTTTCGACGGATGATGACGGACAGTATGTGCTCCCGGATTTACCTGAGGCGACGTACCAGGTGTTCGTGCGCGGTTATGGACTTGTCGATTCCGAACGAGTTACTGGAACACTAGGGCAGATGTTGAATCTTGACGCCATGGTCGCACCTGATGCAGTTGCGGCAGCACAGGTATATCCAGCCGCATGGTGGTTGTCGATGATGGAGCTTCCGGAGGGTGACCTGTCACACGAGGAACTTGGAAGCTCGGTGACCGGCTGCATGAATTGCCATCAGGTTGGGAATAAGGCAACTCGCGAGATCCTCCCCGGTATTTTGCGCGAGTCTGATTCACATTTTGATGCGTGGGACCAGCGTGTTCAGATGGGACCGATGGGTGCCGGCATGAATGGTATGTACCGTCGACTTGGACCGCAGCGAGAAATGTTTGCGGACTGGACGGATCGAATTGCATCAGGTGAAGCCCCAACACAGATACCCCCACGACCGACGGGGATTGAGAGAAATATCGTTGTGACGTTGTGGGATTGGGGGACTGAGACGGATGGCCGAACAGACAGCACACCGTCTGATGTACGTGACGCGACGGTGAACGCAAATGGTCTTATTTACGGCGTCGTTCAGCCGAGTGATCTCTTAGCGGTCTTGGATCCGGTTGAGCATCGCGCGACGAACATCACGATTCCGTCGAATGCGCCACCAATTCTGTCTGAGACACCGACTTCTCCTTATTACGGCGACGAGCCGATTTGGGCGCGGCGGTCAGATCCGAGAAGTGTTGCGATGGATGGGGCGGGAAAGGTTTGGCTCACTGGACGGGTGCGTGGAGCAGATGAGCAGCCCAGCTTTTGCACGGATAGTGAGAATGCATTCGCGGATTATTTTCCGATTGAGCGTGGCACGAGACAGGCGTTTCGGTATGACCCAGAAACGGAAGACTTTAGTGAAATCGACACATGTTTTTCAGCCGATCACAATCAGCTTGGTGAAGACGAACGGTTCTATTATGGATTTAGAGACGGCGTCGGGTGGATAGATGTTGAGATCTGGGAGGAGACTGAGGATGCTGAAGCGTCACAGGGTTGGTGTCCAACCGTCTTGGATACCAATGGTGATGGGGTAATTTCTCAAGGGTGGACTGAACCAGATGAATCGGTCGATCCAACGCTGGACCATCGAATAGCGTACGGGTGCTACTCACCTGCCTATAACAAGGCGGACGGAACCGTATGGTGTTCTGACAACGGGCGAGATGACAATACCTTGATGCGGCTTCACCTGGGTGACAACCCACCGGAGTCATGCGTCGCAGAGGTCTATATGCCTCCTCCGAGTATTCAAAATCCATCTCCGTATGGGAGTGGAGGTCTGCATATTACGAGTGACGGACTTGTTTGGCAGGATTGGCGTGGGAGTGGCCATTTCGCGTCATTTGACCGGAGTGTGTGTACCGTCACAAATGGACCTGAAGCGACAGGCCAAAGTTGTTCTGAAGGATGGTCGTTCTACCGGATGGACAAACCCACGTATGCAAATACGGAGATGCCCATCAATTCGGATGAGAGTTACCTGACACAGATTGACCACCATGATGTGTTGGGTTTCGGTCCAGAAACCCCCGTGTACGGGGTTGTGAATACTGATTCGCTAGAGGTATTCGTGCCGGAGACGCAGGAATTTGTCACATTGCGAGTGCCTTACCCGATGGGATTCTTTTCTCGGTCTTCGGTAGGCCGTATTGATGACCCGAGTACTGGATGGAAGGGAAAGGGGCTTTGGTCAAGCTACTCGAATTATGCGGCATGGCACCTTGAGGGTGGTCCCGGCACACTCCAGAAGTCCGTGAAGTTCCAGATACGCCCTGATCCACTGGCCAAATAGTCATTTAACGCTGAATATTTTGATAGCTATCGAAATGCATTGTCGGGTTTGGTAGTGGACGGTAGGATAGTTTTCTTCGTTCTAGGTGCTATAAACATCACCTTCTAAGTGAAGCATGAGAAAATTGACACGACAGTTACGCGGTGTTGTCTGCTGTGGGACGTTACAGGTGGCTGGAGCTGCTCTACTCGTTTGCACCACGGAATCTATGGTGTGGGCACAGGCATCTGAAGAGGTCACTCGTCCGCGGGCGTTGATAGAGCGCTATTGCTCATCATGCCACAATGACCGCCTTCAAACCGCTGGCCTGTCATTTGATCATTTGGATGGCATTAATCCCAGTGATGATGCCGAAGTGTGGGAGCGGATCATTTTGAAGCTCCGTAGTGGTGCAATGCCGCCACCGGGTCGCCCACGTCCTGATGTCGAGACCTATCACTCCGTAGCAAATCAGCTTGAAGCATCAATTGATCAGGCCGCCGTGTTAAGCCCGAACCCAGGTCGGACGAGTACAACACACCGACTAAACCGCACAGAGTATCGGAACGCTATCCGCGATCTGCTCGCGGTTGATATTGATGTCGATTTGTTACTGCCAGGTGATGAAACGTCTGATACTGGCTTTGACAATAACGCTGACGTGTTATCGATGACGACGTCTCAGCTTGAGCGCTACTTATCGGCTGCGCGGCATGTTTCCCGTTTAGCCGTCGGTGTCGCCCCGCTTGCGCCCCAGTTTGAGACCTTTGACGTTCCCTTATTGCTCGTACAGGACGATCGGCAAAGTGAGCACTTACCGCTGGGTTCACGCGGTGGACGATCCATCCGATACCACTTCCCGGTTGACGGCGAATACCTTTTCAAGATCGATCTTCGCACGAACTGGCAGGACTATATTCTCGGAATGGGAACCGAGCAGTTGCTCGACGTTCGTATCGACGGCGTGCTCGTGAAACGTTTTACGGTGGGTGGTGGAACAACAGCTAGGGCTGCGCCGGTCACCTTTACCATTGCTGAGAAGGGAGCAGCGGAGTGGGAAGAATATGTCCTCAATGCTGACGAGGATCTTGAAGTGCGTGTTCCCGTTGAGGCCGGTTCACGCTTAGTCGGTGTGTCGTTTGTCCGTGATCTCTGGGAGCCGGAGGGGATTCTCAAACCGCATCAAGTCGGAGAGGTACTATCAAACGACGAGGCGTATCATGGTAACGCTTCGGTGAGTTCGGTTTCCATTGCTGGCCCGTATGGAACGGGCGGAAGCGGAGAGTCGGCTAGCCGACGCGAAATTTTCAGCTGCCGACCGACTACTGTAAATATGGAACGGAACTGCGCGACAGCGATACTGTCACGTTTGGCGCGGCGAGCGTATCGTCGCCCCGCGAAAGATGATGACCTGTTGACGCTTCTCAGTTTTTTCGACCGTGGTCGTCAGAGCGGCGGTAGCTTTGATCGTGGTATTCAGCTTGCACTCGAGCGATTATTAGTTGACCCAGATTTCCTGCTTCGCATAGAGCGAGACCCCGATTCCGCCCAGCCTGAACGGTCTTATCAATTAAGCGACATGGAGGTTGTGTCTCGACTCTCGTTCTTTCTTTGGGGCAGCCTACCCGACGATTTGTTGCTCGATGTTGCAGAACAGGGAAACCTGACTGACCCTGGTCAACTCGAGGTTCAGGTACGTCGTATGCTCGACGATTCTCGGTCTCGATCACTTGTTGATGACTTTGCTGTCCAATGGCTCCACCTCCGTAACCTGGAAGACGTCAAAGGTGACCCCGTGCCGTTCCCGGATTTTGACGACAATTTGGTCGATGCGTTTCATGAAGAAACGACCCGGTTTTTGTTGAGTACGCTTAGGGAGGATCGAAGCATCCTTGAGCTACTGAATGCGGATTACACGTTCGTCAATGAGCGTCTCGCACGGCACTACGGGATTGAGGGAATCTATGGCAGTCGTTTCCGGAAAGTGACACTGCCGGATCGCGAGCAGCGCGGTGGTCTGCTTGGCCATGGGGGACTGTTGGCCATTTCGTCCTATCCAACTCGGACATCGCCGGTGCTGCGTGGGAAGTGGCTGCTTGATACGATCTTCGGGGCTCCAGCGCCAACGCCTCCCGCCGATGTGCCACCGTTACCTGAACGGGGAGAGGGTGGTATTACAACATCGGTACGTGACCGCCTTGAGCGTCACCGCCAGGCGCCGGCGTGTGCTGCTTGTCACGCCACAATCGATCCGCCTGGTTTTGCGCTCGAAAACTTCGATGGCCTTGGGGCCTGGCGCACCGTCGATGAATTTGGGAACCCAGTTGACGCTACCGCCACAATGCCAAATGGAATTAAGGTGCAGGGGATGGCCGGTTTGCGAACGCTCCTGCTCCAACACCCCGAGCAGTTTGCCGCAACTGTGACAGAAAAACTGTTGTCGTATGCCTTGGGTCGTGCGCTTGTTTACTACGATAAGCCGACCGTTCGCGCGATTGTGCGTGATGCGGCGGCCGATGACTATCGTTGGTCGGCGCTCGTTTTGGGAATTGTGAAGAGTCCAGCCTTTTTGACTCGAAATGCGGCGGCTGTTGCTGCAAACTGAGAGAGACGTTATGACAATCACTAAGAAATCGCTTCCACGGCGCACTGTTCTCCGAGGTCTCGGGGTGACAATAGGACTTCCTCTACTCGACGCGATGGTGCCGGCCATGACGGCGCTCGCGAAGACGGCAGCAAAGCCAATTCATCGTTTCCAGGCGGTCTATGTGCCGAACGGGATGGCAATGCCTTATTGGACGCCGGAGGCGGTCGGGAACCGCTTTGAGTTAACCCCGATCCTGGCGCCCCTCGATCGGTTCAGGGAACAAATGCTCGTCATTTCTGGACTTCGATCGTCGTGGAATTACGTACACGCTGGGGCCTCCGCGTCATTTCTTACTGGGACACCGCGCGGTGGTGAGAACGAGACCGACGTGCTTGCGAGCACGTCGATGGACCAGATCCTCGCTCGGGAGTTTGGAAAGACGACACAACTTGGTTCGCTCGAGGTCGCAATAGATAAGTTCGCCAATGCCGGGCAGTGCACGGCTGGTTTGAGTTGTGCCTATACGCAAACGATCTCGTGGCGGACGCCGACCACGCCGCTCCCGATGGAGAACAACCCACGTGCTGTTTTCGAGCGGTTATTTGGGGATAGTGGATCGGCCGACCCGGCGGTCCGGCGAGAGCGTCGTCAAGAGAAACAAAGCATTCTTGACTCGGTGACCAATAAGTTGACCGACCTTAAGATCGCGGTTGGAACGAGTGATCGCGCGAGGCTCGACGAATATACCGAAGCCGTCCGAGATGTTGAGAGGCGTATCGCACTTGCTGAGGCGCAACGTGACATTGAGCCGTCTTTCACGGAGCAGCCGTCTGGGCCGCCGCGGGTGTTTGAAGAACATCTACAACTGATGTTTGACCTGCAGTTTCTTGCGCTGCAAGCCGACTTGACGCGTGTGGTGACGTTCATGATGGGGCGGGAGCAGAGCACGCGCCCGTTTCCACAAGTTGGGGTTCCTGATGCGCATCATCCACTATCCCACCACGAGAACATCCCTGCCCGTGTGGCGTTGATGTCAAAGATCAACACCTACCATGTTGAGCTGACGGCGGGGTATCTGGATAGACTGCGCGCTGCGCAGGACGGTGACGGTACGATGCTCGACCACATGACCATCTTGTACGGAGCTGGAATTTCAAACAGCACAAGTCACTCTGGCACGAATCTTCCGCTTCTTGTTCTTGGTGGTGGCGCGGGAACAATCAAAGGTGGGCGGCACCTTCGGTTTCCAGCCGATACGTCGAATGCTGACTTGTTGATGACCTTGATGGACAAGCTCGATATGCCGCTCGACCGACTGGGAGAAAGCACGAATAAACTTCCGATCGACACATTGTCTGAGGTGTGATCTTAATGACTCATTTACACCAGACCGTATGGATGGTCATAGTCGTAACCTTTGGCGTCGTTAATTCGTTTGCAGCAGAGCCAGCCAACTCGCCGTTGGCGGACGCTGCTCGTAACGCCGATTGGGCGAGGGTTCAGACATCGCTGGACGGTGGTGTTGATGTCACAGAATCTCAGGGAGACGGGTCAACTGCACTCCATTGGGCAGCACACTGGGATGAGCTTGATGTGGCGACCCGCTTGATCGCTGCAGGGGCCGATGTGAACGTAGCGACCGATCTCGGCGTGACGCCGCTCTGGAGCGCGGCCGAGAATGGCAGTTCGACAATGGTGCGCCGACTGCTTGCGGCAGGCGCCGATCCGAATGCGTCCCTTCTGTCTGGTGAGTCCGTGTTGATGACAGCTGCGCGGAGTGGTGATGCCGGTGTCGTGCGCCATCTTCTTGAAGCAGGTGCTGGAACGGAAGTGACTGCCGCACGGGGCCAAACCGCGCTCATGTGGGCAGCGGCGCAGCGTCATTCAGCCGTTGTTGAAGTGTTACTTGAGTATGGGGCAGATGTCGATACTCGGACGGCGTCATGGACTGAGGTGGTTAAGACATCACCGGACCCTTGGAGTCCTGAGTACGTGAACGAGCAGCAGCAGGGTGGCTACACGCCGTTGTTATTTACGGCACGGGTTGGTGATCTTTCGTCTGCCCGATTACTGGTTGAGGCTGGGGCCAACGTCAATGACTTGGCGCCGGTGGGCACGAGTGCTGTCGTTGTCGCGGCGCATAGCGGGCACGGTGAGGTGGCGTCCTATCTTGTTGAGCAAGGGGCTGACCCAGACGCTTCCGGAGCCGGCTATACGGCATTACACGCCGCTATTCTGCACAAAGACAATGACCTTGTGCGAACGCTACTTGCGCACGGCGCTGACCCCAACTTGACGGTTGACCGGGCGACTCCGGTTCGCCGTGACGCCGTTGACTTTTATCTCCACCCATCCTATGTCGGAGCTACGCCATTTTGGCTTGCGGCCCGCTTCGGTGCGCCGGACATTATGTATCAGCTTGCCGAGCTCGGTGCTGACCCACATGCGGTACATTATCCGAGCTACTGGCCTGGGTCTCTCGGTGTCACCGAAGATCGTCGGATGATTCAAGAAGGACCGACTACGGCACTGATGGCAGCGGTTGGACTGGGTGGACGTGCGCCGCTTATTGCCGTCGACCGACTCGGACGGATTGCCGAGAGTGCTCCGGTCCGCAGTACCAGGCGCGACCCTGATTGGGAAAAGGTTGAGACCGCGACACTTGCCGCGGTCACTCTTGCCGTTGAGCTTGGCGTAGACCTCAATGCAGCGGATGCCGATGGTAACACTGCGCTTCACGCAGCCGCGCGTCGTGGGTATGACACCGTTGTGGAGTATTTGGTGGCCCATGGAGCTGAGGTGGCGGCGACGAACGAAGGGGGATTGACTCCATTTGATTTCGCGCGGCAAGGGTTTGGACGTGGGGCGAATGCCGGACCGCACGAGAGTACGATGGAACTGTTGCGCCGGCTTGCTGCCGATCAGTGAGTCAAATAAGGAGGAAGGCTATGCACAAGGTGCTCTCTACTGGACACCCTGTAACCCGTTACGCCGCTGCAGTGGTGGCAATTGTGTGTTTGGGCGCGGCTGGTGTGACTGCTCAGTCTGGCGCCGTCAATGGAGAGTGGGGTGTGTTTGGGGCAGACGCGGGCGCCACTCGCTATTCGCCGCTCGACCAGATTCATTCCGGTAACGTCGGAGACTTGGAAGTCGCATGGCGCTGGAGCGCACGGGACCAGGGAACGCCCCCGCCATCGGGCCGGACGCAGATCAGTCCCTTGGTAATCGATGGGGTCATGTATACAACCATCGGGAACCAGCGCAACGTCATCGCTCTCGATGCCGCGACCGGTGAGTCCATCTGGGGTTGGCGGCCAGGCGACAGCGAACGAAGGTGGGGCGATGTCATCGAGCCGGTGGCACGAAGTGCCGGGCGCGGCGTGACCTACTGGACGGACGGGGCAGGAGATGATCGCATCTTCGTGGTCACCCCGAGTTATCAGTTAGTCGCGCTCGACGCACGCACAGGACGCTTGGTTGCCGGATTCGGAACAGCTGGCGTCATTGACATGATTGATGACCTGCGCTGGGAAGAGCGACCGGCAACGACACGAGCGGGACGGGTGGCGAATACATCACCGCCTGCGCTGATTGGAAATGTGTTGGTGGCGTCGATTTCGCTTCATACCGGCAGCATACCGACAAGGGCTAATCGACGGAACATCCGCAATCCCAATGAGGTTTGGCCGATGAACATTCCGGGCGACGTGGTGGCCTACGACGCTCGTACCGGTCGGATGCTGTGGCGGTTTAATACGGTACCAAAAGAGGGAGAGTTCGGCGTCGACACCTGGCTGAAAGCGGACGAGGAACTCTGGAGAGTCGCAACCGGAACACACCCGTGGGTTCAAGAACGGCCGGACCTTCTTGATGCTTCCTGGAAGTACACAGGTAATATCGGTCATTGGGCCCCTGTGACGGTCGACGAAGAACTTGGCATGTTCTACGTGCCCACTGAAACGGCGACTAACGATTACTACGGTGGCTATCGCCCAGGCGATAATCTCTTCGCCAACTCTGTGATCGCTCTCGACGCGGAGACTGGCGAACGAGTGTGGCATTTCCAACTCACCCACCACGAACTGTGGGACTACGACATCCCGACCGCTCCTATTCTTGTTGACATCACGGTCGACGGTTCCGTGGTGAAGGCTTTGGTGCAGCTTTCGAAACAGGGATTTGCATACGTACTTAACCGTGAGACAGGTGAACCAGTTTGGCCGATCGAGGAGCGGCCTGTGCCGCCGTCGGATGTGCCATGGGAGTGGACGTCACCCACGCAACCCTTTCCCACAAAGCCGCCAGCGTTTGAACGTCAGGGTGTGAGTGAGAATGACCTTATCGACTTTACTCCTGAACTGCGAGCCGAAGCGTTACAGATTGTGGAGAACTACACACTGGGGCCAATCTATACGCCGCCGACATTGCAAGAGCCAAATGGTAATCGAGGAACCATCGCGCTTCCCAGTGCGGGGGGCGGTGTCAATTGGCCGGGTGGTGCAGTTGATGCTGACGCGGGCATCCTGTTCGTTCCATCGGTCACGAGGCCGTCGTTGTTTGGTTTAATCGATGGCACGGAAGGAACTGGAACTCGCTACCATATTTCTTCCGCATCGGGTGTGCCGACTGTGCGTGACCTTCCTCTCATTAAACCACCTTACGGGCGCATTACTGCGATCGATCTGACCGAGGGCGAAATCATTTGGCAGATTCCGCACGGTGAGACGCCGGGCTATATCCAGGCACATCCTGACCTCCAGGGTGTTGATATACCGAAGACAGGAATCCTAACGCAGAGTTCAGGATTGTTAGTGACGTCGACGCTACTGTTTGCTGGAGAGGGAACTCGGGGTGCACCGGTTCTCCGTGCCTATGACAAACGGACGGGCGAGATCGTCCACGAGCTTCAACTTCCAGGTGGACCAACGACCGGATTTCCGATCACATACATGGCGAACGGCCAACAGCACATCGTTGTGGCGGCGCTGGATGAAGAGAACATCGCAGAATTGGTCGCTTTTACCGTGCGATAGAAACGGGCATGAGGAGTGAACCAAGGTGACCGGTTACCGATGAGGAAGACATTGGCAGTTGTCGTGATTGGCGTGGCAGCCACGGCAATTATGTCCGCTGCGTGTGGGGTACCCGAGTTTGCCGAAGAGGCACCGACCGTTCCATCAGAGGATGTTGCGGTCGCGCTCCCGTCACCCACGTTTCACCATATTCATATCAACTCCGTCGACCCTGAGCGATCGATCGCTTGGTACAGCGATTACTGGCCTCAGGGAGAGGCGACGACCTACGCTGGATTTCAGGCGTTCTACGACGAAATTTACCTGTTGTATACGCAGGTCGACACGCAAGCGCCAGGTGGGTTTGATCGAGCGCTACAGCGATCTGAGCCGCAGAGTGGGTTTTGGACCTTTGGGTCGACGTTTGCTGGCCCTAACACCGACGCATTTCGCGAACGTATCCGTGATTTCGACCAGGAAGCGTTCGAGTTCGTGACTTTGTACGGTGGGTCCGATGGTCGCGACACGGCCTTCCATTCACTTGGGCTTCCGATGGGTGATGCCCTGTTGCGAGCGAGTAGCATTGCCGAACGTGCCGAGGAGGAGGCGGATGATCCACCTGCTCCGTCAACCTCGGGTCTCGACTTCGCGTATCTCGTGGACCCCGACGGGATGCTGGTGGAGGTCACGGCCGGTCAGAATGATAGCTTCCGCAGTCACACACATTTCTTGGCAGAGCATCCACTGTGTTCGGCAAACTGGCATGTGGAGCATCTTGGCGCGATGTTTCCTGAGAATCAGAACGCATTTAGCTCGGAATTTAACTTTGGAGAGAACGGATGGAGCCCGTGCGAGGTGCCAACTGGCGAGGTCACGTTTCCGACCTACATGGAGGTCGGACAACTTCGGATCCCGGCGGGGAATGCTCGGGTGGGTAATGCAAGTTGGTTGTGGTATCCGCGCCAGTGTCGAGACGGCCGGTGCGGTGCGAGTCGTGACCGACCGCTGGCTCGCTCACGCGGGCAAGTTGTTGATCATATCGGGCTCACCTACCCCGCGCTTGATGACGTTATCGCCCATCTCGAGTCCAAAATGGTGCCAATTCTTGAAGGCCCGTACACGCTCGGGGACACGCGAGCGATCTTGATCGAGGACCCGAACGGATTAGCGTACGAACTGATCGAAGCACACGAGTAGTTTCCCATTAGAGAGATCGAAGACTTACACCGCGGATTCACCGGATGCCCGTAGGCTTTTCATTTCTTCAAGCCATTTTACAAGTTGGTTCCAACTGGAAACCCTTAGAAACGCCATGTCTTGTCCGCGACCATTGCGAGGTATATCGTAACGAGGTGTTCGGATCGGCTATCGTGTTGCATCCAGAGCAGGCAGATATTTTTTGAAATTTGAGGTAACTCAATGACATCACACAATCGGTTGACGGCGCTTGTCGTCATGTTCGTACTGCTGCTCGTTCCGCAGACACTGGTCGCCCAAGGGCTGGTTCGCGTCACGCCGGAAGAGGTGGGAATGTCGTCCGATCGGCTTGATCGCTTGAGTCTGGCCTTGGAGAGCTACGTCGACGAGGGTCGGCTCGCCGGCGCGGTCACTATCGTCGTCCGACGTGGCAAGATAGCTTACCGTGAGGGGCTCGGGCACCTCGATGTGGAGGCTCAGGCGCCGATGCCATCGGACGGAATCTTCAGGATCGCTTCACAGACGAAGGCACTTGCCAGCGTTGGTGTTATGTTGTTGCAGGAAGAGGGTAGGCTTCTAATCACCGACCCGATCGGTAAGTACCTGCCGGCGTTCGCAGAGACGACCGTTGCCGAGCCGAATGGTGAGGGCGGCTACAATGTGGTGCCGGCCCGACGTCCGATTACCATCCGCGACCTTCTGACGCATACCGCTGGCATCAGCTACGGCATGGGTCTACTGGCTAACCGTGGCCCAGCCGCCGACACGTGGGAAGAGGCGGGGATCACCGGCTGGTACTTCGCTGACCGCGACGAGCCGGTGGTCGATACGATGACGCGCCTTGCAGAACTGCCGATGGACGCGCACCCGGGTGAGCGCTGGGTCTACGGCTACAACACCGACATCCTGGGTGCGATGATCGAAAAGATCAGCGGCCAGACGCTCGGTGACTTTCTGAAGGAACGATTGTTTGACCCGCTCGGGATGACTGATACGCATTTTTTCTTGCCCGAGAGTAAGGTGGGCCGGCTCGCCACTGTCTATTCGTCTGTTGGTGATGGCGGTAGTTTCGAGCGTGCGCCTGACCCGGGCCACATGGAGGGGCAGGGCCAGTACGTGACCGGGCCGCGGAAGGCGTTCTCCGCTGGCGCGGGGGCACTGTCGACCGCCACTGACTACGCCACATTTCTACAGATGATGCTAAACGGCGGTGAGCTGAACGGTACACGCATCCTGTCACGGAAATCAGTCGAATCGATGATTAGTGACCACATGGACGGTATTGACTTTCGTCCCGGCCAGAGCTTTGGTCTGGGCTTTTCTCTCACGCATGACCCGGCTGCCACCGGGCTGCCCGGCTCGGTCGGGGAGTTCGCCTGGGCTGGCGCGTATCACTCCACCTATTGGGTCGACCCCAAGGAGGAGCTGGTTGTCGTCTACCTCACGCAGATCATTCCAGCGATCAATCTGGACGATCAACGAAAGGTGCGGACGATGGTCTATCAGGCGATCATCGATTGAGGCCTTACTAGTTACTAGTCGGGCAGTGCAAAGGCGACCATTCGGGGACCGCCACCAATTCCGAGTGCGATGTACTGTTTGCCATCAACCATATAAGTCATCGGTGTCCCGAGGGCACCCGATGGCAGATCGACTGACCCGAGTTCTGCGCCAGTCATTTTGTCGTAGGCGACCATCCGAGGTCCGCCGTTGGTCCCACCGGCAGATAGATTGTAGATGACCAATGTTTTTGTCAGGACGACACCTGTTCGTGTTCCATCTCCACCGAGTGGTGGAAGATTAAGATCGCGCAATCTCGGGTGATTGCGAAACCGGTCACCGTTTCCTGTTGGAACCTGCCAAACGTATTCCCCCGTATTGAGGTCAAGCGCCGACATTCTTGAATACGGTGGTTTGACCAAAGGTAATCCCTGAGGCATCGCCGGTCCGGTTCGAAACGTCCCGGCTCGCATGCGTTCTAAACGACTGGCCTCATCTGCGCCGTGAGTGTAGGGCACCGTCGCTCCAAGCGCTGGGTCTGGTGTGTACATCTCAACTATCGATATTTGATTGTGGGACGGGATATAGAGGATGCCAGTTTCTGGGTCGACGGCGCCTCCGGACCATCCGGCTGTTCCCCCCGGCGGTGGTCGCATGATCGTGCCTTTCGTTTCGCCTTCGACGGGTAAATCAAGAGGTGTGAACAGTGGGCCGAGTCTCCAACCGTCGACGGCTTCGAGTGCCATGGCACGTATTTCTGGCGTGAAGTCAACCAAGTCATCGATTGTCACGCCTTGGTAGTCAAATGGAGCTGGCTTTGTTGGGAAGGGTTGTGTTGGTGACAGCACTTCCCCTGGCATATTGGAGTTTTGTGGTACCGGACGTTCTTCAATGGGCCAAACTGGGTCACCAGTTTCTCGATCAAAAACGTAGACGAATCCTTGCTTGCTAATCTGTGCCAGAGCCTTGATGTCACGACCATCAACGGTGATATCCACCAAGTTGGAGTGTGTCGGGAAATCGTAATCCCACAAGCCATGATGAACAGCTTGGAAATGCCACTGGCGCTGTCCTGTTTCAACGTCAACAGCAATAACGGATTCTGAAAATAAATTGTCTCCTGGGCGATCTACTCCGACGTAGTCGTTGGTGACAGTTCCGGTCGGAAGATAGACATGTCCGAGTTCATTGTCCCCCGCAAGCATTGACCAGACGTTGCCGTTACCGGAGTACCGCCACGAGTCATTGCCCCATGTGTCAACGCCGAACTCGTCGGCGCTGTTCGGTACGGTGTGAAAATCCCACGAGTGTTCGCCCGTGCGCGCATCCCACGCTCTGACCCAGCCGGGAATGGCTTCTTTGGTAATACGCCGGTCAGCGACATGGGAACCGTGGATGACTTTGTCGCGTACAACGATTGGTGGTGAATGCACTCCCCAAGTTAGCGCGTTCAAATAGTCGCGTTCACCACGAACGGCGCGTGGTACGCCCGCCATTGTGTCGACCATGCCACTTCCGTTCGGGCCAAAATCAGCACACGGTTGACCAGTCTTTGCGTTGACGCACACGAGGTAGCCATTTCCAGTGCCCCAGTAGATCCGTTCGTCATCTGCGCCATCTGTCCAATAGGCGACGCCACGTTGAGACCAAGGCGCACTCATTGTTGGTGTGCCGTCTTCATAGCTTTTCGGGTTGAAGACCCACAGGGTTTTTCCGGTGATGGCATCGATCGCGACACCTTGTGAGAGCGGAGTATTGAAGTAGAGCACGCCATCGACCATTAAGGGGGTGGCCTGCAGACGTGAGGCAATAGGCGGTTGACTCGACCGGTAAAGGTCAGGCGTATCCGTCACGAGCGAGTCGACGATCGTAGACAGAGGTGCCCACCACTCGCCACCACCTGGCGTAGAGCGACTGACCGAATTGTCGACAGAAAGCCACTCCCACGCTACTTCTAAGTCAGAAAAGTTACTGCCGTCAATCTGGTCGAGCGGAGAATATTTCGTGCCTCGAATGTCACCGGCATAGCTTCGCCATTCACCGTTTGACGTGTCGTAGGTTTGCCATGGCTGGGCATGCGCGGTCGATGAGACCACACTAAGCGTTAGAACAAAAATGGCAGGTCGTATCCACTGGTTGGTCATTAATTAATATTCATCCTTCAAGCTTGAGCTGTTTCATTCGGTCAGGGTTGTTCGGTGGCGTCCAAAGGAATGTCTCTAAGGCGTTCTTGAATCGTACCAGGAATACCGAGGTCAGTATTAGCTCCAAGGCGTTCAAGTAGTTCAGCGGTGTCGGGCCAGGTTTGGAATTGGAACGACTGCTTAGAACCTTGAGCCAACCGGTACGCAGTACGGCCTCTAAAGTCGCGAGCATTGATGTCAGCGTCTTTGGCAACAAGAAATTCTACAACTTCATTCAGCCCACGAAACGAAGCCCCATGGAGAGCGGAGAAGTCGGCCTCATTTGTTGCATTGATATCGGCGCCGGCTTCGAGCAAGACCTTGACTGCCGCTTCTGCGCTAGGCGACCGGACACCACGTGGTTCACGCGGGGTATAGGTGGCCCGTCCGAGGCCAGCGGCTGCCATAAAGGGTGTTGTCCCGTCAGCGGTGGTCAAGTGCTGGTCTGCACCGGCGTTGAGAAGTGCCAATAGGGTGTCAGTACTGGTCGAGGTTCGACTTTCTCCGACACTAAATACTTGTCCACCGGCACCATTCATGTCGTACGCGGCAACCCAGAGTGGGGTCGCCCCGAGGAGGTCGCCCGTGCCACAGGCGAACGGTTCGAATGCGCCCTTCTTGGGATAGCCGATGTAGCTCATAATCATGGCTGAAGAACTGATCCGGCCGTTGGGGTTGGCACCCTTGGCCAGGAGTGCTTCAACCAGAGGAAGTCGTTGCTTCCCACTGAGGCTTGCCCGCTGAAAACGCGCATAGAGGCCGCCTCGCCCGTGCCGGCGGTACCAGTCACCAAGCCACACACCGACATTTCCTGCAGCCGCATGTAATGCAGGGATACCATTAATCGTGCCGTTTGGGTCAGCTCCATGCTCAAGGAGAAACAGTGCGAAGGTGTCTTGACTGCTTACGATCGTAAATGGAAGGACGTGCGTTTCGTCACTACTTCTTTCATTGAGGTCGACACCAGCTGCCAGCAGAGCTTCAGCAGTTTCGATGTCACCATTTTGCGCGGCATACATCAGCGGTGTAAAACCTTTGGTGGTTGATTGCCTTGGGTCAGCACCACGAGCCAGCAGCAGGCGTACAAGATCTTTATGAGTTTCAGCCACAGCCCACATTAAGGCGGTACTTTGTGTCTCGATGGCTGCTGCATTTACGTCAGCACCATTATCCAAGAGCAGTCGGACAACGTCGAGATTGCCAGTCTGTGCTGCGACCATGAGTGGTGTTAACCCACTCGTTAGTGCCGTGTTGGGATTACTGCCAGCTGCGAGCAAGGTACTGACCAACTCGGTGTTGGCGTTCTGAGCAGCGCGTTCCAATGGTGTGACCCCATGGTCGTCGGTGGTGTTTACGTCAGCACCGGCAATGATTAGTCGCCGTACAATCTCGACCTGTTCCCAATGTGAGGCCAAAAGCAACGCGGTTACTCCGTCAGCACGAGCCACATCGGGGTCGGTTCCCTGCTCAAGGAGTTCCATCACTGCTGACCAATCTTGGCTAGATGAAGCAGTAATTAATGGATGGTCTTGAGCCTGTAGGGAAGGAACAATGTAACTGTGAAACGCCATCACAATGACAATGGTCGCCTTTATTCGGTGAGTGCATCGGTCACCCTGCATAACTGTCGTCACTATATGCACTCTCAGAAATTTCGTCCACATCAATATTGTTGAGGATTGACACGAGTTGCAGCGATATACTTGGAAAAAGATCAGAGAGCCAAAGATCATGCAGAAGCTGAACCTGAAACTCGGTACCAGTGGATTTGTTGGGCTAGTGTCTCTTTTGGTGGCACCGGTCTCCTGGGCTCAGGCTCGCACCGAAGCGATTTCCCCTGAAATATTTACGAATTACTGCGTTACTTGTCACAACGAACGGCTTCAAACGGCTGGTCTCTCACTTGACCGTATCGATCTTAAAGACGTTAGCAATAATGCCGAGATTTTAGAAAAGGTGGTGCGGAAACTTCGGAGCGGTCAAATGCCGCCAGAAGGACGTCCACGCCCTGATGCGGTGACGATCGACGAATTTGCGTTATCCCTTGAAAATGCACTTGACCGTGCCGCAGTAGCTCACCCTAACCCCGGGCGCGTTGCTTCCCGTCGCCTCAACCGCCTTGAGTATGTCAATGCCATTTATGACTTATTAGCACTGGAAATTGATGGGAATGCGCTGCTGCCTGGCGACATGGCAGGTTTTGGGTTCGATAACAATGCCGACGTTCTTTCGATCACACCGTCATTAATGGCTCGTTATATTGCGGCCGCAACAAAAATTAGTCGAGCCGCGGTCGGGAGTCGTGACAACCGACCGGTCATGCAGGTCTACAACGTTGGCTATGAGAGACGAGACCTTAGAGCTGGTGAAGCGATGCCATTCGCGACTCACGGCGGGTTGGCGGTTCGGCATACGTTTCCTTTGGATGGTGAATATGTTTTTGCGATTCGTTTAAAACGAAATGAAACGATTGAAACTATCGATGGAATTGCAGAAGACGAACACCAAATCGAAGCACGAGTTGATCATGCACTCATCCAACGCTTCTTGATCGGTGGGAAATATCCTGGTCCGGACCCTGGTCAGCTGATTGCTGTTCCTGAAGAGGACGTCAATGGACAACGACTGCATGAGTATCGGATGACAGCCGATCACGAGTTGGAAGTTCGTGTCCCTATTCAAGCGGGCACACGACTCGTGTCCGTTGCCTTTACGGATTCAGCTCCGTCACCGGGTGTGACGAGCGATCAACCAGGTATTGACGCGGTCTATATTTCGGGACCGTTCAATGGAGTGGTTCCAGATGACACCCCAAGCCGTCGACGTATATTCAGTTGCCATCCGGTGGGTAGTAGTCTTGTTGAGGAAGAGACGTGCGCTCGAAGAATCATCCGGTCACTTGCCCGCCGCGCGTACCGCAGACCGGTAACCGATAGTGATATTGACCCACTACTCGCTGTTTATCAGGAAGGACGATCAGATCGTGATTTTGAAGTGGGTATAGAGCGTGCACTCGAAGCACTATTGTCCATGCCGAAGTTCATTCTTCGACTTGAGCGGCAGCCCATTGATACACAGGCCGGTTCTACATACCAGCTCAGCGATGTAGAACTCGCATCACGGCTTTCCTTTTTTCTCTGGAAGAGCATTCCAGATGAAGAATTGTTAGAACTCGCGGCTCGCGATGAACTGAGCCAGCCCGATGTACTTGCTGGTCAGGTGCGCCGGATGCTCGCCGACCGTCGCGCAACCCGTTTCATGGATGATTTTGTCGGGCAATGGCTTCAGATTCGGAACATTCACTCTCAAGATCCTGATGGAGCGTTGTTTGCAGGATTTAACGATTCGCTCCGGAAGGCGATGGTGCGGGAGACAGAGCTCTTCTTTGAGAGTCAAGTGCGCGAAGATCGCCCGATCGACGAATTATTGCGTGCGGACTATACGTTCTTAAATGAGCAACTCGCGGATCATTATGGGGTAACAGGGATCTACGGTAATCGGTTCAGACGTACAGCATGGACTGATGACCGGCGTCATGGCTTACTCGGACATGCCAGCTTACTAACGGTGACCTCGTACGCGAACCGAACATCGGTTGTGCTCCGTGGCAAGTGGGTACTTGAAACACTTCTTGGATCGCCCCCGCCACCTCCTCCTCCAAATGTGCCGCCGCTTGCTGAAAACGACAGGCGTAACCCGTCGTCGCTGCGTGAACGGATGGAACAACATCGGAGCAGTCCGGTTTGCGCAAGTTGCCATCGCCGGATGGACCCGTTGGGATTTGCGATGGAGCATTTCGATGCGATTGGTCGATGGCGTGATACTGACGGAGGTGCTGACATTAATTCGACCATTACGTTGTCAGGGGTCGTGATAGATCATCCACGGGCTTTTCGTGAGGCGCTGCTCGCCGACGGTGATAATGAATTTGTTCGTACAGTGACCGAGAAGCTACTGACCTACGCATTGGGTCGAGGAGTTGCTTACTATGACGCCTCGACTATTCGTCGGATTACCCGTGTTCTAAAAAACTACGACTACCGATGGTCCTCGCTCATTACCGCGGTGGTTACGAGCGATCCTTTTCAGAAACGCCGTGCCCCGGATAAAGATACGAGGGTCGTCGAGGAATAGCATTATGTTTATTACAAAGAAATATTTACCTCGGCGAGCGGTTTTACGTGGCCTCGGTGCCGCCATTGCGTTACCGCTGCTTGATGGCATGGTTCCGGCATTGACAGCGCAACGCCGGACGGCAGCTGCGCCGGTTCGGCGCTTCGGCGTTTTTTATGTGCCGAACGGGATGTCAATGCCGTACTGGTTTCCAAGAGAAGAAGGAACGCTCGCCGAATTGCCGCCGACGTTACAGTCATTAAGCGCGTTTAAGGATCGGGTTTTGCTCTGTGGTGGTCTCGATGACGAATCGGCTAACTTGGTTAAGGGCGGTGGTGACCATGCGCGGTCGGCCGGTACTTTCCTAACATGTGAGCCCTTTAAGATTACGAGCGGTGCTGATGTCTTTGCGGCCGTCTCGATGGACCAAATAGCAGCTCGTGAGTTGTCAAAGGAGACGCAACTGGCTTCCCTTGAACTAGGGATTGAATCAAATGCGATGGTTGGGAACTGTGACGGAGGCGCAAGTTGCGCCTACACCAACACGATCGCGTGGCGGACACCAACCACACCTCTGCCAATTGAGAACGATCCACGGGCAGTCTTTGAGCGACTTTTTGGAACTACCGGCAGTACAGATCCTGAAGTCCGGATGGAGCGGTTGCGGCGAGACCGTAGCATTCTTGATGCGGTCGGTGGTGAATTGAAAGGTTTGGAACTTATTCTTGGTCCTGGCGACCAAATCAAGCTTGACGAGTATCTAGATGCGCTGCGTGATATTGAGCGCCGTATTCAAATGGCTGAGCAACAAAGTACGCGCGAGCTTCCCATTGTTGATCAGCCCGTTGGGGTGCCGAGCTCTTACGAAGAGCACGCTAAATTGATGATGGACCTTTTAACGCTGGCCTATCAGACAGATTTAACGCGTATCAGTTCTTTTATGTTGGCTCGAGAAGTAAGTGGGCGTGCATATCCAGAGATCGGGGTGTCCGATTCCCACCATCCTCTTTCGCATCATCAGGATGAGCCAGCCAAGCTTGAGCGGTTACATAAGATAAACGAATATCATTTTCGGCAGTTCGCTTACCTTGTTGAAAAATTAGCGGCTTTACCCGAGGCTGATGGGACAATGTTGGATTCGACGCTGTTTCTTTATGGTACTGGGATCAGTGATAGCAATACGCATTTTCACGATGACCTTCCAATCGCTTTAATTGGTGGCAAGGCGACTGGGATCAAAGGTGGGCGCTATATTCGTTATGCGGACGACACCCCACTTGCGAATCTCCACATGACGATTCTCGACAAACTTGGTGTACCGGTTGACGCGTTTGGAGATAGTAATGGTCATCTCGAGCGTCTTACTGATGTCTAGTAGAAAGAGTCTGAGACAACGTACGCGTCACCTATGCGAACTGTGTGGTTCGGTGGTGGCGATATTTGGAGTCGTCGTTGTTGTTGCGTTGGCTCAGAAGCCTTATCCGATTTATACGACTGATCATCTCGCAGCAACAATGGAAACACTGGGCCCTAATTTTATTGCCACGATGCAATCGCTGGATGCTGCAGATTATGCGACAACCAAAGAACGTCTCAGTCGATCACGTGAGCAGTTAGCGACCACTGTGACGTTCTGGCGTGACTATGAGAGAGACGACGCGGTTGGGTATGTGCGTGCTGCGCTGCAGGGCATGGATGATCTTGATGCGGCGCTGTCCACAGAGTTAGTTGATTCAATGGCGGTCGAGGCGGTCGCTACAGAAATTCGAGCAGCTTGCACGTCCTGTCATGCCGTATACCGCGAGCAGGATCCGACGACCGGGGATTACCGATTAAAGTCGGGTGTCCTAGAATAAACGTCGAACAGCGTCCGCCCACGTTTATTCCAACCGTCGGTGCAGGTCTACCTTAATGTTGTTTTTCGAAGGAGAGCAGTATGTCGCTTGACCACTATGTAACGCTTGGTCGTTCGGGGCTTCGCGTTAGTCCTTTCTGTCTCGGTGCGATGACGTTTGGTGAAGACTGGGGCTGGGGGGCGAGTGTTACTGACTCCGAGGCAATTTTCTCGCGGTACTGTGACCGCGGAGGGAATTTTATCGATACGGCGAATGCCTATACCAAAGGCCATTCGGAGAAAATCATTGGCGATTACATTCGGCAAGGCGCCATGCGTCGCGATCAACTGGTCCTTGCGACTAAGTTCTTTGCGAATCTCTATCCGTCTGATCCGAATGGTGGCGGGGCAAGTCGTAAATCGCTCACGGCGGCATGTGACCAATCGCTCAGACGCTTACAAACAGACTACATAGATCTCTATTGGATGCACCTTTGGGACCGGTTCACCCCGATCGATGAAACCATGCGCGCGCTTGATGACCTTGTTCAAAGTGGGAAAGTTCGGTACATCGGGTTTTCTGATACACCTGCGTGGAAAGTTGCGCAGGCGCAAATCACAGCAAGTTTTCGTGGTTGGTCGCCTCTCGTGGCTTTACAAATCGAGTATTCACTTATTGAGCGGACTGTCGAAGGCGAGCTGATTCCAATGGCCGAGGAGCTCGGGCTTGGCGTGACGCCATGGTCACCGTTGCGTGGTGGTGTGCTGACGGGGAAATACACCCGCGATAACGTAGGTGACGCAAAGCCTGGACGTGGTGAAAGAGTGACAGCGTATCTTAACGATCGAACGTTTAGCATCATCGATGAGTTAGTGCGGATCGCGGCGGACAGTGAGACCACCCCGGCTGCTATTGCATTGGCTTGGGTTCAAGGTAAACCGGGTGTTGATTCCACGATTATTGGTGCTCGGACGATGGAGCAGCTTGAGGCCAATTTGGTTGGACTCGATGTGACGTTGACCGAAGCGCAGGTTGCTGCGCTTGATGCTGTGTCATCACCGACATTAAGTTTCCCCATGCCGTTTCTTGAGATGGCCAACACCATCATGCATGCTGGGGCGACGGTGGACAGCCAGCCATCGGAGGCATGGCCTATGTCCCCAGAGAATGATGATGAGCGCTACTGATTTGGTTTGAAGAAGACGAAACGGGTATTAGCGCCATGCGACAACATATGCAATCCAGGCGGTTTCTTCTATTGCAGTCTGTCGACGTCTAAAGATTCCGTTGCCGGTGCCACTGCCATCATCGCCTTCCCAATACACTTCGACGTCTCGAAATCCTGCCTCACGAAGAATGTCGCGCAGTTCAGGAAGAGTCCATAGACGCCAGTCGTATGTGAAAGCCTTTTTTATGCGCGAACCGTCACTAAACTCGAAATGGATATAGCGGATGGCATATCCGTTGATTGGGTCGAACGGTTTTTGGTCCCATACATAGGTGACCCCGCGCCCTTTTTTACTCCGTTCTTCAAGTTCTGCGCCGAGTTCGAGTCCTCCACAGAGGTCTAGAAACAAAGCCCCGTCCTTTGTTAATCCGGCTTTCGCTGCGCGGCAGTAGTCTAATAGTTGCTGGCGTTCTTTAAACACGCTGTAAGAGAAATTAAATGCACAGGTGACGTCCGCCTTCGGTTTGATTAGGTCTCGTACATCCTGTTGGTAAAGGTGGACTCGTGCGGCCTCTTTATCGGTGAGCGGAGTGATGTTATGTGTGCGTCCCCAATCAAGCGTCTGTTGGTCAAGGTCTACGCCATGCGCTGATCGCGCCGGTTTACCACGAACCCATTCAGCGCACATGAGCGCAGTTCCACAAAAGTCTTCTCGGAGCACAAGCGCTTTGCGGTCGTTCCGCTTTTTGAACCGTCGCTGAACGAACGAGATGTCAGCCGACGGTTCCTGTACCGAGAGTTGGTACAGTGAGTGGATGTCGGCGGTTTTTGCGGTAAGACGGTGTCTATGTTTCTTTTGAGTTTGTGTGTGTTTACGTGTAGTTGTCACTACTTCAGTCCGTGTGTTTGTTTAAAGGTTGGCCACTCATCTTTTAAATTGAGAAAGGCTTCAAGATTGTCGCATAAGAGAAAAGGGTTCGACCGACGCTCAAGCTGGAGTGTTGAGCTCGGGCGCACGCCGTAGTCGTGACCAGGCCAAATGGTACTGTCATCGGGGAAGGAGCTAAGGACGCGTTGCAAGCTTGTCCATTCGATGGTGGCGTCTTCTTCGGTAGCCGTTCCGCCGACTTTGCCTACGAAGATGAGGTCACCGGTAAACAGGAGTTGATACGACGGTTCGTACAAGACCAGGTGATCTGACGCGTGGCCAGGCACGTGCAAGCATTGAAGCTGCAGACTGCCAATGGGTATGGTCTGGCCGTCGCCCAGAGGAATTTCTGGCCCAATGGGTCCATCTGGGTGCGCGGCGATTTTTGCGTTGGTGAGGCGAGCGGCTTCGTCGTTGCCTTCGGTATGATCGGGGTGCCCGTGGGTATTGATGATGTGGGTGACTACAAGATGTTGTGCTGTGGCTCGATTCACAATTGTGTTTGGTGAGTACGACGGGTCTATCAAAACTGCTTCCTTGGCCGTCCGGTCGCCGAGCAGGTATCCAAAATTTCTGTCGCCACCTGTCCGAATTTGTTCAAAGATTAGCTCCATAGACGTATTATTTATGATCCGGGTAAATGGTTTGGCTTGGTTTGGGGTGCCAGCCGTGGAGGTGAGGTCCCCAAGAACAAAAAAAGGACGAATAGACCATGCGTAGATCTTTGATAATTGTTGCTGTAATTGTCTCGTCTGGGTTACTAGCTGCTCCTGCGGTGATGCAGGATATGCCCATTGGAACCAGTCCATACGATGTGGTCGATGGCTGGCTGAAGCCGTTTGCGGCGTCTGGTTATTCATTCGGGGCGACATCGGCTGTGTTTGCTGAATCACCCGACCGGATTTTTATTGCCCAGCGTGGTGAGAATCGATTGCCGGATCCTGTGCCCCCTGGCTTTCAAGGATTTCTCGGGTCGATTGGCGTGAGGGGCAACACTGCTTCCGAGAGTCGCGTTTGGCAGAATTCCATCTTCATTGTTGACGGTGACGGAAACATGACCGAAGCATGGACACAGTGGGATGACATGTTCGAGACTGATGCAGAGGGTCCTTCCGGTATACATAAGATCAAGATCAGCCCCTTTGATCCTGATCGGAAGCTCTGGGTGGCCGATACGACGAATCATCAAGTGCACGCTTTTTCAAATGATGGTGAGGAGCTTGTAATGTCACTCGGTGCTGGTGGTACCGGAGACGACAACGACCACTTTGACAGGCCGTGGGACATGGCATTTCTGGCCGATGGTTCGATCTTTGTTTCCGACATGGGCAACTCGCGCATTATGAAATTCGATGCCGAAGGGAATTTTGTGACGACCTGGGGTGTGAACGGAAGTGGGCGCGGCGAGTTTGATATGCCTCACGCTCTTGCGACCGATAGCATCGGTCGGATTTACGTAGGTGATATGGGAAACAACAGAGTCCAGGTCTTTAACGAAACGACGCGGTCAGTCTGGTATCACCCAAATATTTCGCCGATCGCGACGTGGCCGGGATTCGAACGCCCGACTGATATTTATGCGACTGGCTACGATGTTTGGATTTCGGATAACGGCGAAGGCTCTGCTGCAGGCGGTGCTGGCGATCCCACACGGCCCGCACGGATGGTGAAGCTCGACTGGAATGGCAATCCCCAGTTTTCTTGGGAACTCGCCGGTTTTGGCACGGGTGCTGGGGAGATGTTCGTTCTTCATCAATTTTCTGTAGATGAGGAGAAGAATTTTTACGCCGCGGACCCTGCCCACGGGCGGGTGCAAAAATTTGTGCAGAAGGAGGGTGCCAGCTTCACCGAAACGTTTGGTGCTCCGGACCCACCGTTGCAATAGCGCTCAAAGTAAGGATGATGGAACTATGCGAATTTATTATCTGATTTTGACGGCAGTTGTCGCCTCTGGTTTAACGGCTGCTCCCGCAGTGATGCAGGATATGTCGGCCGGAGCAAGTCCGTACGATGTGGTTGATGCGTGGGTCAAGCCATTTGCCCCGTCTGGCCATGCCTTTGGGGCGACGACCGGTGTCTTTGCGGAATCACCCGACCGTATTTTTGTTATCCAGCGTGGCGAAATTCGATTGCCGGATCCCGTGCCGCCTGGTTTTCAGGGGTTTGTTGGGTCGATTGGCCAGAACGCCTTGGAAGCAGGTGACAATCGTGTCTGGCGGAATTCCATCTATGTGGTTGATGGTGGCGGCAATATGATTGAAGCTTGGACGAAGTGGGATGAGATGTTTGAAGGGGGCGCTGGTCCGCACAAGGTGAAGATCAGCCCCTTTGACCCTGACCGTAAGGTATGGGTTGTCGATGAAACCAATCATCAAGTACATGCGTTCTCAAACGACGGTGAAGAATTAGTGATGTCTCTCGGTGCCGGTGGAGTTGGGGATGATGAGAACCACTTTAATCGGCCACAAGATCTTGCATTTCTTGAAGATGGCTCGATCTTCGTTGCTGACTCTGAAAATGCTCGTGTTGTGAAGTTTGACGCCGAAGGCAACTTTGTGACGACCTGGGGTACTCAGGGTAGTGGTCGAGGCGAGTTCGATGCGGTGCATGCGGTAGCAACGGATAGTATCGGGCGCATTTATGTGGCTGACCGGAACAATGACCGAATTCAGGTGTTTAATGAAACGACTCGGTCTGTGTGGTATCACCCCAATATTTCACCAATCGCGACATGGCCGGGATTTGAATTTCCGAACGATATCTATGCTACTGGCTACGATGTGTGGATTGCTGACAACATGCCCCCGCGCATGGTCAAACTAGATTGGAATGGGAATCCGCAGTTCTCCTGGGATGCATCTGGTGAGGGGCCAGGTCAATTCCGTGAGATCCATCAATTTTCTGTGGACTCTGAGAAAAATTTCTATGGCGCTGGGAACGTTCTTGGTCGGGTACAGAAGTTCGTGCCAAAGGAGGGCGCGAGTTTCATGGAGACCTTTGGTGCACCGGACCCAGCTTTACAGTAGAGTCGCGGTCGCTTCGTTGCTAGTTGGGGTCTGTGCGTTTAGTACATCTCTGGCTGCTGCTCAAGCGACTTCTGTTGATGGTGGAGCGATCCTTCGGGAGTATTGCTTTACGTGTCATAGTGACCGAACTCGAAGCGGAGGTTTGTCGCTTGAGCATGTCGATCCATTGAATCCGATTTCGGATACTGAGACATTTGAGAAAATTATTCTCAAACTCCGCAGTGGCATGATGCCACCAGAAGGACGGCCTCGTCCTGATGATCAATTGCGCACAGCATTTGTAGTGGATTTAGAAAATCGTATTGATCGTGCGGTTCTGGAGGCGCCAAGTCCTGGCCGGCCAATTTTGCATCGGTTAAACCGAACTGAGTATGCGAACGCGGTACGAGATCTTCTTGATGTTGAGGTTAACGTCGAGACGCTGTTACCACCCGATGACATGAGCCAAGGTTACGACAACATGTCTGATGTGCTGACGGTGTCTCCGACGCTGCTGGAGAGCTACTTGACTGCAGCTGGGAAAATCAGTCGGATGGCGATTGGTGATCCTGATGCGACGCCGGCTGTTGAGACCTACGTAGTCCCACAAGCGTTTTCACAGATGCGACACGTGCCAGATACGCCATTTGGTACTCGTGGCGGTATTGCGGTGCGCCACCATTTCCCAGCCGATGGAAATTATGTATTTCGACTTTCGTTCTATTTTGCCAGTATCGGAGCGTTCTTCGGAGACAACATACCAGCAGAAGGTGAGCAGATCGAAATTGCACTAAACGGAGAACGGGTGGCATTGCTCGACCTGAATCGAAAGATGCGGACGACTGACGTGCTTCGTACCGATTCGATTCCGATTCCGGCCGGTTCTCAATTAATCTCGGCTTCGTTTATTCAACGATCAGCTGGTCCGGTGCAAGATTTTGTAATGCCGTTTGATCAGGCTTTGGCTGACCTGTCTACTGGTCATTTTCCTGGACTAACAGGGCTTCCGCACCTTCGCAATATCGGCATTGACGGACCGCATGAGGTCACCGGTATCAGTGCGACGTCCAGTCGTGAGCGTGTGCTCACCTGTCATCCCCGCAGTGGTATCGAAGATACGCGGTGCGCTGAGCAGATTTTGTCCACTATTGCGCGCCGAGCGTTTCGGAGGCCCCTGACGGAGATTGACCGCAACCGTTTGATGGCATTTTTTGACACTGGGCGCTCAGAGGGTGATTTTGAAGATGGAATCCGGATCGGTCTCCAGGCAATTCTTACTGATCCTGAATTTCTATTTCGTTTTGAGCGCACACCTGACGACATCGCACCCGGCGATAACTACACGGTGAGCGACCTCGAATTGGCGTCGCGATTATCTTTCTTTCTGTGGAGCAGTATTCCTGATGATGAATTGGTTGCGGTTGCCGCAGCCGGCCGACTGTCGGATGCTGTCGAACTTGAACGTCAGGTGCTGCGCATGCTGGCTGACGAAAAGTCCATGACTTTGTCGACGAACTTTGCTGCGCACTGGCTTCGGTTACAGAATTTAAACGACATCCGACCTGATGTTTTCTTGTATCCCAATTGGGATTTGAATTTGATACGGTCCATGCGTCGCGAGACTGAGCTGTTGTTCGATAGCATCGTTCGAGACGATCGCGATGTGATGGAATTGCTTACGGCTGATTACACATTTGTTGATCAACGGTTGGCTGAGCACTATGGTCTACCGGGCGTGGTCGGTAATCGCTTTAGACGCGTTCCTGTCGCCGATGAGGCTCGACGTGGCCTGCTCGGCCATGGCAGCGTTTTGACCCTCACGTCGCTCGCAAACCGTACATCGCCGGTAATTCGTGGTGCTTGGGTGATGGACGTTCTTCTTGGAACCCCACCTCCAAGGCCTCCGGCCAATGTACCACCGCTTGATGAAAATGAGCATGGCAAAGACCCGTCCACCATGCGTGAACGACTTGCGTTACATCGCGCGAGTCCGGCGTGTGCCTCATGTCATCGCATCATGGACCCAGTGGGGTTTGCACTTGAGAATTTTGATCCCATTGGTGCGTGGCGTACGCGTGACAGCGGAATGGTCATTGATGCGTCCGATACTCTATTTGACGGTACGGCAGTACATGGGCCATCTAGTCTCCGGCAGTATCTAGAACAATCTGAAGAATTGGTCGTCGGGAATTTTGCTCGAAATCTAATGATGTTTGCACTTGGGCGTGTTCTTCAACCGACGGATATGGCAGCCGTTCGAATGGTCGCCCATCAAGCCAGTGCCCATGACAATCAATTTTCTTCATTTGTACTTGGAATTGTTTCGAGCCCACCGTTTATGATGCGTCAAGCGGAAGCGTTGGAGACGAACTGAAAGAAGGCGCGATGTATATCACTCAAAAGAATATGTCACGACGCACCGTATTACGTGGGATGGGCGTGTCCCTGGCCTTGCCATTTCTTGATGCCATGGTGCCTGCGGTAGCGGCGTCTCGCAACACGGCTTTGGCGTCTCGCACACGTTTCGCGGCCATTGAGATGGTCCATGGAAGTGCGGGGAGTACTGGTGAAGGCACGCGCCAGCATTATTGGTCGCCCAAGCGCGTCGGTCGCGACTTTGACATGACGCCTATTCTTCAGTCTCTGGCACCGCATCGTGATTATTTAACGGTAGTCAGTCATACCGATATTGCGCTGGCTACTGCTCAAACAGAGGCGGAAGCAGGTGCTGACCATACACGGTCGTCGGCTGCGTTTTTGACCTCTGCGCACGCCAAGATGACTGAAGGTGCAGATATTTACAACGCAATTTCAATGGACCAGATCTACGCGCAAGCGGCAGGACAAGATACGCCCATGCCCTCTATTCAATTGTGCATTGAGGATGTTGGTTCTCTGACTGGTGCGTGCGGGTATGGGTATAGCTGTGTTTATGCCAATACGATTTCATGGTCATCGCCAACGACGCCATTGCCGATGGAACGTGACCCACGGGTGGCGTTCGAACGATTATTTGGCGATGGCGCGACACCGGAACAACGGCGGGCTCGGCGACATGCTAATGCCAGTATTTTGGATGGTATTGTCGAGAAGATCGATGATCTGAAGTTGGCGCTCGGTACGACTGACCGTGCCCGGCTGAGTGACTATTTGGAAGACGTTCGAGAGATCGAACGCCGTATCCAACAAGTTGAAACTACGAATTCAGAGACGGTGATACGGGATATCCCGGCTGCACCGGTTGGTGTACCGGATAGTTGGAGCGAGCACGTGCGGTTGATGTTTGATCTGCAGGTGCTGGCATTTATGACCGAGATGACCCGGGTTTCTACTTTCAAGATGGGACGTGATGTCAGTTCTCGTGTGTATGACGAAGCCGGTATTACGACACCGTTCCATTCGCTTTCCCATCATGGGAATCGCCCAGATCAGTTGGCTGAATTTTCGAAACTCAATGCATTTCACGTGGACCAGGTGGAGTATTTCATTCGACGTCTGCGAGAAACGCCGGATGGTGATGGAAATCTGCTCGATCACTCACTGGTGCTTTACGGCAGTCCCATGGGTGATGGAAGCGTGCATAACCATCTTCGGGTGCCGCTCTTTTTTGCCGGCCATGCGAATGGTCAATTTAAAGGCAACCATCACCTTCTTTGTCCGGAGGGGACCCCGATGGCGAATGCTCTTCTCACCGTATTGCACCGCTTAGGTCTTGATACTGGCGAAATTGGCGATAGTACTGGCGAACTCGATCTATAGGGTGAGACCATGCGGATGATGTGGGTTGCTATCGTTTCGTTTGTTCTGGCGGTTACCGGTGTGCATGCGTCTGACGCTCCGTTGGTGAATGCTGCGAGAGAGAATGATCTTGACCGTGTTCAAACCCTCATAGACGGAGGTGCTGACCTGAATAGCGCACAGGGTGATGGAATGACCGCACTCCATTGGGCGGCTTTTCATGACAATGTGGAGGTTGCCGATCTTTTGTTGGGTGCTGACGCTGACGTTTCCGTTCAGACGCGCGTGGGTGCACTGACGCCACTCTGGTTCGCAGCGACTAACGGCAACGCTGATTTGGTTGACCGGCTACTGACGACCGAGGCAGACGCTAATGTCGTCACGGCCACCGGAGCAACTCCTTTGATGGCTGCTGCGATGACTGGTAGTGTCGAAACGATTGACGTACTCATCGAACGTGGCGCGTTTGTTAATTCTCGTGAAACGGCGAACGGGCAAACCGCGTTAATGTTCGCTGCTTGGGAAAATCGGCCGGAGGCGATTTCCGCCTTGGTTCGTCATGGAGCGCATGTCGGATTGACATCTTTTGTTGTTTCGATGATAGAGCCACGAGTTGACGAATATGGCAATCCGGTCCCGGTTCGGCGCCGTAGGGTACCCGGTGGTAATTCGGTTATGGGTGGCTTGTCGGCACTACTCTTTGCGGCTCGGGACGGGCACAGGGACGCCGTACGTGCGCTTGTTGCCAATGGAGCGGATATTGATCAGGTAAGTGGTGGAGATGGGACGAGCCCAATGGTCATCGCGATTGCGAATGGCCATTACTCTGTTGCTCAGTTTCTTCTGGACCAAGCCGCTAACCCGAATCTCGTAAATATTGATGGATTAGGTCCGTTGTATGCGACGGTCAATATGCGATTTGCTCCGGTCTCGTGGGCTCCGAACCCACCTACAGGGCAAGAGACCGTCGACTCTCTTGATTTACTACGTGCACTACTCAAGCAAGGCGCCGATCCGAATGCCCGAATTACGCGGAAATTATGGTTTAGTCCAACATCGCATGATCGGGGTTGGGCCGATGCAAGTGGTTCCACACCATTTTGGAGAGCGGCGCAATCGAGTGATGTCGAGTCGATGGAAATCTTGGTTGAAGGTGGTGCCGACCCGAATTTGTCAACCTATAAAGGGATAACGCCACTGATGGTGGCAGCGGGAATCGGGTGGGTCGGAAACTTTACTCAGAGCGCACCGAATTCGTTTCTGGCGGCTATTCGCTACTGTTTTGAACTAGGCGCCGATGTGAATGCCATAGATTCAAAGGGTTTTACGGCATTGCATGGTGCTGCGGGTCGTGGCGATATGGGCATGGTGGAGTATTTAGTTGGAGAGGGTGCCCGTGTAGACGCTATTAATGACGACGGCAACTCGCCGGCTGATATGGCCTTTGGCCCATCTAGGTTTTTTATTCCTAAACCGGACACAGTTGATCTCCTCGTTGGTCTGGGGTCTCCATTCCAGGACAATTGCCGGTCCGATCAATGCGTCGACGGTAAGTTTTTTGGTGGAACCGGTGTGAGTGTTCCGAAGTAGCATCGGCCTCCTGATGTTCGCGAGTCGAATTAGATGGTGTGTCGGCGTCCTCGCTGTGCTCAGTCCTGTCTTTTGGCAAGTTACGTCTGCGCAGGAGAATGAGTCTGTACACGTTTGGTCGAGCGACACAGAATTAAGTGTTGTTGTGACCGAAGGCAATGCTGCGGCACAGACTTTCGGATTTAAGAATACGGTTCGACGTACTTGGGATTCTTCGCGCCTGCGTGCTCGGTTTGACGGAGTGCGGTCTATGGCAACAATCGAGCGTTCTCTTTTGGTTCGACCTGGCTTCAGATTTCCAATTGGTGGTCAGTTAGAAGATTTTGACACCGTGATGATCGAACCAAATTTAGAACCTGACGTTGAGCAGTATTTTGTAGAAGGTCGTTTCGACAGAGATATCACTGAGCACGTCTTTTGGAACGTCGGTTCAAGCTGGGATAGAAACAATGAGGCAGGCATCCTTAATAGGGTCACAGTTTTTGGAGGGTTCGGTAATTCCTGGTTTGATACGGACGATATCGCGTTGTCCACGTCGTATGGTGTGAGCTATACCGACCGAGAAGAGACTCAATCTGACCCGTTGAAGGACAGGGCATTTACTGGAATTCGAATTAATTCTGATTACGTGCACCAGTTGGGTCGACTGACGCGGTTTGATAGTGACTTTACTATGAACGTGAATCTCACAACGATAACCGACCGTTCGATTAATACTACGAATGCGATTGGTGTTTCCGTTAATGACTATTTATCCTTGCGGGTTAGTTTGCAGTTCCTCCACGAACAGATACCCTCATTTGAAGATGTTGATATTGTTGCCCACGTAGCTTTGATCGATCCTGATGGAACCTCTGCGAGCGGAGATGAACTTTTTGAGACTGTTGTTTCTGGTGGCACCAGAATAGACGTTGGCCAGGGGCAAATTAGAAAGAAAACTCTCGATACAGTGTTTCGTACAGCACTCGTCATTAGTTTTTGAAATGACCGGACGACGTTACGACCGCGCATGATAAATATGATGAGTATGGGAGGTATGGGATGAGACGGATCGTACCGGCGATTGCTCTGTCGTTATGCGGTGCGTGGGTTTTCACTTTTGGGGTAGGGGCTTTTCAAGCCTCGGCGCTTGGGTCGATCGAAGAAACTACGAACTGCGAAGATTTACTGCAACAGCGAAATCTCACGATCACATATGCAGGTCTCGCAGAGACTTCTAAAGGCAAGTCGTATTGCTATGTGAAGGGATTACTTCTACCGGCGGTTCACTTTCATGTTCAGTTACCTTTGCCGGGTGATTGGAATGGTCGATTTCTCAAATGGGGTGACGGTGGAAAAGACGGTGACCTCGATTTTGCCGACCATCGTGTGACGGAGGGTTATGCCGTTGCGAACAGTAATACTGGGCACGATAACGGTGCGGAGCCCGGTTCATCATTTGGGTATCACAATCGCCAGGCTGAGATAGATTTTGGTTACCGAGCTGTTCATTTGACGACGATGGCAGCGAAGACGGTTATTCGAAACTATTACGGCGCCGTCCCAGAATATTCCTACTTTGAAGGATGCTCGACGGGTGGCCGTCAAGGGCTAATGGAGGCGCAGCGGTACCCGGATGATTTTGATGGCATTGTTGCGGGTGCACCAGCTAATCATTACCAAGAAATGAATGCCGTTCGTGTATGGCTTTTGCAACGGATGCTACGTGACGAAGGTACCGCTGCGCTGGCGTTTGACGTTGATGGTGACGGGCGTTTCGACAGTATTCGAAAGCTTGAGATCCTTGCAGATGTTGTTTCTATGGGTTGTGATCGTGTCGATGGTGTCGTCGACGGTGTAATCGATGATCCGATGCGCTGCAACTTTGACCCGACACGAGATTTAGCTGCGTACGGGTGCCGCGGCGGGGTTGATGCCGAAGATTGCTTTACTTCGTCGCAGATTCAGACGATTCGAGATTTTCATTCTGGACCACGCGATCGTGCCGGAGAGCCGATCTATGCCGGGAAACCCGTTGGTTCAGAATCGCAGTGGGCTAATCTGTTCATTCCCCATAGTAGAAATAGGTTTACTCCCAGCGCGGTTCGGCTCGGCGGGGATCATCTCAACTACTTGTTTTACGACAATGATCCCGGTGTCACGGTATCCGACCTTCTTGATTTATCGATAGAACCATCAAGAGACTCGATGCCTCCTGAATGGGCGTGGTGGGAATTTGACATTAACGATGTCCGAGAGGGCAAAGGTGATGTTATGAAAGCGATTACCGATGCGACCGATCCTGATCTGTCGCGGTTTTTGAAACAGCGGAATGGAAAACTGATTGTCTATCACGGATGGGCCGATGCTTTAGTCGTTCCTCAACCGACGCTACAGTACTATCGCGATGTCGTTGCCGCTACGTTTGATGGCGATACGAAAATGGCAAGGGAACACGCACGTTTATTTATGGTGCCTGGCATGGGGCATTGCCGTGGTGGTGCAGGTCCCGACACTTGGGACCGATTGGCACCGCTTGTTGATTGGGTTGAGCAAGGTATTGGGCCTGATGCATTAATCGCTACACACCTGACGGACGGTGTCGTGGATAATGAACGTCCCATCTGTGCCTTTCCCGAGCGGGCGGTTTATACAGGCCCCGTCGGTGGCGCGGATGATTCAGAGAACTGGACGGTTGATAATTTTGCCTGTCGATTGGTCCCCTAGATCGTTCTAGGCTTTAAGAAATCGAGGGATTATGAGTACGGATCTGTATAAGAGTGGTTTGCAAATTCGCCGACGAGTGCTTGGTGATGATTATGTAGACCGCGCACTAGCTAATGTGGATACGTTCAACTCGGAGTTCCAAGAATTAGTCAGTGAGTATTGCTGGGGCAAGGTCTGGGGTCGGTCGACACTCAGCGACCAGCAGCGGAGTCTGAATAATTTATCAATGATGGCGGCGTTGAATCGTCCCCAAGAGTTTAAGGTCCACATGAGGGGCGCGCTGCGAAACGGCTGCAGTCTTGATGAAATACGTGACACTTTGCTCCAGGTGGCGATTTACTGTGGTATCCCTGCGGGTGTTGAAGCCTTCAGGCTGGCACGTGAAATTATCGATGCGGAAGGGATTCAGCCTGACCCTGAGTGATGATTATAGCCCCATCCTTTCAGCATAATTGATGAGAGCGGTTCGGTGAGGTGTCTATTGAGGGACGTATGCGGGAGCTGGTCCGCTAAATTGAACAGCTTCCTCTCCGGAAGGAGCGCTTCCGAACATACGGGCCGCACGGTCACTTACCTGTGGCGCGGTATTACTGGTCAAGATAAGCCAGTCTGACACCGTGCCTGGTTCAAGTAACCCCATTCGAAGTTCTTCGATGGTATCGACTGTGTCAGCAAACGCGCTTTCCTCCAAGGCACGCCACTGGACACGGACCTGAGTGTCACCCTTGTTTGTCAGACGGTAACGATATTCATAGCCGTCTGTTGTCTGGGTGACTTCTGACTCAAACACAACGTTTACGTAGTACCAGAGCTGGTACTCAACGTCTAGCGCACGGGTCCCAAGTGCAGTGACGAGCGGTTCGTGTGTCTCCGTTTGACCAGTTTCCGCAAAGATTGTCGGGACAATAGCCGAAAAGCAGGCAAGGGAAATTGTAAAAGCCACAAAAAATTGGCGCATGTGTCGACTGTCCATTCGAATCAGCATCTAACTTATTGTACCTTCCGTAGTGATTGACGACGTCTTTGTTGATTGCTGTGTGTCATTAATCTATATAGGGTTGTCTGTTTTGTTAGACAATAACGGACCAACCGAGTGTTTTCCGTGGAAATCCCACACCTATTTCGGTGGTAGGTGTGGCGTACGTTGCTGAAGGAGAAGGCGATGAAACTGACGACGGTTCTTTTTGTTGCAACAATGTTCTTTGTCGGGAGCGCATCAGTAGGGTGGGCGCAGCTACATGCGGTGAGTGATGGCCCAATTGTCTACGGGCACCATCATGTGAACGGCACTGATCTGTCTGCACATAAACGATTTTGGGGGAATACGCTGGGGGGGATCCCGACTGCCTTCGGTCAGTCTGAGATGTACAAGTTTCCGAACGTTCATGTTTTTGTTCGGGAGCGTGAGCCGACTGGTGGTACAAAAGGATCTGCGGTCAATCACATCGGTTTCCGTGTGCCAAGTGTTCGTACTGCTCTCGGCAGGGTGCGGGCGGCAGGTTTCCCTGTTGTCACGCGGCAAGAACTGCCACCGGGGATGGCCGTCATCGACGACATGGCGTACATAGACAATCAAGATACTTATATTGCGTTCGTTATGGCACCCGACAACGTCAAAGTTGAACTAGTTGAGGACCGTGACCAGGAGGAAGCAATCGCTCTCCATCACATTCATTTCGATACAAATAATGTTGATGCAATGAAAGCATGGTACGTCGATACATTCGGCGCGATTCCAGGTACGCGTGGGTCTTTTCAGGCGGCAGATTTACCAGGTGTCAACCTGACCTATTCCGGGAATCCAGCATCGCTTGCAGGAACTGAAGGCAGAAGTCTCGACCATATCGGTTTTGAAATCGAGAATCTGGAAGCCTTCTGTCGGCAGCTTGAATCTGCTGGTGTGGAGTTTGATGTTCCGTACCGCGAATTGGACCAGCTCGGTATTGCCATTGCTTTTTTCACTGATCCCTTTGGTACGTATATCGAACTGACCGAGGGGCTGGATAAGTACTAGGTAGTTTGCAAATGTTGAAATCGCACGACCGACCGACCACTAGGAAGATGTTTAGGCAGGGCTCGCTATGCTTGGGTCTGGTCCTGTTGGCACTGTGGATTCCGGGTTCGGGGCATGCTCAAGGTCCTATCCATGTCGACCCGCTGCTCCTTGGTCGCTACGTTGGCCAATACGAATTATCGCCGACATATGTACTGACAATTCTGGTCGAGAGTGATCGGATATATGTGCGTGCGCCTGGGCGTGGAACCCGGTTGCTTGTACCTGCTTCAGAAACTGAATTCATTGAGATTGAGTCTGGGCTTCGTATCATGTTCGGGATTCGCGAAGATACCCGAGAGGTCGATCATTTGCTCTTTGAGCAACAGGGCTTTGGTCGGCGTGCGAACAAAGTTACCAATGAAGTCGGTCTTGACCCGGAGACACGTCCGGCTATGGCGCTTGCGGATGACGTATTGGCTCGTTACGTTGGTGAATACGAAGAACAACCCGGTTTTGGCATCAGCATTAGTAGGGATGGCGACCAGTTATTAGCCCGAATGACTGATCAACAAGGTGTCGAAATTTTCGCCGAATCAGCAACGGAGTTTTTTTATCGCGATACGAATGCTCGAATTTCATTCCAACTTGGTAATGACCTGGTAGAGGCGCTCATCTTGCATCAGGGCGGGGTCGATTTAGAGATGCGTCGCCTCGATTAGCGCGGCGAAGGGAGACAGCAATGACTCAGGAAATTGAAAACCTTGTTGGGCAATTTGAAGCACGTAAACTGACCCGCCGACAACTCGTCACGTCACTCGCGGCAATTGTTACTGTCACTTCGGCGAAATTAACGACAGCGCAAACTGCTGTTGGTCAGGTAGCCCAAGGCCGTACTATTAATCATGTGTCGCTTGCTGTTTCTGATGTAGAGGCCTCGGCGAATTTTTATCAGTCGTTGCTAGGACTCGAAGTAGTTAGTCGACCACCGAATGGCGGTATTAATATGGGACTGTCTGATGGGTTTTTGGGTGTCTACAACATTCCTCAGCCCGGCCGTGTGCATCACTTCTGCATTGGTGTTGACGACTTTGATGCCGACCGGGTTAAAGAACAATTTGATGAAGTTGGTTACGAAGCACGTGTTAGTCGGAATCCTGCAGCTCGTACTTCAGGTGGTGACCAGTTGTACTTTACCGATCCCGATGGCACGCTTGTTCAATTAGGCGACAACGGCTACCAAGGGTGAGGTGTTTTACCGGAAACGCCGCTAGTTCGTCGGAAGAACTCCCAGATCTAGAGCCATGATTTTTTCACGGTCACGTACGTACAGCTTTGTACCGACCAGTGTTGGGGCAGACCAAGAAGTTGACTGGAAAATAGTGGTACGTCCAAGGATGGTCATCCCGTCCGGTGTCATACGCGTCAAAGCCAAATCCCCATCTTCGTCCATCAGAATGACTTTCCCGTCCGCGTAGAGCATGCTTCCTCTGGCGAATCCCCGTTCTTGCCACAAGGTTTCACCCGTATGGATGTCAACTCCGGTTACGAAGGATGGACCAAATGTACCATCGGTTCCGTAGATATAGTTTCCGATTCGTAATGGATTCAAGAACATAAATTGGAGTTGTGGATCGAGCCACAGTTCCTCAACAGTTGTATGGGTACTCTCGCGCGTCAGACGGAGCGCACGACTACCGGTTTTGTAACCGGAGGACACGAAGAGAATGTTGTCTTCGCCCCATAGTGGAACCATGAAATTAAAGTCGTTCCCAGGGTCATGTGGATGTGTCCAGAGCACGTTTCCGTTGTCTGGATCCATACCGTTGACAGTTCCGCCACCAAATACGACTAACTGAAGTTGGCCACTAACATCGATAAGAACCGGTGGTGCTTCAGACACGAGAAAATCTCCGCCGGCCCAGACGACGCTCCCGTCCGTTTGCCGGAAGGCCATAACCGATTGGCCCGGGCCACCGACCGAGCAGATCACGGTATCTTTGTATGCGAGTGGACTACAACCATATCCGGATTTCACACGGGGGCGGATCAGGAGTGGTGGTGCATTAAAGTCGGTTACGAGGTTGTGTGACCAGAGCACATCGCCAGTGTCAGCATCGAATGCGTATAGCTGTTTATTGGTCCCGCCGGTGAAGACGCGATCTTCCACGAGCAATGGCGTCGCGTGAGGGCCAGACCCGAAGCTTGTGTCTTCAAGTTTTGACGGGTAAGTATGCTCCCAGATCGTTTCACCTGTCCGTGCGTCTAATGCGATAACGGTTTCCTCGGATTCCCATGGTCCTTCGCGGCCCTGGCCGTTACCGACGCGGTACATCGTGAAGAGACGATCATTTCCAGAGATGATCGCTGAATGACCAGTTCCGAGAGTGCGACTCCATAGAACAGGTGGTCCACCATCGGGCCAGCTATCCGCTAGGCCTGTGACGTCCGTAATGAAGTTTCGATGCGGGCCTCCCCACTGAGGCCATAGGGTGGTCTCCTGTGCTTGCGTGCCAACCGAAGTGGCTATGAAACACACTAAGGGCAAGAACACGGTCATTACGGCCGAGCGCATGAGGAAATCATAGCCTGCCTTGGTATTTCCGTAACTGTTAAGTTTGATTCACAACGAACCTGCTGATGAGCGATGATAGTTGGCAGAGACGGGGGGGGGGGCTTGTGCCAGAACAGCAGACACATCGGCGGCAAAGGGATAGTTTGTCGCGGCGACGTTTTTTAAAAACTACTGTTGTCGGAGGTGTAGCGATGGCCGGTATATCGAATAACGTGGGTGTCGCTCAGAATCAGGTTTCTGCGCATTTGGTTCGATTTGATCATGTGGCGGTGCCAATGCGAAATACGACCGAAATGGTAGCGTTTTATAGGGCGCTCGGATTTCATGTGAACGAGGGCGATCGGATCTGCTCGGTTCATTTTGGTGACAGCAAGATTAATTTTCACCGTCCTTCGCTATGGGAAAGTGGTGACTTTGCACTCCGAGCATCAGAAGCAATACCGCCGTGTGGTGATTTTTGTTTTGTCTGGGGAGGGAGTGAGCGTGAATTAGAGCTACAACTTGAACGAGTTGGGGCGACGGTTATTGAAGGGCCGGCACCACGCCAAGGCGGTCGTAGTCTTGGTGTTGATACGGGTACAAGTCGCTATATTCGTGACCCGGACGGCAATTTATTGGAATTCATTATTTACTTATAAACGGAGTATGGCGTTGAAAACGAGAACACGAAGGAGACACGGAATGCGGTATGCGAGAAACGCTTTTTTGACGGGGCTAATCGTAATGGGGGCACTAAGTTGGGCGTGCGTTCGAAACTTGCCGCCAGTCGCTCCGCAATCTACCGAGACCGCGGCCAATACAGCCCCTATCGAGACGCCAAACCGTGTGCCGGCGGGAGCCGAATCTTCGGCTCAGGTGGACAACTCAGCAGCAAAAGCACCGCAGACAGGACCCACAAATGATCTGCCGAATCCGTACACGACGGTTGTTGGGTGGGCGAAGATGCCGGGTTCGCGAACTTGGGGATCTACTAGCGCAGTCGACATTGATCCTGACGGGAAACATATTTGGGTCGCTGAGCGTTGTGAGGCGAACTCTTGTGTAGGTTCGACACTCGACCCGGTCTTAAAGTTTGATGAATCTGGACATCTGATTAACAGCTTTGGAGCCGGATTGATGAACTGGCCCCACGGGTTTTACGTTCACGACGATGGGTCTGTGTGGGTGACGGATGCCCGTGGTGGCGACGGTAAAGGGCACCAAGTTCACAAGTTCAGTCCGAATGGCGACCTGCTGCTGTCACTAGGAACAGCAGGGGTGGCGGGTACCGACGGTTCACACTTTAACCAACCGTCAGATGTGGTGGTAGGGCCTGACGGGAGTATTTACGTTGGCGACGGGCATGGAGGAGAATCGAACGCACGGATCGTCAAATTCGACGCAGCGGGGAATTTCGTTAAGGCGTGGGGTGAGCCTGGAACCGCGCCGGGTCAGTTCGGTGTCCCGCATGGTTTGGCGTTCGATTCTCAGGGACGGCTGTTTGTGGCTGATCGCAGTAACAACCGTATCCAGATCTTTGATCAAGATGGAAATTTTCTAGAAGAATGGCCTCAGTTCTCTCGTTTAAGTGGGATCTTTATTGACGATCACGACATGCTGTATGGGACTGATTCTGAATCGAATCATCGCCGGGGAAATGGTGAATGGAAACGAGGCATGCGAGTCGGGAGCGCTCGCACTGGTGAAGTACTGTATTTCATCCCAGACCCTGCAGACCCCAATGATGGCCCGCTTCGGGGAACTAGTTTTTCAGAAGGTGTGGCAGTGGATGCGGCGGGTAATATCTATGGTGCTGAAGTGGGCCCGAAGGGGTTGAAGAAATATGTTCGCCGGGAGCAGTGACAGAAGATTACGTGTGTAGATGGATACAGAGGGAGGCAAATCGATGCTTCGTTTCATGATTGGTGCAGTATTCGTCATCCTTAGTACGACCGTTCCAATTTCGGCCCAGGTGCCATCCTTTCAACCGGTGACGGATGCGATGTTGGAGGACCCGCCTCCCGAAAGCTGGCTGAACTGGCGGCGTACGCGAGATGGGTGGGGTTACAGCCCGCTCGATCAGATTACGCGTGAAAATGTTAACGATCTTCGGCTTGAGTGGTCGTGGGCCATGGAGGCAGGGTCACAACAGACGACTCCGATCATTCATGGGGGCGTGATGTACCTAGCCAACCCTGGAAATCTGATTCAGGCCCTTGATGCTGCCACTGGGGACCTTCTCTGGGAATATCGGCGCCAATTTCCAACCGCTCGGGGTCGTGGACGACCGAATCGAAATATTTCGATTTATGAGGACAAGATTATTTTGAACACGGCCGACGCGAATATTGTTGCTCTTGACGCACGCACAGGGGAAGTAGTGTGGGAGGCAGACGTTGCAGACCCAGACAAGGGATTTCACTATACCGGTGGCGCTCTTGTGGCAGACGGGAAAGTCATTTCTGGCATGGCTGGATGCATGCGGTTTTGGGATGACGGATGTTTCATTACCGCGCACGATGCGAACACGGGACGCGAATTATGGCGCACGTCAACGGTGGCTCGCCCCGGCGAACCAGGTGGAGATACGTGGGGCGATTTACCGATGTTGTTTCGTGGTGGCGGGGATGCATGGATCACTGGCACGTATGACGCTGATCTTGGACTAACATTTTGGGGCGTCGCGCAAGCGAAGCCATGGGCGCAAGTGAGCCGGCGTACGGATGGTGATGCCTTGTATACAAGCTCGACACTTGCACTCGATCCTGACACCGGAGAGATGCAGTGGTTTTACCAACATCATCCTGGTGAGTCGCATGATATGGACGAAGTGTTCGAACGCATTCTGGTTGATGTCGATGGACGTCCGTCGGTTTTTACGATGGGAAAGCTCGGTATATTGTGGCAACTCGATCGCCAGACAGGTGAGTTCATTAATGCCACGGATCTTGGGTATCAAAATATCGTGGATGTTGATTCTGCGACCGGCCAGTTATCGTTTCGGCCAAACATGATTCCAGAGTTGGACGAAGCGTTAGATTTTTGTCCGAGTCATTCCGGTCTCAAGAGTTGGCGCGCGATGTCTTATAGTCCAGAAACGGAAGCTTTTTATATTCCGCTGACTTTGAATTGCACGAGTACCGTCTACAGTGACGTGGAGTGGCGTGAAGGCGGTGGTGGTAACGGCATGGTCGGGCGCAAGAATTTCCTTCATCCTGATAGTGGCGGGAATTTGGGAGAATTTGTCGCGATGCATGTGAGCGGCGAGATTCTGTGGTCGCATCGACAGCGGACCCCTTACATTTCGGCTTCACTAACGACCGCAGGTGGGTTGGCCTTTGTGGGCACCTATGACCGTGACGCATATGCCTACGACGTATCTACCGGTGAGCAACTGTGGAAGACTAGGCTGCCTACGTCCGTACAAGGTTTTCCGGTGACGTATGAGGTCGATGGGCGCCAATACGTGGCCATCGGTGCTGGGATCGGTGGGGGGAGTTGGGTGTCGATTCCGGCGCAGCTTACTCCTGAAAAACGACGGCCAAATGCCGGTAATGGACTTTTTGTGTTTGCACTACCAGCCGAATAATTCTGAGAACGGAAAGTTTCTCAGGTAGTTAAGTAGTTATAGAAGGGTGTTTATGTTGCAGTGTCGAGAGTTCGCGGCTGTGTTCCGTATGTGGAGGGCGTTATGAAGAGAGCCTGCTTCATTATTCTGTCTGTCTCATTCTTGGTGTGCCGGATAGAGGTTGCGTTTGCACAAGGGGCGTCGACAGGAATGGTGGAGTGGCCCTACGTAGGTGCAGATCAAGCAGCATCGAAATATTCCCCGTTGGCCGACATCAATACGGCGAACGTCGATCAGCTTGAGATCGCGTGGACGTGGGAACCCAACGAACTTCCCAACCAAGAGTTTCGGACACGTCCCGGAAGCTTCGAGGCGACCCCGCTCATGATTGATAACGTGATCTATATATCAACCATGTATACGCGGGTAGTTGCCCTCGACGCGAACACGGGGCAGGAGTTGTGGGCGTTTGATCCTGAAGCTTATCGAACGGGACCACGTGGTGCGGGTCCAGGTGGGTTTAAGCATCGTGGTGTTGCCGTGTGGGAAGACGGTGATGAGATGCGTATTTTCATTAATAGCCGCGACAGTTTGTACTCGATTGACGTGGCAAGTGGCACTCTTATTCCGTCGTTTGGCCAAGATGGTCGTGTCATTTTGACTGAAGATTTTCCGAATGAGGTCACGCGTGATGAATTCGATCAGACGTCACCACCTGTGGTGTTTGAAGACCTCGTGATTGTTGGAAGTCGCGTGCCAGATCGTGTGCAACATCGATTTGACACGCCCGGGTCTGTACAAGCATTTGATGTCAACACGGGTGAGCGTCGCTGGGTGTTTTATACGGTTCCGCAATCGAATGACGCATTTGGTGCTGATACCTGGCAAGACGGGTCTTGGCGCTATACCGGACATGCGAATGTTTGGGGCCTAATGTCGCTCGATGCGGAACGAGGACTCTTGTATTTGCCGACAAGTACACCGAGTAGTGATTTTTGGGGTGGTCGTCGACTGGGAGCTAATTTATTTGCTGAGTCGCTTGTCTGTCTTAATGCTCGTACAGGAGAGCGTGAGTGGCATTTTCAGACAGTGCACCATGGGTTATGGGACTATGACCTCACGTCGGCGCCCAACCTGGTCAGCCTGAACGTCGATGGTCGCAGTATTGAGGCGGTCGCTGAGGTGTCCAAGCAAGGGTTCACGTATGTATTTGACCGGGTGACCGGAGAGCCGGTCTGGCCGATCGAAGAGCGCCCGGTGGATACCGACACGGATGTGCCAAGAGAAGTTCCGTATCCGACGCAGCCGTTTCCAACGAAACCACCCCCGTTTGCTGGACAAGGTGTGACGCTCGATGACGCCAATGATTTGACGCCGGAGGTTCACCGCCTTGCGATCGCTGAACTCGAAACCTATCGTCTCGGTCCGTTATTCACTCCCCCGAGCGCTCGAGGGACGTTGCAGCGGCCGAGAGTTGATGGTGGCGCGAATTGGGGTGGCGCGGCGTTTGATCCGTCTACCGGATTACTTTACGTGCGAACGTCTGAAGGAACATCGCCCAACCAGGTGTGCAAGACAGACCCGGGTCTGCCCGATGTTGATGTTGAATACACGAATAACTGCCCGCGTGGTGGGTCTGGTGGATTTGCGTTGTTTGGCGGGTCTGCACCGACCGAACGCAGCCAACTGGGTCCTATCCCTCTGATCAAACCACCATATGCCAGGCTGGTTGCGATAGATCTTAATCAAGGTGAGATCGCGTGGCGTGTGCCTTTTGGCGAAGGCAGTCGACTGATACGTAATCATCCATTACTGCGCGACGTGGAACTTCCGGACCGTCTCGGTACGCCTGGGGCAAATGGCCCGATGGTGACAGCTGGCGGAGTCGTGTTTCTTGGAGGGGGTGACCCGTATCTCTATGCATTCGATGCTGCCACTGGTCGTGAAATATCGCGAGTGGCAACAGAATTTCGGACAAGTGGGAACCCAATGACCTACCGGTCACGCGAAGGGCGGCAGCATGTGGTTATTGCGACGGGGGCCGGCCCGGATGCGAGACTCGTAGCATTTGCACTTCCAGAGGAGTGAGTGTGGTGTCACGTTTATTTTTTTTAGTGCTAGTTGGTTTGTTAGCCGTTGTCGGAACGACAGAAGCACAAGAGCATCCAGGATTGGAGTCCTATCGACAGGTGTGTCAACTTTGTCATGGGGAGCGTGGGCGTGGGGATATTGCACCTGTTCTTGTGCCCCTAGGGTTTGATGCGGAGTATGTACTAGCAGTCGTGAGAGAAGGATACGGCCAGATGCCGCCAATTTCTCAGCGCGAATTGAGTGATGACAATGTGCGACAAGTGGTTGCTTATCTCGAATCCTTGTCATCTTCTGCGTCGGGATCAGCACAGACCGAGTATGACGGACCACGAACGCCTGAGGGCCAACCCGACCTGAACGGTATTTGGCAGGTCCTTAATTCTGCGGCATGGGATATTCGTGCACATAATGCGCAGGATGGTGTGCCGGCCGGTCTTGGCGTGGTTGAGGACAACATCATCCCTTACCAGGCATGGGCTTCAGCCCAGCAACAGGGAAACTATGCGAATCGATTCACCGCAGACCCTGTTCGACAATGTTTTCTGCCTGGGGTGCCTCGGATTACGTACATGCCATTTCCCTTTCGCATTTTTCAGACGGCTGATCATGTGGTGATGACTTACGAGTTTGCACACGCAGTCAGAATTATTTATACCGACGGTAGCGAGCACCCTTTACCAAATGATTTTTGGATGGGAGATTCCCGAGGACATTGGGAAGGCGATACGCTGGTCATTGACACGACGCATTTTAACGGCGAGACATGGCTTGATGCAGCGGGTAATTTTCATAGCAACGAGTTGCATGTTGTTGAGCGCTATACGCCGATCAGTTCGTACCATATTGATTATGAGGTCATGATTGAAGACCCAGAAGTCTTCACACGGCCGTGGACGATGCGTATGCCCCTGTATCGACGGGTAGAAGAGGGACTACAGCTACTTGATTATGACTGTGTGGATTTTATTTTAGAGTCAGCGAATGGTTCGGATGGAGGTGCCCAGTGAAAGACAATGGTTTGCGTAGGCTTGCGACAGCGAGTGTCATGCTCTTAACGTGTCCGCTTTTAGTCTTTGCTCAGGAGCCCACAGCAGAGTTTGACCCGCCACGTACCGAATGGGGCGATCCTGATTTTCGAGGTCATTACCTTCCGGGACAGTATCGGCCACTGGAAATCGCTGCAGACGAGAACTGGCAACCGTCGACGGAGGGTTCCGGGGGAAACAATGCGGCTTTTTCACGGTTTTTTGAGCCAGATCCGGATACGCCTCCAAGGCCTGCCCGACTTACAGCGCCGATGATTGTTGACCCGCCTGATGGCAAAATTCCATTTCAACCATGGGCAGCCGAACAACGCAATGAAATCATGGTGCGACAAGACGAGTTAGAACACCTCGATCCGCGCGTGAAATGCTTGCCATCGGCACTGCCTCGTGCGCATTTACCTGTTGGCTACAACACCTATCAAATTCTTCAATTGCCTGGATACGTAGTGATGCTCTACGAATGGAATCATTTGTATCGTTACATCCCACTGGATGGTAGTCCGCACGTCAGCCCAGACATTCGGCTTGGGATGGGCGATTCCCGTGGTCGCTGGGAAGGCAATACGCTGGTTGTTGATGTCACCAATTTCACTGACAACACGTGGCCAGTTGGTCACGGCGCACCGCCAGAAGGTGCACCGGGTCGAGCATTAACAACAGGGCATGGTGTGTTTCATAGCAGGGACTTGCATGTTGTTGAGAGGTTTACCTTCGTCGATGCCAACACCATAAATTACCGCGCGACGATTGAGGACCCAAATGTTTTTACACAGCCATGGACAATTGAATTTAATGCGCTTCAGCGCGCCCCAGGTGACCACATGTTGTTTGAGTACGCGTGTCACGAAGGAAATGGGCGGGGTATTTCACTCATGACGGGTGCGGACCTTGAAACCATCCGATTAGGTGTGAGGTAAATTGCTATGTTTGCGAGGTTTATTTTCTTCGGGGTTGGGCTCGCGCTGCTAGTCGGGGCACCTCGTGTGTCAGCACACCATGCTTTTTCAGCTGAATTTGATGCTGATCGACCGTTAGAGCTTCATGGCACAGTATCGAAAACGGAATGGATTAATCCGCATTCGTGGATCCATGTTGATGTCGAAGGCGAAGACGGCCAGATGGTCACGTGGGCTATCGAGTGTGGGGCTCCCAATTCACTAATGCGTCGTGGACTTAATAAAAATTCTGTTCCGGTTGGAACGGAATTGGTGATCGATGGTTTCCGTGCGAAGGATGGGTCCAATACAGCTAATGCTCGTGACATCACCCTTCCTGATGGGGCTACATTTTTCGTTGGGTCATCTGGGACAGGTGCCCCCTACGAACAGCGGTAACAGACTTTTACCGTCTCGTGGGTGTGAGAAGCCGCGGAGCTGTTTGGTGATGGTGTTCACTCTACATGGACAATGACTCGTGTCGTCGATTCGAATACTGAGTCACTGGCTCGAAGTTCTAACTCGTAGGTACCAGGTGTATCAAACGTTGCGAGTGTACGAGGTTCACCCTGTGCGCTAAATGAAACACTTCCTGGTCCATTCACGTTATGCCACTCTGAAACCAGAACGCTGTTTCTTGGTAATCCTTCATCGCGAGCACTACCGAACAACCTGAGCTCATCACCAACATTCACTGCGAGTTCTGGGGGTTCACCGTCCGGACCGTTTCGAAGTCCAAGAATGCGGACAAGTGGGGATCGGTTCAGACACACGCCACGCGGTGCGTTTGCAATATCTACGTCACGTAAGACCGATTGTTGGGTTCGATCATCGAATTCCCAGTTGTACTGAAGCATGTCTTCACTGGTTGACGTTGTTGTGCCGGCATATGTCAGCGTCCAGCGCAACCCTCCCTGAAAGTCAGAGTCGAGCACCATGACACACTGGAAGCGATGATGGCCGGGGCTGAAGGTAGTGGGTTGTAAACGGTCTGCTGGTTCGGAACCGAAGGCGTTCTCGTTTCCAAGAGTCACGTGCACGGTGTCGTAGTTGTGACTGAAATAAGCGTAAGAAATAACGTAGGTGCCATCTTCAGCCACGAAAAATCCGTCGTACACGGGATACACAGGTTGGTTCAATTGTGCGTGGGCCGGCCCTATGAGCCAAAGCCACACGACTGCAACGGGTAAAATCCCAGAGAATCGTAGTACGCGCATGGTTATCGGATGCTAGACTGCCTGTTACGGCGGAAGATTTCAAGCGGGGAGGTTGAGCAATGCGTCAAATCTGGAATCTCACAGTGATACCTTCATTACTTTTCCTGATGTTCTGTGTCACGTCTCAAGTGGCTGCGCAGGGTATTGACGACGATGTGACCTTCACAAAGGACGTACTGCCGATTCTCCAGCGTTCTTGTCAGCAATGCCACCGGCCAGGCACGGGTGCCCCGATGTCCTTGTTGACCTTTGAGGAAGTACGACCTTGGGCGCGTGCCATTAAAGATCGAGTTGTGACGCGTCAAATGCCGCCATGGCATATCGACCGGACGATTGGTGAATATACGGCAGACCCGTCTTTGAGCGATGCAGAGATTGGGGCGATTGCTACGTGGGTGGATAGCGGAGCTCCGCGTGGAAATATTGCTGATGCACCACCGCCACTTGACTTGGCGAATCTTAACGAATGGACCCACGGTGAACCGGACTTGGTGGTTCAGATGAAAGAAGGGTTTAAGATTCCAGCGGAAGGCGCCGACTTTTATCCATCCGAGATCGTTGATCCTGGTTTAACAGAAGATCGTTATGTCAAGTGGGTGCAGATCATTCCAGAGGCCTACTGTTGCGTGCACCATTCGCATGTCTATGTCAGCGTTCCGGAGACAGCTGAGGATTTAGAAAGTTTTCGGCTTGGCATGGGATCGAATACCGAGGAAATAGATCTTATTGAATATGCCATGGGGAGTACAGGGCAATTCTATCCAGACGGTACTGGGCGAAAACTGCCTGCTGGCGGGCTGTTCCGTTTTGCGCCGCATTACCATCCTTGGGGAGAGGAAACGATTGACCGGCAAAAGGTCGGGATCAAGTTTTATCCCAAAGGTGTGGTTCCGGAGTTAATCGTTACCGCGCATCGGATTCGAACTGGTTTGGGACACGACTGGAAACTGAATCGTGAAGCCGTGGAGGACCGGTTATTGCGTGCCGGGTTTGAGCTTGATCTCCATGCGGACCGGATGCCACCTGGTGCGATTATTGATGACAATACATTGAACGGTGTTGCATTGATGAGCATACCGCCACACAGTGTTATCCGTCATGAACGATTCTGGCCGCTCCCACAAGCTGCGTTGGTGCTGAGTTTTCAACCCCATATGCATTTTCGTGGGAAGCGGATGTTACTGGAGGCGATCCACGTGGATGGTCGTCGAGAAGTTTTGACCGATGTGACGAATTACGAGCAAACGTGGCAGATCGTCTATCCGTATAAAGAAGCGCATCTTTTTCCAAAAGGCACGATTCTTCATACCGTCTCGTGGCATGACAATACTGCGAACAATAAACACAACCCCGATCCGTCTGCATGGGTGGGCTGGGGTGGTCGGACAATGGATGAAATGGGCCATGGCTGGACGGACGTTGCTTTTATGACCGACGAGCAGTACGAAGCACGTGTCGCCGAACGGGCAGCGAAAAAAATGCTTCGAGCAAATAACAATAACTAGCTACCAAATACTGACAGATGCGACGACTAGGCATAGGGATAGCGATCGCGCTAGTCGGTATGGCCTTGCCGTGTGAGGCCGCGGCTCAGCTCTTATCCACCACTTTTACAGTGGCTCAGGCAGAAGCTGGGCAAGATATTTACGAACGTAGGTGTGCGACCTGCCACCTCGACAATCTGACTGGTTCGTTCGAGGCACCGGAGCTTGCGGGGCCGAACTTCCGACGGATGTGGAATCAACGGCCGGTTGAAGAACTAATTGATTTAATTGAAACGACGATGCCGCCTGGAGCGAGCGTATCGCTCAATCCCCAGGACTACGCGAGCCTGGTGGCCTACATTCTCCGTGCGAACGATGTGGAACCTGGTGCCGTGGCGTTGGGTGGATTTGAGTTGTCAGCGCCAGTAGCTGTTACGACTGCTGTTGCAGAGGCGCCGGAGACAGCAACGCGGCTTTTTCGATCTATTCCGGAAACTGCTCCGGTGTCTGACGCGATGCTCCGAGATCCCGATCCGAATGACTGGTTAATCTACCGCCGCACATATGACGGTTGGGGATACAGTCCCCTTGACCAGATTACTCGGGAGAATGTCTCGACGTTGCAATTAGCGTGGGTATGGGCCATGGGCGATGGACGTAACCAACCAACGCCACTGGTCTATGACGGCGTGATGTATCTGGCTAACCCGGGAAACGTTGTTCAGGCGCTTGATGCTGAGGCAGGTACTTTGCTGTGGGAATATCGGCGTCCTCTTCCTGAATCCATGCGGGAAGGTGGAACGCGTAATCTGGCAATTTATGGTGACAACATTTATCTCGGTACGCAAGATGCATATATGGCTGCCTTAGACCGGCGTACGGGAGAACTCGTATGGGAAACCCGAATGGCGGACTATGCAGACGGGTATCGGAATTCGAGCGGCCCCATTGTTGTCGATGGCAAAGTTATTAACGGGATTAATGGGTGCACGCGGTTTATGCCGGATAGTTGTTTTATCACTGCTCATGATGCCTACACGGGCGAAGAGCTATGGCGGCGTCTCACCATTGCGGCTCCTGGTGAGCCAGGCGGTGATTCTTGGGGTGACTTGGCCCTTGCTTTGCGCGGTGGCGGTGACTCTTGGATACCTGGTAGCTATGACCCCGAACTCGGTCTGATCTATTGGCCGGTCGCCCAAGCAAAACCGTGGGTGCCAGCGAGTCGGGGTCTGACGGTTTATGACCCAGCGCTCTACACGAATTCGACGCTGGCCTTGAATCCGTCAGACGGTTCTATCGAGTGGTATCGACAGCATGTGCCTGGTGAAGCGCTTGACATGGATGAAGCATTTGAGCAGGTTCTTGTTGATAGCGACGGACGAAAGACACTCCTTACGATCGGGAAGCATGGCATTTTATGGAAGCTTGACCGGGAGTCAGGCGAGTTTCTCGGGCACGTCGAGACCGTGTTCCAGAATGTGTTCGACTCAATCGATCCTGATACCGGTGTCGTGACGTATCGGCTGGACATTGCGGATGCGGGGATTGGGGACTGGGTTTCCGTTTGTCCGAGTACAGCAGGAGGACATAACTGGCATGCCATGGCTTACAGCCCTGAAGCAAATAGTGTCGTTATTCCGCTCTCCCAGAGTTGTCTTGAGATCGCAGGTCGAGAAGTTGAACTCGTAGAAGGTTCTGGTGGGTCACAGGCCGACCGTAAGTGGTTCGAAATGCCGGGCACTGACGGGAACCTCGGCAAACTCGCTGCTATCGATGTGGAAACCATGGAAGAACGCTGGAGTGTCGAGCAACGGGCGGCGTATATGACCGCAGTGTTGACGACGCGTGGCGGACTGGCGTTCGTAGGCGATGTTGACCGCTACTTTCGTGCCCTTGACGTCGATACCGGTAATGTATTGTGGGAAACTCGCCTGGGAACTTCTGTGCAGGGGTTTCCGGTCAGCTATGGTGTGAATGGAACCCAGTATATAGCTGTCTCAACGGGGCTTGGCGGTGGGAGTCCTCGCCGAATCCCGCAACTTCTCAGTCCAGATATTCAGCATCCGGATACCGGTAATGCCCTGTATGTCTTCAAATTACAGCCCTAATTTCCCAAGATGAAACTTTATTTGGCGTTCGTGGTCTGACTGAGGCACAATAGACCAGCGATTCGTAGATTTATAGAGCCGTGGAGGCTAAAAGATGCCAAACAGTATTCGATGCCAATTTAGTAGTTTTACCGTAATGGTTTTCGCGGCCCTCGTTGCGATGCCATCCGTTGCCGTTGCGCAGGATGCATCCGAGGTTACATTCTCGAAAGACGTTGCGCCGATTTTGCAGCGTTCATGCCAGGATTGCCACCGCACTGGTTCGATCGCCCCCATGTCGTTATTGACCTATGAGGATGCACGACCGTGGGCCCGTTCGATCAAGGATAAGGTTGTCACTCGGGCGATGCCGCCGTGGTACATCGATAAGAACATTGGTGTCCAGGAGTTCAAGTACGACTATTCGCTCACTGACAAAGAGATCGCGACACTCTCGACGTGGGTTGACAACGGTGCGCCCCGTGGAAATCCTGCAGACATGCCTCCACCGAAGGAGTTCCGTGACATCGCGGAATGGAAGATCGGTGAGCCTGATTGGGTTGTTGAAATTCCTGAGCCGTACGTCGTCGCTGCCGAGGCGCCGAACTGGTGGGGCGATTTCTACTCGGATTCTGGTCTCACGGAAGATCGTTGGGTGAAGGCTGTTGAAACGAAGCCGTCTCTCGAAGGGTTTCCTGTGGTCCATCATGCGGTCACGAGCATGGAAGATTTGGAGTCTGAAGACGGTGATTACAGCTTTTTGAATGAGTACGCGCTTGGAAAGAATGGTGACATCTTTCCAGATGGTACAGGCCGTGAAATCAAGGCTGGCGGGCAGATTAAGTTCAACCTGCACTATGCCGCGAACGGTATTGAGACGACGGACCGTACGCGTGTTGGTTTGCAGTTCTACCCGAAGGGTGTGGTGCCCGAGCGCAAACTTATCTCGGCTCACGTTGGTGATGACGAGGATTTAGATATCCCCGCTGGTGAATCCAACGTTCGGCACGATGGGTTTTACCGACTGAAGGAAAATGCACAGATCACGGCGTTTCAGGCCCATCTGCATAACTTGGGTAAACGGCAGTGCCTCGGAGCAGTTTTGCCAGACAATAGTAAGCAGATCTTGAGCTGCGCTGATTGGGACTTTGGTTGGCACATTGTGTACAACTACGAAGACGAAGTTGCGCCACTGCTGCCGAAGGGCACAACATTGCACGTCACAAGCTGGCACGATAACTCGGAAGCGAATCGTTGGAACGATGACCCGACCAACTGGGCCGGCTTCGGGCAACGCTCAAGCGATGAGATGAGTTTCGCATGGGTCAGTTGGTATGAGTTAGACGATGAGTCGTTTGAAAACGCTGTTGAAGAGCGTGCGATGGCGGCAGATAACAACGACAATTAGTTTTTTGGCTTGTGACCTCTAGTGTTTGAAGAGACCTCCGTAATTAATCAATTGCGGAGGTCTCGTTGTTCATGGCTAATAAAAGGGAATAGTAGGAAGACGATGATGCAGTTAAAGGTGCACGCGCGGCTCTGCGTCGCAATGATTTTCATTGTTGGATTCAGTGGGTCGCTTGTGGGGCAGGAACGCTGGAGCCGTGGACAAAATATCCAACCTGTTTTTGAAGGCTGGGAGCGAAATAATGACGGTTCGTTCAACCTAGTGTTCGGGTACCTCAACCGAAACTACGAGGAGCAACCGGTGATTCCTACGGGTGCAAATAATTCCATCTCGCCTGGCTCAGCCGATCAGGGGCAACCCACCCATTTCTATCCTCGGCGTCAACAGTTTGCGTTCAAAATTCAGGTCCCGGCTGATTGGGGTGAGAAGGATCTTGTTTGGGCAGTGACCCACAATGGCCGTACCGACTACGCGTATGGCCATTTGCTGCCGGTCTGGGAAATGGATGACGGTGTGCTGCGTCTCAACCGAGGCTCAGGCACAGGTGGAGGATACGCTGATAATCAACGTCCGTTCGTCAGTGTGGATGGTGGCAGTGATGCGTTGGAAGTGACGCTTCCCAACTCGCTTGAGATTGCGGTCATCGCGGGAGATGATGGAATCCCCCCTCCCAATCCGAAACTGGCTGAGCGGAATCCACGGCGTGGACCGAAGTCGCAGGCAATCGTCGATGCGCGTAACGCGGCGACGACGGGCTTGGCGGTCACGTGGCTGCATTGGCGCGGTCCTGGACCGGTAACATTTGCTCCTCAGGTTCCTGAAATTGGTGAAGGTGGACGCGCTGTGACTACGGTTAGTTTTACTGAGCCAGGGACGTATGTGTTGCAGGCTGTCGCAGACGATACGGTTTACGTGACTTCGACGAATGTTACGGTGACCGTACACCCGGCCCCGTAACGTTTTACTTCGTTTATTCGTCCCGTAAAGAGACGGAAAGAGTTGCTATGACCTTCCTCTCGTTCGGCAGATCACCACGGGCATCAACCGCATTGGTGCGTACTGTCAATTTGGTCGTCATCGGTCTGGCAGGCATCATCTGTGTTGCTCTTCCCACCGCGCCACTACAGGGTCAAGTGCTGCAAGCTGGAGAGGCTCAGGTCTACGTGGCGGCTCTTCGGAAAGATCGCCCGGTCTCTGGGCTTGGCCCTGACGATTTTCGAATTGAAGAGGATGGAGACCGCCGGGAAGTACTCCGAGTCGAGCCGGCGATTGTCGGATTTGATTTAGCCGTGCTGGTTGATGACAGTATGGTTGGGAATAATGTCGTGCATTTTCGTCAGGCTCTTCGTTCGTTTTTCCAGACGATGAAGGGCCATCGCATTAGTTTGCAGACGTTCGGTGATGAGCGACGCACCGTTGTTGATTACACGACAGATCTTGAGCCGCTTCTGCTGGCGGCTGATGAATTCATAGGATTTTCTCAGACCAGCACATATTTGCTGCGAGCAATTGACGAGGTGGCTCGCGAATTAGCGGTGAGACGGGCGGCCCGCCCGATGATGGTGGTGGTTACGACGGAAGGTCGTGGAGCTCCAGATTTAGCAATTCGCGGCACTGTGCTCGGTTCGGGAGGGCGTAGTACCCCAGAGGCCACGCGAGATCAAGATGCGAATGCTGTGGTCGATCGGTTGTGGGCCTACGGTGTTGGGATGCACGCGGTGGCGAGAACAACAATACGGACCGTTATGGGATTTCCCGAACGCTACTCGGAAAGAAGCCGAGGAACATCGGGTGCGGGTGCGTTTCGCTGGATGCAGGAAAATCGGGAACGTGAGCGAGTGCTTGATAAAGGCCCCAATGATACTGGCGGTCGTTTGTACAAGGTATCATCGACGTCAGGTATTGAAGAGCGCTTGCAGCGGATTGCTAACGAACTGAGTGGGCAGTACCTCGTGACGTTTCATCGACCCGCCGTTGATGAAGTACCAAGGAAACTAAAAGTCCGTGTTAATGGTCAACGCTTAACCGTGCGCGCGACGCCCTCTCGGGTCTATTTTCCTCCTGCCACGGTGTATGTCGTTGGTGGTGTGGTCGACAGCGAAACTATCTACCATCATTCGATGGCCTGCGAGGGTCTTTCGGGAGGGTTAGTCGATGCTGCTGTTCCGGTACCCCTTGCGGCTCTTGCGGGAGGTGGCAAGATGTGTCCGTATTGTCCTGGTGCGCGTTCTCGTGGTGACGCTCAGGATTCCGGTCGTTAGTCTTACGTGTTTAAAGACCACCCTTTCCATTTCAAGATGTTGTTTATATGTTCGCGAAGTTGGACTGTGTACGTATCGATGGACGTATCCAACGGTTCTAGTGTAGTCGCGCGAAGGTGGACATTTCCGCCGCTTGGTGTTTATGGCTGATTTACTTACGGGGATTCGCGTTCTCGACTTCGGTCGGTATATCGCCGGTCCGTTTTGTAGCGCACTTCTCGCCGATCTTGGTGCTGAGGTCATTCGGGTTGAGAAGGTCGGTGGTGGTGAAGACCGGTTTCTTATGCCGGTAACGAGCGGAGGAGATGGCGGTTTCTATTTACAGGTAAATCGCGGCAAGCGAGCAATCACACTTGATGTTAATTGCCGAGAGGGGCAGGTTGTGTTGCAGCGCTTGGTTGCAACGACTGATGTTGTCGTCGCTAATTTGCCGGATGCGGCGCTCAAGAAACTTCGTCTTGATTACGCGTCGTTATCGGCTGTGAAGCCGGACGTCATTTTGACCAGTGTGTCCGCGTTTGGGGCGGGAGGTCCATCCTCCCACAAACTTGGTTTTGATGCGATTGGTCAAGCAATGTCAGGTGTTATGTATTTGTCAGGGCGTCCTGGTGAGCCGACGAAGGCGTATTCTCCGTACGTAGATTTTTCAACAGCTCTGGTAGCGACTATTGGTACATTAGCTGCACTCTTGGCGCGGTTCCAGAGTGGTCAAGGTCAGGAAGTCAAAACCTCATTATTGGCGACGGCGCTCACCATTGCTAATGGTGCCCTCATTGAGCAGTCGATGTTGGCGACCAACCGCGTGCCGTCGCGTAATCGGAGTCAAACACAGGGTCCGTCTGATGCATATGAAACTCAAGACGGTTGGATTATTGTGCAATGTATTGGGCAGCCATTGTTTGAGCGCTGGACGGTATTGATGGGGGAGACACACTGGCTCGAAGATAGCCGGTTTGCCGACGATAAAGCTCGAGGCATCCACGGTGAAGTGCTGAGTGAACGGATGGCCCGGTGGTGTGCCGAACGGACCACAGAGCAGGCTCTGCGATCGCTTGAAGATGTACGAATTCCTGCTGGGCCAGTGCTGTCACCACAACAGGCGCTTGATGATGCGCATATCAAAGCCACCGAGTTTCTTAAGGTCTTTTCGTTTCCTGGCTCCACCTGTGATGTTCCTGTGGCGGACACACCATTTTCTTTGTCCGTGACACCAGCACGGGTGCGGTCTCGAGCGCCGTTGTTAGGGGAACACACGGACATCATTTTGGGAGAATTAGGCTTTTCGGGATCGGCAATTGGTGAACTCAGAGACCGTGGCGTCGTTTGATTTGTGTCTACGGGTCTTATACTGTCATTGATGGCCGAGACTAATCAGCAGGCTCCTGTTTTAATCCTATCCTCCTCACTCAATCCAGACAGCCGGTCTCACTGCTTAGCCAGTGCAGCTGGTGATGCGGCGCGTGTGATGGGTATTGCGCACGAACTCGTCGACCTTCGAGATTGGGATTTGCCAATTTGTGACGGCAAAGAATGCTACGACCACCCGTCCATTGCCCCGGTGACCGAAAAAGTCTCTACAGCCAAAGCGTTGCTGATTGTGTCACCGGTGTACAACTATGATCTTAATGCTGCCATTAAAAACTTTGTAGAGCTCACGGGACGCGCATGGTCTGACAAACCAGTTGGTATGCTCTGCATGGCTGGGGGGCATAACAGTTACATGTCTCCAATGAGTCTAGCCAACAGTTTGATGTTTGATTTTCGATGTCACATCGTGCCGCGGTATGTTTACGCAACAGCTGATGATTTCACTGAGGACCGGTTACCCGGGCACGAACTGTCAAACCGTATTCGAGAACTCGTGACCGCAACTGCCGATTTGGCAGATGCACTTCAGTGGTTGAAGACGCGTGCGTAGTCATTGCACTACGGGTCAAGCCGTGAGCGTCCGTGAATAGTGTGACTCGATAGCGCTGGAAAGCTTATGGCGACAGTAACCACTCCCAGTCGTATGGCCGACTTCGATCTCACTCCAGAACAGCAAACTGTTCGAAGCGCTGTTCGTGAGTTTGCTGAAAGTGAGATTTTGCCGTTTGTAGAGGAACACGAAATTGCTGAACGGTATCCGGCTACGCTAATCGAGAAACTGATTCCATTGGGATATCTCACGCCGATCATTCCGGAGCGCTATGGTGGCAGTGGAACGGATGTTGTGACGTACGGCGTGATTTGCGAAGAGCTTGCACGCATCGACTGGGTTGTTGCTTCGGTGGTGTCAGTGACTAATTCGCTCGTTGCTGGATCGATTCTGCGATTCGGGACCGATGCACAGAAAGACAGATGGCTTCCGTCTATTTGTGATGGTTCCGTGCTGACATCAGCTTGCTTGACAGAGCCAGGAGGTGGAAGTGACCTCGCTGGCATACAAACACGAGCGGCCAAGATCGAAGGCGGATGGCGTCTCGACGGAGCGAAGGTCTTTATTTCACATGCAGCGCACGCGGGCGTGCTGCTGGTGGCAGCAACGATTGATCCAGAACAACGACATCGTGGTGTTACGACTTTTCTTGTCGAGCCCAGTTTAGCTGGTGTCGAGATTACCGAAGTACCAATGCGGACCCTTAAACGTGACAATCTTGCAATTATCCACTTCGATGGGGTTGAAGTGGAAGATGCTGCCGTACTCGGCGAGGTTGGCGGTGGATTTCCGATACTTGGTGCGGCATTGGACATGGGGCGCTTTTCTGTGGCGGCAAGGTGTGTTGGCCAGGCTCAGCGGGCTATCGATCTTACGGTGCCTTACGCGACCGAACGAGAGGCGTTTGGGCAGCGCATCGGTGAATTTCAGATGATTCAACAAAAAATTGCAGACATGATCTGCCGCACAGAGGCTGCTCGGTCAATTGTTTACCGTTTGGGTCGTATGAAGGATGCTGGTATAGAGCGGTGTACCGTGGAAGCTTCGATGGCAAAACTCATGTCCAGTGAGGCAGCTACTGCAAATGCTCTTGACGCCATCCAGGTGCACGGTGGATATGGATTTTCGTCGGAATACGAAGTCGGACGGTTGTTGCTTGAAGCGAAATCATTGGAAATTGGTGAGGGTACGAGCGAACTTCACCGGAAGCTCATCGCCGAGCATGCGCTGGGCTTTCGGGGGCGGTAGAAGATAACTGGTGTCGCAGGAACGACACCATGCAGTGTTGTCCCTGATGTAGCGTTTATTGAAACCGTGCCGACGCTAAGAATTCACTGAATTGTTCATTCCATGCAAGAACTGTTCGATCTGGGCCAGTAAGTTTAAAGAAATATGGACCTTGCGGCGTTTCAATTACCGCGGCCTGCAGCCGAAAATTTGGCTTGTTGTAGCGCATGCCAGAACCAGGCCGAACCGACGCAGCGTAAGTTCCGGGGATGTCGAGTAGGGTGACGGGAAATCCTTCTGTATCCTCATTGACCGTGAAGCTTGTGGTGGTCGCCACATCTGCTGACTGGCTGCCGTCCGGTTGTACCATCTGATTGGTCCATCGCTGAAGGTTTGCTTCCACCGTACCACCGGACCCACCGAAATAAAACACTACGAGTTCCGCATCTTCGGTGTCGCCTTGCGCTCTTGGCAGTGTGAACTGTGCCAACCGCATAGGCGAGGACACGTTTTCCTGTAACCACTCGGCGGGAGGGTCAAACGTAAATACCTGTTCCTGCGTGTTGCCGATAGAGACGGTTACAATAAGAGTTGCAGCGACTAGCAGCAGCATACGTTTTTCAATCGGGGATGACTTAACTCGCTCCATATAAGTTGTCATTCTAATCGATCAATCTGTTTTGTACCTTTCAAGGGTGTGGTCCGGCTACAATGTCCGGTCTGTTGTGCTGGGGGTGGGCATGATGTGCACGGTATCGAACCAAGTAGAGACGACCGGTCAAGGTGACATACAGGATATTTCTACATGCGCCCGCGTCGCCGCGAAGTGATTGTCCAGATTATCGGAGAATAAGTAATGCTCGATATTGAGTACACAAAAGTGACGTTAGATAACGGGTTGGATGTCATCGTTCATGAAGATCACGGATGTCCTATCGTGGCCGTGAATGTCTGGTATCACGTTGGTTCAAAAAACGAACGACCTGGTCGGACTGGTTTTGCTCATCTTTTCGAACACCTAATGTTTGAAGGTTCGGCACACCATCAGAGTGGTTATTTCAGACCTTTGCAGGAGGCCGGAGGCACCCTGAATGGTTCGACCAATATGGACCGTACCAACTACTGGGAAGTGGTTCCTCGGGACGCACTGGACCGAGCACTCTGGATGGAATCGGATCGAATGGGTCATCTATTACCGGCCTTAACGCAGGACAAGCTTGATAACCAACGGGACGTTGTTTTGAACGAGCGACGCCAGACGTACGAGAATCGTCCGTATGGATTTGCGTGGATGGCCCTGTTGGCGGCCCACTATCCCTCACCCCATCCCTATCATTGGCCGACGATTGGATTTCCAGATGATATTCGTGCAGCGAGCCTGACTGATGTCCAAGAATTTTTTTCTCTGTATTACCATCCGGCAAATGCTTCTTTGGTGATTGCCGGTGACGTAAACACCGATGAAGCCATCGCGGTAGCGACTGATCACTTTGCACAGCTTGCACCTGGGACTCTCAGTGGCCCCGTAACTGCGTCGCTGGACAGAATGCCTGGGACGCAGTACTTGCGACTTAATGATCGCGTGGAGTTGCCACGTCTCTATCTCAGTTGGCCTTCGGCCGCTTTATTTGGGGATCATGACGCAGAACTTGATTTGGCCGCAGATATTTTGGCTAGTGGGAAGTCATCACGTTTGTATCGAGCATTGCTCCATGACCGAGAAATTGCGACGGATGTGTCGGTACACCAAGCTTCCAGTGAGTTATCCGGTATTTTTTCGATTGTTGTGACGGCTGCACCTGGACACACGCTTTCGGATATCAATGTTGTGGTCGCCGATGAGATCCGTCGGATGCAGTCTGATGGTGTTACCGACGAGGAATTCATGAGGGCGCGGAACAGAATGGAAGCTGATTTCGCGTGGCAATGTCAGTCGGTAGGTGGATTTGGCGGCGTGTCTGACCAATTGAATGCGTACAACGTTTTTGCCAAGACACCTGGGTTTTTTGAGACGGACTGGAATCGCTACAAATATGCGACACCAGGTTCGATTTGTGAAGCGATTACGAGGTTGTTGACGCCAGAGACCGAGGTTGCTTTGAGCATCGTGCCGCAAAAAAATGCTGACGCCGCGTTGCCAGAGTCCGAACTCTTGGAGATGAGGTGATTTCGTGCCAGTAGATCGAAATGTGCTTCCACCTTTGCGGGAACCGACGGCGCTTACTTTTCCGTCGATCGAACGTGAAATGTTACCGAATGGTGTCAGACTTTGTACGATTGCTCACGACCAACCAGGATTAGTGAATCTGGTGGTGTTGCTTCGAGCAGGTTCTGCTACTGACCCTTCTGGCTACGAAGGGCTTGCGGGTTTGACAGCGAGCCTGCTTGACGAAGGTTGCGCCAAGTACTCAACGGTTGATCTGCATAAAGCCTTGGGTGATATCGGGGGGCGACTGTCAACCGATGTGTTTAGTGATGCCACGGTGTTGTCGATCACTGTTTTGGAACGTCACCTTGTTGCGGCCTTGGATTTACTTGTGGAGGTTGCGACGTCGCCGCGCTTCAGCGACGAGGCTGTCCGTCGCGTAAGAACGCTCCGCTTAAGCCGGATATCTCAGCTCCGTCATTCTGGCGCTTCTGTCGCTGATCGTGTTTTTCGAAGAGGCGTCTATCCATCTCATCCGTACGGGCATGCACCGATTGGCACTGAGATCGGCTTAACCGCAATAGATCAGGCCCAACTTCGGGCGTTTCATACAGCACAGTATGCTCCGGATCGTTGGACGGTATTTGCAGGTGGCGGGAGCGATTCGTCTGGTCTGCGTGCAGTCGTTACTGAAAGGATCGGCAGGTTGCCAACTGCATCGTTGGCGTCTCGGTCAGATCTTAATGCTCCTCCCATGGATCCGGAGTCGGCGCCTGGTCGGCTCTTGTTTGTTCCTCGTGAGGGTGCAGTCCAAAGTGAGATTAGAGTTGGATTGCTTGGTGTTTCGCGTCATGTCGAAGGCTACGAAGCATTGAAAGTGATGGACATGGTGCTGGGAGGTCAGTTTGAAAGTCGACTCAATCTGAATCTTCGAGAAGCGAAAGGTTATACGTATGGAGTGCGTTCCTCGTTTGACGCGAGATGCGGTCGGGGTCCCTTTGTTGTGCAGACGGCAGTCGATGCGTCGGTGACCGCTGCAGCGATCAAAGAGGTCATACGTGAAGTCACTGATATTCGGGAACTACGACCGGTTACAGATGACGAACTTGACGTTGCGCGCTCAGCGTTAACGCGCGGATTTCCTCGTAACTTTGAAACTGCAGGTCAGGTTGTTGTTGCTGCAATGCGTCTCGAATTGTTTGGGTTACCGGATGATGAATATACGACGTTCATTCCCCGTATCGTCAAAGTCGACCGGGACGCCGTCACGACGGCGGCCCAGCGGCATCTTGATCCGGCGGGATTACTCACGGTGGTGGTTGGGCCACCTGATGTCAGAGCGTCGCTTTGCGATCTCGGTTTTGGAGAACCTCTCACCGCGACAGATTAAAGGCGCGTCTCTTTAGATACCAAATGCACGACGAAGAAATCGAATGAGTACGAACCCATCGATCCAACTAAAGGGTGCCTTGCCGGTACTATAGTGGCCACACGGAAGTACAAATACTTCCGGATTAAAACCTCGAGCACGGAAGTCACTGACAAGTTGCTGCGATAGCTTTACCGGGAACGATAAGTCATGTCGTGCGTAGACTAATAATGTCTGTTTTCCACGCATGCGTTCGAGGAATGGCGCCGGACTGATTGGCAACCAGATTTGTCGTAATAGCTCAAGGTCAATTGCATTGCCGAGTCCTTGCCGGACGTGGGCTGTCGACAGTCCATCCCAGACAACGTCGGCAAAATATGGTGAAATATGATTTAAAGCCGTGACTGAAATACGTGGGTCGTGCGCAGCTGTTAACATCGCGAGACAGGAGCCAAGACTGGTGCCGAGCAGGCCGATTTGTTCGTAGCCTTGAATGGTCAGCCAATCGATGGTTCGACGCGTATCGAGTACAGCCTGTCGACACACTTGTACGGTACGTCCAACGTTGGCGCTGACGATGTAATCGGCCCGATGCAGTTCAGGCGGCATACGGTTGTCGTGGTACGGCAGACTCAGCCTGATCGCGCTAATTCCAAACTTTGCAATTAGTTGTGATAGCCCGATGTGTCCACCTGGGTCGGCATTCCATTGGGGAAGTACTACAACGGCACGTTTTGGTGCGTTGCTTGGTTGATCTGCCGGAAAGTACCTCGCACGTACCGTATTGTTTTCATGATGCGGCGTTTTGAATGGGCTTGGAAATGAGACCTCGTCGCCGAGTAATGTGAAGTCAGTCGTGTCGATTGATTCAGTGCGGTAAAAGCGATCTGAGTCGGATACGGCACGAGATGCCCATGCGCGGAGCGCTTCTCCCGGAGCAAGTGAGTGGTCTGCGTCGTCTACCCAATCAAGTCCCCATTCAAACGGACGTACCACACGGTCTGTGGTTACGCCGACAAGCTGTCGCTCCCACGCATGAAAGAATTGTTGAATCATCGTATTACCAACCGCGCATATTAGCAGTTAGGGGGGGGCGCGCTTTTGCGCGCCATGATGGTCGACCGCTAGTATGCACCGTATGAGTGTTAAGCAAATTGATGTACGACAGGCGCATGAACTTCAACGGACGGACAGTTACACCTATGTGGATGTCCGATCGGTACCCGAATACGATAAAGGTCATCCGTCTGGTTCGCATAATGTACCACTTCTAAATTTTGATGCCAGTATCGGGCGGATGGTTCCAAACGCAGATTTTCTGCGTGTGATGCAGGCTAACTATCCTGCTGATACGAAGCTTCTGATTGGCTGTCAGGTCGGTGGTCGATCATCTCAAGCGGCGCAGGTACTTTCGTCGGCAGGTTATACCGATCTTTCAAATGTGATGGGTGGTTTCGGAGGAGCGCGGGATCCATCGACGGGGCAGGTGCATGCTGAGGGTTGGCTCGAGGCTGACCTTCCTGTCGAGATGTCGGCCACGCCAGACGGAAGTTACGAGGAACTCAAGGAAAACGCGAAGTCCTAACAGCTATACGTTTATCATCGATTCCACTTGTTTTGCGAGTGTGAGTAGCTCATGGGTGGTATGGCGACGGCCGACAAGTTGAATTCCGATAGGGATTCCATCAATCCTTCCACACGGAAGAGAGATAGCTGGGTGACCTGTTAGGTCAAATAGCTGCGTCAGACGAAGCGTGAGTGCCCGGACCGAGTCGGTTTCGCCGTCTACAGTCACACTGTCATCACCGAGCATCGGAGGTACGATTGGAAGGGTAGGAAGAATTAAAGCCTCGTTTTTCACAAGTGCGTTATCTACCTCTCTTCGTAAAACTTCCCGTCCGTGTTGCGCAAGCAAGTAGTCTTCTGCAAGAACGTAGCGGCCTAGTTCGAGTCGTGCTCGCACACTAGGCGAGTACAATTCTGGTTGCGTCTTGAGTGTCAACTGGTGACTCAATGCGGCCTCTGGTAGTTGAGTGTGTAGGTATACCGCAGGTATTTCAGTTGCGTGTGGTATTTCAACGTCTGTGATCACGCTACCGCATGCTTCTAGTGTGTGTACCGTGTGCTCGAAGATGCTGGCAATATCTTTGTCCATTTTGTCGAAGAAATACTTGCGGGGGACGCTGAAATGCATTTGATCGAGCGTTTTCTTGCATTTCTTTGGTGCTTCGTCTGGTGTTTGTCTGAGTAGTTCGAAGAGTAATTGTGCGTCGGCGACTGTGCTTGTAAGTGGTCCAGCGTGATCAAGTGTCGGAGCGAGTGGAACCACACCAGAAAGACTAACTTCTCCGTGAGTGGGTTTTAGTCCGACTACACCGCATGCAGATGCAGGGATGCGGATCGAGCCACCTGTATCCGTGCCAATCGATGCGATGGCCATGTTTGTTGCAACGGAAACTGCCGATCCACTGCTTGAACCACCTGGAATCCGTTGTTTGCTATGAGGATTTCGAGTGAATCCGAATGCCGATTCGTATCCGGTGGTTCCGAAAGCGAATTCATGAAGATTGCATTTCCCAATTACGATTGCCCCTGCCTGACGTAGTCGAGTGACGAGCGCGGCATCGGTTGACGCCCGATGATCAGCGCGTATATGGGACGCAGCGGTTGTGCGAGTGCCTCTGACGTCGATCATATCTTTGACGGAGATCGGGATGCCGTGCAGCGGACCAATGTCGTGCCCGTCCGAAATCGCCGCATCTGCATTACGGGCCTGTCTACGTGCATCGTCGGCGAACACAGTGATGAATGCATTCAAGACATCGTCTTGTTTTTCGATTGCGTCGAGGCAAGAGTTGACGAGGTCCAGAGAGGAGCCTTGTCCGGACCGTAGCTTGGCTACGAGTGTCGTGATGGAGACTTTATTCATGAAGGCTCGTGCGATTCTTTATCTGTGGCTTTTGCAGATGGCGGCATGGTCCAGTTGGTCTGCCGCAGCACAATAGTTGCTTGTTGAAGCATTGTGATCAATGGTTCGAGTTCAGGAATGCGGCGACGTGAGGCATCTTGAAGCGCATATGAGTACCACATCTTTGGTGTCATAACAGGTTGTCCTTCTTAAATCATGGCATCATCCCAGAAGAGTTCGCCTCGCGTAAATCTTTCCGGGTCGAATGAACCGATATCGAGCGTATTTGATGCGCCGGTTGTTAAAAGATCTGTGATGGCTCGACCGGTCGCAGGAGCCATCATCAAACCGTGACCACTGAATCCAGTCGCAACATAAAAGCCAGACTGTTTCGGGTATTCACCAAGGATCGGATTGTGATCAGGTGTCATTTCATAAAGCCCCGCCCAGCCTTCAAGTAGTGTCGAGTCGGCCAGTGCTGGTAAACGTGCAATGAGAGGTGGCCGGAACTCCGTCTGCCAGCGTTGCATGTCGCAATCAAAATTTTCCCCTACTGGTTCATCAAGCTTGGTGTATGCGACGACAATTCGGTCTTGGTTACCAGACTCTTCTGGGTCGTCATGTCGCCAGTGAACACCGCTTGGGTCAATGACCATGGGAAAGCGATGCGGCCATGACCGTGAGAGCGCACACCGGAAGAGTTGTTGTCGTACAGGTGTTATCGGGAGATCGATATCGGCGAGTGCCGCTAGGGGTTTTGTAAACGCGCCGGCAGCGCAGACAATTGCTTGTGCCTCGACCAAGTCACCCGTATCGAGCCGAACGCCTCGAACACGTCCATGCTCTGTGATGAAACCGGTGACAGTGGCTGTGCGATACGTCGCTCCGGCTGTCATGGCCAGATGCCGAAATCCAGAAAGCGCGGCTTTTGGATTGGCGTATCCATCCTCAGGTCCGAAGAGACCGAATACAATGTCGTCGAGTTTAAGGTCAGGTACATGTGCATGGATCGTTTCAACATCAAGTCGTTCAATGGATGCGCCTAGCTGTTTTTGTATTGTGTATCGGCGTTCAAAACGTTCCGCCATGGCAGCATTTACAAGAAAGAGGTACCCACGCTGTCGAAAGTTGACGCGGATATCTGTTTTTGATGCTGCGAGTATGTCGTCGAAACCTTTATAGAATTGGGTGCTGTACTGTGCGAAGCGTATGTTTGTACCAGAGCTAAATTGTTGGCGAATGCCGCCCATGGCGAGATATGACGACGCACGACGGTAACTGGGATCCCGCTCGATGACGGTTACTGCGGTCATAGCATGTCGGCCGGAACAAAGGTGATAGGCGATGCTTGAGCCGACTACGCCACCACCAATAATGACAATGTGATCGGTGCCCATGCGGTCTTATAGCGATGTATGCATTCCTGCGAAGTGCCCTTATCTTCTCGTTGCGATGCCACGCGGAGGAAGACGTGGTTCCGCGCCGTTTTCCAGGTATTGCTTCAATGCGGCAAGAGAGTCTTTCCACCCAGCTTCGATGAGGGTGTTGTAGCGTTTCCAACGCGTACTGTCATCGGCACCACTTTGCCGAATTTGAAGCCGTGTTCCTGCGCCCTCGACACGGCACGTCACTTCGAGTGCCATGGGGCCGATCGGGTCGCTAGCTGGGGGCAGCCAATACGCATCAGCCAGAAAAAATTCACGACCGTGCCGGAATTCCATAACCGTCCCGTAGAAAACCCCTCCAAGAGTTCCGAGCACATCATCTTGAAATGGCGTTGTGTTCCATTCCACCGCATAAATTCCAAGCGGGCGTGGTGCAGTGACTGACCGAGTTACATTCCACCACGCCGAGAGAGCATGGCTATCGAAAAAAGCAGAGAGTACCTGGGTGGGCGCTGCCGTGATGGAAATCGCGTGGTCAAAGTGAAGGCCGTCCGACTCAGACATGGGTAATGGGGAGATGGCTGAATCGTATCATCGCATTGGTTGCGGTAGGTTAATACAGCAAATATCGCTGTCGAAGAACATTGAATGACTCGATCGCGTCGGTCCAGCTTTGCGCAATATCTGTGGCATTTCTATCTAGTTCAATTTGTTGGCGAAGGGTGTCCGAACCAGCCAGGATGTCGATAGGCATTTTGGTTGTTTCGTATTCGTACGGTGGTGTCCGCCACGCGAATTGCGAGCCGGTAAGTCGGCGAAAGGCTTGGATGATGGCGACACCAGTGACGACTGGTCTGAACGCACGGTGGTCTGTCACGTGTATTTGACATCCACCACAGGTCTGACCGGCATACTTTTGGAAGGTCGGTTCGAATGTGGTTGGGCGAAAATGTACGCCTGGAAGGTCGAGTGCATTGAGATCCATGACAAGAGTGTTGGCCTTAATGTCAGGAGCACCGATCAATTCAAATGGTCGTGTCGTGCCACGACCTTCAGACAAGTTTGTGCCTTCTATAAGTACCGTGCCTGGATATACGATGGCACTGTCGAGCGTGGGCAGATTTGGCGACGGGTAGATCCACGGAAGATCGTGTTCGCTTGCGTAGATGTCACGGGACCATCCAACAAGAGGCGAAATGGTGAGTTCTGATCCAATCTCAAAATGATCATTGAACAATTGGGCGAGCTCGCCGATCGTTAGACCGTGACGCAGTGGAATCGAAAACTGTCCAACAAATGACGAAAAGTTGTGCTCCAGAACAGGCCCTTCGACACCCTCGCCTCCAATCGGGTTGGGACGGTCGCAGACGATTACGCGAATGTTATGACGTGCGGCGGCTCTCAAGCAGTTCGCCATTGTGTAGGCATACGTGTACACGCGAGTTCCGACGTCTTGAAGATCGATGACGAGAAGGTCAATCCCGTCAAGCATGGTGGCCGTTGGTTCTCGTGTATTGCTGTACAGCGAATAGATTGGGACATTGAATCTTGGATGATGTCCGTGACCGGTTTCGATCATGTTGTCCTGAACGTCGGCATAAAACCCATGTTGGGGACCGAACAGGGCGACGAGCGTTGTATCAGATAGAGTCGCGATACGTTCGGCTATGTGCTGAAAGGTGTGGTCAATGGAGGCGGAATTTGCAACGAGACCTACCCGAGCCCCGGCGAGCAGGTTCGACGCCAGAAGTTGCTCTGATCCAAGTGAGACTGGTACCACATCGAGATTATAGATTCTTCCCCACTAAGAACTCGATGATCGCTATGCTGCATCGGTAGATACAGTGTTAATGGGGACCTGTGGTGGTTGGCACAACGACAGTTTTAGGCTTCACTTGCGGCTAAGTAGTTCCGAGCGAGACAATATGTACCATTAAGGAGGCGCGTGAACGAATCCAACACTGAACTACATCACGACCTCCGTAGTGCTGTAAGCGAGCTCTGCGGTCGGTTTTCTGATACTTATTGGCGAGATCTTGATCGAGTAGATGCTTATCCAGAAGAGTTTGTTAAGACGTTAACTGATGCGGGTTACCTGTCGGCATTAATTCCGGAAGAGTATGGAGGGTCTGGCCTAGGTATTCGTGAGGCCTCGATCATTCTTGAGGAAGTCAATCATTCTGGGGGGAATGCCGCAGCGTGCCACGCGCAGATGTACATCATGGGGACGTTGTTGCGTCATGGGTCGGACGCGCAAAAACAGGAGTATCTTCCTAAAATCGCCAGCGGAGAATTGCGACTTCAAGCATTCGGTGTGACCGAACCGACAACTGGTACGGACACAACCCAATTGAAAACGATGGCGGTCCGTGACGGCGACCGTTATATCGTGAATGGTCAGAAAGTGTGGATCTCGAGGGCAGAGTATTCCGATTTAATGTTGTTAATTGCACGGACTACGCCATTAGAAGAAGTGAAGAAGAAGACAGAGGGGCTCTCCGTTTTTTTGGTTGATCTACGCACGGCGGTTGGAAACGGATTAACGATTCGTCCGCTTCGAACCATGATGAACCACGCTACAACTGAGGTCTTCTTCGATAATCTTGCGGTTCCAGTTGCAAACCGTGTGGGAGAGGAAGGACGCGGGTTTCGTTATTTAATTGATGGTTTGAATGCCGAGCGGATTCTAATTGCAGCTGAATGTGTGGGTGATGGACGCTGGTTTCTTGAGCGAGCAGTTTCGTATGCCAATGAGCGGGTGGTTTTTAACCGACCGATTGGGCAGAACCAAGGTATCCAATTTCCGATTGCTCGAGCCCACGTTAATGTCGAAGCAGCTAATTTAATGCGGATGCGCGCAGCAGAACTTTTTGACAGTGGTAAACCATGTGGTGCGGAGGCGAATATGGCAAAACTGCTTGCGGCTGATGCTTCCTGGGAGGCCGCGAATGTTACGGTACAGACGTTCGGCGGGTTTGGTTTTGCAGAAGATTATGACATCGAGCGTAAATTTCGTGAAACACGGTTGTATCAAGTTGCGCCCATCTCAACGAATTTGATTCTTTCATACATCTCCGAGCACGTGCTTGGTTTGCCGCGGTCTTTCTGATGGCCGGTCCTCTTGACGGAGTGACTGTGGTTACTCTTGAGCAAGCGGTTGCCGCCCCGTTTGCGACTCGGCAACTGGCCGATCTCGGTGCTCGTGTGATTAAAGTGGAGCGGCCGAAGGTCGGTGATTTCGCACGTGCGTACGATTCAACGGTTAAAGGATTATCTAGTCACTTTGTGTGGTTGAATCGATCAAAGGAATCCTTGACACTCGACTTGAAACGGCCCGAGGCAAGGGATGTAGTCAGCCGTTTACTTGAACGTGCCGATGTTTTTGTCCAGAATTTGGCACCTGGGGCGGCCGGTCGGTTGGGACTTGATGCTGGCACACTTCGCGAGCGCCGCCCCCAGCTCATTGTTTGCGATGTGTCCGGCTACGGGTCGACGGGTCCGTATCGAGACAAGAAAGCGTATGACTTGTTAGTACAAGCGGAAGCCGGTTTAGTGTCGATTACTGGAACAGAGACGGAGCCAGTAAAATCGTCGATTTCTGTTGCTGATATTGCGGCGGGAATGTACGCCTATTCTGGCGTGTTGACCGCGCTGTTCCGTCGAGAACGTACCGGTGACGGCGCGACCATTGAAGTATCGATGCTTGAAGCGTTAACGGAGTGGATGGGATTTCCGCTCTATTACACGATGTATGGTGGATCGCCACCGCCACGTAGTGGTGCACATCACGCGGCGATTGCACCGTATGGTCCATTTACGGGGGCAGATGGTGAGACCGTGTTTTTGGGGTTACAAAATGAACGAGAGTGGGTTCGGTTTTGTGACCAGGTACTCCAGCGTCCTGAACTGGCTATCGACGGTCGTTTTAAGAGTAACGCGAAGCGAGTGGAACAGCGCCTTGCACTGGAAGCAGAAATCGATGAAGTATTCGGGAAGTTGAATGTAGAGGAAATTATTGCTCGACTTGACTTGGCGAAGATTGCCAATGCGAGAATGAATTCAATTGCCCAACTTGCTGACCATGAACAATTGGCCGCTCGTCAGCGTTGGCGTGAAGTGTCAACAAGTGTGGGTTCTCTGCGGGCAATGCTTCCGCCGGCAACTATTGATGGTGTCGAGCCTCGTTTTGATCCAATTCCAGACATTGGTGCGAATACCGATGCCATTATGGAGGAACTCGGCTACCCGGCAGAAATTGTGTCAGCCTGGCGAGACGACGGTCTTATTTGACTGGTCTGGCGTCGCGTGCAGTGCCCCTATTCTACAATTTTAGTATTTGGCCATCGGAAAGGAAATCATGTCTGTACAGCAAGGATGGACTGGTCGTGTCTATGAAGACTTTACGGTTGGTGATATTTATGAGCACCAGCTTGGCCGAACGGTTTTGGCCACTGACAATGTATGGATGACTCTGTTGTCGCAGAACGTTAATAAGATTCACTTTGACTATGCGTATGCAGAGAAAACGGAATTTGGTAAGCCCCTTGTGGACTCAACGTTTACATTGGCGTTGGTGACCGGTCAGTCGACGATGGATCTGTCAGTGAATGTAATGGCAAACCTAGGGTGGGATGAGGTGCGTTTGCCGGCGCCCGTGTTTCACGGCGATACGATTTATTCGGATAGTGAAGTACTTGAAACACGCGAGTCACGATCGCGTCAGAACGTCGGTATTGTGACAGTGAAGTCACGCGGATTTAATCAAGATGGCACAGTTGTGATCACATTCAAGCGGACGTTTATGGTGTACAAGCGAGGGCACGTACCGGAATTTGCTAGTTCGCGACCAGAGGTCAAAGGTTGAAAACATTTATCGGGGTCGTCCTCACGATCTTTGCTGTTGGGTGTGGCGGCGATCCACCAACAATTATCGACGGTGATTTTGCGTTCCTTAACGTTAACGTCTTGCCAATGGATGATGCTGGTGAGCGTGTGCTTGAACGACAGATAGTCATGATTGAGAACGGCCGAGTGTCGTTAATCGGTGATATTAATCAGTTTTCAGTCGCTGAGGACGTCACGAGTGTTGATGCGGAAGACTACTTCTTAATGCCTGGCTTAACGGAGATGCACGGGCATTTACCAAACCCACGCATGAGTGATGAAGACGTCAGAAACCTTTTGTTTTTATATGTAGCGAATGGTGTAACGACAGTCCGCGGCATGCAAGGTGACCCCTCACAGTTCGCGTTGCGGAGTGCGATTGAACGAGGACGACTACTTGGCCCGAAACTTTATCTTGCTAGTGTTTCCATGAATGGTACGTCGGTCACAACACCAGAAGAGGCGTCGCAGCGTGCCCGGGAATACAAGGTGGACGGGTACGATTTGATTAAGACGCATGAAGGTATGCGTCTCGATGTCTTTGATGCCCTAGCTGAGACCGCGTCGGAGGTAAACATCCCGTTTGGTGGACATGTTTCCGACTACGTCGGTTTACGACATGCGCTTGCGGCTGGGCAGGTGTCTATCGATCATCTTGATAATTATGTCGAAGCACTGGCTCCGTCAGACGATCGACTAGATGAAGATCGTGGTTTGAGAGGGGTTGGAGCGTTACTCGAGAGCGTGGACGAAAGCCGTATTCCCGAGTTAGTTCGAGCCACTGTTGAAGCGGGTGCATGGGTTGTGCCGACAATGGTGTTGTGGGAAACCGCCTTTTTTAATGAGCGTGGATCAGTTGATGTGCTCTCGGAGCGTCCGGAAGTTCGTTACATGCCGCCAGAGATGGTGGACCGATGGCGGGAAGCCGTGGACAGCCGTCTTGAGTCGACCGAAATTGGGATAAACCGGCGTATTGCTTTGCTTCGACGCAACATTTTGACAGCGTTGCATGAGGGCGGGGCGAACATTGTGCTCGGAACGGACTCGCCGCAAATATTCAGCGTGCCGGGTTTTGCGATGTACCACGAGATGGCGCTTTATACAGACGTCGGGATGACGCCATATGAAGTGCTTGAGATTGGCACGCGTCGACCTGCTGAATATTTCGATGCGACCGATGAATTTGGCACAGTGGCTGTTGGTCGTCGGGCTGATCTGATTCTTCTGAATGCGAATCCTGCTGATGACATCAGCCATATCCAGAACCGCGTCGGTGTCATGGTCAATGGCCGATGGATACCGTCGGATGAGATTGAGCGGAGACTTCGGAATATCGCACTTTTTTATGGGAATGAACCATGAGACTGCCAACGCCGGCTGCCGCTCGACTTGGGGCGTTCGTTAGTTCAGGGATTATTCCGGATGCAGCTCGTGAGGTTGCATGTGCTGCGGTGCAAGACACGGTCGGCGTCATATTGGCCGGCGCTGTCGAACCGGCGGCAGAAATTGTCCAACGCGTGTTAGAGGCGGAAGGTGGAACTGGACAAAGTCATATTCTTGGCTCTGGCCAATCGTGTGGACCATCGTCCGCAGCGTTGGCGAATGGTACGGCGGCGCATGCGCTGGATTTTGACGATATGTGCTGGATAACCCTTGCGCATCCGAGCGCACCGCTTGTTGCGGCCGGGCTGGCGGTTGGCGAGACTGTTAAAGCATCCGGTCAAACATTACTTGATGCCTATGTGGTTGGATTTGAAGTTGAAGCTGTTCTTGGTGCTGTGATGAATCCATCGCACTACCAACACGGATGGCACTGTACTTCGACGATTGGCACGATCGGGGCAGCAGCCAGTGCGGCACGAGTGCTTGGACTTGACGCAGAAGCCACGACGTGCGCTTTGTCGATTGCGGCATCAGAGGCATCCGGCCTAAAAGAGAATTTTGGGACGATGGTCAAACCTTTGCAAGGTGGACTTGCGGCTCGGAATGGTGTGTTAGCTGCATTACTTGCCCAGGAAGGGTTTTCGGCGTCTGCGCGCGCCATCGACGGGTCGCAAGGGTTTCTTGTTGCGATGCAGAGCGAGAAAACTGACATGTCTTCTGCACTCGTGGAATTGGGACAACGCTGGGAAATTCTCGAGGGAGGTATCACTGTTAAGTTATATCCATCATGTGCTGCGACACATCCCACGATCGATACGTTGCTTGATTTACGTGCTGAGCTTGATCTTGTGCCGGCTGCGATCGAATCCATCGAGGTGTTTGTTGATCCAGTTACACCCACCGTCTTAATTTACGATCGACCCCAAACTGGCCTTCAGGGGAAATTCAGCCTGCACTATTGTGCGGCGGCAGCAGTCGCGTTTGGCGATATTGGCATTGAAACTTTTGAACTGGCGGCGATGCAGACGCCATCCGTCGTGAACTTGGTATCGCGGGTAGTTATGTGTGCCGACGAGAATGTGGGGCGTAATGCCGCACCGTTGACCCAGGCGCGCATTGTTGTTCGTCTTCGCGATGGTCGAACGATTGAAAGGTTTGTTGATGGTGCCCGTGGATATCCGAAGAAGCCTGCGACTAGTGGAGAATTAAATCAGAAGTTTCGTAGTTGTGGGGAACGGGCAATTCCGACCGCATCTGTAAGTAAAGCCCTTCACTATATTCAGAATCTGTCCGATGAGGGGTATTCAGTTGGGCAACTTGTAACTATGTTGACGACGTCTGAAACTTGCGAAGAGAAAGGATCCTCGTGACGCGATCATTTCGGTCACGGCGCAGTCTCTTGTTTGTACCGGCTGTGCGTCCAGACCGTTATTCAAAAGCCCTGGCGACTGGCGCGGATGCGGTCTGTATTGATCTTGAAGACGGGGTGTCTTTTGCCGATAAAGATCAGGCGCGTACGGCAGCACTGGATCTTTTTCGGTCACGTGTTGCCACTCGTGCGGAGGTTAGTCTTCGAATCAATGATCCGAAGACCGACCTTGGACAACGTGATCTCGAGGCCCTGTGCCAAGCGGATGTTCGTCCCGATGCATTGATGTTGCCAAAGTGTGATAGTCCAGAGGAAGTCCGTGACGTGTCGAATGCGCTATCTAGTATTTCACCCGCCGTGCCTCTGATAGTGATGGCCGAAACAGCTCGTGGTGTTGCGGCGGCAGAAGCCATAGCAACAGCAAGTCCGAATGTATCAGCAATTTTTTTTGGTGCGATCGATTACGCCGCTGATATTGGTTGTACCGTGGAATGGGACTCGATGTTGTTTGCCCGGTCGCGTGTCGTTCTGGCTGCGGCTATTGCGAATGTAAGTCCGATTGATTCACCGTTCATGGATGTTCCGGATCTTGCAGTCTTGGCAGAGGAGTGTTCGCGGACCCAGGCGCTCGGATTTGTTGGGAAAGCAGCGATTCATCCGACCCAGGTATCAACAATTCAACAGGCGTTCACGCCGGCGGCTGTTGATGTGGCGTGGGCGAAACGGATTGTCGAGGCGTACGAAACTAATAACGGTGGTGTCTTACTGGTTGACGGTAAGCTCATTGAGCGTCCGGTTATTGCATCGGCGAAGAGAACTCTTGCGATAGCGTCGACCGTTGAGGATGTCTAACGGGCTAGCTTGCACGTGCGGTCGCAACCGCACTGGCCACGTCTTCCGGTAACCCACGAGGGGTTGTAGATGCGGCAGGCGGAGATTGTTGTGAAGCGGTTATTCGATGTTTCCGCATGGCCTCAGAACGATCATGGGCGAGCATGTTCTGAATCAGAGGGAGGTAGAACACGCCGTTGCCCTCTATAGTGACGAAGTTGTCGTCAATGCTGGCCCATTCGAGTTCATGAAGGGTCGTCCATATCGGGTCATGTTCATCGACAACGTCGCACCCGAACAATGAGGCGTATCGTCGACGGTCGACCGATAATCCCTGTAATTCCTGAAAGAGTAAATGCAGTCTTAGGTCAATCGCTGAGTACTCATATCCCCTCAGGATCGGAAAACGGTTGGCATCGATATCTCGGAAATACTGATCGACATGTACATGATTCATGTACGCTGATCCCGGTGAATCTGGAGTGCCGAAAAAGAATGATATGCCTGCGAAGCCCCACCCCCACGCGTCATACCCAATGGGTTGTCCGTCGTCATCCTGAAACGGTTTTCGAAACAGTTGTTCGTAGAGGTAGGTGCTGGGTAGAGGGCCAGTACGTTCAAAGTCATACGGCGTAACCTGTCGGAAACCTTCAGACTCAAGAAAAGTTTTACCTACCTGATACATTTCAAGATTCTTATCTGTCGAGGGAAGGGTATCCCGTCGATTACGAGAAAAATCAGTTCGTCCGGCTATGTTCAGTTCATAGTGGGTAATGTGATTGATCCCCGTGTCGACAATGGCACGCAAGTCATGCAGCATCTGAGTAATCGTCTGGTTCGGCCACCCAAAGATCAGATCTATGCTAACGGGTAATTCAAGTTGTCGGCATGAATTGAGTGTGTCGAAGACCTGTGCGGACGTTTGTTTGCGTCCACTTGCCTTGATTAGTTCATCATCCAGTTGTTGTACACCCATACTGATGCGGTTGACCCCGCATGCTTTCATAGCCGCCAATTTTTCGTGATTAAATGTTTGCGGGATTCCCTCGAGAGTGACTTCGATTTGAGGCGGGACATCAAATAAATCACGCACCATGTCCATCAGTTGTGGGTATTGATCAGCTTTGTACAAGTTTGAGGTGCCGCCACCAAAATAGACACTTGCTAGCTCTGTTCCACCGAGATGAGGGCGAAACATTTCCCCTTCCCGCTTTAAATAGTCCAGGTAAGTATCAAGCTGGTGTCGGTCTCGGTAAACCTCACTGGGGAAAAGGCAAAATCCACAACGATCAGGTTCTGTTGGCAGGCAGTAAGGTGTTCCTACGTATAGATTGATCCGCTTGCGCATCGACTGAGACGCGCGATGTCGATTTGCCATGATCTCCGGAATGGACACATCTTGGTCATGCCAGAACACGGGAGACGGGTGACCATGGAGTACCTTGTTGCTTTGGCGACGGTGCCTGTGCTTTTCGATGTAGGCATGGACCTGTCGTACATCACGCATGGGAAATTAAAAGTCTCCGATCAATCTTTTCGTGTCGAAGATATAACAACTAGGCAAATGAAAGCGTTGGCGCACGAGACTAAAGCGATTGTCGACCGTTGTTCCAAGGATGTCAAGGCGCCTACTGCACGGACGCGAGTACGCCGTGCTGGTAATTGAACAAAATCTCGGTTGGTTCTTCGGGTAAAGGAATTTCGACAGAGATTTCGGGTTGATCAATCCAGATACGCTGAAACAATGGCTCGTGATGCTCGAACTCCACGCGTATTGGCACAGCCATCTTAAATTCCGCAGGCACGTTCTCTTGGCGAATACTTCCATGCAGAACGAACGGCATGACACTGTCTTGAACCGGGGATGTTTTCAGGTCAGGCCGGTACGTCGGGACGTCGGTACCGTAAACCCACTGGTCAAAAAACCAATCCATTGGTTCATCGAAGGCGATGGTTACCGCTTCTTCAAAGGCACGGGTATTGGCCACGGCTCCACGGTGGTTTTGTGCGAATGTTCGCATCAATAAACGGAATCGTTCGTCACTTCCGGTTTCAAGATCAAGTGAGAGCATGCGCAGCATGTGGAGGACGAAGGCGCCCTTTTCGTAGATCTGGATGCGATAATCAAGCGGTGTGTCACTCGTTCGAAGACGGTATCCCGCGACGATTGGTCCAGATTTATTGCCGTCGCTCTCTTGGATTACAGTAGGCCTGAAACCGTAACGTTTAAGTCCGATTCCCTGACCAACGTTCACTTTGCCAAGAACGTCATGGCGCCAAGCATCAAGCATCTCGTTGAACTGATTGTCATCGTCAAGACCAATAAGGGCGTAGAGAGCGGCTGCGTAGTGTGCGAATCCTTCAGAGATCCACTGGTCTCGGTAATCTTCCCAATCGACACTTGCTCCCCACCATTGATGAGCTATTTCATGGGACCAGAACAGGTCCGCTTCACCCGAATGTAATGGTCCGAATGCCCCAAACGTTAGTAGGACCAAGCCTGGAAACGCTTGTCCGTCCGTTTCTGGGGTTTCTGTGACTACTAGAGATTCAAACGGGTAGGGGCCGAAATAGTCGATGTAAGTTCGAAGTGAACCGATAAGATCCTGTGCTGTTCGCTCACGACTTCCCGGCGAAAATCCCGGGTGGTTTCGGTCAGAGTAGATCGACAGCAGCGGAAGATTGTCTTCAGTGAATTGTTCAATATTAAAGCGACCGAGTTGAAAAGCCATTGTCGATCGCACTGGAGTGTTAACTATCCATCGCGTGACCCGCGTCCCGTTTTCAATGTTGTCCTCGACACGCCGCCCACCGCTTGCAATATCCAAGTGCTCTGGTATGCGGAATGTCAATCTGAACTTTTTCTTTCTCGTGTCAGGATGTCTCGGTATCCAGTGAATGGTGTCTTTTAAAACGTATCCGCGTCCTCCACGAAGTCGTCTGACCAATTTACCTTTATAAGCAATTTCAAGGATGAAACGTTCATCGGATTTGACAATGCGAGGAAAAAATACCGTTAGCCATGGTTCGTAGAGGTCATCCTGCATTCGCCGCTTGTGAGTTTCCTGCACAAAGTGCAGAGGATCGCCGCTCAGAGAAACCGGTACGTCGGCGGCTGGATCTGAATCAGCGGATGGTGAAAAAAGCGCAACTTGCCCGACATCGTCTGAGTTTCCAGTTGGTTGTGCCCGCCATCGGACATCCGTCACTTGAGCAAATGGTGATATTCGGAGGCGTAGTACAGCAAGTGGCTCGAAAGGAATTACCACTGATGCCGTGCTTGCCACCGACTCACCATTGTTTTTAATAGCAATATCAACATCTGTCCGAGAAATACTGAGAATTGGTTTCCAGCGCTCATGGTCCGGTGTCAAGACTCGGGTAGGAAGGCCGTAGTCGGCTGCTTGCCATTCGTAGTCGTCTTGCGTGGTGGAAGCAGGATTGACTGGTCCTTCGTTGTCTGGGTTACGTGGAAATTGTCCCGGTGTATCAGTTGCGGTGAAGTCATCGAGCGCATGGAACGACATCCAGACATTCGTAGTATCGTGTCGGTCTTCGAAACGTGCGACGCGTATTTCTTCGCGTTCGTTCGGTTCGATTTCGATTGAAAACCAATCATGCTCTTGCCCATCGATGTCGGCATAAAAGTACGGCTGGTCTGGGACTGGAAGCTTAGTGCCGAGTGAGTGGTGCCAGAGATCAGCAAACACTCGGCTATCAGGATTTTCCAGTTGGTCTTCAAAGAGATGTTTGCGACGTTCTTCAAGCAGATCAGCGGCTTTTTTGGCGTCTGGTGCGGGGCTGGCATCTGCCAGTGTACGCAGCTGTTCCGAGAGTGTGCCGGTTAGCCAAAATACAGCGCGATCAAATGGTTCATTCAGGATGTCTGCGTCGATAAGTTTTCTGAGCTGTTGTAATTCCACGCCATCAGGTGGAACCGCATGGACACGACCTTGGCCCAGGTACACAGCAATCGGTGAGTGGTCCTCAATCGAGTGCGCGAGATAGAGATCGCCATCTTCAAACTCGAAGGTAAATCGGTCGATCGTCAGAACACCGTTATTGATATGCCCGACCGGCTCGACGTTGACCGTTCGTAGTGCTGTGTAAGAAGTCGGGGGCCCCAGTCCTGCATCGTTTTCGCTGAGACTGGAGTTGTTTGCTAGAACTGCGATAGCGGACAAACCGACGAAAACCGCAGCGCATATTGCTTTGGGCCGCATACGACCACCATTATCGCTCCCAAAGGTGTAATTCGTGAATGGACCAGTAAAAAACTCTATCGCTACGAGTTTGCCGCAAACGGAGTGTCTGCGACTGGTTTGTTGGAAGGGGTACCTCTACGTACGCGTAATCAAGTCCAATTCGTTCTACCAAACTGAGTAGCAGACGAGGAAATCCACGTCCTTGGTACAGCTCTTCCCAATGTTCACCGTCCTCGGTGGTTTCAATCAACAATTGGCGTGGGTAGTCATTGAAATCTGCTTGTCGTAGCCACAGTCTCACATGTGAGACGTCCGTTGGTTGGTCGAAGCGCAGTTCCATCCATTCATGTCCGGCTTGTGCTGAATCACTAGTCCAGCGTGTGCGATAGTTACCATCGAAGGCTCGTTCAAGTCGTCTTTGGCCGTGAGATGCGGATACTTGGAATGCTGATCTTTTGATTCGTTTGCCTGTGGCCTCAGGCAACTCGTAGGTTTCATCAGGCGGTTGCAGTTCAAATATCCAATTGGTTCCAAAAAACCATGAATTTTCGAGGTGTGCGACTTCATTTTGGATAGCTGCGACGAGCATCTGGACTTCTTCTGTATTTTGAAATCGATGTCCGTGTATCACAACGTAACGAACGCCTATTGCTCGAAGTCCATGTAGTACATCGTTGTATTGGCGGTAGTCTCGTAACTTTGCCGAGCCTTCAAAATAACGAACGAGACCGGTTGAGAACCCACTATGTCCATTAATGATCGGGTGTCCGTGTTGGAGTGTGGCGTACACGGAACGCATGGTGTTTGGGACTCGGTCTCTGCGGTCATAGAAAGGTAGAACGATCGCGGGTCCTGGTGGGAGTTGTCGTAGCCATTCAGTTGTAGCACGTTCGGCTTCCGGACCTTTTGGGTGGAATGGAACCATACGGCGTGTGTGGTACCCCTCTCCGGCAATAACTGCACTGATCAGTAAAGTAACCGTTATTGCGGTACGTCGGGAAAACCTGCCGACAATGCAACGTGTGGCAATGCTCGCGAGTACCGAGAACCCGAGAAAGACTGTGATCGCCGCTCGAGCTGGAACACGCAGTCCGTCGAATCCTGGAACTAACGACAGTAGCCAATCGTATGGTCCAGCAGTCCAAAGTCGGAGGTCCCCGATAGCTGGTTCTGGTCCGAGAGAAAGCAGAAAGCCGACGATTGCGACGGCACTGTAGGTGATGGCAATTCGTTTTGAATTGACTGGAGGTTGTGATCTCAACGTAAACGGGGCGATAAGGCCTAGGGCCGCCATCACGAACAGTCCAAACCCTGGGAAAAGTTTCGTTTCTGGTCCGCCACGTCCGCCAACCAAGGTTTCGAGATGTTCACCCCATAACCCTAAATCTTGTGACGCGTGCAAGTATGAGGTGGCATTTGCGCTGAACATCACCATTTCACTGCGCGATCTCACTAGAGACATGTCGGCGCGAACATCGATGTAAGCGATGGCGATTGGCGCTACCATGACAGCCATTACTAGTGCGGTGCAGGCTAGGTCAACCAGCATGATGGGTCGTTGACGAACTCGATATATAAGTTCGACAGACGCCACAATCACGACGACTGCCGCAAAAAAATAAAAGAAGTATCCGTTTGAGAACCCTTGTAGTACGAAGGCGAATGCAAAAACGATGAGCATCTTGCGTTGGCCGTCTTCGAAATAGCGGTGCAGTCCCCAAAGGCCAACAGGCATCCAGCCGTACAACAAAACTTGGAGATGAGAAGCTTGGTCTGCGCGGTACGGTAAGAAGGCGAAAGCCATGCCACCAACCACTCCAGCGAGGCGGCTACCCGTGATTGATTTTGTCAGTAGGTACATTCCCGTTCCGGCGAGCACAAATGATCCAAGATGGGCCACGTTGTACACAAGAATTGGGTTGTCGGTTAGCCACTGTAGTGGTGCCGTGAAGATGGCAACGCCCAGGAGGTGTTCCGAATACGCCAGCGCCGATGGATAGGGAAAGAACATAGGGGCATCCCAAAACCCATCAAGTCCGTGCCGGAACCGATCTGCATCCCATGCAAGAATCCAAGCATTCAGTAAGGGGTCGCCAAGGTCAGACGGTAGGGCGGCAGTGATGTTACGTACTACCCAGTGCATGGATGCAGTCGCAAGGACTGTGAAAATGCCGACAACGATAGCAAGTTCGCCAATTGGCATTGCGGCGATTCGCGTCAGATGTGGGGCGATCGAGACTCGTTGCTTCATAAGCTATTGTTTTCTCTGTCTCTGTCTCTGTCTCTGTCTCTGTCTCTGACGATGCGGCAAGGCTACTACAGCATTGGCGAGAGCAGCGAATGAGGCGTTGAGCGATCTAGGCCTGTAGAACTGGTGCGGAAGGGGGGATTTGAACCCCCATGGGCCTAGGGCCCGCTAGCCCCTCAAGCTAGTGCGTCTGCCAGTTCCGCCACTTCCGCGCTTCGGGTGGGTGTAGAGGTGTACTCGGCTCGACTATTCCGGAGTCTGCTCTGACGTTTCGCTAGCCGGTATAGTTTGTTCGACAGCACTTGACTCTGGGGCATCTACTCCCGAGACAACCGACCCAGGCCCGCTTTGACCAATAAGCGCCAGTGCAAGCGCGCCAACCATAAACAGGGTGCCGAGAATCGCTGTTGCACGGGTGAGGACTGTCGCACCTGTACGTGCTCCAAACGCTGCTTGACTGCCACTACCTCCAAAGGCCGCTGCAATATCCCCGCCTTTACCTTGTTGAAGTAGGACGACTACAAGCAACAGGAGGCAAACCACCACGTATACACCAGAGAGCAGTGTGCTCAACATAGTCTTTAAGTATAACCGTTTGGTTCTCGCTAGTTAGGTGTCTTGTATGCTTTTCGTGACGATATCGGCAAAGCTGTGCGGGTCGAGGCTAGCTCCGCCAACCAGTGCGCCGTCAACGTCTGTTTGGGCTGCAAGTTCAACCGCGTTTGCTGGTTTGACACTTCCGCCGTATAGCAGGCGGCACTGATTTGACGTATCGGTATTTGTCAGTATGGCAAGGTGGCTTCGTATATGGTGGTGCGCGTCTTGAGCCTGTTCTGGGCTTGCCGTGCGACCAGTTCCGATTGCCCACACGGGCTCATACGCCACAATTAGACTTGCCACCGCTTCATCTGATAGCCCTTTCAATCCTTTGGTCAGTTGGTCGGCAAGCACTGTATGTGTCCGTTCTGCTTCACGTTCTTCGAGTGTTTCTCCAATACACACAATTGGCCTGAGTCCTGCATTAAGACTCGCTTGGATTTTCAGGTTAATCACAGCGTCGGTTTCACCATACAAATGACGACGTTCTGAGTGGCCGATAATGACGTGACTCGCACCCGCTTCTTTAAGCATGTTCACACTGAGCTCGCCAGTAAAGGCACCATGACTTTCTTCATGGACGTTCTGGGCAGAGGTGACTACATTGCTGCCTGTGCAGGCCGAGGACACTGCTGCTAATGCCGTATATGGTGGTGCGATCACGATGACGATATTGGTAATAGATGCAATTTGTGGCAGGAAAACTTCTGTAAAGTTCATTGCCTCACTGACTGTTTTATGCATTTTCCAGTTCGCGGCGAAAACAGGTGTGCGGGTCATAACGTTGTCCTAAGAGTTTGGTAGGGCCTCGACGCCGGGTAGCGTTCGGCCGCCAAGAAATTCCAGCGAGGCGCCTCCACCGGTTGAAATATGGGTAATCTGATGGGCAATACCCATCTGTCCGACGGCGGAGACGGAGTCACCGCCGCCGACGACCGTTGTTCCATTTGAAGCTGCCACCGCCATTGCGACAGCTAATGTTCCACTACTGAATGGAGAAATTTCGAATATACCCATGGGCCCATTCCAGACAACGGTAGCCGATTCTTTGATGATATTGGCGTAAGCCTGTTGGGTTTTCGGGCCTATGTCGACTCCGAGACGGTCGCCTATGCCTGTAGCTTCAACGTCCAGATTTTCATGCGATGCATCAGCTTGCAGTGCTGTCGTAACCAGGTGGTCGCACGGAAGGACTAGGTTAACCCGTTGGATTTTTGCTTCCTTTTCAATTTCTCGAGTTGCGTTGACGAGGTCTGGTTCGACAAGAGACCGACCAGTCGAAAGCCCTCGAGCCTTGAAAAAGGTGTAAGACATCGCTCCGCCAACCAGCAAGGTGTCGACTCGCGGCAAGAGATTCTTAATCACTTCAAGCTTGCCCGATACTTTTGATCCGCCCAAAATGGCAGTGAATGGTCGTGTCGGGTTGTCGAGTAAAGCGCCCAGGTACTTAAGTTCGCGTGCTAGGAGTAGGCCAGTGGCTGCATCAGTGACATGAGGCACGATTCCTGTTGTCGATGCATGCGCGCGATGTGCTGACCCAAAAGCATCGTTAACGTAACAATCTGCGAGGCTTGCGAGAGAGGCTGAAAATACAGGATCATTGGCCTCTTCTTCTTTGTGAAACCGTAAATTTTCAAGAAGAGTCACACCGTTCTGTCCAGAATGTTCTATTGCTTGAAGAGCGTCAGGACCCACGCAATCAGTTGCGAAAGTAACCGGTTGACCTAAAAGTTTACTCAGGCGAATTGAGACCGGCCTGAGACTGAATTCTAGTCTCCGCTCTCCTTTAGGCCGACCAAGATGTGAGGCGATTACTAATGATGCCCCTTGCTCCAATGCATACTGGAGAGTTGGAAGTGCTGAACGAATTCGTGTGTCATCACTGATTTGTCCAGCGTTTAAGGGCACGTTGAAGTCAACACGAACAAAGAGTCGCTTGTCTTTAACGTTTAGGTCGTAAATTGAGCGCTTTGGCACGGTTCCGCTGACTAAAATCCTTTGGCGGCAATCATATTGACTAAATCAACACAGCGTGACGAGTATCCCCACTCGTTGTCGTACCACGACAGTACCTTAATAAAGTTACCATCCATCACTTTTGTATAAGCAGCATCGACAATGGAAGAATGCGGGTTTCCCTTGAAATCGATCGACACGAGCGGGTCTTTTGACAGGTGCAGGATGCCATGGAGACGAGCATTTGCCGCCGATTCAAATGCCGCATTAACCTCTTCGGCAGTGGCCGGCTTTTCTACCTCGGCGACGAGGTCAACAACTGAAACATTTGGCGTCGGAACCCGCATGGCAATTCCATCAAGTTTCCCCTTGAGTTCTGGGAGTACTTGACCCACCGCAAGGGCAGCTCCTGTTGTAGTCGGAATCATCGAGATACCAGCAGCTCGGGCACGACGCAAATCGCTATGTGGCAGATCAAGCAACTTTTGATCATTTGTGTACGCGTGAACCGTGGTCATCCAACCACGACGCAAGCCAAACTGTTCGTGCAGTATTTTTGCGACCGGGGCAAGGCAGTTTGTTGTGCATGAAGCATTGGAAATAATGTGATGTTCTGCCGCATTGTATTTTTCGTCGTTCACACCAAGAACTAGAGTTACATCCGGTCCTTTCGCAGGTGCGGTAACGATGACTTTTTTAGCACCTGCTGCCAGATGCTTGGACGCGTCCTCACGTTTAGTAAATAGACCAGTTGACTCGAGTACGATGTCAACCTCAAGTTCTGACCAGGGTAAGGCAGAAGGATCGCGTTCCGAAAGCACTTTAAAATGATGTGCACCCACACTCAATCCATCACCATCCACACGGACGTTGTCAGATAAATTTCCGAGTACGGAATCGTACTTGAGCAGATGCGCCAGCGTTTCGGGATTTGTAATGTCATTCACCGCGACGAATTCGATGTTTTCGTCACTCTTTTGCATGGCAGCCCGCATGATGTTGCGGCCGATACGCCCAAAACCGTTAATTCCGACCTTAATACCCATTAGTGGTCCTCCGTGGTTGATTCAATGACTTACAGCGTCGTAGTGTGTCCGGTGAACAAACAGACTATTCTAGTGTCCAGTCGTAGGTTTGGCAAAACCGCGCATTTCAATGAATACATCTGGTTTCTTGTCAGCCGATAATGTGAGTTTGACGAATAAATTTTAATTAATGAAGCGTTTTCATGTACCTCTTGTATAACGCACTACTATTTAGTTATTTCCTGTCCGTTTTCCCGGCACTTTGTTACCGAAGATGGAAGTATGGGAAGCCACTCGTTGGCGTCAGCCAGCGTCTCGGACGATTACCCGTTGGCGTTAATCCTCAGCGAGCCGCTTCTATCTGGATTCACGCCGTATCAGTTGGGGAGGCCCTTTCTGCCCGCCCGCTGATACGCGCTCTTCGAACTGCTTACCCGGCTCACAGACTGTTGATGTCAACGACGACTACGACAGGGCAAGATGTGGCTCAGCAATTCGGAGCTGATCTTGATGCCGTATTTTACGCTCCGTTTGATTTTACGCCGGTGGTCACGCGGGCACTTGAGCGAATTGCCCCTGAACTGCTTATCGTGGTTGATACGGAAATTTGGCCGAACTTGTTTCGGGCTTGCCGGAAGCGTGGTGTCCGGACGATGTTGGTTAATGGTCGCCTATCAGATCGATCTTATGGCCGTTATCGATTAGTACGGTTCTTCATGAGGCGGGTTTTTGAAGATGTCGATCGTGTGTGTGCCCAAACAGCAACATGGGCTCAGCGCTATGTTGATATTGGAGCTGACCAAAGTAGTGTCATGGTGACAGGAAGTGTGAAGTTTGATGCACTTGATCCATCTATGAGTAGTGCCGTGCAACCTACTTCGGATGATGTTCTTAGCTGTTTTAGGTTTACAAAGAGGCGGCCGGTATTTATCGCGGCCAGTACGCTTCGCGGAGAAGAAGAACTTGTGTTAAGAGTCGTTGGGCGAGTTCTTGAGATAGCGTCTGACGCGCTGATAATTATTGCGCCGCGACATCCAGAGCGTTTCGACGAAGTTCGTGCGATGGCCGAGGCTACTGGGTATCGCGTGCAAGCCCGAAGTGAGTTGCGAGGTCAGGATTCTGATGCTCCAATTGTTTTACTCGATACTATCGGGGAACTTGCTTGTTTGTTCCAGGTCGCGTCGGTTGTATTTGTCGGTGGCAGTCTAGTTCCGGCTGGTGGGCACAATTTGCTGGAGCCTGCAGTGTTCGGCAAGGCCATTGTTGTTGGGCCACATATGGATAACTTTGCTGAAATTACGAGTCAATTCGTTGCCCAGAAAGCTGTGGTACAGGTTCGCGATGACACTGAGTTTGAGATTGAGTTAGTTGATTTGGTACGTGACCGTGGGCGCCGTGAGAGACTCGGTAATGCGGCGCGAGAGCTTGTAGAGTCTGGTCGTGGTGCCACTAAACGCACCATGACGATTGCTGCGGGCTTGCTTATACCAGAGACCAAGAATGTGTCTGATGAGACTGTGCAATCGAGCATAATTTCGTGATTCAAATGTCATAAATCTCTATGTTGAGCAAACTTTATGCTCGCGTTGCCGCAAAACGGCGCCGTTGGTATGAGCAGCATCCAGATTCGAGACGACAATTAGCCCGACCGGTCATTAGTGTCGGTGCGCTTTCCGTTGGTGGAAGTGGAAAAACCCCCGTCACTAAGTTAATTGCAGAGCTTCTCCGTGATGCAGGTGAGTATCCAGCTATTTTGAGCCGTGGATACGGGCGCGCTGAACGAGCTGAGGGTGTTGTTGTTGTTCGAGACCGCTGTCGTGTTCTTGCCGGTGTCGATGTGGCAGGAGACGAGCCACTAATGCTCGCAGAGCAATTATCAAATGTTTGTGTACTGGTAAGTGAAGATCGGTATGTTGCTGGTCGCCTTGCCGAGACACAGTTCGGGGCCACCGTGCATGTGCTCGATGATGGGTTTCAGCATTATGTGCTTGAGAGAAATATCGATTTATTGTTGATTCATCAGGATGATTTTGGTCAGCGAACGTTGCCGGGTGGTCGGTTGCGCGAACCAATAGAAACTGCACAGTGCGCGGATGCAGCGATTGTGGATGCGGTAGATATTGCGACAGCTGAAGCGATTGGCTCGCGCTTACCGCTTGAAACTATTTTCCGCATGGAGCGAATGGTGGGAAATCCGCTCGTGATTCAGGATCGTTCGGACAACATGCTTATTGCGGAGGGTGCGCGAATCTTGGTTGTTTCAGGTATCGCAAAGCCCACTCAATTTATAGATGCTCTTATGGGTGCTGGTTTTAATATCGTGGATGTGCTGTCGTTTAAAGATCACCATAGATTCACGGATTCGGATATTCGCCGCATTGCAAAACAAGTGAAAAATAGAGGCATCGATTGGGTAATGACGACCGAAAAAGACGCTGTTAGATTTATTCCACATGCGCCACTTCCGTTTTCATTGGCCGCGGTACCGTTGATCGTTCAGATCCAACCGGTGAATGATTTTCATTCGTGGCTATTGGATCGATTGGATCGCAGTGGGATTCAGAAATGAGGGTCTCACTGCGGTATCGACTTGAATATGCCGCCGTAATGACGATTCGAGCTGTAGTTCGTTTTTTGCCCCGGCGAGTCAGTCTTAGTTTTGGGACCGCACTCGGCGGGATTTTTCATCTGTTGCATGGGCGACGTCGTGAATTAGCAATGTCCAATTTACGTATGACTTTTCCAAAGCGAACGGATTTTGAATGCCGGACGATTTTACGTGCGACTTTCGCGCAGTTAGGAAGGCACTGTATTGATTTTCTTAATTTCGACGCGATGGAAGCAGATGAGATGCTCAAGCTCGTTGAGTTTGAAGGTGAGAAGTATGTTGAAAACGCAATAGCTCAAGGGCGTGGTGTTATGTATTTTGCGGGCCACTTTGGTGCTTGGGAACTACAAATTATGGTTCATGCGTTTCGTTTTCAACGCATCGTCATGGTGGCAAGAACTCTCGACAATCCCCTGCTGGAAACACTAATAGAGCGTATTCGTACTCGCGTCGGGACGCAGGTGCTGTCCCGGCGAGGTGCTGTGCGTGGTCTACTGCGGGCGCTCAAGAATGGTGGGTCTGTAGGTTTAATGGTCGACCAACACATCCAGGACCGGAGTGCTGTACAGGTCAATTACCTTGGTCGGTCTGCTTCAACCACATCTACGATCGCATCACTTGCATTACGTACCGGCGCACCAATTATTCCGGTATTTGCTATGCCATTACCGGGAGGGCGTTATCGGATGGTGTACGAGAAACCGATTGAGGTGCCATGCGAAGAGGATGACAACCGCGTTCGAACATATACGCAGCGGTGTACCGATCGGCTTGAGGCACGTGTTCGGAGGGACCCGTATCTATGGCTTTGGATGCATCGTCGCTGGCGGGGCACGACTGCGTCTAATTGATCAATGGTAATAATTTTGGTTCTACCGAAAGTCTGCCCTGGAGTGCTGACTTCTAGCGCCACGAGATAGAATGCATAGCTATTGTGATTCCAGCACCAGGAGCCTCGTTGCAACGCTCAGATAGCGACTTGCAAAGTCGTTTGATCAGTCTTGCCGAGCAATTTGACGGTCGGCGCATAGTTGTCGTCGGCGACATTATTGCGGACGAGTACATGTACGGGCAGTTGTCTCGATTATCGCGGGAGGCTCCCGTCCCGATTTTGAGTTACGACGGGACGATGGTTGTTCCGGGCGGTGCTGCAAATGCTGCGAGTAATGTTGCGACACTTGGCGGCCAAGCAGAGCTTATCGGGTTGGCCGGTAGGGGTACCGTTGATCGTAAAGTAATTCGCGCTCTGCCGTCTCAAGTTGAGACTGCGCGCCTTGTGCGGCCGGTTGGCTATCGCGTTCCGGTTAAGACACGGATTTTGGCAGGGGGGCAACATTCAACGCGTCAGCAAATTGTCCGTGTGGATCGAGATTCATCTCCTGTCGACTTGACTATTTCTAGAGAATTTGGCCGTGCGGCGAATGCTGCCCTGGGCAGTGCTGATGCTGTGATAATTTCAGACTACGGGTCTGGATTAATTACTCCTGAGCTTGTTGAAAGGTTAAAGACGAAACTTACGAAACGTCGCCGTCGACGGAAGGTTCCAATATTGGTGGATTCCCGTTACAACCTTATGCGGTTTCGCGGTTGCACAGCGTGTACGCCTAATCAAGCTGAAGTAGAAGCGAGCCTGGGAATTTCGATTGATGGAAATCCTCGAAACCTCGAAAACGCTGGACGTTTACTTTTAAAACGTACGCGTGCTCGTGGTGTTGTGATTACTCGGGGCAGTCGCGGGATGGCTGTTTTTGTCCCCGGTCATCGCACTGATCACATTTCAATTTATGGCTCGGATGAAGTGGCCGATGTGACCGGTGCTGGCGATACTGTGATCGCGACTCTTACGTTAGCGCTTTCCGCAGGCGCGTCGTTGTACGAAGCTGCGTGCCTTGCGAACTATGCCGGTGGTTTAGTGGTGCTGAAGCGCGGAACGGCGACTGTTTCGCGCGATGAATTGATCGCGGCAATCCGTGGTGACCGCGACCGTGAGAGATGACGAAAACGATGGGTATCGTCGTGTCAGAATCGGAACTAGAACAGATTGTTCTCGCCGAGCGCGAGCAGGGTCGAACCATTGCGCTCGCGAATGGATGTTTTGATCTTATACATGTGGGTCACGTGCGTTATTTAAAAGGGGCAGCGGCAGAAGCTGATGTGCTGATCGTTGGCGTGAATCATGATGTATCTGTTCAAGAGTTAAAAGGTGAAGGACGACCTCTGCAGCCTGCGGTTGAACGCGCAGAAATTATTGCAGCGTTCGACATGGTCGACTACGTTGTGGTGTTTGAGGGAGGGACGGTCCAAAGATTGCTCCAGTCGATTCTGCCCGACGTGCATTGTAAGGGGACTGACTATACGGTCGAGACGGTGCCTGAACGTGATGTCGTGCGGGCTTATGGTGGACGAACAGCTATTGTGGGAGATCCAAAGAATCATTCGACGCGTAATCTGCTTAATCGAATCGAATCGTGACTTTTTGACGAGAACGTCACACCATGCGTGTTCTGATTGTCCGCCTCAGTTCCCTCGGCGATGTGGTTCATACGATACCTGTCGCTGTCGCAATTCGTCGTCATTATCCTGATGCCGTGATCGATTGGGTTGTAGATGAGACCATTGCCCCGCTTTTGGCGATGGTGCCGGTCATCGATAATGTGCTTGTACTTAGGTCCAAAAACGTTTCGACTATTTCAACGTGGTTGAGGCTTCGCCGCGAGCTTCAGTTATGTAATTACGATATTGCATTCGACGTGCAAGGATTGGTCAAATCTGCAGTTGTGGCCAGATTTAGCGGTGCTACTCGGGTGATTGGATTTTCTAAACCATTTTTGAGGGAACCTTGGGCTAAATGGTTGTATAGGGAAGAAGCGGATCCAGGTTCTCCGATTCACGTGGTTGAACGAAACCTTGGTATTCTGACAGCCTTAAACATTAAGGATAGAAGCTATACATTTCCGTTTAAGCTTGTAGATATTGCAGTTGTAGATGAAATTTACGCACGTCTTGGCAGCAGAAACAATCCATTTGTTTTACTTAATCCAAATGCTGCGTGGGTAAATAAGTGTTGGCCAGCGGAGTCTTTTGGAGCTGTAGCGGCTTATATTCGTGATAGACACGGTTTGCGTACAGTTGTCGTATGGAACTCGTCTTCTAAAGAAGACGAGGCACGTATGCATTTAGTGGTCGCATCGTCCGATGGAGCAGCCGTCTCAGCTCCTCCAACGACGCTTGTTGAACTTGCATCGGTAATTAAGGCGGGTGTTCTCTTCATTTCTGGCGATACGGGACCGCTTCACATAGCTGGTGCGCTTGGGACTCCAGTTGTTGGTATTTATGGTCCAAGTAACCCAGAGCGCAATGGGCCATGGTCTTCTCGAGATGAAGTTGTGTCAGCATCAGGCGGCTGTCAATGCCTGAAGCGCTATCCGAACCGTGGGGCTGTTGGGGTAGTGCGTCGATGTGAGAACTCGACATGGTGTCTTGAGGATGTGACCGTCAGAGATGTCTGTGCGGCCGTCGATCGAAGTTTGTCTGGTGTATCTGCTGATGCTTGATCTTCAATCTAATCCGACGCTCCATGTTCTTTTTCGCATAGCCCGTAGGCGAGTTGTAACTGGTTTTATAGTTGCGGCTGTTGCCTTTGCGTTTGCACGTCCAACATGGCAGTCGATATTGATGGGCGTACCGATAGCTGTCCTTGGTGAATCGGTTCGTGTGTGGGCTGCTGGGCATCTAATCAAAGGTCAAGAGGTCACTACCTCCGGACCCTATGCCTTGGTCCGTCATCCACTTTACGTCGGTTCAGCACTGCTTGGATTGGGTTTTGTGGTTGCTGCCGCGTCGCTATTTGTAGCGGTAGCAGTATTGGGGTATCTCACGGTGATGATTACCGTTGCGGTCCGACTTGAGGAAGCTACATTAAGTGCAGATTTTGGTGAGACGCACGCTCAGTATGTTGCGGGGACATCACCAGTAGTTGCTCGCCGGTTCAGTGTTCGTCGTGTTCGCGAGAACAGAGAGCATCAGTCTTTATTAGGATTATTAGTATCGGTTGCGGTGCTTTGTTTGCTCGTAGCTTGATTGGTCAAGTTATAGTCGTATGGCTCGACGGGCGGTTAGCTCAGTGGTAGAGCACCGGCTTTACACGCCGGGTGTCACAGGTTCAAGTCCTGTACCGCCCACCATATTTTGGTTTATCTGATAAGTGTAGTTAATCACAGTGCCGCACAAGATACTCGATTGATTGATAGGGTCTTATTACTGAATGTCTTTGCGGGAAACAACGAGGATTCAGTTACTTGTTTGTCACTTTCCGGAGTTAAGGACGGAATGAGATATAGTCTTAAGGAATAGGTGACCATCGGGTTCCAACACGCGGGGTCGTAGTTCAGTTGGTTAGAACGTCGGCCTGTCACGCCGAAGGTCGCGAGTTCGAGTCTCGTCGGCCCCGCCATTTTCGTTTAAATGGGCAGCGAATCGTTGCCCATTTCCCCCTATAGTTCGGACGATGTCTAGTGTAAGGATTCTGTGATGTCGGGATTAAAGCCAGCGATTTTCCTTGATCGTGACGGCACGTTAAATGTTGACGCCGGTTACTTAGATCGTAAAGAGCGATTAACGTTATTCCCGTGGAGTCTTGAGTCTGTCCGATTATTGCGGCGTGCAGGTTATGCCGTGGTTGTTGTGACTAATCAGGGTGGCGTTGCCCGCGGGATGATAGAAGAGTCTTTTGTCGAAGAGGTACATGGGATTATCCAATCGCGACTTGCTGATATCGGCGAAGAACTTGACGGGCACTACTACTGTCCGCATGAACCCGCTGCATCGATCGAAGCATTTCGTGTTGATTGTGACTGCCGTAAACCGAAGCCGGGCATGGTCACCCGTGCTGTTCGAGACCTTGGGTTGGACATTAAAAGTTCCGTGGTTATTGGCGATAAGTGGAGCGATGTTCGCCTTGCAAAGCAAACCGGTGCGCGTAGCGTCCTTGTGCGGACCGGTTATGGACGCAGTCAAGAAAAAATCCGTCAGAAGGGACTATCAGCCGATGTTGTTGTCGATACACTGATGGATGCTGTGAATTGGATTTTGCGTCATCCTGTTACTGTAACGCAGTAGAATTTTTCTACTGTGGTACGATGCCGCAAGGCATGGCTTTCCGACAGATTATTGGTCACCGGACCGCGCTTGAACTCGCGGCGCGAGCTCTTGTCCGTGGCTCACTCCCACCTAGTCTTTTGTTAACCGGTCCAGAAGGTATTGGGAAGGGACTTGTTGCTCAGGGCATTGCCCAGGCAATGAATTGTTTAAACCCGCGTATGGGTTCTGGATCCGACACTATTGCAATAGACGGCTGTGGCAGTTGTAGTGTGTGTAGTCGTATCGACCGAGGTGCATTTCCTGATTTCATCGTGGTTAAGCCGACTGAGACTGCCTCGAAAACTATTGAGAGTGAAACGGGTGTAATAAAAATTGATCAGTTGCGATCTGTTTTTGACCAGGCAGCGTATCGTCCATTTGAGGCAAAGCGGCGTGTTGTTGTTATCGATCAAGCTGAAAAGATGGTCGCTCACGCGCAGAGTGCTTTCCTGAAGAATCTTGAAGAACCACCAACCTCAACGCAATTTATTCTTGTCACGTCTCGCCCTGACATGCTGCTCGGGACCGTTCGTTCGAGATGTCCACGATTGCGGTTTGGATTTTTGGCGGTTGACGAGATTGTTGAGGTGCTTCTTGCAACTGAAGGACGTGAGGAGAAACTATGTCGTGCCGCAGCGGCAACGTCTGGAGGGAGCGTCGGTCGAGCCTTGAAAATAGCGACAGGTGAATTTTCGACGTCGCGTGATGCTGCCCTCGAATTTCTCGATGTAATTTCTTCGGCTCGTGATGTCCGAGCAAAAGTATCTGGTGCAAAAGCATTCGTGCCTGCGAAGGGAAAGCGTCGGACAGCTGCCGCCGATCGCCAAGAGCTTCGGCTCAGATTGGAGTCAGTTAGTGCGTTGCTTCGTGATATAGAAGCTGTTACAGCGGGTACCAGCATCCCTTTGGTAAATGCGGATATTTCAGGAAAGATTAGGAAAATAGCGAAGGAATTTAGCGGCGTCCGAAGTCGGCTGGCCTTTTCGATTGTTCATCAAGCGATCGATGCTGTGGATCGTAACGGGAGTCCCAAGGTTGTTGCTGATTGGGTCGCTTCCAGACTTTGACGTTTCATGCGGTCACAGATTTTGCCGGTGGTTGTAGGCATTAAGTTCAATTCGGTCCGCCGAATGTGTGGTGTTCTATTCAAAGGCTTCGACTTTGACTCAGCCTAAGGTGCCATTTCGGCCACGGATCGGAATTACGCTCGGAGACCCAGCAGGCATTGGGCCAGAGGTTGGGCGTAAAGCGGCTAGCTGTCAGGAGATTCTCAAAGTTTGCGAGCCCGTTTTGTATGGCTCGGAAGATATTGTCGATGAATTTGTCGGGCGTGAGTCCGCCGAAGCGGGCATGTCATCCTACACGGCAGTCGAGAAAGCGGTACGCGATGCCCTTGATGGGGTTATTGATGGAATCGCGACAGCACCAATCTCGAAGTCAGCATGGGCACTCGCCGGACTACCCTGGCGAGGACATACGGAATGTTTAGCGGCATTAACAGGCGCTACTGAAGTAAGGATGCTTTTTTATTCCAGTCGACTCATAGTTGCTCTGTCTACGGTTCATATATCACTTGCTGATGTATCGAAAATGTTGACCAAAGAATGTCTAAAAGTGACTATCGAATTGACTCATAAGGAGCTCCCACGTTTTGGTATCGAGCAACCGAGACTTGTTGTGTCTGGTTTAAACCCACATGCTGGTGAAGATGGGCTGATGGGTGACGAAGAACAACGTGTAATCACCCCAGTCGTACGAGACTGTCGGCGTCTAGGAATTGACGTATCGGGACCGATATCAGGTGACACGGTATTCCAGCGTGCGGCCGCGGGAGAATTCGATGCTGTCATTGCCTGTTATCACGATCAAGGACTAATTCCTGTCAAGCTTTTAGCGTTTGGTAAGGCTGTCAATGTTACTCTGGGTTTGCCAATTATTCGAACATCAGTTGATCATGGCACGGCATTTGATATTGCGGGTGAAGGCCGAGCCGACCCGTCAAGTATGATTGCCGCAGTGCACTTAGCCGCACAACTGGCCACGGAGCGAGCTGCGGCATTACGAGTCGACTAATAAACCGAGGACGATGCCGGATAGTTCGCCTGCCGAACAACCGATAGCCGAGAACCGTAAAGCTCGTCACGAGTACCACATCTTCGACACCTACGAAGCTGGCATCGTATTACTTGGGACTGAAGTCAAAGCGATTCGAGAAGGTCGCGTAAATTTAAAAGAGAGTTACGGCCGGATCGAAAAGGGGGAAGTGTTCCTGCATAATCTTCATGTTAGTCCTTATAGCCACCGTGGTTACGCCGAGCACGAACCGCTCCGCAGACGCAAACTCTTATTGACTCGTCAGGAGATTCACAAGCTCACGGTGAAAATATTGGAGCGTGGGTTTACGCTCGTACCTGTGCGTATGTACTTCAAGCATGGGCTTGTAAAAGTGCGACTCGGTATCGCGAAAGGCAAAAAGACGCATGATAAACGTGAAACCCTTAAGCAACGGCAAATTGATCGTGAAACTCGCGCAATGGTGAAGGACCGTGCTCGATGAAGGTCCTTGTGACCGGTGCCAAAGGACAACTTGGCTCTACGTTCGTCCGCGTTCTTAGCGACAGCTATGAAGTGGTTGGAACTGTTCGCGATGAACTCGATCTTGCCGATGATATTTCTGTTCGTGCAGTTATTTCTGAAGTACGTCCAGATCTGATCCTGAATTGTGCAGCTTATAACGAGGTTGATTCGGCTGAGAGTTGTCCTGAGACCGCTCTTGCTGTCAACGCTTTTGGTGTGCAGGCACTTGCCGTAATGGCGGCTGAGTTTAGTTCGACCCTGGTACACTTTAGTACTGACTTTGTGTTCGATGGGAACACATCGAAACCATACTCGGAAGCCGACACTCCGAATCCTCAAAGTGTTTATGCAACTTCGAAGTTATTGGGGGAGTGGTTTGCCGCGGAGACACCCCTGCATTATGTAATTCGTGTCGAAAGCCTTTTCGGCGGCAAAGGTTTGCGAAGAAGCAGTCTCGATTTATTGGCTGATGCTTTACTTAAAAAAGAATCGGTTCGTGCGTTCACCGACCGCGTTGTATCGCCGAGCTACGTTGAAGACGTTGCCGAAGCAACGATTAAAATATTGACACGAGGGTTACCCAACGGGTTGTATCATTGTGTGGGATCTGGAAGTGCATCTTGGTTTGATGTTGTGGCTGAGTTGGCTTCTCGGCTTGAAATGGCCACGCCAATTCAACCAATAACCTTGAAGGATATGGAACTGCCAGCAAAACGCCCCCAATTTAGTGCGCTTTCAAACAGAAAATTAGCTAGTGCTGGTGTGGTGATCCCGTCATGGCAAGACGCCGTTAGGCGTTATGCGGATACGCGTCTCAAATACATCAATGAAAATTGTTGAAAAGCGCGCATTAAGTTAGGGTGGCATCGACAAGCTCGGCGATCCGTTCGGCAATAGCGAACGCGGCCGTTAGTCCGGGTGAATCGATTCCAGCAGCGTGGATCAATCGAGGGACATGAGAATCTCGGACGATTTTAAAATCCGAGAAAGCTATATGTTCAGGAGCGCATCGTGCGCGAATTCCACTTCCGCCTGGTTTTAGCTGGTCGATTGTTAATGATGGGAGAAATCGGCAGGCCGCTTTTTGGAAGTGTTCCAGTGAATCTCGGTTCGATTCGTAATCATTTTTTTGATTTTGATAGCGAGCTGTTGGTCCAAGCGTTACGGTTCCCCATGTTGTCCGGGTCGCATGCACGCCAAGGCCATGACCACTGGCGTCTGGTAGTGGATAGACGAGACCTCTAATGAGATGTTCGGCAGAGGAAGTCAGTTCTGCGTAGTCCCCACGAACCGGATAGATTGTAAACCGATCGCCGCCGAAGGCAGCCGACACTTCGTCGGCATAAAGGCCACCCGCATTCACGACACTACGAGCCATGATTGTCTCGTGTTTCGTTCGTAATTCAAGTGCATTTACAGAATCAGAACTTCCTTCGAATAGTGTGCTTGGTAGGAGCGCAACATCTCTGGCGGTCGCCTCTTTAACGAGTGTCCGTATGAGTGATTCGGTCTCCACGATGCCCGTTGAGGGGGACCAGAGTGCCGCTGCTGCCTCAACGTAAGGCTCGCGATTTCGGATAAATGCGCGGTCCACGAGTTCTAGGTTTTCAACGCCGTTTTCGAGTCCTAGCGTCGCTAGGGTTTCTAGGGCGGCGATGTTATTGCTGTTCGCGACTATAAGTTTACCGCTGCGTTTGTGGGGAATATCGTGCTTCTGACAAAAGGAATAGAGTCGCTCGTTTCCTTCCACGCATAATTTTGCTTTCATAGAATCAGTGGGATAGTAAATGCCAGCATGGATGACACCACTGTTGTGGGTGCTGCCACCATGGCCGAAACGTTGTTCGCGTTCTAATACACACGTTGCGTAACCGCGTCTGGCAGCAGCACATGCTATGGAAAGTCCGACCACACCTCCGCCAATAATTGCAACGTCGGTCGCTTCGTTGGTTTCAGCCACTCGTATTCATGAATTGTGTCACGTGCCACCGATCCGTCATACTTCTTGCTCGTGTTTGACGAATTATCTGAAAAACTAAGATCTAAGAGCATCCGTGCCGGTGTAATTGGTCTCGGGTATGTCGGACTTCCCCTTGCGGTCGAATTTGCAAAGACAGGTGTGGAGGTAGTCGGGTTTGACGTTGATAGGGGAAAGATCGACTCGATTTTACGCGGTGAGTCCTACATATCTGATGTTGATAGTGAAGTTGTATCAAGGGTGGTCAGCGACGGAACATTGGTAGCAACCACAGATTTTTCTCAACTCGCTGCCGTTGATACCATCAATATCTGTGTACCGACACCGCTTCGTAAGACAAAAGATCCGGACCTCTCCTATGTTGTTAAGGCCGTTGAACAAATTGCTGCGTATCTGCGGCCAGGCCAGTTGGTGATTCTCGAGTCAACTACATATCCAGGGACGGTGACCGAAGTTGTCCAGCCAAGGCTCGAGAAGAATGGGCTGCGAGCAGGGACAGACTTTTTCTTGGCATTTTCGCCAGAGCGTGTGGACCCGGGTAATACCGAGTGGATGACTCGCAATATTCCGAAGGTTGTTGGTGGAACTGATCTCCGCTCTACCGAGGTGGCGGCAGCGTTATACAATCTCATTGTTGAAACGGTTGTGCCAGTGTCATCAACACGTGTTGCAGAGATGGTCAAACTGCTTGAAAACACGTTTCGTGCAGTGAACATCGGTCTAGTTAACGAACTTGCGCTAATGTGCAGGGAGCTAGAAGTTGATGTGTGGGAAGTTATTGATGCTGCAAAAACAAAGCCGTTCGGCTTCATGCCGTTTTACCCTGGACCCGGTCTTGGCGGGCACTGTATTCCGATTGATCCGTTCTATCTAAGTTGGAAGGCTCGCCAGAATGGATTTGAAAGCCGTTTTATTGAACTGGCTGGCCACGTTAATGCATCTATGCCTCGCTATGTGGTCGAAACGGTTGCGGAAGCACTAAACAGTCGAGAGCGTTCGGTGCGTGGTTCGCGCGTGCATCTTTGTGGGGTGGCCTATAAGCCGAATGTGGGTGATGTTCGAGAGTCTCCGAGTCTTGACATCGCGAATCTTTTAATTCGGCAGGGTGCAAATGTAAGTTACAGTGACCCACACGTTTCGGTCTTGCGGGAAGCGGGTCTTACGCTCGATGAGGTGCCGCTTAAGCAGGCTCTAGAAGACGGCGTAGATGTCTCGGTAATAACGACCAACCATGACGGATTTGATTATGATGCGATAGTGCGTCTGTCTCCAGTGGTGGTTGATACACGTAATAGTTTGCGTGGAATTGACGCTGAACATATCTTCCGCCTCTAGCAAATGTCGAAACGTGCCGTTATCACAGGTATTACTGGTCAAGATGGGTCGTATCTTGCTGAACTCTTGCTAGGCAAGGGATACGAGGTTGTCGGTATCACACGTCGACTGAGTGCCCCTAATCACTGGCGTATTGAGCATCTTCAAGGTCGGGTTGAACTTCGCCCAGCTGACTTGCTCGACCAGCTTTCGCTGATTCGCCTGGTGGAAGATGTGCGCCCACATGAGTTCTATAACCTTGCAGCGATGTCATTCGTCCCTGCATCGTGGGACCAGCCAATGCTTACGGGTGAGTACAACGCCCAAGGGGTCACTCGTGTCATGGAGGCCATCCGGCAGGTTGACACGTCCATCAGGGTTTACCAGGCCTCATCGAGTGAGATGTTCGGTAAGGTTCAGGAAACACCGCAGACAGAATCGACACCGTTCTATCCGCGAAGTCCGTACGGAGTTTCAAAGGTATTTGCCCATTACATGACAGTGAATTACCGTGAGAGTTACGATTTATTTGCCGCGTCTGGCATGCTCTTTAATCATGAATCGCCTCGCCGCGGGTTAGAGTTTGTGACTCGGAAAGTGACGGATGGCGTTGCGAGGATCAAGTTAGGCTTAACTGATTCATTGTTACTCGGTAATCTTGACGCGCACCGAGATTGGGGTTTTGCTGGTGACTATGTGAGAGCGATGTGGGCAATGTTGCAGCGAGATAGTCCTGAGGACTACGTCATTGCCACGGGATTGAGTCATTCAGTTCGTGATCTTGTTGAAGCAGCGTTTTCCCATGTTGGTCTTGACTGGCAGAACCATGTTCGCACAAGTTCCGCATTTTTGCGTCCGGCTGAGGTGGAGCATTTAATTGGGGATGCGTCGAAAGCGCGGTCAGAGCTTGGGTGGAAGCCGTCGATTGATTTTCAAGGTTTGATACAGATGATGGTTGATGCTGATTTAGAACGCGTCAATAGTAGTAGGACCGCTGTTTAACGAAAGAAATCAAGGCATGTCTCGCTTTAGTCAAAAGATCGCTGTCACGGCTAACTCAAGTTGGGTTTTTACTCGACTGCGCACCATTTTGCGGGCGAGTGTTGTTTTTAATATTGCAGGTACTGCAGTGCGTTCACTGAGTGGCCCGTTGGCGACTATTGAGCGTAGCTTGCAGGGACGCGTAGCGAGTGAGCGACGTGTCGAAGACGATCAATGCATGGTCTCGCTCGTTAAGCGAAGCGTTTTGATGCGAAACGTAGAGCGACTAATTGTCGTGCCAGTGATAGCGTTTCGTGGTGCTCGTCTGGGCTATTTCTTTGGCTGGTTGGCCCACCTGGAACTTTCGAAACGTCTGCGTCTAGTCGGTGTGTCGCTAAGTGCTGCGCTTGTGGCGCATACGGTAGCGGTTTCGTTGGCTGGTGTTTCAATACAAATTCTGGGTTGGGGTATTCGTTGTGGGTTGGTTGTGGTTTGTCTTCTTTTTTGCTTTCAGCCTCAAGCAGTGACCGCGGCGTGGTCAACTCGCTGGAATCGCAACGATTATTCTTGATTACAAAACTCGACGAGACATTCTGGTTGGAGTAGTCCGTCCAACAGTCACGGCCTAACAGAAAACTTCTTATTTCTCACGGTTTCAATTTTTTGGAGCCGGTCAGGCTAATTCTTGACAGGTCTCGTTAATGGTCCAATAATCATGTGTTCAATTCGTGAACATCAGCGTTTTTGGCCTTAGGGTCTATCACTACAGGCTTCTTCGAAGCTGTAAGTGACAGGCACGGAGTGTCTTTTGTTGGGATCTTTAACGTCGTTTACTACGGATGGATATATCGGTGTGTTGAATTTCATTCGCAGACGCTTATGAAACTTGAAGAACGACGAGAACTAGCTGTTCTTGAAGCAGTAGAGCGTGACGAACAGATTACTCAACGTAATCTTGCGTCTGGGCTTGGCATTGCGCTCGGTCTAGCCAACCTGTACTTAAAGAGATTGGTGCGGAAGGGATACATCAAGTGCGTTAATGTCAGGTCTAACCGGTTGCTCTATCTCATTACCCCGAACGGTATCGTCGAAAAAACACGCTTGACATACGAATTCATCGATTATTCATTGGATCTTTATCGTGGTGTGCGGCAGAACCTGAAGACTGTTCTTGAGCCACTTGTCCAATCGGGATTGACGAGTATTGCCATATACGGAACCGGAGAGGCTTCGGAACTGGCTTATCTGTCTTTGCGGGAGCAGGGCATTGAGCCTGTCGCAATAGTTGACGTGGCAGCGGGCGGGCGGTTTCTTGGAATGTCCGTTCAATCAGTAGCCGATCTTAGCGTGACAAATTATGATCGGATCATTGTGGCGTCGCTCGACAATGGCGAGGCGATCAGAGATGAACTTGTGCGTCGCGGTGTCGACAGGGACAGTATTCTACTCATACTGCATAAACTGGGAAACTCAGTATCAATTAGTAAGGAAGGTCGAGAGCGTGTTCAAAAAAACACATAGAGCAGGGTGGAAACCGTGCCAGCGAGGAGGACGCTAAGTATGGCATCTGCGAGTCGAAAGCTATGGCTTGGGCTTTGTGTGTCGTTGTTTGTGACAGTTGCGTTGTTCGTGACGGTGCTTGCCGTCGATGTTTATCTGCATCACCAGCATGAGATGAATGCCGGTCTCAATATCTGGGGCTATCGGGGTCCGGTACTTGACGATAAGCAGGATGGCGAGCGTCGGATTGCGGTAGTTGGTGGAAGCACGGCATTTGGCTATGGAGTGACGTGGCCAGATGCGTTCCCCGCACTTCTTGAACAAAAACTGAACGATGTTTCGCAGAGTGGTGCGATGTACACCGCTGTTAACCTTGCGTATAACAATGAAGGCGCATATTCGTATAAGTACACACTCCATAGATTATGCATACCTCGACTACGACCTCGCCATTTTCTATACGAGGTATAACGATCTAGGAGGAGAAAATGGAGGAGAAAATAGACAGGTGTTTAGGCATGAGTCTCCCTTTTTTACTCTGACCGGGTACATGCCTATCTTCCCTCTTATTTTCTCTGAAAAGGCGCTGCTGCTTCGTTACGGTGGTGAGCCTATCTAGGAGAGAAGACGGTATTTACGCCGAACCGCGGCGCCCGGTTGTCGGCAGCAGCTCTCGAGACTGCGGTGCGTGTAACGAAGTCGCTTGAGCGGCAACTGGGTCGATTGACGGCAACGGATCCCATGGATTCTTTGGCGACAACAGCAGCGTGTGAGGGAGAACACTTGTTCTACTGTGACTGGGTGACACTGGCTGTTGACCAGGTACTTGCAGGCGGGAAGCGAGTTCTAGTCGTTACACAGCCATATATCACTGATGGCCATGTAGAACAGCAGAGTAATCTAAACGCAATACTGAATCGGTCCTATGGGGGTAACGGGAACGTGCGCCATGTCAACCTGGGAGAAGTGCTTTCGGTCGAAGACCTCACGCTTGCATGGGACGGCATGCACTTAACGCCAACTGGAAATGACGTAGTGGCGACAAGACTTGTCGATCCAGTGCTCTCAATGTGGAGATGAGCCTGGCGTGCCTTTTTTAGATCCTGCCATTACGCTATTGATACGGTTGTGTTCTTTAAGCTGTTCCGTTTCGTCGAATTGATGTTTCACGAGTTCGCAACCATTGCTTCTGTGCCACTGAGAAATCCTTTGGCACGATGTCGGCATATGCGTTTATGGTTTGCGTGCAACGAAAGCGACGGTCAAGTTGTGTTTGGAATGTAAGAGAGTACGATCAAAATGAAGTACTTTTCTTCCACGCGCAACGCTATTCTGTATCTTTCGTACGACGGAATATTGGAGCCGTTGGGCGAATCTCAGGTTTTGAATTACCTGGAGCGGTTGTCAGTCAATTACGACATTGCCCTCATTTCATTTGAAAAGCGAAGTGATATAAGCGAAGAGAACAGGCTTCTCAAATTTAAAGCGAGGCTCGAGAAAGTGGGTATTCGTTGGTACCCGCTCCGGTACCACAAGACTCCTCCTGTTTTGTCGACGGCTTACGATGTCGCTCGTGCATGGTGGTACGCGCGGCGTTGGCGGAGACGCAACCAGTCAGGCATCGCGCATGCACGTGGCTACGTGGCTGGACTGGTGGCACTGTTGGTCAAACGGCGTGGTCGCATTCGATTTCTTTTTGATATGAGAGGATTTTGGCCAGAAGAAAAAGTCGAAGCTGGTCACTGGACAGTCAGTGGTATTTCCTATCGCGCGTCCAAATGGTGCGAACGTCGGTTCTTTGAGCGATCTGATGCCATCGTGTCCCTGACCGAGGCCGGTGTTCGTCAATTCAAGACGTTGGGCTACAAGATTGATCCGGACGTACCGGTCAAGGTGATTCCTACCTGCGTCGACATGCATCGGTTTTGTTCTGGAACGCGAAACCAGGGTCTGATTGACTCGCTCGGTCTGGCAGGATCTACGGTGATTGGGTGTGTCGGCACGATGAGCGGCTGGTATCTCCGACAGGACATGTTGGCGTATCTTGCGTTTGTTTCGTCTCAGCTAGCCAATGTCAAAGTGTTGGTGGTGACACGTGAAGACCATCATTGTTTACAAACCGATGCAGAATTGGCGGGACTCGATTCCGGTCGACTTGTACTTGTACGGGCGACATTTTCGGAGATGCCGTGGTTGATACGACTGATGGACTGTGGTTTATTTTTCATCAGGCCTACATTTTCGAAAAAAGGTTCAGCGGCCACGAAACTTGGCGAATTTCTTGCCTGTGGTGTGCCGGTAGTTATTAATGCTGGTGTTGGTGATTCAGATCGAATTGTTAGACGTGGTCAAGCCGGTGTCGTGTTACCTGATACCTCCCAGAAATCTTTTGAAGATTCAATGGAAGCCGTTCAGGCTATGCTCGCCGACTCGGATGTGCGGCATCGATGTCGCCGTACGGCGCAGGACATTTTTGACCTTGAACAGGGGGTACAGTCATACAAGACCCTCTACAACCAACTGCTCCGGGAAACTCATGCTAATGAGTTTTAAACATAAGTTCTGCGGCTTTGATGTTCGAGCGTGTGTTGTCGGCAGTTATGTTCTGTTCCTGTCTCTAGAAGATTGCTCAGGTCACATCACAATTACTGGAGATCAAGGGTGACAGAACCGTTGGTATCACTATGTGTGCCGACGAGAAATCGAGCGGAAGGCCTGGTGCGTGGTTTGGCGAGTACATGCGGACAGGATTATGGTCAACTGGAAATTCTCATTACTGATAACGCTTCTGATGACCATACGGAACGCGTGTGTCGAGAGATGGCTGCGGAAGATAATCGGATCCGCTACATACGGCAGCCCAAGAATATTGGCTTATATGGCAATCACAACTTTTGCTTAGATCAAAGTCAGGGCGAGTTCATTTGTTTTTTTCACGACCATGATGACCGCGATCGTTCCATCGTCAGCCGGTATGTGCGTTTTATGCAGGAGCACCCGACTGTGGGCGTGGTCTGTTCGGACTGGAACGTCGTTGATGCCGCGGGAGAGCGCATCGATTCGCGTGACCGAAAAGTACCCACTGTAGTCCCTGGATTGGAGTTCATTACTCGGACATTTGCGTCAGGCCGTTCAAGTCTCAATACGCCTGGAGCAATGATCCGCAAGAGCGCACTTGGCAATATCCGGTTTGATGAGCATGCGCCGATCGGTTTTGGTGATTTCATCATTTGGTTTCAGATTGCTGAGCGATATGAAATTGGCCACATCAATGAGCGACTATGGGAATGCCTGCAGGATCAGCACTCCGAAAGCGCAAGAACGATTGAATCGCTGACGCGGGACTATTACATCAACATGACGGACTACTGCGATGCGCATTTAGTACGCTGGCCGGAGCATAGTGCCCATGTGCGTAGTTGGCGTGCCGCGGTGCCACGGTATCTCTTTTGGGCTTTGATGTATGAAGTAGGTCTCTACTTCAGGTATACGGACGGTGAGGAACCTGAAACAGGATCGGGAGAGAAGACCTTATTTGAGATCTTTAATTATCGATTGAGCGAAGAGCAGTTCAACAATGCGATAACAAAGCTTCAGGCGTATCGCACGGGGGTACTGCAACACGCTGTGTTTGCGCTTATGCAGTTATTGGTTCAGTCGAAATGGACGCAACCGCTAGTGTGGGCCACTCGGTACCACGCAACGATTCGATCGATTTTAGGACTACGGTGAGAAATAAACCGTACCGGAAACGGTGGCTACGATGGATGCTGTCAGTTATCGGTATCGTACTTGTAACGGCGCGCGTAGCTACCTGGCCAGTTGAGACTCGACGAGGTGTGAACTTTGTTGTATCGACATATACGATGCCGCTTTACCTGAAGGTATTTGAGTTTATTGATCGGTCGGCTCACTATGCGCGATTGGCAAATACGATTACTGAGGGGGTGCGATCTGATCGCGCTAAAGTTGACAAATTATTTCAATGGACAGCGCAGAATATTCAACCGACACCGGACGGTTGGCCGGTCGTAGATGATCACATCTTGAATATCATCATCCGTGGCTATGGATTGGCTGACCAGCGTGCAGATGTATTTACTACCTTAGCTACCTATGCGGGGGTGTCTTCGTTTTGGGCTTCGCTGCCAAAGCACTCGGATGCACAAATCTTGCTGTCCTTCGTGCTCATTGACGGTCGGTGGGTGGTTGCCGATGTTGCAAGTGGGTTTCAATTTCTCAATAGTGATGGAGAACTCGCGACGCTTAAAGAGTTATTAGCACAGCCCGCACAGATCGAAATGTATGCTGCTGAGCTAAGAGTTCAAGGGGTTCCTTATACAAAAGTATTCGGCGGGTTGATAATGCCGAAGCCTCCAAGTCCACTCCGCGCTGAACTTCAAATGCCGCTAACACGATTAATTCATGAGGCTCGTACGACTCTGAATTTAGGAACTGACGATGAATCTGACTGATAAGACTGTTTTGGTGACCGGGGGGACCGGCTCGTTCGGACAAATGTTCGCGAAGACAATCCTAGGGCGATATCGTCCGAAACGATTAATAGTCTTTAGTCGGGATGAATTGAAGCAGTCAGAGATGGCACGTGATTTGTCCGATCCCTGCCTACGGTATTTCATTGGAGACATCAGAGATCTTGAGCGGTTGCGACGTGCGCTTCAGGGGGTTGATGTGGTCGTGCACGCGGCCGCAATGAAGCAAGTCCCAGCGTGCGAGTACAACCCATTTGAAGCGGTCAAGACGAATGTAATGGGTGCGGCAAATTTGATAGAAGCGTCTATTGACGCCGGCGTCAAGAATGTAATTGCGTTGAGTACCGATAAAGCTGCGAATCCAATCAATTTGTACGGTGCAACCAAGCTGTGTGCGGAAAAATTATTTGTGCAAGGGAACTCGTATTCAGGTTCTGGTGGGACATCGTTTTCGTGCGTACGATATGGCAATGTGGTTGGAAGTCGGGGGAGCGTCGTCCCTATTTTTCTTGACCAACGTGCAAGTAAAAACGTAACCGTGACCGATGAACGCATGACGAGGTTTTGGATCACGTTACAGCAGGGCGTCGATTGTGTCCTGCGTTGCTTGGATATTATGTGTGGTGGAGAGATCTTCGTTCCGAAGATTCCGAGCATGCGAATTATGGATTTAGTCGCGGCTGTGGCGCCAGGCTGCCAGGTGACGTTTACGGGAATTCGACCAGGTGAAAAGATGCATGAAGTGTTGGTTTCAGAGGATGAAGCTCACCACACAATAGAACTTGAAGATCTTTATGTCATTAAACCGACTCATCCGTGGTGGTCGCCTGAGCACTGGGCCGATGCGCCGTTAGTTCCTGAGGGTTTCCGGTTTACAAGTGATGCCAATAAGAATTGGCTTTTGGCTGAGGAATTGAAGCCACTATTGCCATGAACTCTTTGTCTACGTCCACGGCACTTGCATTATTTGGTGGTGAGCCTGTCAGGACTACTTTGCTTCCGTATGGGCATCAAAGTTTGACAGAGGATGACCTTCAGGCGGTTCTCGATGTTCTGCGGTCAGATTGGATTACAACTGGGCCCAAGATCGATGAGTTCGAGGAGGTATTTGCGTCGTATGTTGGTTCGAAGCATGCCGTGAGTTTTAGCTCGGGAACGGCAGCACTTCACGGTGCTGTAGCTGTGGCAGGGGTCGAACGTGGACACGAGGTCATCACAACCCCTCTAACATTTTGCGCGACGGCCAATAGCGTGCTGTACCAACAGGCTGTACCGAAGTTTGCCGATGTCACACAAGACACATTAACACTTGATCCGTCTGAGGTAGAGCGTCTCGTTTCACGACAGACAAAAGCGATTCTTCCTGTTGATTACGCAGGTCATCCGGCAGATCTCGACGAACTTCTTCTGTTAGCCGAACGTGAAGGACTTGTAGTGATTGAAGACGCAGCTCATGCCTTGGGAGCCCGTTATCGTGGTCGGGATGTGGGCTCAGTTAGCCATATGACAGTGTTTAGTTTTCACCCCGTTAAGCATCTAACAACGGGTGAGGGTGGGATGGTGACGACGGATAATGACGCGTATGCTCGGCAACTTCGTAGCTTTCGCAATCATGGAATCGACGTAGATGTACGCGCACGACAAACAACCGGTCAGTGGTATTACGAAATGAAAACCTTGGGCTATAACTATCGGCTAACTGACATTGGTTGCGCGCTTGGCTTGTCGCAAATGCCTCGTCTAAATAAAAATATTGAGCGTCGACGAGAGATTGCGAAACTTTATAAAGAGAACTTTCAGACTTGTGATGCTTTACGTCTTCCATTCATTAGACCGGACAGTGAATCTTCATGGCACCTGTATCCCGTACGTATTGATCTGAAGGTTGTGCAAGGCACACGGGATGAGATATTCCAGGCGCTCCGCGCAGAAGGCATTGGTGTGAATATGCATTACATTCCTGTTTATCTGCACCCTTACTACCAGGATCGATTTTCCGGTCAAGATACGTCCTGTCCGGTTGCCGAACGATCGTACAAAGAGCTAATTAGTTTGCCGATGTTTCAGTCGATGACCGATGAAGATGTTCAAGATGTTGTGACAGCTGTAGGCAAAGTAATCCAACATTTTTCGTGACGTTATATTTTGTGGTGTCGCTTGCTCTTGATCCAGATCAAGCGAAACTTTATGTGTCCAAGTTTATTGGGCCTAATGATGGTCGTAGCAGTAGTCGATTACTCGATGAATTAGAGGCTTAAGGGTGTCGTGCTGGCTGTAGAGTATTCGTGCCGCAGCCTACAAATTTAGTAAGAGACATGGGGAAGATGAAAGCTGTTCGTATCGAAAGTAAATCGATTGGCTGTGGTTCGCCTTGTTTTGTTATTGCTGAAGCAGGAAGTAATCACAATGGCGATCTTGATTTAGCGTGTCGGCAGATTGACATCGCTGCTCGTTGTGGTGCCGATGCGATTAAGTTTCAGGTATTTCGTGCGAGTCGTATGTATCCCAGGAATGCTGGAGTCAGTAATTATTTGAAATCATCGAAAGCGATCTACGACATCATATCGGCAATGGAAATGCCGTATGAATGGATACCTATTCTTGCGGAACATTCAAGAACCCATGGTTTGATTTTTCTTACTTCGGTTTTCGATGAAGAGTCAGTCGAGCAAGTAGCTCCATATGTACCGGCGTTCAAAATTTCTTCGTACGAAATGACACACCTACCGCTAATTGAACATGTATGCAAACAAGGGAAACCGGTAATCATTTCAACCGGAACAGCGACGTTGGCAGAGGTTGAGGAAACAGTTGAAGTGTGCCGCCAGGCTGGTAATGACGATCTAATACTGTTGCAATGCACAGCCTCATACCCAGCACCCCTCGATACATTAAATATTCGTGCGATGACGACCCTTGCGGAACACTTTAATGTACCTGTTGGATTGTCAGATCACTCGCGTGATCCGATCGTAGGTCCAGTAACTGCCGTGGCGTGCGGAGCGTCTGTTATCGAGAAGCATTTTACTTTGAGTAATGAGTTGCCTGGTCCTGATCATGCATTTGCGGTTGAACCGACTGAATTGTCGTTGATGGTGCAACAGATACGAGGCGCTGAGCAAGCATTGGGCACGAAAGAAAAGTCAACCGGAACTGTTGAAGAAGAGCTTCGTTCATTTGCCCGCAGAAGTATTTTTTCCATTGTAGATATTGAAAAAGGAAAATCATTCGCGGGGGATAACATCGCCGTGCTCCGGTGCGGAAAAAATCAACATGGGTTTTCTCCACGTGATTACCATGGATTGCTTGGCCGTAAGGCGGCGCGATTTATTCCTGCTGATACAGGCATCCAATTTGATGACGTCGACTGATAAGTGTCGCTCGGTAACGCTTCGCTTGGTAGAACCGAAGGATCGGGAAGTGCTTTGGAGGTGGGTAAATGAAACTGGTGTGCGCGAGGCTTCTTTCCAAAGTGAACCGATTTCATGGGACATACACGAAGCATGGTTTGATGCCAGATTGCGAGATAGTAATTCTCATCTTTATATTGCTGTAAATGCGGATGGAAGCCCGATCGGACAGGTTCGATTCGAAAGAGAGAGCAAGTCGGCGGGAGAGGTTGCGATTAATATCAGCCTTGATCGCAGCTGTCGTGGTGCAGGACTCGGTGCTACTGTGTTGAAGTTGGGATGTGGCTTGTATCGCGATCGCGAAGGGTCAAAGCTACCACTAGTTGGGTATGTGAAAAACAATAATGTGTCATCGATAAAAATGTTTGAATCCGCTGGTTTTGTTCATGATGGATTTGTTAGTAAAAACAACTGTAGAGCCGTTCGGTGGGTCCTGTCGCTCCACTAGTTCTTGTACTTTTGGGCATTCGGTGAAAAACGATTCTTTTCTTATCCGTGTTGATGCTGGATCTGGAACAGGACTTGGACATCTACACCGGTGTTTGGCCCTGGCCGAAGCGCTTCATCAACGAGGCGCACGAGTTGTATTTCTATTGTCTGCTTCTGAGGGAGATGTTGGGCGTATTAAGCGGTCGAATTTTCATTGTGATTCGATGGCTAATCTTGAGCGAGGAGGGGTAAAGGACTGCGAACGCACAGAGTCCAGCGCAAAAAATTATGAGTGTCGGACAATCGTTGTCGATTCATATGCCGCCAAAAATGAGTTTATTGAGAAGCTTCGAAATAGTGGGTTTCGAGTAGTTGTCATTAACGATGACACGCATGCACCAAGTAGTGCGCACGTTGTTATCAATGGAGGTGCACATGCCCAGCAACTGCCGTATAAATCAGCCGAAGGCGGCACGCAGTTTTTACTCGGTACGCGTTACGCGCTTTTGCGACAGCAGTTTTGGAACGTATCACCCAAAGAGATTAGTCCTACTGTTAACAACGTGTTGCTCTGTGTGGGTGGCGACGATTCGCTTGGTGTAACGCCTCAACTTGTTCAACGACTTGATACCGCTGTCAATAACAAGTGCATATTTAATGTTGTTATTGGCCCATATTTTTCGAATTATGAGGAAATACAGCAAATTGTTTTACCTACTTCTCGAAAACTCAGTTTTTTTAATGAGCCAGAAGATTTGTTCGATTTGATGATGGCTAATGACGTTGCTGTAACTGCAGGTGGCCAAACTGCGTATGAGCTTGCAGCGACAGGCACGCCAGGACTGGCGGTTGCTCTGTTTGATAATCAACATCCTGGCGCGCGAGCGCTGGCGGATGCTGGGACACTATTGTTTTCTGGATTTGCAGAGTCTGGCCGGTTGCCAAGTGACTTGTCAAAAATGTTTGGGTTACTTGTAAGTGATGCGAGCCTTCGGCAGCGTTTGAGTCGCACTGCCCAGTCAACAATAGATGGGATGGGGGCACGGCGAGTAGCCGAAGTGCTAACCGTATAAAGGGCTTTGGTCAATGGTCACGTCATGATTACAGAAGAGATCGATATTGATACGTTTAGAGAAACAGTACGAAATGAAATTTCTGCTGATAACAAATTTCTTACTGGTTGGCAGCCCAATCCTATTATTAATGACGCAGTCGATCCGCGTGTAGGGAAATTGCGGCCGTGGACGAAAGTGGGCAGGAAATACCACGGATTTTATAAGACCTTCTATTCTACTTTGGCTTGGTACAAGCTTTGGAAAATAGGCCGAGGTGAACAAACCTCGTGGAATCTTGACGAAAAGCTAGTCGGAAACATTAGTCAGAAAGTCAACGTTCTGATTGACTACGCGCTAGCCCATGTTGAAGAGGATTTTTACGATGACGAACGACAAATAAAACCAAGCGAGTGGATGGAGAATTACGATCCGGAAATAATTTCTCGATACACGGCAATAGATTATTTGTTCCAGAATATTACCAATAGACCAATTAGGAACGTTTTAGATTTTGGTTCTGGTATCGGACGTCAAGCGTATTCGTGGTTTGATCCAGGAAATGGTGTGAATTTTATTTCTGTGGATGCTATAGAGAGTCTGTATTTGTTGCAAAACAAAATTTACTCTCTGCTTTATCCTGAACATTTGAAGGAATATTGTTTTGGTCGGGATGCATTTCAAGAACTTGACTTATCTAAGTCTTCGGAAATGCTCTACCACCTACCGACATGGAGAATGGATCGATTGCCAGCAAGATCCGTTGATTTGATCATATGTGTTCAAGTTCTTAATGAACTTAATGAACCCACCGTGAGGTATCTGTTGAAACAGTTTGAACGAATTGCAAAACAAAATTGTGTTTTATATATACGTGATAATGAAATCGGGTACACGCCTGGGCATAATCTGAGGGTTGGTCGCTTACTGCTTCAACATGGGTTTGAGTTGTTATTTAGATATCAGGGTTCGGAAGTCGGGATTGAGGGTCAGCCGCGACTGTGGGCTTATACGGGAGTGGAGAAGAGCGCTGCTCATTTCAGACTAAAACGTAGATTGGCAAACGCGGTATCTTATCCTGGAAATGACTACGACATTAGATTGTTGGTGAAGTCAATTGGTGCAAAACTTTCGGACTGGGGTCTGCCACTTTGAAGAAGTACTATCGAGTGCAGCGGGCAACTGGACCATATCTCTAGAGCACTACACGTTTCTAAAGATGCAATCGGCCCTGCTGGGGGATTACCTTACCCTCTCTGAGGGGCGTTGGTAACACACGTTTTCGATACATGATGCGTTACGGACTTAGTTGGTCCCGAAGGCCTATCGAGGCACTCAGTCGGTTTATTGGAACTGTCTAATTGTTGTGATTTCCTGACAGTTAATAGGGGGAATTAACCGTGAAAAATAATGATGTGGCAATCTGGTCATGTAGTCGATTGGCTAGCAGTCGGTGTCCTAATAAGATGATCCGTCCGTTTCATAACACTACCCTTACAGACATTTTCTTGTCTAAACTCGCTGGCCTTGATCAAAATACATTTTTTGCGGGCTATGAAGATGTGTTTGAAAGTATGTGCGAAAAACATAAAGTTCCATTTGTAAAACGTACTCGACACTCCGCGCTTATTGACGAGCCCGCCAAGGAAATCTATTCATTTATCAATGATCAACCCTACGATTATTTCTTGCAGGTTAATGCATGCACGCCTTTTCTTCGATCTAAATCGATTATTGATTTCCTAGAGTCCTGCGCGAGTGATCGACGGCCGGCGTTTGGAGTATTTCGAGCAAAGAACTACTTCGTGAGATTGGATGGGTCTCCAATTAATTTCGATGTAGATCTCACTACGATTAACACCAAAGCAGTTTCACCTGTCTATGAATTCGGGCACGTGTTTTACTTTTTTAGTAAGGAACATTTCCTTCGAACGGGCTGGTACTGGGATTGGAGTGATGTTCGCTATATTGAAATTCCGAGCGGGTTGGAGACATTCGACATTGATACGGAGGAAGAATTTTTCATGGCTGAATCCATGTGGAAGGATGTTGGTAGATCCGTTCGGTGAGTACCGGCACCATTAGTGTTCTAATGACTGATCGCACTATATCGGTTGTGTCCGTGTGGTACAACCAAGTCGAGTACCTCCCGAAATTTGTCGACTGTTTGCTGCACCAATCGTGCCAAGATTTTGAAGCGATATTTGTCGATGATGGATCGGCTGATGGTCTCGGTGCGGCGATTGAGGCGACGTGTGAAGAGGTTGGACTGGATTGGGTGTACATACGTCGTTCCGATAGAGGTTTTACGTTAAACAGCAGCCGGAATGACGGTCTTGGTGTTGCGAGATCAAATCGTGTTCTATTGTTGGATGGTGACATGTTGCCATCATCGACATTGATTGAACGTCACATTGCGAATCTAGAAAATGGCGTTCAATGTAGTGTCGGTAGTCGTATCCGGTCGCCTCATCTCGGCGTGGCGTCTGATGAGCGTTACCATGTGTTTCAGGATGGCAGTTGGTCTGCAAAACCGTTTTTGTACGCATTTGGTTGCAACCTAGCCCTTGATAAGAAATTTTTGGATCGACACGGACTTAGATTTGATGAGTCGTTTGATGGCCTATATGGTATGGACGACATCGATTTCGCCTATCGCTGTTATGAGTCAGGAGCAATGTTTGCCTATGATGTTTACGCTTCGGCAACACATGTTCCTGTTGATCATCCAGATGTAAACAAGCTAAGCCAATCACTTGTAAATTATGAACGATTCAGAAGCTACCATTTTACTGGCGGTATCGTACAGTCGGGACCGGTGTTTTTTGAGCACAAATATAATGCTGAGCTTTACCGACGAATTATAGGAGGAGATGTGGGCACTGGAAGTCACGTTATGCGGATTTCGTCAGCACCTAATGCGAAAAAAGGCACAGCGGTTGTCAAGGAGATAGGCCACGGGAAACCGACTTTTATTATTGCTGAGGCCGGTCTAAATCATAATGGTAGCTTTGACATTGCCAAACGAATGATCGAAATTGCTGCACTAGCGGGTGCTGATTGTGTCAAGTTCCAGCGTCGCGATGTCGACCAAATGGCGACCAGCGTAGTGTATGACACGACACCGTCACCCTTTAGAGAATTAGGTGAGACCTATCGAGACGTTCGTGAGCGACATGAATTAACTCTTGATGAGTTCGCCAAACTCAAAGAGATCACCGAGCAGCATGGTTTGGTATTTATGATTACCCCGTTTGACCTGCAGTCAGTCGACGTGTGTGAACAACTCGAAGTAGGGTGCTATAAAGTCGCGAGTCATTCGATGACAGACTTCCCGATGCTTCGCCGCGTTGCAGAAACGAAAAAACCATTGTTTTTGTCGACTGGCATGTCAACGGCCGATGAGGTTGACCTTGCAGTTGCCGAAATTCGTAAGTGCCACAGTGACTTTGTTCTTATGCACTGCGTCTCTTCCTATCCACAGAAAGATGAAGATACAAAAATGTCACTCATCGACTATCTTCGTGATCGATATAGCTGTCTTGTTGGTTACTCTGGTCACGAGGAGGGAACTGTTGTTTCAGCAGCGGCAGTATTTAAGAATGTTACCGCGATTGAGCGACACTTTACGTTAGACAAGAAAATGATCGGGTTCGATCACGGATTATCTCTATCTCCGCAAGAGTTATTAACGTTGTGCCAAGATATACGAACCGTCGAAAAAGCGATCGGGACACCCGAAAAGCGAGTGTTGGCTAGCGAGCAAGTGTCACGGGATTCCTATCGTCGTTCGTTGGTCAGTGTTCGATCTCTCATGAAGGGACACGTGTTGGTAGAGACAGATGTCACGGTTAAGGAGCCCGGTACTGGTATTCCACCTTATGCAATTGAGCGGTATTTAGGTCGAAAATTGGTAACGGATGTCGGACCTGACGTGACTTTAGTTGATCGGCATTTTGAAGGCAGTGGTTCGAGTGGTCTATGACGAAGACTGAGTGGAAAGAGTGTGGCGTCAATACCAAAGGTCAGATTGTCGACGGTTGAGTATTCATTGATTTGCGCTTAGTTTGAGGGTTGGCTGGCACCTGCCAGGCCATGCCTGTATCGCAGTGCTATTCGATTGTTTCTTACTTCTTTGATCATTGCTAGCGAAAATCAAGGCCTTCAGATCGGCATGGATGTTTTGCAAATACCTGTTTAAAGGCCGTTTGAGTGAAGAGCTTTACTGACTTACTAGGGACGACTTGTGCTTGTTCAGAATTGATACAAAGGATTCTGATAACTTCGACATGACCTCATCTGATTCCGGTGTCTTCCAGTGGCTCTTAAGGCGTTATGCCAAACGTCATATATGGGTATTGCTGTTGGTCGTGGTTCTCACCGTAGTTTCTAACGCTATGGTGGTTATACAGCCGATGATTTTGGCTGCGTTACTAGCGAATATTGTTGGATCCGCTACGCAGGAAATTCCAAGTAGTGCGGCGTTTTTCGATCTAAATCTTCTCGGCGCGAGGATAACGGAGTGGATTTCTGATTCGGGCAGGCGAGATACCGACCAGGTTCTTGTGTTGTTCGGCTCGCTATTCCTCGTGCAGGCAATGGGCGCAGCGGTGTTGACCTACGCTGCTGAGTGTGGGGCTAATTGGCTTCAAGTTCGATACTCAAAATTAATCCAATCCGATTTAATTGCTCATCTGTTTCGTCAAGATATTACGTTTTTTTCGAATCAAAAATCTGGGGCATTGATTTCTCGCGTGACAAGGGATGCATCGACTTCAGCGGTGGGGCTCAGTCAATTGGTTCTAGCTCTGATCAATTGCATAGTCCAAATCGTGTTTTATGCAGTCTACTTGTTCAGCACAAGTATTTCGTTGACGCTCGGAGCTTTGGTGCTGCTGTCGATGCAGTTTGGATTGACGGGTTTGATGAGACGGCCTATCCAGAGGCTTGTTCGACGTGAAACTGATGCAGCAGCAGACTTTTCAACAGCCCTACAAGAATCGTTCGTTGGAATTCGCGTAACAAAGTCGTTCGGTGTCAATGACTTTGAGATGTCAAAGTTAAAAGAAACTCTTGAACATTTAGCAACTTCGATGTTTAGACAAGCCCGGACGTTAAAACTTGAGGTGCCTCTCCGATCCATTCTTGATGCGGCAGCCATTCTTGGAGTGTTTGCAATCGCACTCCAACAGATGAATGCTGGCTTTCTAAGTTTTGAAGGCTTCCTACTGTTCACTTATGTTGGGCGTTTACTCATTACACCGATTAACCATATGGGAACCAACACGCTCTGGATCGAATCAATCAAGGCTTCCTATGGGCGCATTAACGAAATTCTGTCGACTCGGCCGTCTATTGTCGATGGGCATTTACTGAAGGATGGCTTTGAGCAGGCGATTGCGTTTAAGGATGTAACTTTTGCTTATGGTGACCATGTTGCATTACGAAACATTACTGTCGAGATCAACAAAGGTGAATTTGTAGCAATCGTTGGTCCGAGTGGGAGTGGTAAGTCTACGCTTACCGATTTGATCCTTAGAATGCATGATCCGAGTACCGGAGAAATTACAGTCGATGGTATTAATCTGAAGAATGTTCGTTTGAAAGAGTATTTGAATTCTTATGGCGTGGTTCCCCAAGAACCAATACTTTTTCACGACACTATTCGTGAAAACATTCGATACGGCCGTAATCATGTGACGGAATCTGATATTCAGGATGCGTCGAGGATTGCGAATGCGCATGATTTCATCATGAAGCTGCCGAAGCAGTACGATACCGTTGTCGGCGATCGAGGTATTCGGTTGTCGGGTGGAGAACGGCAGCGCGTTTCAATTGCGAGAGCTGTCGCTCATAAACCGTTGTTATTGATTTTTGATGAGGCAACAAGCTCGCTGGATACGATGTCAGAACAAAGCGTGCAGGCAGCTGTCGATCGGCTTGTAACTCAAACGACGGCAATAGTGATTGCTCATCGCCTTTCAACGATAGTAAATGCAGATCGCATTATTGTTCTAAATCAAGGCGAAGTGGAAGCCACTGGAACGAGTCAAGAGTTACTAAAGACAAGCCCTACCTACCGATCATTGTACGACGCCCAGTTAAAGACCTAATTTGTTTCAAGGACCTTGCCCAAAACAGCAGCGTCGAGGCATTAATGTTTATCAGTAATTGCGGAAGTTACTAATACAGGCTCTAAGCAACTAGAGCCAAGACTATCGTATGAAGCGCCTTAAGGATCAGCATCGAAACGATACGGCAGCAATAATTTTCGGCGGACCGTCGCTGTTTGAGCAGGGGTTTGATTTCCAGAAACTTAGAGAAAAAAATTGCACAATCTTTCTTGAAGCTCAGGCACTAACAAAATGGTTTCTGTCCGGCCGTGTACAACCAGATTACTATTTGATGCTTTTTCCAGAAAAGTGTCATGGGAACTCTCTCCACACTTTCATCCTTCGAGCATTTTTGGCGGGGCTAGATCCGAAATGGTTTCTCCAAAAACAATTTCATCCAATTCTGCATGACATGCAGAACAATTTTTCTGACTATTTTGAATCGTGGCGACCTCATAGAGGGATGCACAAAAAATTCAAATGGAAGTCAGAAGTTGCTATGCCAGAATCACCGTTCGATCTTCTAGATCAGCTCGGTGAAGAGGTGAAAGTTATTGCTAATAAGGAATTGTTGGCTCAGCACTTTCCAAGTCACTTTGACTCTAAAAAACAATTACATCTGTTTGAACAGGCAAAGGAGACGGAAAGTTTTGATATAGGTCGCTATTACAACCCTGACGACTCAAGAGAACTTCTAAGGCTTCGGAATGTTCAGTTTGTTAATTCGGCAGCTATAGGCCTTTACCCATTGTTGCATTACATGGGATTTAGAGAAGTATTGTTCTTCGGGATGGATATGTCGATGCTTGGTTCATTTGAGTATGCGGCACCATATATCTTTAAGTCTATGTTGCATTTCCGTGCTTATTTTTGGCGAACAAGAAATATGTTCAATGCTAACTATGTATGGAATAAACCTTATTATTTGAGGCCGCCTTACGAGTTCGAGAACATCAAGACCTTGTTGGATTACGAGAACATTAGATTTACACGAGTACATGATCCGTCTCGGTGGGCGGCGACATCCATTGATGGACTTCGAACGATTACGTATGATGAATTTTTAGAAAAATAGATCACATATGGAGCACAAAGAGTACGAAACACGGGAAGAATACCGAGTACATATTTCGGATGTGCACATGAGGGTTTGATTCCTAAAACCAGGAAGCTCAATCCTGACTCGTGTTGTTGATCGTTTAATTATCATCGCAACGTTAGCGATGTGTTGCCGATTTCTGTAGCCGCCTCGCGCTAAGCGCTTTTCAAAATGTCATTTCGTACCGACCGCGTATCAAGCGTTAACAATATGGGTGTAGCTGTATTTTTTACGCGAGGGATGTCGATTGAAGAATGGAATAAAGCAGGATTGTTGGAGCGAGAGATGGCGTTTTATCGACGACTCTCAAAGAAGGTTGGTCGTATTTGTTTTGTGACATATGGGGATTCAGATGATGGTCGCTATTGCGACGATCTTGCCTCAATAGAAATTTTATCGAATCGGTGGTCACTGCCGTCGAATGTCTATAGCGTCTTGGCGCCGTGGCTGCACCGTTCAGCTTTAAGAGAGATGTCGATATTTAAGACGAATCAGATTAATGGGGGATGGTGTGCGCTTATAGCCAGAGCGGTGTTTGGAGGAAAATTATTGGTCCGGTGCGGTTACATCTGGTCGGTGTTTGTTGAGAGACTTGGTGCCGGTCATGTCCGGAGATGGTTGTCAAAAAGATTGGAGCGTATTGTCCTGAAGTCAGCCGATGCGATTATTGTGTCGTCACAGGAAGATGCGTATGAAATAGAGAAGCGACATCTGTTAAAGGCGGAGTCGATTACTACTATTGGTAACTATGTTGACATTGATCGATTTAGACCTTCGCAAGTAGTAACCAGACAGCGTGGCCGGTTGGTGTTTGTGGGACGCTTAGAAGAACAAAAAAATCCTATAGCGCTGTTAAATGCTCTCGTTGGATTGGATGACATCCATTTAACCGTAGTCGGTGACGGGGCGCTTCGCCCTCTCCTCGAAGACGAGGTGCACCGGTTGAATTTAAGCGTCGACTTTTTGGGTACAGTTTCACACGAACGGTTGCCGGATTTACTTGTTCAAAACGAAGCACTAGTCATGCCCTCACTATACGAAGGAACCCCGAAAGTATTACTCGAGGCTATGGCATGTGGTGTGCCAGTTATCGCAACGAAAAGTCTTGGAATTACTGGGGTCCTCACCCACGACCGAAACGGTTATTTATGTGGTCTCTCGGTGGAAGAAATTCGCGCTGCGATCCAAGCGGTGCTTGGGGATCCCATTCTTCGAGAACGACTTGGACAAGCGGGAATTCGATACGTTAACAAACATCATTCGCTACGTGAGGCCGTCCAGCAAGAGTTGAGAATTATTGAGAAGCTGTGCCGGGCGGAGTCGGCCACCCGATGACGCCGCTTGTTAGCGTTATTTTGGCAGTACACAATGACGAGCGTTACATTGAAGATTCCGTACGAAGTGTTCTCGAACAAACATGCGAAGATTTTGAACTAATACTTGTTGACGACGGGTCAAATGATGGCACCGTATCGCTGGTAGACGGTCTTGCCCGGACGGATTCCAGGATTAGACTTTTTCGGCAGTGCCGGAGCGGTTTGACGTGCTCTTTGATTCGGGCAACTGCTGAAGCTCGTGGCCTTTATTTGGCACGACAAGACTCGGATGACCGGTCGAAACCAAATCGGTTTACGGTCCAAACAGACTTTCTTGACACCCATCAAGATATAGCGGTGATAGGCTCGGACGCTGTTGTCATTGATCAGAGTGGTCAGAAAATTAAGACCATGGTTAGTGAACGAGGAACAGGCACGATACGCAATTCTTTACTCTCATTACGGAGTACACCAGTTCATGGATCGGTGATGATGCGTCGAGAATCTGTTCTTGCTGTCGGTGGGTACCGGCTCGCGTTTACCGTGTCTCAAGATTTTGACTTGTGGCTCAGACTTACGGAACATTTTGGTCTGGATAATTTGCCAGACATTCTCTATGAGTGGCGTCTCAATCCAGCAGGGGTCTACAGCACACGGCGAATCGAACAAATGATGTTTAGTTCGATCGCATTGGCGTTTACGCATGAGAGACAGTTGTCTGGAAAAGATTCTTATTCTTTACTTGAAGCCGCTGATGGAAATATTGAATATTTTCTGGGTGATTTTGATTCGAGCGATAGGGTCCATGCTCAGTTTGGCGAGCTCTTACTTCGGAGCGGCTTCAAGCCAGAATTAGCGAGGCGACACCTAGCGAGAGGTCTAAGAGAGGGAAACATTACTGCTAGGGCACTCGCGGTGTTCGCCTGGAGTGTTTGTCGATTGCCGTGGCCGGGTATTAAACCGATGACGGCTTACCAGGGAGATTGCTCAGATTCACATGGCTAATAAACTAGCGATAGTAATTTGTGCACATCATAAGCCGTGGCTCATGATGTCGACCCTTATTACGACGGCTCTTCAGGATTATGAAGAGGCTGATGTTTTTGTTGTACTGAATAAAGGCGATGGTGAAAGGAACCTTGCCAGTTACGAAGAATATCGAGGTTTGTCGGCGGCGGGTGAAAATAATACCCAGTTAAGTTCGTATGATGATCGTGTTCGACACATTAGTGTTCTAAATGGTCGCAGAGTGTACTACCTAGAGTATGAGAATGACCATTCTCTTGATTCCGGTGTTTGGTACAAATTCATACGGAGTGGTGCGTGGCGAGATTATGAATATACGTTGTTTATTGGTGAAGGAGTGTTGCTGGCGCGACCGACCGTGCTGTCATCATTGTTAGCGTTCGCTAAACGCAAAGAGATTGATTTTGTGTCGTCCGGACACGAGAAACGTCGAATTCCACGCGATGTATTCCTTAACTACAATTCACGAAGCGACGCTCCTGTGCCTCTGGATCGTTTTCATGATCGAATGATTCGTGAGGCGATGGCTGTATTTTGTCGTGACCCAGAATTTAAGGCGGTCTTCGAGAATTGGCGATCTAATTTCGATGCTGAGACTCAAAATCACGTTCCTGATGTGCTGGCACGATCAGAGGCTGGATGGAACTACCGTGGAAGGATTCAGCAACTGTGGGGGAGTCCGTACGCAAAGACATCGATTGAAACAACGATGCCGTTCCGCTTCATCCGGTCCACCCCTGGAATGATCGATGCGTTTCGATCTCAAGTTCGGATGAAACTCCATAGCTGCTGTGGTGAGATCCGTGAGCCAGCCACACCACGTATCTTTGTAAATGGACAACGACAGCCCGTGACGTCTGTCACCACGACAGAGTGTGAATTAGGCGTTCGGTACCATCGGGTAAGTGATCCAGCGTGGTTCGGATGCACGGTCCCCATTTTTATGAGTCAGCGGTTTCTGGCGTGTTTAACCGACCGGTTAAATTCTTACGAAATGTACGACGTGCTTGACTTGCCCTTTTCAGGGACTCCACTTGAGTGTATCTGGGGACTTATGCCGTCTTGGTTGGGATTTGAAAAATGGTTCACGGACGGTATTCACCGTGTCCGTAAGCATTTCACGACATATCAAAGAGAAGATTATCCGCCCGAAATGGCCTCGTATATCAATAGATACTACTGCGGGAGAATCTGTGTTGGATGGGATGGCGATTATATGAAGATTCGTTCACTCCGTCGCGATCACCGTGACTTGGTGACGATATTGCCCGAGCGATACTTCTAGGTGCGTGGTCGTCGTAGCAGGAGTACGTCTGTCCACGATTGGGTGCACCGAACCACGGCTGTTGATGCCGCCGAATCCACACTGTTGCCATGCCGCCTCGGCGTATTTATTCGATAACACGCTGATCCGATTAGGTCTTGTTTGCGAATTTAAAAGAAATGAACTAACGGCTACGGTTGACATTGTCAATGACCATGAAGATAGCACTTGGAATGCGTTTGAGAGAAGGACCGTGGGGAGGCGGAATGCAGTTTGGCAAAGCCTTGGCCAACTATTTCGCAGAACGAGGAATTGATGTACTTTTTGATCTGCACGATCCTGACATCGACATTATTCTTCTGACGGACCCGCGTCGTTCCTCTAAGAGTTCATCAATTACCGATGCCGATATTGCGTACTACCTAACGAACATCAATTCTCGGTCTATTGTGGTGCAGCGAATTAACGACAGTAGCCGTTCAAGAACAGCCGATTTTCGATCGCGACGACTCGCGTTTGCAAATCATTGTGCGCATCAGACCGTCTTCGTTTCACATTGGTTGCAAGATGCCTATGAAACCGACGGGTTTTCTGTTATCGAGCCAGTCATCATTCACAATGGAGCAGACCGCTCGGTGTTTCATCCTGTTGGTGGACGAATGTGGGACGGAAATGAAAAATTGCGTGTGGTTACTCATCACTGGAGCACAAACTGGAAGAAAGGATTTGATGTCTACTGCGAGATCGATGCGTTATTAGGCCAACGGCCATACAGTGAATTATTTGAATTTACGTTTGTGGGGCGAGTGCCAGAGGACGTGCAGTTTCGGCATACGCGAGTGGTAGATCCACTAACAGGGAGTTACCTTGCCGACCAGTTACGTTCACATCATGTCTATGTGTCGGCGAGTATAGGGGAAGCGGCAGGTAACCATTACATCGAAGGAGCTATGTGTGGTCTACCAGTTTTGTACAGACGCAGCGGTTCGTTGCCAGAATATTGCTCAGGCTTCGGTTCGGCCTTTGATGAAGGAGCGATCGGTGCTGGTTTGCTGAATACTCGTGACAATTACTCTAGACTCAAGGCGAATATGTCCGAATATCCGTACGATGTCGCACGTTGCTGTAGTTCGTACCACAAGTTGTTTAGAGATTTGCTTGCTAAACGAGACGAGGTGTTGCAACGACGCCGATGGACGCGTTTAAATGGATGGATTTTTCGATGTGGTGCAAACGCATTTGATCTCCTGATCAAAGTTTACGATCGGGCGAGGTCGTAATATTCGCAGATCAGTACACTGATGAGTGAATTCATAATCGGGCCACAGTATCTGTGAAGCCTAATCACGGGGGCAAGTCTCTGGCCTTGCGGCTTGATGACGTCGGTGCGTCGACGAAACGTTACCAGGTTTATTCACGTCGTAGATTTGGCATTGGCCGATATGCTATATCGGGTAACTGGTTATTCTTGAAGTACCTCCCCGGAATCAAGGCTTGGGGCCCGTATCGCGAACTGTCTGCAAAAGAGTGGCGCCAAATTTCTGACCTTTTGGTTGCTTCGTCCGCCAAACTCACAGTGGCAGTTACAGCTGCGTGGGCAGAGAATGAAGACGTCCTGATTCCGTTTCCTGATCGATTTCCGGATCAGGCATCGGTACTAAAAGAAGCGGTAGATTCAAACCTGATTGAAATCGCAAATCACGGTCTGACGCACTGCGTGCTCGAAGGCAATAAGTTTAAGCCTCGACTTTGGTCGAGCAATCGGACTTACCATAGAGAGTTTTGGGAGTGGGTGTCTACCGACAAACAGGAACGACATATTTGCCAAGCTCAGCAAATATTGCAGGATTATTTTCAAGTTCCCATCGTCACCTTTACGCCTCCGGGTAATGTGTTTACAGATGAGACGCTTGAGATTGCGAATCGATACGGGTTGAAAGTTGTGTCATGCGACACCGCGCCACGGAAACAGGGTGACATGGTGGTCGTGGGCAATAAGGATGTTCTTCCTTTTCATGATCGGGACATCGTCTATGGCGGGATTGAATGGTTGCGCCGGCGTGTAATGGAAAATGGCGACGCATCGTTTTGCTTTGTTAGCGAGCTCGAGCAACATGGTAATCGCTTTAACGGTGAGCGGTAACTGAATTAAAGAATAGAGATGGTCCATACGCATTCTGATTCGATTCGGCGGCAGCTATTGGACAGTGAGTTGGAGGTTGTCAAGCCGTTGATCCGTGGCAAGGTTTTGGAGGTTGGTGCCGGTCATCGGCCGAGACGCGGGTCATTTCAGCCACCTGTAGGAGAGTGTTCAGGATGGTGGTATTTGGACATTCATGACTCTCGTCAGCCAGACGTTCGAGCGACAGTTCTAAATCTGCCGTTTCAGGATTCTATTTTTGATACGGTTATATGCCTTGAAGTTCTTAAATATGTTTCAGACCTGAGAGGTGCTGTAGAAGAATTGGTCCGTGTTGTATCTCTTGGAAGACGTGTGCTGTTGTCAGCACCGCTTATGCACCCTGTAGATGCCCCAAATGATTACTGGCAGTTTACGCTGCATGCGTTAAAGCGATTAGTAGAAGAGGCTGGGCTTTCAGTGGACCGCGTGTGTCATCAGGGGCATCGGCTTGGTTCAGTGCTTGGGCTGTTCTCGCAACTCGCTAGAGATTGGCAACCTTCCAGCACTCGTTCTGTAATTACTCGATTGTTCACGTTCCTGACCAGATTTGATCGGGAAACGACAGGACGAACATATACGACCGGCTATTTAATTATTGCTACAAATCGCAAACACGTATCTTGAAATGAATGAGAAGAGAGTTGCCGGAGCACGACTCGGTCCTTATTAGATAGGATTGGTTTATGCACAAAGTCGAGCGCGCAATGCTAGATGCTGGTTTTAGCCGAGATAATTATTTACTGAAACCGGGTCCCTATCCAAAATGGAAAGAGATACTTCATCGTGGCTTAGGGAGAAAGATTCTTGACTGGAAGATTCAGAGCCCTCGAATTGATCAAGTAGAAATCCAACTTGTTTCTTGGTGCAATCGCGTATGTACTTTCTGTCCTTCCGGAACGTATCCTGTGCCGAAATTGATGATGAAATGGGATGTTGTGGAGAGGATTGTTTCGCAGTTAGAGCAGATTAGATTTTCTGGGACGGTCGGTCTGCATCTCATGTCCGAACCCCTATTACACACCCGATTTGCAGAGATAGTCGGTGAGTTCCGTAAGAGACTGCCACAGGTATACCTTCGCGCGGAATCCAATGGCGATGTCCTGGACAGAAACATGAAAAGAATATCGACCTATTTTGAGTCGGGACTAAACGAGTTACTGATTAATTGTTACGACTCTGTTGAGCAGCGAGAAGATAGGAATACTGCTTTATTGGAGGCAGTACAAAATGATTCGTCGTTGTGGTACTGGAATGATCGACAGAGACTTCCTCTAATGCGTCGGCATAAGTGGAGAGTCATAAGACTTCGAGACTTTTTTAGAGAAGATTACTACTCGCTTCGAAATTGGGCCGGCCACGTAGATTTCCAGAGCGATATATCGGAGCAATTAGATTTTCCATTACCGATGAGCTGTCGTCGACCGTTTGAGCGTTGTCACGTGAATTATCTTGGTCAGTTGTTACTTTGTAATAACGATTGGAAATATGAGCACGTCATTGGCAATCTTATGGAGCAGGACCTTCACGAAGTCTGGAATGCCCCGATTTTGACGGAGCATTATCGGCCGCGATTGCTTGCATGTAACCGCGATATGGGACTGTGTCGCACTTGCGATTCGGGTGTGCCAGCTGGACACAAGCAACCACAGTTGTTACCCGCAAGGCCCCGAACCCTTACCTGGCGTGACCGCCTAGCGAGATGGGTGAGCGGAGAGACTGCCGTACAAGCCGGACAGGCAGGGTCAGGGAATGTCTGATCGTGACTCGATTGGTTTGTGTACCTCTGCTCGAGTAGTTTTACGAGTCGGCAATTGAGAGGCGCGTAGTCTTGTGACGGAACAGCGTTCATTGCAGAGGGGATCACGCTGCATGGATTTATTTTAACCACAGGCTTTGTCGTGATTGTTTTGATTGAGATGGAGTCGGAGTAATAAACCGTTAAAAACGGATTGGCTGTAGGCAGAGGGATTTCAACGAATGTTGCGTGTCGCGTTACTAGGGGCATCGGGCATCGCGTCTAACTATGTAGCTAGTTGCCAGCGGGTCACTGGTGTAGAAGTATGCGCTATATTTAGCCGATCTCTTGAAAGAGCAAAACAGTTCGCCCAGCTTCACGGGATTTCAATGGCGACCGATGACTTGGAAAATCTCCTCGCCCGAGAGGACATCCATGCCTTCATCATTGTGACCGAGCCTTCTCGTCATATTGAACTGGCGCTTCAAGCGATGAACCACCAGAAACATCTTCTAATCGAAAAACCAATAGACGTTGATTACTCAAAAGCTGTGGAGTTTTCAGGTCGTGTAGATGACTACGAAGCGGTCGTCAGTGTCGTATCGCAGTACCGATTTGATCCAATACTTCAAAAGATGAATCGTTCTGTTGTTGAAATGTCAGAACGTCCTCTTGTAGTTGATTTTGAGCTATTTAAGACACGAAACAGAGAATACTACGACTCGGGGAATGGATGGAGACAAGCCGAGAGCGATTTCTTTTGCAACCAGGGCATTCACTGGTTGGATGTACTTAACTGGTTTTTTGGAGAACCGATTGATGTGCAGGCGTTTTCATTAAACGGTCGATCTGGCATCAAATGCATTGATCGGTCGGCGGCGATTCTTCGTTATGCCAACGGTTCTCTCGCAACGATTTCTGGGGGAAGTTTCAGTAGGGACAACCCGAACGTAAGATTTGTGGTTCGCGGGAACGATCAAACATTAGATTACGCGACACTTACGCGGCCGCCTGTCGTACAGCGCGCTCTGAATAGGATTATTCCGCCCAGTTGGCACCACTCCTTGTCATCGAGTTCTTCGCTTGATTTGCAGGTCAGGGATTTTGTGGATGCGATTGAATTCAAACGACAGCCTTTTACGACCGTCGCTCAAGCAGTGTTAGCTCTTAAACTGTCATTAACCATTGGTGGTCGGCTGAATTGGCTTGATACTTAATGACCTTGAACCGGTGGCTCTTGAAATAAATGGATAAAACGAGAATTGTTGGCGGACGCCTTGGCCCATTACGTCAGTGGCTCGCCAATAAATTGGTCAAACCGTTAAAGGCGCCTAGCGATGTGGACATGGAAACTGCCTTCAATGAGATTTGGGCAGTTGTCAGGCCCTATACGCTGACATCAAAAGAATCAGGCTATGCGTTATTTAAAGCAGTTGAGTATGTGACCACTCAACAAATACCTGGTGCTTTAGTTGAGTGCGGAGTTTATCGAGGAGGGTCAAGCATGCTTATGGCTTTGGCAGCATTGCATTTTGGAGACCATTCTCGGCCGTTACATTTGTTTGACACATTTGCCGGGATGACCCGTCCTGGTGTTTTTGACCACTCGGTAATAACTGGGGATCCTTTGCTGGCCAAATGGGAATCAGGAAAACGCTCTGATAACTTGAATGAATGGGTCTTCGCGAGTCTGGCGGAAGTGAAGCAGAATTTTAAGTTAACCAATTACCCATCACATCTACTCTACACGCATGTTGGCGATGTGGCTTCGACACTCCCAAATGCGAATGTATCGAGCGTTGCTATTTTGAGGCTAGATACGGATCTTTACGAGTCTACGAAGGTTGAACTAGAGCAGTTCTACCCAAAAGTCAGTGAACGTGGATTTGTGATCATTGATGATTACGGGCATTACACAGGGGCAAGACGCGCGACAGATGAGTACCTCGAAACTCGAACACCGAGACCTTTTTTGCAACGTGTGAACTATACGGTAAGGATGATACAGATAACTGGCAGATAACCAAGAATACTGTTTATGACGTTAACGAAGCATCTGTTCCGAACAATGAGTTTGATAAACCTAGTGCAATGTCACCAAGCTTTACGAGGACACGAGCAAGAGTCAATCGATATTTCGTAGTTCGTTCTGTTAGCGCAGGCAGCGTATTTCATTCGATGCCTTATCGATGAGATGTCCGGTCAAAATCATTGACGGTTTCAATAATTCGATCGACCGCGTCGGCGGTAAGTTGTGGGTGCAGCGGCAGGGACACGATTTCCTGACAAATATCTTCCGCAACGGGACACATCACTGCCGTGTTGCTTTTGAACGCCGGTTGCTCCGGAAGAGGCGTTGGGTAGTGCACGACAGTATCAATACCAGAATTACCCAAATGTTCACGCAACTGTTCTCGTCTGGTCGCTCTGATGGGAAACAGGTGATACACGTGGCCAGGGTCGATCTCGGAGGGTAGAGCAATAGCATGCCCGTGTAGTCGTTCTCGATACCGAGCTACTAGCATTCGACGCTTTGTGGTCCACCCCGACAAAAATGGAAGCCTAGCCCGCAACACGGCGGCTTGAAGTTCGTCAAGTCGTGAATTTATTCCCGCATGCTCATGGTACGACGTTCTCGACATACCTCCATTTCGAAGAGACCGAATTCGTTCTGCAAGACCAGCATCGTTTGTGCAGGCGGCTCCACCATCACCCAAGGCGCCAAGGTTTTTGGTTGGATAAAAGCTAAAGGCGCACCCATGCCCAAACGAACCAACGGCACGGCCTTGATAGGTGGCGAGGTGTGCCTGACAACAGTCTTCAATCAATGCCAGATTATGACGAGTAGCCAGTTGAGACAGTGTCGTGAGGTCCGCCGCTTGACCATAGAGGTGGACCGGAATGATCGCGGCAGTTCGTGGGGTTATGGCAGACCGAACGGCGGCCGGGTCAAGCGTGAGACGGTGTTCGTCAATATCGACAAAGACAGGTGTGGCACCGCTTCGTATGATGGCGATGGCTGTAAACCCTGCTGACAGTGCAGTTGTAATCACTTCATCGCCAGCGCCAATACCAAGTCCTTCCAAAAGTAGACACAAGGCATCCGTTCCGTTTCCAACCCCGACGGCATGCGTGAGAGCACTGGCTTCAGCAAATTCTTGCTCGAATGCTTGTACCTCTGGTCCCAAGATAAATTGTCCACTATCGATCACACGTTTGATCGCGTCATTGACCGCAGTGGCATCTTCTTGAGGTCGTACATCGAGAAACGGAATGTGTGCAGACGTCATAGTCGGTTGGGCTGATTATGTATCTAAGTACTGGTCGAGGTGACGACGATAGTAGGCGACCGTGTTCTGTAGTCCTTGCTCCAGAGATACTCGAGGCGTCCAGCCGACAGTCGATTGGAATTTTGTTGAATCGGTACTAAAGCTACCGATATCGATAGACTTTTTTTCCGCAGGCCATGGGATGTGCGTGACACGACCCTGACCAGCTACCTTAATTAATAGTGCTACCAGTTCGTTGAGTCGTGTCGGTTCCGATCCCCCCACGTTATAAACGTTGCCATTACATTGTTCAGAGGCACCAGCAAGTAAAAAGGCTTCTGCAGCGTCATCGACATAGACTAAGTCTCGGATCTGGAAACCGTCTCCAAAGATTTCGATTTCTTGGTTCTCTACCGCGAGACGAATAAACCACCCGATGAACCCTTGGCGGTTATGTTTAATTAATTGTCGGGGTCCGTAGATATTGCTCAAGCGGAGTGAGCATGCGCGAATGTCAAACACATCGTTATACAGTAGGTGGTAGTACTCGCCTGCGACTTTATTGATCCCATTCACGTCAACCGGTCGCACCAAATGGTCCTCGGTAACAGGCATCTGGTCGACGTGGCCATACACCTGTCGAGTTCCTGCAAACACTACCTTTACGCCATTGTTGTGCTTACGGCATGCCTCGAGGAGGGATAACTGGCTGCGACAGTTAATTTCCAAATCAGTATAGGGATCTCGCATGCTGTCAAGATGGCTGACCTGGCCTGCAAGGTTGAAAATGATATCTCGGTCTTGCACGAGATAGTGCATCGCGTTTTCATCTCGAACATCCGAAATATTGATCGTTACGCGATTTTTGATGTCGTTGAGATTGAAAAGATTTCCACCATAATCAGGAATGAGTGAGTCGATAATTAAGACGTCCGCTCCGAGTGCGACGAGGCGGTGTGCGAGATTACTCCCGATAAATCCCGCACCACCGGTAATTAATATTCGGCGTTTGTGGTAGAAGTTGTCGTATCCTTCTTTCACTATTATTTCCAGGTCACGTTATCGCTATTTGGTGCCGGTATTATCCGTGTTCTTCCACACTAACTGATACCACAGTAGAGACAGATCCATAAGAGTTCTCGCAATTCGTGGAAAGTTAAAGAACTGAGACTTTCCGGCAGCCCGATGATAGTGATGGACCGGTACCTCGGCGCAGCGAAAGCCAGCCGCATGAATTTTCTGAATCATTTCAACGCAAATCACACCACTGTTCTTTTTGAGTGTGATTTGCTCGAAAACCGCTCGCCTGATGAGTCTGAAATCGCAATCAACATCTTGAAGAGGCAGGCTAAACAACATTTTGACAGTGTGATGGTATATGCGACCGATGATGATACGGTGAAACGGATCTGAGCGACTGATCTTGTACCCGTTTACGAGATCAATGTCAGGCACCATTTTATTCCACAATAACTGCATTTCCCGTGGATCGTATTGGGCATCACCGTCGGTGTAGAACACTAATGATTTTGATGCTTCGGTAAAGCCTGTGCGTAAAGCTGCTCCGTAGCCACGATTGGTAGGGTGATGTACGACACGAAGTTCCGAGTAGCGATGGCTAAGTTCTTCCAAGACATCACGGGTGGCATCACTGCTGCCGTCATTGACAACAAGGATTTCGTAATTGTCTGTTAACGCTTTTGCAGTTGTGATTGCTGTAATGACCATACTCGCGATCGTGGCACCATCGTTATAGGCCGGAAAGAAGACACTAAGACTCGGTGCTGGATGTGGCGATGCGTTCGACGTGATCATGAGTGTGATTTTTTGGCCAGGCAGAGTAGCGACGTTCCAAAGGGAAGGTTTGTCCACTTCATCATGGATGCTTCGAGCGCAAGCAACTTCGTTAAAAGTAGATTAACCGGTTTGTATGGCTGGATAAAATCACTTTTCGCGTGTTCCGGTGATTTAAACCCTCTGAGTCGTTGAAAAAGCCTTACAGACAACATTGGCAGGAAGAGTGTCGCGTTCGTGTAGGTCATTCGTTGAATGTGAAACCCTGCATGTTCCAAAGAATGTCGAAGAGTTCGCCTCGAATAACGCCTTAATTCATGGGCAAATACAGAATGATCGCCACGAAGGAGGGGCACAGCCGGGACATGGATAATGGCCGAACCGTTCGGTCGAAGTAGGCGGAACATTTCACGAAGGGTTAGCTGTTCTGTTTCATCATCAAGGCAGTACAAAACGTCAAATGAGGTCACGAGATCAAAAGTGCAATCACGAAACGGAAGATGTGCTGTTGTTGCTTGTGTTAAATGTCCGTTGTTTCCACGTTTAGCATGAAGCAGGCCACTTAAGGTAAGGTCGAGTCCATATACCTTACCGAATTGTTTGAGTAAGTTTAGGTTCAAACCAGTGCCACACCCGCAGTCAAGAATACGAAGTGGCTTGTTTTGGCTGGCTTGAATAAGAAATGGCCGCAAGAAATGGCGAAAACCACGGAACCAGAAATGGTGTTGCTCTACCTGTTGGGTGGCTTCAATCAGTGTGTCCACGACAGTTTATTTTATTGATTGCCAGAGTAACGTGGCGCAGTGTTTTTTTGAATGAGATAATCGGCCCGGACAAAATATATTATGAATATCGTGTCCAGGGACTAGAAGGTTAGCTCGTCTTCAATAAGAGCGAAGTTTTATCTTGAAGACGACAGGATATTCCATTCTACATCTTGCTACTGTCTAAAGCAGGAATGGCCAAGTGTGTTTGATATTAAAAACCGTATCTGTAGCGCGAAGGAGTATGGAGATATTCAAGAAAGGATTTGATGAAGTTTAGATTACTTGAGTGCCTGCGTTGTCCGAATTGTCTTGGCAGACTCGAGTTGTCTCAAGCGCGAATTGAGAGACGCCCCCAAAGGGCAACATGTCTATTGCCCCCGTGTCAGGGGATTTGCCCATTTCCGGAACAAACTAGTTCTGAGCGAAATTGCGACGAGTGTTCAAGGTTTGAGGTCGTTGATGGGAAATTATCTTGCGTGAATTGTGGTGGTGTTTACCACATCGAAAACGGTGTGCCTGGGTTACAACAGCGAGGGCCAGAAGCGGATGCGGTCGAGGTTGATCGAACAGCGAGCAGTTTTGGTTTTCTCTGGAGACAAACTCGGATTTCGGATGTTCCACCAACGCAGAGGCATCACTTTTCAAAATTGCAGGAGAAACTCTCTCTTCTGCCGCTTCGAGGACTTGTACTTGATGCTGGCTGCGGAGAAGGAATAGACCTTGCCGATCTCGGTCGTCGAACAGATGTGGAGATTGTTGGGGTGGATGTTAGCGATGGCGGTTGTCTTGCGAGTGCGAGTCGAACATTAGATTTTTCAAATGTTCATGTTGTTAAAGCTGATTTGTCATGTCTGCCTTTCGATAAGTCGACTTTTGATTCAACCTATTCGTACGGTGTACTGCATCATGTGCCAGTACCATCTCAAGCTGCTTCGGAAATTACTCGAGTTGTCCGGCTCGATGCTGAAGTAGCTGTCTATGTATATGAGGATTTTGGCGAGCGTTCAGCAGGACTGCGCTTGTCGCTGAGTTGTGTCAACTGGCTTCGACGCTTTACGACGCGACTTTCTCCGAAAGTTCTATTCAGACTCTGTCAAATCATGTCACCGGTTGTATACCTTATATGCACAGTGCCATTTTTGATTCTCAAACACATTAGGCCGCTTCAAAAGGCAGCTTATGCGATTCCTTTTCGCCATGGACTCGGTCCATTTTCTTTGATTGGAGATCTCTACGATCGCTTTTCGGCCCCGGTTGAATATCGTTACAATCGAGAATCATCGGCAGAACTTTTAGCCGAGGCTGGTCTAGAAGTGCGCAAAGTAGTTTATGAGCGCGGTTGGATGGTGCTTGGTCAGAAGTCAACGACCAACGGTGGTTCTGGTAGTTTGTAGAATGCATACGACGGAAGCAGTTCCTCAAGTTATGAGTTCTGATTTGTCCAGAATGGTTTATTTATTGAGTTGTTTTTCTGATTAGAAATATTCCTGATTGCGGTTACGTAAGAATCAGGGAGGGTAATCAAGAGTGCTTGGAATTACTAGTAAGGTTTCTTATTGCTGGATTTTGGGGATTGTTGCGTTTGTTGTCAGAGTGGTGGCAGGGATTGTAGCCGGTGGGTTCGACCAACCAGAACCCTTTGAGTACGAATACGCTGCGAGAGAATTAATTGAAGGCCGTGTTCTAACCTACCCACACCACGGTATTACGTACTACTCGTATTTGCCTCCGCTGTACGTTTGGATTTGCGCAGGAATTTATCTGTTAACCGGTGGGCTAACGGGTGCGGTGTTGTTGGCGCAAATGCTTATTGCCGCCTTACACACGGTCCTGATTGTCAAGCTGTCAAGCCGGTTAATGGGATGGGTTGCTGGCTTTGCCAGTGGGATATTGTTTGCGTTTCATCCAGGTCTTATCGTTTATAGCAGCCTAAAACTACACCCATTGGTGTTCGACTCATTCTTTTTTACCTTGTTATTGTGGCAGTTTCTTCGCTTAAGTGAAGATGGTTCGTTAAAGCGTTTCATCGGAACAGGACTCGTGGGTGGTCTTGGAATATTGTCGCGTTCGACTACGGCGATTCTGTTGCCTCTTGGTTGTCTCTGGCTACTCGTCACGTCTGTACGCAGACGACAAGAATGGTTGCCATTGGTTGGGCGATGTGTGCTGGTCGGTGTATGCGCGACTATTGTTCTAGCGCCGTGGACAATCCGGAATGCGCGCATTCATCAGGAGTTCGTGCCGGTTCCTACTGCAGCGGGAGAGGTGTTTTGGCGAGGTAATAATCCTCACGCAACCGGTCATTCGTATGTTAATTCTGGCCAGATCGTACTTGACACACTTCCCCCCGCTGATCGTGCGGAACTTCGTAGTTTGACATCAGAAATTGATCAGTCGAATTGGTTTCGTGACCGAGCATTTTCGTTTATTTCGGAAAACCCAGCCGAGTTTCTTAGACTTACGGCAATGAAGTTTTATTACTTTTGGTGGTTTTCTCCACAATCTGGAACAGAGTATCCACGATCGTGGTTTTTGGTTTACCAAGGTTATTACATAGTTTTGGTCAGTTTTGCATTGGCCGGCTTATGGGCTATTTGGCGTTCGGGTAGTTATGGCAGAAGGTGTGCGATGTTGCTTGTTGTCTTTATGCTGGGAACTTCTGTTTTTCAGAGTTTTTACTATGTTGAAGGTCGGCACCGATGGGGTGTCGAACCATTGTTACTGATACTGGTTGGTGGAGGATTTGCACATGTTGTTAGAACTCGCACTGATCTTCGAATTGGCGAGTTGTGACCTGAGTCCATAGAACTTTAGTCCACCACGACTCATTTATTGATGCTTTTTGCTCGTACTGTCGTGTTATTTCTGGTTGATCATTAGGTTGATGGTGCGAGAAGAACATCATTGCTGTCGCGTCGGGGTACTTATGGTGACGGGTGCCTATTACCCTGAATTAAGTGGCGCTGGGTTGCAGTGCCGGTCTCTAATTCGTTCTCTGAAAGAGCATGTTGATTTTCTTGTGTTTACCACTACAAGTGTCCAACGAATGCTACCGCTGGTAGACGAACGTGACGATGTACCAGTTTATCGCGTTCGGGTTGAACCCAAGAGTCTTGTATCAAAAGTTCGCGCGTCTTGGCGATTGTTAACGCTATTTATTACGCACCGGCATTTTTTTTCCATTGTCCATCTTCATGGTTTTTCTGAGAAATCGATACTGTTTATAGCACTGGCAAAACTGTTTAGAAAGTCAGTTGTTATCAAGCTTACCGGTGTCGACTTTGACGACCCTATTGCGGTACGTCGCAGTGGACGATGGGCGTACTGGTGGTATTCACAATCGAGACTGTTTATTGGAGTGAGCCCTCAGTTTGAAATGCTGTACAAGAAGGCTGGACTACCACCACAGCGTTTGATGATGATACCGAACGGTGTTGATGTGAATCGGTTTCGTCCTGCACGTATCGACGAACGAGAGACTCTCCGTATCAAGTTTGGGTTGCCGACAACTGGCTCGGTTGTTTTGTTCGTAGGATATTTTTCTGGCGACAAATGTCCTGATGTACTTTTCGAGGCGTGGTTGAGAGCGACTGAAGGCCTACAGGCACCGACGGCACTGTTTTTTGTCGGTGCAACTCGGCCCACGTATCACGAGATTAGTTCTCCGTTAGTAGAGCGGGTTCGTCGTGAATCGACATCACTCGAAGGTACGAATCGTCGCGTGGTATTTCTTGAATCGATCCTTGATGTTGAGCAGGTGTATAGATGCGCTGATGTGTTTGTCTTGCCGTCGGTTAGAGAAGGACTGCCGAATGCGCTTCTCGAAGCCATGGCAAGTGGACTTGGTTGCGTCGCGTCCAGATTGGAAGGTGTGACTGACAGCATTATTCAGGATGGAGTGAATGGCCGCTTGGTCGAACCAACCAATGTGGAAGAATTATCAAATGTTCTTCAGGTGCTGCTTGCTCAGCCGAATGTCTCGACTGACATGGGTCGTCGTGCACGAAAGACAATAGAGATGCAGTTTAACTTACGTGATACTGGCCGGAAGCATCTTGCTGCGTATCGGTCGCTTGACTCAGGGTCAGCGTGATGTGTGGGATTGCTGGGATAGTGGAGTGTTCTGGGAGGCCGGTTGAAAGACAGCCTATTGAGGCGATGTGCCGTGCACTTCGACATCGTGGTCCGGATGACGAAGGTATTGTCGATGTTGGAGCTAACGGTGAAGCTAATCGTAAAGCCTCTGTTATGTTCGGTAATCGTCGTCTGAGCGTTATTGACGTGGACGGTGGCCACCAGCCTATCTCGAATGAGGATGGTACCGTCTGGACAGTGTTGAACGGCGAGATTTATAACTATCGGGAATTACGCAAGACCCTGGAGGACCTTGGACATTGTTTCGCCACCCGTAGTGATACTGAAGTCATTGTGCATGCCTATGAAACTTACGCAGAGAAATTCGTTGAATATCTTGATGGGATGTTCGCAATTGCTATTTGGGACACAAGACGGCAGCAGCTCTTGCTGGCCCGTGATCGGTTTGGGAAAAAGCCTCTACTCTATGCGCATCGTGATTCATGGTGCGCATTTGCTTCAGAGCTGCAAGCATTACTGGTTCTGCCAGAGATTCAACGTGACATTGACCCCGTTGCGGTCGGGTCTTACTTGTCATATATGGCCGTGCCGGCACCTCAAACAATCTATCGGTCGATACGAAAGCTTCCTCCTGCGCATGTCCTGACACTGAAAGATGGACGTGCCAGTCTTCGGCGCTACTGGCAGTTGTCGTTTGTACCAAAACAACACCTCAGTGATGCAGAGGCGGCTGAGCGGTCAGTTGAACTACTTCGAGAAGCCGTTCGGAAACGGCTCGTGAGTGATGTGCCCATTGGTGCGTTCTTGAGCGGGGGCGTCGATTCGAGTGCGGTTGTCGCGCTCATGGCCGAACTCTCGGATCAGCCGGTCAAGACATTTTCCATCGGATTCGACGAAGAGGCTTATAACGAATTGCCCTATGCGAGACGCGTTGCGGAAGAATTTGGTTGCGATCATCATGAATTTATTGTTCAGCCGAAAGCCGTTGAGGTGCTCCCAAAACTCGTGCAACATTTTGGTGAGCCGTTTGCCGATTCGAGTGCCATCCCGACAAGTTACGTTGCCGCACTGACCCGGGAGCACGTGACGGTGGCGTTGACTGGTGATGGTGGAGATGAAGCTTTTGGTGGTTATGGACGACATCGCGCGAATGCGGTGGCAGAAACCTTTGCAGATACGCTTAGTTTTGATTCGATTCGCGATGTCGTAAAGTCACTCGGTCGATCATCGCATGGCCAATCGGGAATGGTTGCGCGGATTAAGCGTTTTATTCATGCGGCCACCTCAACGCGCTCAGAACGGTATCGAGCCTGGGCGGGTGTCTTGTCAGATGATCTGATATTAGAGGTATTTCCGACAGTTACTGAGACTGATGAGGCCGTTAGAGAGATGTTCGAGAAATATCGGACACTCGATGCCATAGACGCGTTCTTGGCAATTGATACAGAATTTTATTTACCTACGGATTTATTAGTGAAGATGGATATTACGAGCATGATGCATTCACTTGAGGTGAGGTCACCATTTCTTGATCATCAACTGGTTGAGTTTGCTGCCACATTACCGTCGAATCAAAAAATTCGACGACTAACCACGAAGTTTATTTTGAAGCGAGCAATGCACGGCCGGGTTCCGTCTGAGGCACTAATGCGCCGGAAACGCGGATTTGCCGTTCCGATTAAGCAATGGCTTCAAGGTGAATTGCGCGATGTCCTAAAGGATCATTTGCTTTCTTCTCAAGCGGTAACAGACGGTCTTATACGCAGTGAGGCAATCAACCGACTCGTTCGGGAACATCTGTCGGGTATGCGAGATTGGTCGCATCAATTGTGGACACTGCTAATGCTGGAGATGTGGTGGCGGACGAGTCGAGTGTCATGACCAGGCGCTTGCTGCGTGGGCATGACATTTTGTGTCTTTCCTCGATTGATTGGCAGTTTATCTGGCAGGGGCACCAAGAGATCATGTCGACATTCGCGGCGGCAGGCAATCGAGTGTTATTCGTTGAAAACACCGGTGTCAGGCGTCTAAAGTTTCGTGATTTGTCACGTGTGCGTGATCGCCTACGCAACTGGCGACGTGGCACCAAGGGATTTAGAGAAGAACGAGAGAATCTCTACGTCTATTCTCCGATTGTTTTGCCCTTTCCGTATTCTGGAATTGCAAAGCGCATTAATAAATGGTTAATGGTACGTGCCTTACGTCGATGGATGACAGCAATTGGATTTCGACGACCTCTCGTCTGGACATTTCTTCCAACGCCCTTAGTGCGAGACGTTATTCGAGTATTGGATCCGGAGCTGACAGTTTATTACTGTATCGATGATCTGGCATCGAGCTCATCGGCGGCTCGGCCAATCGAGCAATCAGAAATCAACCTATTTCGTGAAGCTGATCTTGTCTTTGTTACGTCTGAGAAACTCCGTTCTCGGGCGGCAATCAATAGTAACCATGTCCATCTCTTTCCATTTGGAGTGAATTTTGAAAAGTTCACGCATGCCTTGGGTGGGGCACCTCCTCAGGATCTCAGTGATTTCAGAAAACCCATTGTTGGTTACGTGGGAGGTATTCACAAGTGGATTGATTTTGAGTTGTTAGAGGGGCTGGCTAGGCGACTTCCTGAAGTGACTTTTGTTCTTGTTGGTCCAATTCAAACAGACGTCTCATGTCTCGCCAAGCATCCTAATGTCCATCTACTCGGAGCGCGCACCCACGATGAACTACCGAGGTATATCGGAGCGTTCGATGTTGGAATTGTGCCTTATGTCTTGAGTGACTACACCGCGAATGTGTATCCGACCAAACTTAACGAATATTTAGCGATGGGAATTCCGGTTGTCGCGACAGGCCTGCTTGAAATCCGTCGATTTAATAGGACTCATGGTGATGTGGTTGCGGTGGCTAATGATGTGGAGACCTTTGCACTAGAGATTACGAATGTTCAGAAGATTGTCTCAGAGGATGAGCGTTCGCGGCGTATTGCAGTGGCAGAAGAGAATAGTTGGCAATCTCGAATTGAACGGATGTCGGAAGTTATTAACGAGTCGATTCAAGGCAAGGCCACAGTGGCGGACCGATGGGACGAACGACTTCGGTCGCTGTATCGGAAAAATCGTCGTCGTGTGACTGCGGCGACTGCAGTCGTCACAGTTTTGTATGTATTGGCGTTCCAGACGAATTTACCATGGCTCATGGCGGAACCACTCCGACTCTCGGAAGAACCCAGCCCAGCCGACTTTATTGTTGTCTTTGCCGGTGGGGTGGGTGAGTCAGGCCTGCCTGGCGGCGGTTACCAGGAGCGTGTGCGCGCGGCCATTGACTTGTACCAGGCAGGCTACGCACCGCGCATGATTTTTTCGTCTGGGTATGAATTTGCTTTTCGAGAGACGGAAGTCATGCGGTCGCTTGCCATGTCCCAAGGTGTTCCTGCAAGTGCAATCGTGCTTGAGACCAGAGCGTCGAGTACGTATGAGAATGTTGTGTTCGTTTACGAATTGCTCGAAGAGTTCGATTCGAAGACCATTTTATTGGTCAGCAGTCCGTACCACATGCGGCGAGCGTTATTAACGTGGGAAGCTCAAGCTTCTGATATTAAAGTGGTCCCGACACCTGTTCGGGAGAGCCAGTTTTATAGGCATGCGCGTGGCGCAAGCCTAGAACAGCTGAAAGGGTTGGGTCAGGAGTATGCCGCTATCTCGTGGTATTGGTGGAAGGGGTGGCTCTGATGTGTGGTATCTGCGGAGAGATCCGATTTAAAGATGGACCGGTCATCGATTCTGCAGTGATACAGAAGTTCCGCGAACCACTCAAGCATCGCGGTCCTGATTCAATAGGGATGTATGCCTCGCCTGATGGACGTGCAGGCCTTGGTTTTCAGCGCCTCCGGATCGTGGATTTATCGACAAATGGCAACCAACCGATGCCGAATGAAACAGGGTCTATTCAATTGGTGTTCAACGGCGAGATATATAACTTTGGTGAATTACGGCAACAACTTGAACAGCGAGGACATCGGTTTCGGTCGTCTGCGGATTCGGAAGTAATCGTTCATTTATACGAAGATTTAGGTCCGGATTGCGTCGCGGAACTGGATGGAATGTTCGCATTGGCGATATGGGACCAGCACGAACGGAAATTGGTTCTTGCTCGTGATCGCGCAGGAAAGAAACCTCTTTTCTATAGTAGGTGCGCGGACACGTTGGTGTTTGCGTCTGAGATTAAAGCTTTGTTCGCCCACCCTGCAGTGTCGCCGCAAATTGAATCCTCATCTATTCCGTCCTACTTCATTCACGGGTATGTTCCGACACCGAACACTTTCTATCAGGGAATACGTCAATTAGAACCAGCGACACTAATGACAGTGGATAGCGATGGGAATATTGCGAAGCAGTCCTATTGGACATTGCAATATCCGACTCGTCGTGATGCGCGGCGGTCCGTAGACACACGAGAAGTACGAAATCAGGTGAGGGCACTTACGAAAGAGGCTGTTCGCAAGCGATTGGTTAGTGATGTGCCATTGGGCGCTTTTTTGAGTGGGGGCATCGATTCGAGCATTGTGGTCGGTTTAATGACTGAACTGACTGATCGTCCGGTCAAGACATTCAGCATCGGCTTTGAGGGAGACCCACAATATGACGAAACTTCGTATGCGAAACTTGTCGCTAAGAGATTTGGTACGGACCACACCGAATTTCGTGTGAAGCCTAATGCAATTGACCTTGTCGAAAAGCTTATTTGGCACCACGATGGACCATTTGGAGATTCTTCAGCTGTACCAACGTTCATTGTGTCTCAGCTTACGCGTGAACATGTGACAGTTGTACTGACTGGGGATGGTGGTGACGAACTGTTCGCCGGGTATTCTCGGTTCTATGCCGGCCTACTCGCAGAGCGTATTCCGCGAGTTGTTGGAACGATGCTCAACCAGGTTGCGACAAGTTTCGGTGCTGTGCCGAGTGGTCGGGATTGGCGGGCCCGAGCACAGCGCTTTACACGGGCGATGAATCTTCCGTTGTATGAGCGGATGACGCGTTGGAGTAGTCTTTTTTATGACGACTTAGAATTGTTGCTGTCGCCAGCGCTTCTATCAGAATTGCCGGCCATTGATCGGTTGCGATACATCGATGCTGAGAGGAGACAGATGGAATCACTGTCCACTCTTGGTAAATTGCTTCATGCAAATTATAAAACCTACCTGCTTGATGATTTACTGGTAAAGACCGATCGCTGCACGATGGCAAATTCGCTTGAAGCGCGGTCACCTTTTCTGGATACCGCACTGGTTGAATATGCCGCAACTATTCCAGACGCACTTAAACTTCGTCGGGGACGAACGAAGATTATTTTGCGAGATGCATTTGCCGATTTACTTCCTCAGGAAATAATTACGCGGGGAAAAATGGGCTTTGGGGCGCCATTCGGCACTTGGTTCCGGACGGATCTTCGAGAATACCTGAGTGATTTACTTTTAGTTGGGCGCCCACTGTGTGCAGACTATCTCTCTTTGGAGTACGTGCGTCAATTAGTTACGCGTCATCTTGATGGACAAGCAGACTTAGGTCTTCAATTGTGGAGCATTCTCTGTTTTGAACAATGGCTTCGTATTCTGCCTGATTGGCACCGAAATTCTACGGTAGCCGTAAATAGTGGTTCAATCGTTCGCTGACGGCGCGTCTTTTCCAAAGAGTTGCGTGGTTGGGTAGGAGTGCACGACCAGTGCCAAGAATGCAGGCGAAGATTGTGGATGCAGCATGTCGTCTCGAATTGCTTTTCGCAAGCTTTGGTCGTACTCATCAGTTTGCGATTGACGTAAATCGCCGGTTTTTTAATCAGGAGTGGCCAGGTGATAAAGTCGTAGTGCAGCCTGTTACAGGCCCTCCCGCCAAGTCGATACAAGACCGCATACGAAAACGATCCAAACAGTTCGGTGATTTTTGAGATTGTTCGCGGTGTGTATTGCCGGACACCGTGTAATAAATAAAGCAGTAAACACGCAGAGGATGGGAAAAGATGGATTTGTACTGTTGGTCGTTTATTCCTGATAATGAAATGCTTGAGAGTCGAGAAAAAGATTAGGTCGTCGTCAAAATGTTCGATAGCTGATTGAGAGACGAAGAGGTTCGCTTTTTCTGGAAGATATGCTTTGCGACGGTATTCGCATCGACCTGCAGAAACTGAAGTCTCTGGTCTAGGTTTGTCAGACCCTGCCAATGGTTGGAGAAGGTTGCATCGATTCCAAGGTACTGCGCATTCTCGGTATTACACCAGTCGAGTAATTTTGGTCCGTAGCTACCGCCACCACACCCGCAGTCGACGAACTGAATGGGTCCCAGTTCTTTATTTATTGTTGGCCACGGTAATGTTTCCCCAAATAAATCTGACAATTTACGGCTAGGCGAAGATGTTTGATTTAAGTGTTGCCATTGTGCCTCAGAAATATCGCAACGGAAATCTTTGATCGTCATTGCTGGATCAACGGCCGTATACGGGAGTTGATTATTCAACCAGTTCAATGCGAGATACGACATCTTGGACCAAGTGTTCAGTTTGTGGTCCGCATTGATGCAATGAAGGGACGTTGATACCGATGCCATTGCCAGGTTACGTGTCGAGTAGCGATTCTTGGCCAGGTTTACAGAACAACGTATTGTCGATGAGTACTAAATCCAGTTCGGTTGATGTCAACATTTCGAGTCCGACTCGGCAGAAATTCAAGATCGGTTCACCACCCGGGTTGAAGGACGTATTTAACAGGATAGGCATTCCTGACAGTTGTTCGAATTCTTTCAATGTGCGGTGAAGCCATGGATTGTGATCCTGGCGGATTGTTTGGACACGGGCGCTGCCGTCTACGTGCGTGATTGACGGCAGTTGTTCGCGGTATTCAGGCCGCGTATGACAGATTACTGACATGTATGGAATATCGACTTCTGTTGTGAAGTACTGAGAAACATTTTCGGCGGTTATTACTGGCGCGAATGGTCGGTACCACTCGCGATGTTTCACTTTCTCGTTTAGTAATGTCCTCATGCCCGAGTGTAAGGGGTTGCACAAGATAGATCGATTCCCGAGTGCACGCGGCCCTATTTCGTATTTCCCTTTAATTATCCCAATAAGTTTGTTCGCGTAAATCAAACGGGCGACGACACGAGGAATGTCGTCAGGTGGAAGTTCATGATGTGGATAACTTTGCTTGAGAGTTGGAAGATCGGTCAGGTCAAATGCTTCCGTTCCAAGATATGGGGAAAAAAACTGTTTAGCGCCCGTGAATTTCTGAACATCTAACTGAAAGTACGCATAAAGAGCAGCACCGGCAGAAAGACCACAGTCGGTCGGGTTGGGTACAAAGTGGCATTGTTGGAACAAACCTTCTTCTTCTATACGGTAATTGGTAATTCCGTTTAATGCGCAGCCACCCACGACGCAGAGATTACGGCTAATGTCACGGTGGTTCGCCAACAGAGTGATTACTTCCGTGGTCCACGCATGCTGCACAGTTTGGGCTAGGTCTTGTGACAGCTCATTGTCAGGGCCGGGAAGTCGCAGCTCGTATTGTTGTTGGCCGAGGATGTTCTTAATTGTTTGTTTGATACCTTTATTAAAGTCCTGCTTTATCGGTTTTAAAAATGGCCGCAATTCTGGTAGGTCTTCGAGTCCCACAGGGTTTATCTGGTGGCCTTTACCGTAGTTGCCCAAGCCGGTCACATCGAATGGTGGTCGTTTAACGTATTCTCGGACGTACTTACGAGCAGAGGTTACCCACTCTGGTCTTACGCGACCGTAGGCCGATAACCCCATTGTCTTACCAGCGGTGGAACCGGCGACGTCGGGTTGAATCGCCAGAATGTAACCGAGATTGTTGTAACTTTGCCCAAACCGGAGCGGACTCTGTTCGATATAGTTCAGGACACCATTGGTTCCGTGAAACAGTACCGTTTGTCCGTCGTTCCCCATACCGTCATAACTCAAGATAACGGAATCAGCGTACGGAGAAGAGTAGTAGGCTAGAGCTGCATGACTGAGGTGATGGTCGACATGAAAGGCCTCTGAGAAGACGAAACCATTGTGCTTGAGTAATGCGAGTGTGTTGTTGTACTCGTCTTTTCGACCTTGGTTTTGCACGGCGACTACATCAAATGTGTGTCCCCATGTTTTCGATACGAGTTCGAGAAATAGAGCGAAATCTTCAACATCTACATACTGAAACCCTGATTGGTGGCGACCGGGTTCGAGTGTCAAACAATGCAGCTTGTAGCGTTTTTGTCGAAAGTAGCGTTCCGCTTCCATGATGCCGTGTACGACACCATCGACAATCAGTGCAACACTCGAGTCATGACCCAATGTGATCCCAAGGATGTTCAAACAATGTCTCCCGAAGTCAGAAATCTGCCAAGATTACGGTTAAGTACACAACCGCCGAAGGCGAGGGTACGGTTTGATCGAATTAGTTGTGATGCAATGATACGCGTCCGTCGAAGCAATCGCCATGAAGTCGAGGTAACCGGATGGGGCTAGGGGGACATCTGCTGTGGTCGTCAGTGGTTCGGCGATTGCACGAAGATTCCGGGAATCCAGTCCGTGTCGGTTATCTTCCTGGTCTCACAGACCTACTCCGAGGCGAGCTACACGACGCGAGTCGTTCGATCCAAAACGACACAATTTTCCGTGACAATCCCCGGATCGATGTTCAACGGGCTGTTGAGAAATCGTCACTTTTGATTGCACTTGATCGGGCCGTGATTGCGGCATTGAGATTGTTAGGTCTCTTGTGGGCCTACGAACGATTCATATTTTGGCTCGCTTGTCGGATGCGGCGTCGCTTTGGGGTCTGGCATGCGCATATCGATATGAGGCTCCATAGCTATGTGCGACGGGAAACACCAGACCGGATGGTGTGGAAAGAGGGGGGGCACATCATCGATATTCTCTTAGCAAATTATGGATTGATAGCGCGGGATTACGAATGTGAAATGTATTTTTCACCTCATGAGGAAGAGGCAGTCAATCGTTTACAAGAATCATTAAAACTTACAACCGATTTTGTGGTGATAGAACCACATTCGAATAGTCAGTGGTTTGGTGATTTACGGGAATGGTCATTTGAGCGGTGGGAGCGTGTCGTTGAGTGGCTACGCGATCACAATTACCCCGTTGTGCAAATTGGAGAAGGTGGCAGGCCTGTTTTGGAAGGTGCGATTGATGTCACCGGCCGTGCATCCTTTCGAGAGGCTGTGTTGCTTATGAAACGCGCCAGACTGTTTTTAGGTCAAGAGGGTGGCCTCATGCATGCCGCGAATGCCGTCAACGTTCCGAGTGTGATCGTATGGGGTGGTCTGACGCTGCCAGAGTTCGCTGCTTACAGTAAACATACGGTGCTGTGTACACGCGTCGATTGTGCTCCTTGTGGTCTTCGAGGGCATTGTCCGTATGACAAGAAATGTTTAACTACGGTTGAGACGAGTGACGTTATTTCAGCCGTTTCCGACACGCTGGTATCGAGCAGGACCGAAATAACTTAGGCCACTCGTTCAGAGGATACGCTGTCCGTGCCTGTGAAAAGATCTACTGCCGTGGCACAATAGAGAGCCCGTCGCATTATATGGA